>OJAM01000002.1_pt1 | contig 197894 bp, 172 predicted proteins | sample 1589071 | NCBI WGS metagenome assembly OJAM01 (sample SAMN03283243) | human gut metagenome | biome: human-associated habitat; material: feces | host: Homo sapiens | place: Peru | collected 2012
TTACAGAAAGTACGGCTTTGTTGAAAACGGCGAAATGTGCGGCAATGAAATCATTGCTGTTTATGATTTGTGAATCCAATTCAGGTGCTGCGGCAAACGGAAAGCACGCGGACTCCTCGTGAATTGCGAAAGTATGTTTCAATACACATGCAAAGATGAACGAGTTCCCGTAACCGTTTGATTCCTACCTTTTGCGTCAGAAAGAAATAAAACTTTACATACGGTATTATAACAGACTATGGCGACTTTTTCAATGCAGATAAATTGAAATGCAGCTTTAAATTCATTTCGGAATTTAATTTCATTCAAGGGTTTGGGTTGCTGCCGCAACAATAAGGGGTTTAGAACACTGTGTTGGGATTAAACAGCAGGCTCCCCGCAGCTTGCTGCGGGGAGCCTGTTTAAGTGCAAAGTTTATTCAATTAGGGAATAAACAGCGGATATTAAAGCAAACTTATGCCTTTTTGGTCTGAGCCATAACTTCTGCCGCAAAGTCTTCGGTGCGCTTCTGGAGACCTTCGCCCATTTCGTAGCGAGTGAAGCCGATGACTTCGAACCTGCCGTTGATCATCTGGGAAACGCTCTCATCGGGGTTCTTAACGAAGGGCTGCTCAAGCAGGCAGACTTCCTTATAATACTTCTCGATGCGGCCTTCAACCATTTTTTCAATGATTGCAGCGGGCTTGGGCTTGGGATCGTTCTTTGCCTGTTCGCGGAGAATCTCGCGCTCATGCTCGAGTTCGGCCTGGTCGCAGTCTTCCTTGCGGAGGCAGGTGGGCTTTGCAGCCGCGATTTGCATTGCGACATCGTGTGCAACAGCGGGGAACTCATTGTTGCTGATCTGAAGAAGTACGCCGATTTTGCCGCCGAGGTGGACATAGGTATCAACGATGCCTTCAACGCGATTGAAGCGGCGGATGGTGATCTTTTCGCCGATCTTTGCAACTGCGCCGTTGATAACGTCGCTGACGGTCTTGCTCTCGTCTTCGGAGAAGGACTGAGCCATCATATCTTCAACGGAAGCGGGATTTTTCTTTGCAACATGCTTTGCAAGGGAAGCAACAAGGTTTTTGAAATCGTCGGTCTTTGCAACAAAGTCGGTTTCGCAGTTGACTTCGATGATGACGCCGACGCCGCATTTTTCACAAACGAAGCAGTCAACAATACCTTCTGCCGCAATGCGGGAAGCCTTCTTTGCGGATGCAGCAAGGCTCTTCTCGCGCAGATAGTCGAGAGCCTTTTCAATATCGCCGTCACACTCTTTGAGTGCCTTTTTGCAGTCCATCATGCCTGCGCCGGAACGCTCGCGCAGAGCCATTACGTCTTTAGCGGTGAATTCCATTAAAATATCCTCCTGTAGTTATAATGCAAACGTTGACCAACACGGGAATCGGGCGCGGAACGCCCTGATATTTGCCCGCATTTAATCAATGTTACGTTCAAGCGGAGGAAGCCCGGCAGGCTTCTCCGCGGAAAAATCATGGTTGAATGATTGAACTTAGAAGTTATCTGCTTCGTCGGCAGCATCGTTGTCGATGGTTGCATCAACAGCGGCATCGGTCATCTGTTCGCCCTGCTTGCCTTCGAGGACTGCATCGGCGATCTTGGAAGCGATGAGCTTGACAGCGCGGATTGCGTCGTCGTTGCCGGGGATAACATAGTCAACATCATCGGGATCGCAGTTGGTGTCAACGATTGCAACGATGGGGATACCGAGGTTGCGTGCTTCCATAACGGCGATATGCTCCTTGCGGGGGTCAACAACAAACATGCAGCTGGGCAGTTTCTTCATTTCTTTGATACCGCCGAGGTTCTTCATGAGCTTTTCACGAAGAGCGCAGAGCTGAATGACTTCCTTCTTGGGGAGAAGATCGAAATCGCCGTCCGCTTCCATTTTGTTGATCTGGTTGAGTTTGGCAATACGGGTCTGGATGGTCTTGAAGTTGGTGAGAAGACCGCCGAGCCAACGCTGGTTGACATAGAACATTTCGCAGCGTTTTGCTTCCTGTTCGATGCTCTCCTGAGCCTGCTTCTTGGTGCCGACAAAAAGAACGGTGCCGTCGTTCATCGCAATATCGCGAACGAAATTGTAAGCTTCGTCAATCTTTTTTACGGTTTTCTGAAGGTCGATGATGTAGATACCGTTGCGCTCGGTGAAGATGTATTCCTTCATCTTCGGATTCCAACGGCGGGTCTGGTGACCGAAATGTACGCCTGCTTCCAAAAGCTGCTTCATAGAAATAACTGACATAACTAAAACCTCCTGTTTTTATTTCCGCCCCGCACATCATCTTTTCGGAGAACCGCAGAGCGGCACAGCCCCGAAAATCCGCACGGGTGAGTTATTTCATACCGAACCATTATACCATGGCCGTGAACGGTTTGCAAGCATATTTTGCCCGTCGAAACACCGAAAAACAAATATATTTGAAGTCGGAGGCATATGTTTGCACGGAAAGCAATGTGCGGATCTAAAACAAGTTAGTTCCGCGAAATGCGGCAAAAATATGTCACAAATATGAAAAAGTAATATCAATACAGAAAAAAGTACACCGTAAGCACAAAAGGACGGTTTTCTGCCAAATTCGGCAAAAGAAAGCAGGTAAATTCAGATGATTAGGTGTTGACAAACTGAAAACAGCGTGATACACTGGATATGTCAAATGAACTGCGGCGATCCTGCACGACTCACAGCGTTTTTTCCCGCAGCAAAATTCAATCACAGAAGCCGATAAATCAGTGCGCAGTCCGATTTGAAAGAATCCAGATTAAAACACGCGTCTGTATTCAATGTATAATATGTGTGCTTGCGGAATGCTGATTTGAAAGACAACACCCGTCGGTGCGTATTTTTGCGTACGGCGGGAATCATCCGACAACGGACCGGGGGGAACGGAAGCGGATGCGGGGTTCGGGTTGAAACATCAGACAAAATATAATGCTGTACTTGCAGCTGCACGGAGAATTAACATTCAGCGCCGTTTCGGTTTACTTAAGCATGTTTCGCCTGTGCGGAAGCATCATCCGAATGCGGAACGGGCTGATTCAAAAGATTCGTGCGCTGCGGCAGCTTTATACAGTCATGCATGGCTGCATTGCATATGCGGGAACAGGGCAGTTTCCCGATCCCGCCGCGCTGCGAGGCAAGTTTTGCGCCGCAGTGCAGCACATGTGTGCAAAATATTATTAATGGGAGGCACTTATTAATGAAAGAACTCAAACGCATCTCTGCCTTTTTCATGGCAATGCTGATGATGCTGACTGTGTTCTCAGCGTTCTCCGCCGTTTCGGCGGAAGGCGAAGCAGCGGGCGGCACGCAGCCCGTTTGGCCGGCGCAGGGCTCCATAAAGCTCGACAAAGACGCCGCCGCAGTTGAAGGCGCGGAGAATCTCTGGGAAGTTACCCTCGGCATTCAGGGCAAAAACTTCGAAACAACATCTGACGTTGTGTTGGTTATTGACAATTCCAACAGTATGTACGAAAACAATCGCATGGTGCAGACCAAAGCGGCTGCAAATGCGTTCGTTGACGCACTGCTTACGCAGGACAGCGCGACCCGCATTGCGGTTGTTGTTTTCAACCTCACTGTTAAGCAAACAGGTTTCTACGATTACAGCAACAAAGAAGAACTCAAAGCTTACATCAATGCTGTTTCGCAGAATAAGGATGACGGCGGCACATTCACTCAGCTCGGCATCAAGACTGCCCGTGATCTGCTGAAATCCTCGGCTTCAACCGGCCTCAACAAGAACATTGTTTTGCTCAGTGACGGTGATCCGACTGCGAGCTACCGTGTAACAGGCACGGCAACGGGAACGTGTACTTGGCTTTTTGGAACCATTCACAATAATGGGTGTGATGAAAACACCGTAAAAGTTAACGGATGCAATTATAATGAGCAGGCAGGTAACGGAACAAGTGCAGATGATGGCTCAATCACCTTGTTACTTACGTGCGAACACGGTAAGACGAAAACCGAGACTTACACCATTAGCCATTCATATGCCACAATTTGGGAAGCACAGCAGGCCGCAAACGACGGCATGACCGTATTCTCAATTGCGCTTCAGGCCGGAACGACCGGTGAAAACGTTCTTCGCGCTTGTGCAACAAACCCTGCAACGGGCTTCTTCGCAATCGCTTCCACCGACAATGTTGAAGAAAAGCTGACCACCGCTTTCACATCCATTGCGGGCAGCATTGCGATCGCTGCAAGCAACGGCGTTGTTAACGATCCCATGGGCGAACATGTTCAGCTCAGCTTCAGCGGCTCCGCTCCCGTTATCACCACCGACAAGGAAGTTTATGATGCCGGCAATGCGGATATTTATATCAGCCAGGGCAGCGCGGTTTATGACGCGGCGACCCGTTCCGTCAGCTGGACCGTCGGCAGCGTTCGTGAGGGCGACAACCCCATCATGATGTACAAGGTCGGCATTCTCGAAGGCTACAGCCCCGCAACAGGAGCGGTTCTCGACACCAACGGCAGAACAACTTTCAGCTATAAGAATTACCTCGGCGAGGACACTGTCGGCGATTTCCCGATACCGCAGGTCACCGTCGGCGGCGGCATGATACTTGTTCACTGGTATCAGGTCAATTCAAACGGCGAACCCATCAATGAGCGGGGTCAGACTGTTGAAGGTCCTGACTATGCAAAACAGGTTAAGCCCGCAGAGTATTTTGCGGTTAACGGTTCAACCGGCCTCAGCTACAACACTCCGTACACCGTTGTTGCGAAGACCGATTTTGCAGATTACAACTACTACGGCAGCTACATTGTCAACGACGGCAGTCTCACCGACGGCGACGCGGCAACCGTAACTCTCACCGCAGCGAACTCCAACCAGCATGTTTGGTTCGCATACACTCAGAGCTTCAACGTGGCGCATGTTCAGTTTGACGAAACCGAAACCCATGCCGTTGTGAAGGAAACCACCACCCACACCGTTGAGCTGTTCAACCTGACTTCCGTTGTTTCGGACGGGTTCATTTACGGCGGCGCATTCAGCGATGCGGCATGTGAAACGGTTCAGACCTTTGAGGCAGGACAGAATGCAACCGCGTTCACTCCCACAGCAGGTGATACCTATTATATCTGGGAAGCGGACGCACAGTTCCTCTCCCCGAGGAACCTCAGCTGCTGGAATCATGTTTCCGCAGCCGATGTTGACGTTACCGGCTTCTACCTTGTGACCCCGGTCGATCGCCTGAATTACAGGGAAGTCGGCTTCATGGTCGGCAGCGAAACTCTTCCCGCAAAGCAGTTCACCGAGACTTACATCACGGAGTCCGGTGCGGAGAACACTCAGGTTCTTACCGGCAGCGAGTGCTATGTTTACAACACCGTAAAAGTCGATTTCAATAACGGCACAAGCGGTATGTACAATGTTTCAAGCGTTATCAACAAGACCCGCGGATACCTTGCCTGCTACGGCATGGATAAGAACACCTATTGGCAGAATGCAGGCGCTGAAATCACCTTCACACCCTATTGGATCACCCTTGACGGCGTTAAGGTTGCACCGCAGACCCGCACCGCAGAGTATTACGGCCAAGGTTCGGATGCTGACGATACCTACAAGAAGTTCCACGTTGTTGAAACTGTTGCAAGCGGCATTGCAAACGCTTTTGTTGACGATGCACAGCAGGAGAACATGCTCGTTCTGATGAACAGCTATTTTGCAAACGGAGCACCCATCAATCCCGTTGATGAACCTGTTCAGGGCAATATCGTCACCGTTCACGACGGCGAAACGCTTTACACCGTTGCAGCGGAGAACAATGCGGTTCAGCTCGACTATATCGGCGTTGAGGGCAAACTCTTTGCAGGCTGGTTCGCGGATGAAGCATGCACCGTTCCCGCAGACCTTTCGAACATTACCGAAAGCATTGATGTTTATGCAAAGTACGTTTCCGATTCCTATCTCGGGCTTCGCTACTATCGCAACGGATTCTTCAGGCTCCGCAGCCTGACCCTCGTTTCCGCAATCGACGGCAGAAATTACGCTGAAACAGGCTTTATCGTTAACGGCGAGAGGATTTCCGTTTCCGATTACAGCACCCGTTACGGTCTGCGCAGTGCGCGCAGCCTGTTCGGCAGGGGCGTTGCCAAGGATGCGCTTGTTATGAGCTGTGATTATGCTTTCGACGGCGTGACCTACGGCGCAAGGCTCAACGTCACCCCCTATTGGGTAACTTTGGATGGCACGACCGTTCGCGGCGAAACCCGCACCCTTACCTATAATTGGTACGGAATCACCGAATAAGCGAAAGGAAGGATAACACGCATGAAAAAGTTTGATCCGACCCTCAACACCGTTTTCACCGATGACGGCAAGCCCGTTATTGCTCCCATGGGACAGCCCAGCGGCGCGATCATCGAATCCATCGGCGAGAACCTGAACGTTATGACCCTTGGCGACGGAACTGTTATCTACTTCGATAACTTCGGAAACATCGTCAATCCGTAACATATAAAACCATAATGATTGCATAATTCATGAAATTCATGAAATCGGTGCAATTGACACGAAGGCGACGGGGCAGATGCTGCTCCGCCGCTTTCAACATAACTGCGGATGCGCACGGACATTGCAAAAGAGCTGAACGGAGGCACGGAACAGGATGGAAAAAATCAATATCGAGCTTGCGGGCATCCCGCTTGAACTGACGCTCAGATACAAAATGTTCCGCGATAGATATGCGGATTTTCAAACGGAAAAAAAACCCTGCGCCTGCATTGAAATCACGCCGGAGCAATGCGCCTGCGCCGCACGCGGTTACGAACCGGGAACGCTTCCCGAAAGCGTTGAAGATCTTGAGCTTTGCGCCAAGGCCTGCGCCGCGCTTCTTCCGCACGGGCGGGCAATCATTCATGCGGTTTGCTTCGTGTGGTGCGGAAAGGCATGGCTCATCTGCGCTCCGAGCGGAGTGGGAAAAACAACGCATTATAAGCAGTGGAAACGCCTTTTCCCGAATGAAGTGGAAATGCTGAACGGCGACAAGCCCGTGCTGAATTTCGAAAAACAGTATGTAACTGTTTCGGCTTCGCCGTGGGCGGGGAAGGAAAACATGCGGCAGCTGCGCACGGCGCCTCTCGGCGGCATTGTGTTTCTTGCTCAGGATAAGCAAAACATAATTAAACGCTTGTCTCCGAAAGAAGCGGGTGTTCGGCTGTTTCTGCAATTCATAATTCCGTGCGACAACGCGGAACAGGTGCGTTTTGCAGCGCAATATACGGAACGTATACTTGAGCGCACGCCGGTTTGGCTGCTCAGGAATCGCGGGGACGGTGCATCGGCCGAGCTTTGCCGAAGGACGCTTGAAGGCGAACTTTGCTGCGCCGACAATTAACGATGCAGTGTTTGGAATCATTCGGCTTTTGAAGGGTACTTTTGAAGGATAATCGACCGAACGGAGGGTTTGAGAGTTTATTATGGAATACAGAGTTAATCCGAATGCGGTTTATGTTGAAGTTTGTGATGAATACCTGCTTGTTGCCGTTGGTGAGGCGCGGGGAAAACTGCCGCAGCTCAGGAAACTTTCGGAATCCGGTGCATTTATTTGGCGCGGGCTTGAAAAGGGTCTTGCTTCGGAAAGCATTATTTGCGCTGTCATGCAGGAGTATGAGATTTCTCGTGATGAAGCGCAGTCGGGGTTTTCTGCCTTTGTTTCAACTTTGATGAAAGATGGTTACATAACCGAATCCGAGTGATTTTACACGATTGAGAGGCTGAATTAAAACCGAATTTAAGCGCAGTCGATTCAAAAAATAAGGGGTTTGCTGCATCGGTTCCAAAACAAAGGGGCTGTTGTCAATTCAGCTCTGCAAAATCGGTCGAAAACTTAAAGTTTTTGCACTATGATGCATTTGTTTGATTTTTTCGCTGATTTGTGCTATACTAATAGCGCAGGAGGTGTGAAGACGTGATAGATTCCCATGAACTTAAGAGGCGTGACAGCTATTTAAATAAACTGATCGGCTTTCAGGATACGGAGCCGGTCAAGGTAATCACCGGCATTCGCCGCTGCGGCAAGTCCAGCCTGTTAAAGCTGATGGTTCAGCATTTGAAAGATACCGGTATTCAGCCGGAGCAGATCATCGAGATGAATTTTGAATCCTTCGATTTCCGAGGGATGAGCGCCGATGATATTTACCACTATGTAAAAGAGCGTGTTGTCACAGGAAAGAGGATGTACCTTTTCTTTGATGAGCTGCAACGGATCGAGGCGTGGGAGGATGCTGTAAACGCCTTCCGTGTGGATCTTGACTGCGACATCTATGTTACCGGGTCGAATGCCTATCTTCTTTCTTCAGAGTATTCAACCTATCTCTCCGGGAGGTGCGTCGAAATCAAAATGCTGCCTCTCTCTTTCCGTGAGTTCCTTGATTTTCACGGTTTTGAGGTTCGCGAAACGCAGAGTGCTCTCGGTGGACTCCGCAAGCAGGTATTTGATAAGAACGGTGAACGCTACGAACTGCGAGAAGTTTTTGACGCCTATATGCGCTTCGGTGGAATGCCCGGAATCGCCGATGTTGGGCTGGAACAGGAAAAGGCACTGTCGCTTCTCGACGGCATCTATTCCACAGTCGTGATTCGTGACATTCTGGAGAGAGAAAAACGCAGAGGTCAAAAGCAGATCGCAGACCCTATGCTGCTTCGTAAGATCATCTTGTTCCTTGCGGATAATATCGGCTCAAGCGTGTCGATTGCCTCCATCGGCAACACACTGGTCAACGAGGGACTTCTGGAGGACGGCAAACGCAAAGGCGCACCCAGCGCCCATACGGTGCAGGCATATGTAAATGCGCTTCTGGAGAGCTACTTCTTCTACGAGATCAAACGCTTTGACATCAAGGGCAAAGCCTACCTCCGTACACTCGGAAAATACTATATCGTTGACATCGGACTTCGCAACTATCTGCTGGGTTTCCGTAATCGGGACAGCGGTCATGCCATCGAGAATGTCGTTTACTTTGAACTGCTTCGCCGTGGCTATGATGCAGCGATTGGCAAAATCGGCAATGCGGAGGTTGACTTCATTGCAACTACCGCCGACGAGAAAATGTATATCCAGGTAACGGAATCGATGATGAGTGAGGACGTGCGCAAACGGGAGCTTGCACCGCTGCAAAGTATCCGCGACAACTACGAAAAAATCGTGCTGTCCCTTGAGCCCGGGCTTGATGCTTCCTATGACGGCATCAAATCCGAAAACCTCATCGACTGGCTGCTTAACGAGTAAACACTGCATTTTCAGAGCAAAGCAAAAAGTTTTTGCGGTTCAAGTCATAAATTTCTTTAGTCCGGAAATTTGGACACCTTCAGACTTGAAAGCAGATACAATCGAAGAATCTAAAATGGACTGTTTCGGCTGTTTCCACAGGGAGAACTGCTTTTAAGGACAGTACGAGAACAGCAAACATGAACAAGTCCGTTTGCTGCACACAAAAATCATGCTTTCTGCATGAGCCGGCTTCGCTTGAGCCGGAAAATGTAATGTTCGGCACTCCCCGGATTGCCCTCGTTCAAAAAAAGCAAAGCGTCCGCCCCGCATATCGGGACGGACGCTGTTTAGCATCGGCCTTATTTGTTTGAATTCCGAAGTCCGTTATGATGCTTATGCATCCGCAACACCGCCGTGCATGTTGCTGAACAGCTGAAGAATCCTGCTGTAAGCTGCATCATCAACAAAGATGAAGTAGTGCAGAGTGCCGGCATCGGAATACTCAATTCCGAGTTCGGACAGAGTGTATCTGTCGATGTAACCGTAATCATCGATGAAACTTTTATCATACATTCCATCGTCAAGCTCACTGTTGTATCTGCCGGAAGCTATCGTGCTGAACCACACGGACAGAACATGCTGACCCGGCTCCGGTGTTTTGCCGCGGCTTTGTTCAATGCAATTCAACAGAGTATCGATTGTTTCGCGGTTTACATAAGCCTGCTGCGCAAGCGTCGGAGGATTCATGCCGTCAACATTGAAATAGACAAAATTGCTTTGGAACATGTCATCCAAACCTGAAATCGAGCCGCCGACAATGTTGAACGAGCCGCTTTCAAGTGCGTTGAGCGTTTCATCGAATCCGCGTTTTTTCTCCGTTTTCCTGTTTTCGTAAGAAATAAGCATACGAAGAGATTCGGGAGTGTTTTCATCAACAGCAACAACGCGGCAATAGTTTCCGCTTATGTCGGAAAGCACTGCAAATTGGAAATCGTTGCCGAATTCACCGCTTTCCATAAAGCTCCATGGATTCATGAATTCCGCCGAGTCTCCGTCGTCCTCACCGCCGATGCCGAACTGGTGCAACAGCTTGTCGGAATCAAGAGCTTTCAGCTCACGCATAAGCGTGTCATGGAAGCTTGCGTCAAGCCCGTGCGGCAGGGCGACTTTTCCGTTTTCGAATCGGGACAGGTTGACATTGCTTTCAACATAATCCGTGTTCATCAATAGAATGTCGCGCAGCGTAAACTCTTCGTTCTTCCACAAATAGTCATATGAATCAAGGGAGGCTGGATAATAATACGTCTGCCCGCTTTTAAGCTTTACGGCGAGGGTAACGGTGTTTTCGAAACGGTCTAAGGATCTTATGACGGATGATGGATTGAACAGGGAATGTCCGATTATTTGCGATTCGGATGACGTATACGCATAGGTGGAAATATAATCGAAATCGGCTTTTGAAAGCTGTTCACAGTAGTCAAAAAGCATTTCATCATGAAGCTTCATGCGTTCCGAATCCTTGTCGCCGCGCCAACAGAGCGAGTAAAAGCCCGAAGAAGGAACCAATCCGCCCTGCACGGTGACATATTCGATATTGCTTGCGCGAATTTCGATTTTTTCAGAGGCACTTGTCATTGCTGCCGAGCAAAGCAGAACGATTGCGACTCCCGCAAGCACGGCGGGGAAGAACATCAGCCGCTTTACTGCGGATTTGAAGCTGCGGAGTGTGATCCAGCTAAATCCGAAATACACAACAACTCCGATAACCGCGGGTGCGATGAGATGATTCCATGCAATTTGGGGACTGCCCGAATAAACATCGGGATAGAACACATTCTTCGTGAACATGAGCGATGCGGTGAGTGCAAAGCCGATGCTTATCAGAACGTGGATCCAACGGGTTCTTGCAGGTTTGCCTGCTGTTTCCGCCTGCGCATTGACAAAAGCGAAATATGCAGCAATCAGAACCGCCGCACAGCACAGAACGCGAATAAGACAGTTCAAAAAAGTTGACGCGGCAGGGCTGACGGGGAACAGCAGCTCCGTAAGCGAGAAGGCTGATTCAGTGTTGTTCATGAGCGCATTATATGCAATATTCGGCAGAAGAAGACAGACGAACGCAAGCACAATGGTCGGGAAAGTACGTGTGGACAGCGAAAAAACAAGCACAAAGCCGCCGAACAGCATCAATCCGCGAAGCAGTGACTCACCGATCGCCTCCGCAACCATGGCGAAACTCGGAACAAGGACGGATGAGTTGGAAATTGTTGAAACAAGGCTGCCGACGAATGCTCCGAGAATGTTTGCGGCGGCGCAAATGCCCGCCCACGCAAGCATTGCGGTGAAGGCCGAAATGAGCATGGTTCGTTTTGCGACAGGAATGCTTCCGCGGAAATCCCATGCGGAGCGGACCAGGTGCTTCACAACAAAAACAAATCCGGCAACAAAGCAGAAAAGACTGACGTAACTTACGGCGGAAGATTGGATATACACATTTGCACCGTAGAGCAGCATTGACAGAAGGTTTTGCGTAATCCCGAAAAACGACAGCATGGATGCAACAAATTCGATCGATGCAAATACGATTCCCGTGGTTGAAAACTCCCTCAGCATTTCGCGGCAGTAGGATTTGCTGAAAAACGGAACGCGATTCTTTCTCATGGTTGGATTCTCCTTATTTGATTTCATCAAAATTGTAGCCGAGGGAAGACAGTTCATATGTAAAAACTTCCTCGATTGATAAGGGAAGCATATCCATTATCAGCGGCTTCAACGCTTCGATTTTTGCCGAGGTTTCGGCTGCTTCGCCGCGCACAAGAACGTATACAATGCTGCCTTGCTTGGTGAAAGAAAGCAGTTCAACATCCTTGAAGTCCTCCGGCGTAACCTGTCTTGCGAATGCAAGCTGAACCTTAAACAGCTGTGATTTAGCATCGGCAAGGTCGTTTTGAAAAACGATTTTACCCTGATACAGCATTGCAAACCGATCGCAAGTGTCCTCAAGTTCGCGCAGGGAGTGACTGGTCAGAATGACGGTTGAACCGAAGTCACACATATCGCGATAAATAAGGCGTTTGGCAATGTTGCGCGCAATCGGATCCAGTCCGTCAAAGGTTTCATCAAAAAGAAGAACATCCGCATTGCAGCTCAGCGCAAGCACCGTCTGCACCTGCCTCACCATACCTTTGCTCAGGGAACGAACGCGGCGTTTTTTATCGAGCTTAAAAATGTTGAGCAGCGCATCAAATTTTTCAAACGAGAACTTGGGATAGCATGAAGCATAAAAATTTGCCATGCGTTCGATCGTTGCCCCGCCTCCCGTAAGGTGCATTCTGTCCGGAACAAAAACGAGGTGCGTTTTTGCGGCGGGATTGTCATAGACCGGTTCATCGTTAATGAGCACGGAACCGTCATCCGCAGTGTAAATTCCCGCAATTATGCGCATAAGAGTGGATTTACCCGCACCGTTCGCCCCGACAAGCCCGAATATGCTGCCTTTTGGAACAGAAAAACTGACTTTGTCCAATGCTTTGAGTTCGCCAAAGTTTTTTGAAAGGTCGGTTACTTTAATCATATGTCATTTTTCCTCCGTTTGGTTGTTTTCGATAATGTTTTCATCATAGGCTTTGTTCACTGCGTTGATAACATCCGCCCTGTTGAAACCTGTCAGCTTAAGCTCACGGGAAAGTGCGGTTATTTCGTCAAGAAGTTTGCTGCGTGCTTCGTGCAATCGCTGCATTGCGTCCGGCGAAACGAACCTCCCGCTGCCGGGAACGCTGTAACAAAGTCCGCGCCGCTCCAGTTCGGTATAAGCCTTTTGAAGCGTGTTCGGATTCACGGAAAACTGCACCGACAATGCGCGCACGGATGCGACGGGCGAATTGGGTTTCAGCTCGCCTGTGAGTATTTCTCGCTCAATGCCGTCTATGACCTGCTCATAAATCGGCGTTCGAGAGAATTTATCAATCTGCAAAAAGTCCACCTCCGTTCGTACTGAATCAGTTGCCACAACTGTGTTATTGATTATAATACAGCAGCGACGGTTTTGTCAACGCTTTTTTCAAAAAAAAGGTAATCCTGCAAAATTTCCCGGGAAATACATTGAATTCATCACTTATTAAGTATTCATGTGCGATTCGGCGGCAAAAAACTGCGAAAAATGAGTGCAGAATCCGAATATTCTGTGACAAAAATCGAAAAATTACAATATGAGTTTAAAAACGGGTTGAAATGAAGCGCGAAATATGCTAAAATAATCGATATGTTTGCGAAAATTCTATTTTCGGAGGAGTTGCTTGTGAACAAGCTTTGCAGGCGCGCACTGTGTGCGATAACAGCATTGCTGTTTGTGCTCTGCTCTCTGCCTGCCGGCGCAAGAACCGAGACGGAAGCGGGCGGGATTACTTCATATGCAGAGGATTCAAACGGAGTTGTTGAATACGAGATCAAGCCCCGACATTCGGATGGGGTAACTTTGGAATACAGCGAAACGGTTCTGCGCGGCAACCTGCATTCGGGTGTTTTCACGTTTGCGGAAACAAAAACGGTGACGCTTGTTGCAAGGTTTGCGGAGGGCTGGAGCTATAACGATAAATACAGCGTGTTCTTCCCAAGCAATCCGGCGCGAAGAACCATATTGCTCAACAGCGATGCAAGCATACGTTTTTCGTTTTCCGCAATCGCAGGGGAGAGTGTGGCATTCTCTGACTTATATCTCTTGGGAATTTATGCCGCAGTTGAATCCCTTCCGCGGCTGGATATCACAACCTTAAACGATTTTTCGCTTATCGGCAAGGATAATTGGGTGTCTGCAAATTTCAGTTTGACTCTCGGAACGAAAAAGTATTCAAGCGGCGAGTTCAGCGGCTCGGGCTATGTTAAGGGGCGCGGAAATCTGTCTTGGACGCAGCCGCAAAAGCCCTATTCGATTAAGTTGGAACAAAAAACATCGCTGCTCGATATTCCTGCAACAAAGCGGTATGCAATCGTTGCAAGTTACTCGGATCCCTCCCTGATGCGCAATCTTGTGACATACAAAGCCGGTGCATTGCTTTCGGGCATGGACTATGTTCCGAAATGCGAATTCGTTGACGTTTATTTTAACGGAGAATACAACGGAATTTATATCCTCATAGAACGTCCGGGCATTGAAAGCACAAAAGTCGATATTGACGAAGCGGATGAGAGCGATATAACGGGCGGTTATTTCATCGAAAAGGATATTGCGATGAAGGTTGATTTTGCACGGGATATGTGGTTCGACTGTCCGTATTGGGCGAATCAGACGCAGGATTATTTCGTGCTTAAACAGCCGGAACCCGCTTCATCCGAACTCACGGCGCGAATGCTTGAATACCTTGAGGAACACATGAAGAGCGTTCATAATGCCGTAATGGGAATAAGCGGCGAAGATTATCAAAAATACATTGATGTCGATTCATGGATAGATTACATTATTATTCAGGAAATAACAAAGAACATCGACGGTAATTTTAAAACAAGCTGTTACCTGTATAAACAGAGTCAGGACGACAGGCTGTACATGACCGCAATATGGGATTTTGATATTGCGTTCGGGCTGACGGCATTTAATAATGCCAGTGCGGAACACAATGATGTTAAGGACTGCGTCGGCGGAAGAGGACCGGTCGGGTTCATTGCGATAAACAGTTCCGCTCCGTGGTTCAACGCATTGTATCACAACTATCCGGATTTTCAGGCGCGGTTCAAACAGCGATACAAAGAATACCGCAGCACGTTGATTCCCGAGTTTTTTGCACTTATCAACGAACAGGCGGCATATTTGTACAATTGCACTGCCGCAACCGAAGAAAAATGGGAAAAGAACTTTGACCACGGCGTCAATTTTCTCACCAATTGGCTTACGGGACGAATTGAATGGCTGGATTCTCAATTGCTCGACGGACAGAGCGGAATTACCGATCTTAATTATGCTTTGAACGTTCCGGGCGGCTCACTTGAGTTCACATCCGGGACGGATGATCCGTTTGTCGGCAGCACGACAGTTTCAAGAGGCATGGTCGGCAACACCGTTGTCGGCGGACGCATTGCTGCCGTAAGCTCGAATGCGGGTGAAAACAATTCCGAAAGCGATTTGCGTCTGACAGTGACGATGAAAGCGGGGGACACACTGAGTTTTGATTACTGCGTCAGCAGCGGGGTCGATACGGACAGGTTTATCTGCACCGTCGGAACAAAGGTCTTGATGGAGATTTCAGGCGAAACGGGATGGACGAAATACATTTTCACCGCACCGATCGACGGAAGGTATTGTTTCCGCTGGAGCTATGAAAAGGGAAACGACAAATCAGCGGGTGTTGATGACTGCGCTTATATTGACAACGTTGAGCTGAAAGCCGTGGGGCTGGATGCCGCTCGCGGGGATGTGAACATGGACGGGAAAATTACCCTTTCGGACAGCATGGCGGCGCTGCGCACCGCGCTCGGACTGGACGGGTTTGACCCGGAACGGCGTGAGCTTTCGGATTATAACTGCGACGGCGCAATTTCCGTTGAAGATGCGGTTGCAATCGCAAAAAAAGTCATGCATATTGTGTAGCCATTAAGCAGAGTGCCCTCTCTGTGCATTGAACATTACATATTCGAAAATCAAAAAACTGCCGCAGATGCAATCACTGCGGCAGTTTCAATTGCGGACAAATCATGAGAAAAGTTCTCTGCTCCGTTCGGGTTTTCAAGAAACACTCCGCACAAACTCGGGAACGCCCGATTCGGCTCTCCGTAAAATCCGAATTTTCGGGGTACTCCCGATTCAAAGGTTTCCCGGGATGGGGGTAATCATCCGTACAACTCGGGGGAACATCGAAAGCATCCGGTTGAAATGCCCTGCGGGTCGGAACATTTGCATCACTGCGCCGCCGTTGACGGCGAGCTGCGGTTCATCCGCGGCATTTACAGATCGTCCGCATCCTGCACCGGAGCCTCATAATCCTCGGCGGTGCCGGTGTAGCTGCCCAACACATCCGATTTGATCGCGCCTCTGCCTTCGGCTGTGAATGCGGTTTTTTTATCCGTCACATTCGAATGGTCTTGCTTGATCCGCTCCTGAAATTTTCCGTTCGCTCTTTTCCTCATGGGCTTATTATGCCCGCCCGACTCAGCCGTATGCACGAAACTCGGCATTTAAAAACCGGTATTTTTTTACAATCATGCAATTGAATCAAAAAAAGGGAGAACGGCAATTGCCGAACTCCCTTTTGCCTATGGTTTGATTTATTTGTCGCCGGAACGGAACTGTGCAGAGTGTTTACTTGATGGTAACTGCGGTAACGCCGGAATAGGCAACATCCGTAGAACCCTGTTCAGTTGTATGCAGAGTGAAATAGCCGCCGTTATCGGGTGAACCGATGGGTTTTCCGTTGTTTGCAAATGCAAGCGTGCAATCGAAAAGGCTCAGCGCGGAGATTTTGTCGGAAAGATCCTGCTCGGTGCCGCCGACTTGGGTGAGTACAAGCGAATATATGTTGGCGGTTTCGGCATCGGAAACATCAACACCGACGGAATCGAGAACGGCCTTGAGATTCACTCCGTTGAAGACGTTAATGGAGCCGCCCCTGACGAGTGCGTTGGTCTGGTCGAGTGCGGAAACATTTTCGGCACCGAGAGCATAAAGTTCACCGGCGGTGAGCTTGTATTCGCTGCCCTTGAAATTGAGCGTCATAACAACGGTATCCGCAGCAAGTCCCCAGTTTGTTTCAACAACGAGAGTGCGGGGGTCGGTTGTGGTGTTGGGTTTTTTGCGTGTGTCATTGCCCGGATTCGGTTTCGTGGTGGTTGTGGGAGTGTCGGGGGTTTTTTTGTCGTCCTTGCATGCTGTCATGCAAAATGCGGCAGCAAGCAGAAGAACGGACAGCATGATTGCGATCATTCGATTGACTTTTTTCATAACGATATTCCTTTCGGGTTTGTTTTGTTAATTGCCGTATCGTTTCCGAAAAAACAAATCGGCACAGCGTGAATGCGCATGATTTCACGCTGTTCGGCATGAGCCTAAGTATACCAGTTTTTTAAAAAAAGTTCAAGCCTTTTAACGAATGAATTTGAACATACGCCAAGCGAAAAAAAGCGTGAACGGAGCGGGTCATTTTTCGTATCCTGCCGATATGACGAATGCGCCGCTGTTCTCGGAAAGAGAGGATACATTCATGCAGCCGTAAAGCCTGCCGTTTTCGCCTGCGTTAAGGTAAGATGAAATGTCGGCCGTTACGGAATCGAGGCTGCATGTATGCGTGTTCAGCGCGTGGATAAAATGCGCCGCGGCTGCTGACACGCTGCCGGGTTCAAGAGCTTCAAGAACTTCGGGTTCAAATCGGCAGGTAATATAGGTTATCCTTCCGAACTCGTCCGTGAGTCCCGTAAAAAGTATCCCTCTTGTGTCGCGGAGCGAAAATTGCGAGCCCGGTTCACCCGTGCTGCCCGCCTCAATGCGTATGCCCTCGGAAGAATACTCTGAGTTATAAGCTTTGATGAAGCTGTTCAGCAGAACGGGACTTACCGCAAGCCGACTTCGGCAGGTTTCAATAAGGTCGTCGGAATTTTCAAATTCTGTGTTCAGCGATTGAAAAAGCAAAACAGCATCTTCGTAATTGCCGACGTTCATAAGCTCAACGGCCTCATTGTAGACTTTCAAAAGATCTTCAATGTTCTGAAGGTATGCCGCGCTTGATTCATAGCCGCATGCATCCGCAAAACTTGAATATGCTTCGAGGTAGCGGCCGCTTTCATAAAGCTTTACGCCGCTGTCATAATGAACTTTGAGCGAATCAATATATTCAACAAAGTCAGCACTGTTGAGATATCCGGTAATTCCGACAAATATCGCACGCGCCTCGTTCGGCTTGCCGGCAGAAACCAATTCAACCGCCTGAGCATAAAGCTTTTCATATTCGGCAATTGATTCAAGATACTCTGTGTATTTATACGAATCACCGCAGGTGAGGAAGCAGCGTTTTGCATTATTAAAATCAAGATTCTTATAATATAAAAGACCTTCCTCGGCAAGCTTTTCCCTTTCCGCTTTCGACTGACAGCCGCAGAAAAGCAGTGCAAGCGTGCAGGCAAGTGCGAGTGCCGCCGCAAGCGCGAGCGTGTTCAAGCGAATAAAGCCGGGTTTTGATTTTGAATGCATCTGCCTTTCCTCCTTGATGAAATAATACAGGCGGACGGAGCGGAGGGCCGACTCGGTTGTTCCGCTCCGTGCATGTATTCAGGTAAACATTGTCCAATGATTTCGTGAAGCGCGAAGACACGCATAAGCGATTTCCTTATGCTTTTTTAACACCGAGAGCGACCTTCTCGCCGTTGATATCCCACTCTTTCACATAGCCGCAGGGAATGCCGAAAGTGAGTTCATCGGCAAGAGTCGTTCTGCGGATTTCGTCCGAATTGCGATCCAACACCGCAAGCAGGTTTTCGCCGCATTCGACGCCGATTATAATCCTGTCGGTAACAACAAAATCGGCTTCTTTGCGCATGGTCTGAATCTTGCTGATGATTTCGCGGACATAGCCTTCTTCAATCAGTTCATCCGTGAGCGCGGTGTTAAGCACAACGGTCACGCCGTTATCGCCGACTGAGGCAAAGCCTTCCTTTTTGACGGTGTCAACAAGCACATCCTCAGGATTCAGCGAGACGGTGAGCGTTTCAAGCTCAAATTCGTAAGCGCGTCCCTCTGCATGGGCGGCAACAACCGCATTGCCTATACCGTCTCCCTGCAAATACTGATTGATTTTGGGAAGAATCTTTCCGTAACGCGGCCCGAGAAGCTTCAGTTGGGGCTTTACGCGATAGGTTATGAACGAGGAAGCATCCTTAACAAAGCGAACGGCTTTCACGTTCAATTCATCCTCGATAATCTCGGTATACCGAGCCGGCAGTTCGTCAACACCCTGAACAAACAGCTCCGAAAGAGGCTGGCGGTTCTTGATGTTCGCAAGATTGCGTGCCGACCTTCCGAGTGTGACAACTTCCAGAATTTCGTCCATGCTGCGTTCGAGCTCCGCGTCGATGAAACTTTCGTCGCAAATCGGGAATGCGCAAAGGTGTACGCTCTCCGGTGCAAGGTTGTTCACCGTGCGGACGATGTTTTGATAAATTGCTTCCGCCATGAACGGAGTGAACGGTGCGGTGAGGCGGGAAAGCGTTTCAAGCACTGTGAACAGCGTCATATACGCCGCTTCTTTATCCACAGTCATTTCCTTGCCCCAATAACGTTCCCTGCCGCGGCGAACGTACCAATTGGAAAGGTCGTCAACAAAGCGGTTCAATTCGCGCCCCGCTTCGGTAATGCGGAGGTTTTCAAGATAGTTATCCACTGTTCGAATGAGCGTGTTAAGGCGTGAAAGCAGCCATTTGTCCATTACGGAAAGGTTTTCGCGAACGAGCTCATGCTTCGTGGGGTCAAATTCATCAATATCTGCGTACAAAACGTAGAACGCATATGTGTTCCACAGCGTACCCATATATTTGCGCTGCATCTCGCTCACGGCGTCGCCGCTGAAACGGCTGGGCAGCCACGGACTGGAGGCGGTGTAGAAATACCAACGCACCGCATCCGCGCCCTGTTTTGTTAAAACGTCCGCAGGCGCAACAACATTGCCGACGTGCTTGCTCATCTTTTTGCCGTCCTTGTCGCAAACAAGTCCCAACACGATGCAGTTCTTGAATGCGGGCTTGTCAAAAAGGATGGTTGAAAGTGCGCTCAGCGTATAGAACCAACCGCGGGTTTGGTCAACGGCTTCGCTGATATAATCCGCGGGGAAGCGGCGTTCGAATTCCTCTTTGTTTTCAAACGGATAGTGCCACTGTGCAAAAGGCATTGAGCCGCTGTCGAACCAGCAGTCGATAACAACGGGCTCGCGGTGCATCGTTCCGCCGCATTTTTCGCACTTAAAGGTTATCGGGTCGAGCATGGGCTTGTGCAGCTCGATATCCTCTGGCGTGTCCGGAGCATATTTGCGCAGTTCCGCACGGCTGCCCATGACATGGTAATGTCCGCAATCAGGGCACATCCACACGGGCAGGGGAGTTCCCCAATAGCGCTCCCTGCTGATGCCCCAGTCGATAACGTTTTCAAGGAAATTACCCATGCGGCCTTCGCCGATGGATTCGGGAATCCAGTTTATCTTTTTATTGTTTTCAATCAATCTGTCGCGCACGGCAGTGGTCTTCACAAACCAGCTTTCCCTTGCGTAGTAGATGAGCGGAGTGTCGCAGCGCCAGCAGAAGGGGTAACTGTGTTCATAGGGAAGTTCCCTAAGCAGCCTTTCGCGCGCTTTAAGGTCGGCAATGATGGGCTTATCGGCTTCCTTAACGAAAGTGCCGTCCCACGGGGTGCCGCCGGTGAGCCTTCCGCGGGCGTCAACAAGCTGAACAAACGGAAGCTCCCATTTCCGGCCGACGCGTGCGTCGTCTTCGCCGAATGCGGGGGCAAGGTGAACTATGCCCGCACCATCGGTAAGGGTTACGTAATCGTCCGAAACAATGCGCCATGCATCCCTGCCTTTGTGGTTGACGGGGAAATCAAACAGCGGTTTGTAGTGAATGCCGACAAGCTGCGAACCTTTGAAGCGTGCAAGCTCGGTTGTGTCCTCGCCGAGAACATTTTCAACAAGCTCAGCCGCAAGAATGTATTTTTTTTCGCCGCAAAGAACTGTTACATAGTCTTCGTCGGCATTGACGCAAAGACCGACATTGCTGGGCAGCGTCCACGGTGTTGTTGTCCATGCAATAAAGCTTTCGCTGCCGTCAACAAAGCTGTGTTCCGCATCGGGAATGACGGGGAAGGTCACAAAGATGGAAACTTCCTTAACGTCCTTATACCCCTGTGCAACCTCGTGGCTTGACAGTGCGGTTCCGCAGCGCGGGCAATAGGGAACGATTTTGTGGCCTTTATAGAGCAGCCCTTTTTCGTCGATTGTCTTCAATGCCCACCAAACGGATTCAATGTAATCATCGGTATAGGTAACATAGGGATGCTCCATGTCCGCCCAATAACCGACGGCATCGCTCATCTGTTCCCATTCGCCTTTATATTTCCAAACCGACTCCTTGCATTTGTCAATAAAAGGAAGCACGCCGTAACTCTCGATTTGCTCCTTGCCGTCCAGTCCGAGCAGCTTTTCCACTTCAAGTTCAACGGGAAGTCCGTGCGTATCCCAACCCGCTTTGCGCAGCACGTCAAAGCCTTTCATCGTGCGGTAGCGGGGAATGATATCCTTCATGGAGCGGGTCAAAACATGCCCGATATGCGGCCTGCCGTTAGCTGTGGGCGGTCCGTCATAGAAAGTGTAAGCAGGTTTGCCCTTGGACTGTTCAACGGATTTCTCGAAGATGCCGTTTGCCTTCCAGAATTCCAGAACCTCTTTCTCTCTCGGAACAAAGTCGAGCGAGGCGGAAACTTTTTTGTACATTGTTCAAACACTCCTTTTCTTTTAAGGAAATTTTTAAAAATAAAAAACCGCCCCGAAAAACGGGACGATCGAAACCGCGGTACCACCCGGATTCAAAGGCATAACAAAAACCATGCCTTTGCACTCCTGCCCTTTAACGCGGGGGCTGCGTCGAAGGATAATCCCGCATTGCCGAACATATTCGGCATGAGTTGAACAAACCCGCCTCTTATTGCGGTTTCCCCTTCGCTCTCATGGGTGATAATGCATCCGAAGTCCCTTGCCGCCTTTCACCCTGCACGGCTCTCTTTCGGCATGTTCCGACTGCAAAAAACGGAGGTATGCCTTTAAGGAAAACTGCGGCGCACCGCGTCCCAATCTGCGATTTGGTATTTGCCCGATTGCCGCCGGGCAAAGGGACATAAAAATATTCAGTCCTTATTATAATGCACGAAAAAGCATTTGTCAATCACAAAAATTTCGATATCAAAATTGAGGGCAATTTGCTGATGACCTGTTTTTCACGATGCGAAAACGGCGGAAACAAAGTCTGCCGCCCGAGTGATGAAACCCGAGCGGCAGGCGGAGGTTGATTTGATTCCGCCCGTATATTTAAATTATTATCGTTTTTTGTTGTCGGAAACGATAAAACCGAAACTTAGGTTCAAATTGTTTTACGATCAAGGCTGAACGCATGATTGATCAGCCCTGCGGGGTTTGTCTCGGATACGCGGTTGCTTCATATACATATTCGGCATAAATCTCTTCATATGCCTTTTTATTTGCCTCCTGCCAGGTCATCCCTTCCTTACGATAGTTTGAGGCAAGCCAACTGAGCCAATCGTTATATAAGGTTGCACATAAATCGGGTTCCGAGTAGGCGATAATCACCATCCTCTCTTTATCAACTGTGATCCGAAAAGACATACCGATGCCGCTCAGAGGTTGATCAGAAGAAGGGTGACTCGTGTAGACATACACATCTGCGGTGATTGCGGTTTCTGTTTCGTTCACGATATTCTTAATTGCGGTTTCCTCAACAGTTACGTTAATGTAATTGTCTTTCAAATCGAGCATCATTCTGTCGATCTCAAGCTGATTATCCCAAAAAAACAGATCCGTATCCTCGTTCCTGTCCATAATGTCGGAATAATCCATAAGCTCAAGGTTTATACAGCCGACGTAATAGCGGCGCTGCATTTCCCCTGCAAGCCATTCGACGGTTACGGGATCGGGTCTCGGATTTGGGTCTGCCGTTGGGGCTTCGGTTACCGGTGCGGCGGTGGGGGTCTCCGTCGGCGCGGCGGTTTCGGAAGCAGCCGAATGCGGCGGGGCGGTGTTCTGTGCGTCTTTGTCGGTTCCCTTGCAGGATGCAAGAACAAATGCGGACAGCATAAGCGAGAAAACAAGGACGATGGAAAGTGTTCTTTTCATTGTTTGAATACCTCCTTGAAACTGAGAGTGATTTGTTCACTTCCCCAACGGATTTTCAGCCGTCGGGTGCGGGACGATCTGCGCAGATTGTTTTTTGCAAAGGACTGAATTCCGATGCAATTCCGGTATACAAAAAGAATAACATATCAAAGCAGCAGGGTCAACCCAGTTTTGCCCTGAAATTGTGAACAATTTGTTAACAATTCATTTTTCGTGACAGGAAAACGGCGGAAACAAAACCTGCCGCCCGAGCGATGAAGCCCGAGCGGCAGGCGGAGGTTGATTCAGTTCCGCCCGCAAAGGCGGGGTTTACTCCGAAAAAGTCGCACTCTTCGGCCGAATCAGGCGGATCTTGCAGTTATCACGTCCATAAGTTCTGACAATGTCACCGAGCGTACGATCTACATCTTTGGGTGTATGCTGCGAAACAAGGATATTATTAAGCCACATATCCTTATTGTTGACGGTAAGGCTTGTGGATTTGACCAGCGTCACAATAACGGAGTGGGCATACCTTCCTTGACCGGGGATGTAGACCTGAAGGATATCTCCGGTACGCGGAACGACGGTCAGCTGCCTCCATGTTTTGTTGTTATTGTATCCCGTTGCCCGCGGACCGTACCCGGTGTTGGTTGTTACATAATCCCAAAAATCAACGACCCTGATAAACGCACCGCTTCCGTACTGATACGGCGAGTCGGCATTCCTTCCGTACCAGGTGGATGTCTGCCGATAGTTTGCAGCGACCCTTGCCTTCAATGCGGCGGTGTTGTCCAAATTATAACCTTTGGTGCCGCCGTAACCCGACCACATGCACTGTGAAACAAAGTTTGTGCAATCCAAACCCATGCTCTTGAAGATACCGTTATGATCTACTTCTGCGAATTTCAGCGCATAAGCCACGGCAGCGGCTCTGCCATAGCTTACGGTCACGGATTTTGTGCCTTCGGGCAGTTCATCCGAGGCGGCAGCTTCGCTTGCAAGGACCGTATCAAAAGTTCCTGCGCAGGCAAGGATTATCGCAAGGATAATCGATAAAAATCTCTTCATTTTTTGATCCTCCGTATTTTGAATTTGCTATCGCTTTTTTGTTGTCGGAAACGATTTAACCGAAACTTAGGTTCAAATTGTTTTGCGATCAAGGCTGAACGCATGATTGATCAGCCCTGCGGGGTTTGTCTCGGATAGGTAGTGGCAAAAGCAACCGTTTCGGCATATAGTTCCTCATATGCCTTTTTATTGGCTTCCTGCCAAGTCAGCCCTTCCCTGCGATAGCTTGAGGCAAGCGGAAGCAGTCGATCAGTATATAGGGTAGCGCAAATATTGGGCTCAGAGTAGGAGATTATGACCATTCTCTGCTTATCAACGGTGATTCGAAAATCCATACCGGTGCAGCTCCTGGGAAGAGAGGGAGTTGGGTGCCTCGTGAGGACATACACATCCGCCGTGATTTCGGTTTCTGTTTCATCCACAATCTGCTTGACATACGCCTCCTTAATGGTCACACTGACGAAATTGCCGTCACAACCGAATATTCTCCAAGCCATCTCAAGCTGATTATCCCAAAAGAACAGATCCGTATCCTCGTTCCTGTCCATAATGTCGGAAAAATCCATAAGCTCAAGGTTCATACAGCCGACGTAATAGCGGCGCTGCATTTCCCCTGCAAGCCATTCGACAGTTACGGGATCGGGTCTCGGATTTGGGTCTGCCGTCGGGGCTTCGGTTTCCGGTGCGGCGGTGGGAGTCTCCGTCGGCGCGGCGGTTTCGGAAGCAGCCGAATGCGGCGGGGCGGTGTTCTGTGCGTCTTTGTCGTTGGTTCCCTTGCAGGCTGCAAGAACAAATGCGGACAGCACCAACACGAAAACAAGAGAAAGAGACAGGATTTTTTTCATTGCTTAAATACCTCCTTGAAACTGAGAGTGATTTGTTCACTTCCCCAACGGATTTATCGGCCGTCGGGTGCGAGACGTTTCTGCGCAGATTGTTTTGCAAAGGAGCGAATTCCGATGCAGTTCTTGTATACAATTACATGATAACATATCAGTGTAATAATGTCAACCCGGTTTTGCCCTGAAATTGTGAACAATTTGTTAACAATTCATTTGCAAAACACTTGAGCGGATTTTGCTTGGTTCATTTGATTTTCATTGCGATGAAACCAACATTTCCTCCGGAGTTTACCGCATTGATATTGTTTGCAAAAAGCAGATCATCGGCATGAACTTCCCGTGCAAAATCGATGATATTGCCGTACCAGCTGCGATAGTCAATAATGTAAATTGTTGAATAATGGTCGCAAAGGAACGCGGGCAGCGGATTTCCGAAGCTTTCCTTGACTAAAATAAGCACGGAATCATCCTTTATGTTTGGATTGGTCACAACGGAAAACGGATTGTTTCCGCCGGAAAAAGTTCGATATTTTGCCAGAGCATGCAGCTCGCTCACATCCGCAACGATCGGACAATCCGTTGTGTTGTCATCGGCATCTGTTACGGTGAGCGTTACTCCGTCGCTGACAGGGTAGAATGCTTCAATGGTCTCTTCCGGCAGGAGCTTTTCATCGCATCCGTTTTCAAAATAGAGTGTGCCGAGGAAACCATCAAAATTTACAGCACGATGAGCATCAAGCGGAATCGGCGCAATGCCCTTTGCTTCGCAGAAAGCCTCATATCCGAGGTATGCACCGCGCGCCGTCCAGTGCGGATCGGTGCGGAAATAGATGAACTCGCCGCTGTGTTCCCGGAGCTTATCCCAAACCGGGACGGGCTCGACACTTTCGGGAAGAGCAGCGTAAATTGAAGAAATGTTCGTTTCCATATCCGAATAATCGGGAATGAGTTCCTTCATATCATCGGGAAGAAGCACGCCGTATGCAGTCGGGATAACGAGGCAGTAAACCTGCGTTTCCCCCGCAAGCGCATCGGCTGCTTTGCCGATGAGTGCGGCGTATTTTTTTGAAATATCCTCATTGAAGCTGCATTTTTCATATGCCTGTGAGCCGATTCGAAAAGAATCCGCTCTGTATAAAACAAAATCCGTAGGTGCAGCGGACGGAGCGGGTGAAGCAGGCGAATCGGGGGCATCGGTTTCAACTTTGCAGCCCGCAAAAAGCAGTGCACATGCAAGCAGCAGGATAAAAAAATTTTTGATTTTCATAGTTAATCTCCGTTAATAAGTTTATTTTAAAACCGCATTAACTCCGGCGGTATCGGCCGTTATGCAAACAAATATATAAAGCCCGCTTTCGAACCAAACTGAGTTATCATATTTTGAAACTTCGCTCGGATTGTATCGTTCCGCATTCTGTCGGCTCGATGCAATGTATTTTTCAAGCACGGCACGAATTGCGGGCAGCTGCGAGTCGCTGCTCGCTTTGCACATGATGAGTGCGTCGGCGCGTCCCCCGCCGCAAAGATACATTCGAACCTCAACATCATTCGGCAGTCCGTTGAGAATGTATTCCGAATACTCGCTTGCGTCCTCAAGTTCGGCGGCATAGTGCACCTCTTTAAGCAGCCTTGAAAACGTTTCTTCGGCATCGATCGGCGTCGGCGCGCCGTTTTTCGGTGTGCAGGCCTGCAAAAGCAGGATAATGCCCGCAAACATGACCAATATTGCCACAGCTTTAAACCTTTTCATAAATACCACACTTTCATATTTTATATCGTTTTTATCGGAAACGACTTAACCGAAACTCAAGTATAAACCGATATACAATCAAAGAATAACATATCAAAGCAGTGATGTCAACCCCGTTTTGCCCTGAAATTGTGAATAATTTGTTAACAATTCATTTTTCACGGTGTAAAAACAGCAGAAACAAAAACTGCCGCCCGAGCGATGAAACCCGAGCGGCAGGCGGAGGTTGATTCAATTCCGGCCGCAAAGGCGGGGGTTACTTCGAAAAAGTCGCACTCTTCGGCCCGGCACGGATTTTGTGCCTTCGGGCAGTTCATCCGAGGCGGCAGCTTCGTTTGCAAGAACTGTATCAAAAGTTCCTGCGCAGGCAAGGATTATCGCAAGGATAACAGATAAAAATCTTTTCATTTTTTGATCCTCCGTATTTTGAATTTGTTATCGCTTTTTTGTTGTCGGAAACGATTTAACCGAAACTTAGGTTCAAACTGTTTTGCGATCAAGACTGAATGCATGATTGATCAGCCCTGCGGTGTTTGTTTCGGATGGTTGCTTGCAAAAGCAACCGTTTCGGCATAGAGTTCTTCATATGCCTTTTTGTCGGCTTCCTGCCAAGTCAGCCCTTCCCTTCGATAGTTTGAGGCAAGCGGAAGCAGCCGATCAGTATATCTGCTGGCGCAAAGATTGGGCTCAGAGTAGGAGATTATGACCATTCTTTGCTTATCAACGGTGATTCGAAAATCCATGCCGGTGCCGCTCCTGGAAAGAGAGGGAGTTGGATGCCTCGTGAAGACATACACATCCGCCGTGATTTCGGTTTCTGTTTCATTCACAATCTGATTGACATACGCCTCCTCAATGGTCACACTGACGAAATTGCCGTCACAACCGAATACTGCCCAAGCCATCTCAAGCTGATTATCCCAAAAGAACAGATCCGTATCCTCGTTCCTGTCCATAATGTCGGAAAAATCCATAAGCTCAAGGTTCATACAGCCGACGTAATAGCGGCGCTGCATTTCCCCTGCAAGCCATTCGACGGTTACGGGATCGGGTCTCGGATAGGGGTCTGCCGTTGGGGCTTCGGTTTCCGGTGCGGCGGCGGGGGTATCCGTCGGCGCGGCGGTTTCGGAAGCAGCCGAATGCGGCGGGGCGGTGTTCTGTGCGTCTTTGTCGGTTCCCTTGCAGGATGCAAGAACAAATGCGGACAGCATAAGCGAGAAAACAAGGACGATGGAAAGTGTTCTTTTCATTGTTTGAATACCTCCTTGAAACTGAGAGTGATTTGTTCACTTCCCCAACGGATTTTCAGCCGTCGGGTGCGGGACGTTTCTGCGCAGATTTTTTTGCAAAGGACTGAATTCCGATGCAGTTGTTGTATACAATTGCATGATAACATATCGAAGCAGCAGTGTCAACCCAGTTTTGCCCTGAAATTGTGAACAATTTGTTAACAATTCATTTTTCACGATGCGAAGCGATATAAACGGTTTTTAACCGAACGGTGGGATGCTGCTGCGGCAAGGCGCATGTTGAATTGAGAATTGTTTTTGCAGGAAAACACGGATTTTGAATGCCATGCAAAAAAGAAATATAAAAGGAAGAGAAACATACATATACAACATGCATACATAAAAAAACGGGATCCGCATCGAAGCATGCAAATCCCGTTTTAGTCAGGTTTAGTTAAAAATCAACGGCGGCTTGCCGAAAACACCGGGGTTTTATCGGTTGACATGCATTGCAAGGCGCAGAATTGTGAGTGCATCGGAGGTGCCGATAACGCCGTCGCCGTCCATATCCGCAAGCGTGAATGCCTGTTCGGAAAGCTGAATCAACTCAAGTGAGCAGCGCATTGCCGTCAATGCATCCGAAACGGTGATGCTGCCGTCCATATCAACATCGCCCGGCTGATAAGTTGTTTGTGTTGTAAGCCTTACGTCGTCCACAAAAGCGCAGTCGTCACCGCTGTCCATGAAATAATCCTTGGAATAAATCCACTCAAAACTGTAAGTTCCGGCAGATTCGGCCGTGAATGTATAATCAGTCCAACCGATTTCGCCGCTCCTTTCAAACTTTTGGTTTCCGTTTGCTTTAAAGCTGAAAACATCGTAGGAAGCTTCGCTGCTGACCTTGTATCTGAAGGAGAGCGTATCGCCTGCCTGCATTGCAATATCGGAAAGGCGGAGCGCGGATGAGCTTGAGCCGATGCCTGCATTGCCGCTTACCGCATAGCGCAGGCTGCCGGATTTTTCACCGTACCATGCGTTTGCGGTGTCGGTGGTGAAACAAAGACTGCCGCCAGCAACATTAAGTGCGTCGTTGAGGGAAATCTGTTCCTGCGGCATCCACTGCCTGTCGAGCCATGAAATTCGTCCGGAGAGCCAGGTTTTCAGCTCCTGCGTGCCGTATTCGGAGTTATTGTCCCATTCCATGTCGTTTGCAGCAGCGGCTGTTTTGAGGTAAGCTGCCTGTTTGTCTATCATGCGGAGCATGTCCGGAATCAACGTCTGCCTGTATTGAGCATATTTGTCGAGCAGCGCCTGACGGAATTCGGGATAGTCTTCGTAAAGATGCTTGAACCACGGGCAGGAACTGTTGATAACCATGAAACCTGTGGTTCCCGTGCCGGAGGGACAGTCGTAGCCATCGTTGTTGGAGCAGGCATTGTCCCAGTTTGCAAGCCCGTATGCAAGGTCAAAATCCCAAAGGGCCGTCATGTTCAGCGTGTCGTCATCCGCAACTTTGTACATATAGCAGCTTGTTTTAAGGTTGCCGTCGATGTTCTTTGTGACTTCCTGTATGATTATGAAATCAATCCAGCTTGCTGTGTCAACATAATCGAAACACGCACTTGTTCCGCTCATGATTGCGTTGTGAACTCGCTGCAAGTATTCGGCAAGATATGCTCTCATGCTGTCCGCAAGGGCGGAATCCTCGGGTTCGGGAGCTTTGATGGTGAAAACATCGGCGTTGGGATTGGACTGGAAGGGTGCATTCACCCAAAGATCTTCGTCCCAATCGACTTTATCCCCGGCGTCTTTTTCAATAAGGTAGCCGCCGGTGAGGTTCTCGGCAGTGGCTTCTTGAATGTCAATCTTTGTTTTTTCAACATCGATTCTTTCAACAAGGATATAAATGCCGTTGTATACGCCGTTCAGATAAACGTCCACAAATTCGCATTTCGGCGTGTAACCTATGCCGTCGAGCGCAAGCCCTGTTTTATAGGTAAGGTAATTGCGCATCAGCGAAGGGTCGGAATAGCTTGCAACGATTGCATACTTTTTGGTTTTCGGAATATCAAGCAGGGATTTCTTTTCGGAAAGCTTGATGGAATAGGGGCGTTTCGGCTGTCCCCAAGAGGTGTTGCCCCTGCCTTTTACCGAGCCCGTGCCGGAATAGTCACCGCTTGCGAACTGCTTTGAGCCAAGGGTAAGGGTGAAGCTTGCATCGACCCATGTGTCCTTTGTGATTTGAGAAAACGGAATGCTTGCGTTAATATCAAGGCGCGGAAGGCTGTCCGCTGTTGTGAAAATATTGATGTTTTCCAATTCTTCACGGCTGACGGAGGAGCCCTGACGGAAAGTGTAGCTGAAGGAATAACTGCTGCCGGAACCCGTGACGGAGGCATTTGCGTCACCGTTGAAAAAGTGAGAGTATTCGGGGCAATAGGTGAAGCCGTCCGCAATCTGCGCATTCAGCGTGAGTGTTGCGGTTTCCGCAGCGGTGAAGGAATCCTCGTCAAGCACGCCGTTCACTGTGCTGCGTCCGTTTGCCCATGAAACGGTTACACCGTCGCCGAGATTCGGAGAAAGCGTGTAGATTTCCGCATTTTCAATGAGCGTGGTACGCTCTGCACTCCGCTGCGCGGCGGCGGGAAGCAGCGGAAGCACCGCAACAAGCACTGCAAGCAGGATACATAAGAATTTTTTGAGTTTCATCGTGTAAGAACCTCCTGTTTGTATGCGTAATCCGCGAATGAACGCCGATCACAACGAACAGTATAGCATATAGAATAACAAATGTAAACAGCTGTTCAACACATCTTGTACACAATGAAGCGATTTGAATCGAATCCGACATCGGTCGGAAAAAATATAAAATCATGCAACTAATATAAAACGCTAAAAAACGAAAAAGTCCGCAGGGAGGGCACGCGGACTTTTTCGTTTTACAACAGAAACGCGGTAAACCAACGTTTCATTAAGGAAGGGGGGAATTCCTTTTCGGTGCTTCGGACAGAAGAATCAGCTCTTTGCCTGTCTGAAGCCTTTTTTGCCGACAAAAAACAATGCCAGTGTCCCCGGACCGACATGGGAACCCGTCACGGGCTCGTACATAACGGTTAAAATATCCTTCGGCGGAGCAATTTCTGATATAAGCTCCGCAAGAGTGTTTGCATCTTCAATGCAATCCGCATGTGCGATGCCGACTGTTTGGTTTGCAGCGTCAACAACGTATTCGCGATATTGTTCGGCAATTGCGCGCAGGGAGTTTTTCCTTCCGCGAACTTTGCCGAAATTGACGATTTTTCCCTCGCTGTCGCCCTTCAAAAGGGGTTTGATATTCAAAATGTTGCCGATTGCAGCCTTTGCATTCGAAAGCCTGCCCGTCGAACAGAGATATTTGAGGTTGTCAACCGTGAAAACCTGACACATCCTGTCGCGATAGTCCGAAAGCAGGTGCACCGCCGCAGAAAGGGCAATTCCCGAATCGCGGAGTTCCGCCGCACGCAGAACAACAAGCCCTTCGCCGAGCGAGGCTCCGAGAGTGTCGATAAGCTCAATGCTCCGTTCGGGAAATTCGGCGCGCAGCTGAGCCGCCGCCACCATTCCGGCCTGAAATGATCCGCTCACGCCGGATGACATGCCGATAAAAAGAATATCCTGCCCCGCTTCAAGCAAGGGACGCATTTTTTCAGTATATTGAGCGGGCGTTATTTGGGAGGTTGTGACTCTTGTTCCGCTGCGCATTGCATCATAAAATGCTTTGGAATCAAAAGCGGAAAAATCCGGACAGTACAGCGCATCGCCGCCTTTTTCCGGCATACTGAATGAAAACGGTATCTCCGCAATACCCTTCCGCTCCAAAAGCTCAAGCTCAAGATTGGCGGAAGTATCGGTAATAATTCGGTACACGTTCACTCACCTCACATCATCTAATCTACTGCAACAGATTAACATGTTCATATGAATGTGTCAAGTGCTCAATGTAACAAAATGAGACTTTTGAGCATATATTTCGGACAAATGCGCTTTACAGCGTTTGAATCCTGCACTATAATACAATTGCGAAGAATGCGGAACAATGCTTAAAATGTACAATATGCAAAATGCCGTATAATCTTTTGCAATTTGCGCTCCGAAAAGGGACGCAGGGGGAAAAATAATGTCATATGATAAAGCCTTGATTGCGGGTAAGCTCCGTCGGTGGGAAAAGCATCTTATGCGCTTTCGCCTTCCCGAATGGGATGAGATACCCGATTTCGGTCTGTATATGGAGCAGACCGTTGATTTGCTGCGCAAATATTTGGATTATCTGCCGCCCGAACTGAAGAATGAAGAGGTTGTTACAAGTTCTGCCATCAACAACTATGTTCGCCGCGGAATCATGCCGGGTCCGATTAAAAAAAAGTACTATCGACCCCATATTGCGTGCCTGCTGATGATTTGCACGCTGAAACAGAGCCTTAACATGTCAATGATAAAAATCGCGCTGCCCACATGTGAGTGCAGCGCAGATGCCCGCTGCGACGAATGTGCAAAATCTCCGGTCGGTTCGGCTGAAAACAGCTGCACATCGGGTGTGCGCAGCGCTTACGAGTCGTTCATAAGCCGCCATGATCTGACCGCAAAATATTTTGTTCAGCAGGTTCGTCTTGCAAGCGCGGCGCTTTTGGATCATGATGAAAAGCCGGATATTGCGGTTCAAACCACGGAAGAGCTCGTTGCTTCCGCCGCAATAGTCGCGGGCTTTTCGCGTTTGCTTGCCGAAAAGCTGCTGCTTTTGGACGGAAAGGATCTTTCAAACGGCGGAAGCATCGATTGCGAGACGGATTCCGAACCTGTCGATGCCGGAGAATGAGCTGACTTAAAGCAAAAAAGGATACATAAAGCGTAAGCAAAAAGACTTGCCGCGTAAACAGTAATGCGGAAAGCCTTTTTTCGCGCCGCCGGTGCGTCAAAAAGGCGCGGCAGCGGCCCGAATTTGCCGAAAAACTGCCCGCAATGCTTTGTGCACGGTGATTTCAGCCTTGATTTACAGCAAAATATGAGTATAATAATAAGCGGAAGAATTCTGCCTGTGTGCAAAAAATCGCAGGCGTTTCAATAACGAAAGGAATTATTGAACAAAAATGGAAAGAACCTTCATAAGGGATATTCGAACAAAATGCGGCGAAACGGCAAAGGTCTCGGGCTTTGTTGAAAACATCCGCGACGGCAAGTCAATGGCTTTTATCGTCATCAAGGACATCACCGGAAAGCTGCAAATAACCGTCGAAAAAGAGAAATGCCCCGCGCTTGTTGACGACATTGCGCGCATAACTCCCGATTCCGTAATCAGCTGCACCGGACTTGTTGCGGAAAACGAGTACGTTAAAATGGGCGGAATCGAGCTTCTGCCGACGGAACTTGAAATCGAATCCGTTGCGGACGCATTGCCCATTATCCGCAAGGAAATTCCCGCAACAAAGAAAAAACAGGCGGTCGAACGCTCTGCAATCGATCAGAGGCTGAACTATCGCTGGATCGATCTGCGCACGGACGAGAACCAGCTCCTGTTTAAGGTTCAGAGCTGCCTTGTGAACGCAATGCGCGAATACCTCCTTAAAAAGGACTTTATCGAGATTCACACTCCGAAGCTTATCGGAGCGGCAAGTGAGAGCGGCGCGGATGTTTTTGAAGTTGAATATTTTGACCGCAAGGCGTATCTTGCCCAGAGTCCGCAGTTCTACAAGCAGATGGCAATGGCGGCGGGTTTTGAACGTATATTTGAAGTCGGTCCCGTTTTCCGTGCGGAAAAATCTTTCACAAGCAAGCACACAACCGAATTTACGGGCTTTGACCTTGAATTCAGCTATATCGAATCCTATCGCGATGTTATGCAGATTGAGGCCGAAATATTGACATATGCTCTCGGCGTTGTCAACGAAAAATACGGCGAACGCATAAAGGAAGCTTTCGGCATTGAACTCATTGTGCCCACGCTTCCGTTCCCCGTTATCACTCTTGCGGAGCTTTACGATGCCCTTGAAAAGGAATACGGCTATGTTCCCGCGGAAGGCGAACGCGGCGATTTGACCACCGAGGCAGAGAAACTCAGCTTTGATTGGGTGAAGAAGCATTACAATCACGAGTTCCTCTTCATAACCGATTACTCCGCAGAAAAGCGCGCATTCTATCATATGCGCGATGAAAACGGCGTTCCGCAGGGTTATGACCTTATCTGGCGCGGTGTTGAAATCACAACCGGTGCACAGCGCGAGCACCGTTACGAAATCCTCAAAAAACAGGCGGACGAAAAAGGACTCGGTGAAGACGTTAAGTTCTACCTTGAATTCTTTAAATACGGCTGTCCTCCGCACGGCGGTTTCGGTCTCGGTGTTGACCGTTTGACCATGCTGCTGCTCGGACTCAACATTAAGGAAGCTATGTTCCTGTTCCGCAGCCCCGACAGGCTCAATCCGTAAAACTTGCGAGTGCGGATGATTCTCAATTTTTTGAATCAATCCGACTTTAACATTGACAAAGCAGGTTGTTTTTTGAGAACCGCCCGTAACAGGACGGTTCTTTTTTTACTGAGTTTTCCGGCTGCAAAGCGGACAAAGCGGAACAAAAGCCGGCGGGTGAGGTTTCCGCCGGCTTCTGCATGAGGGGTTACGATAAAAAAGCTTCGGTGCTTTTACAATTGTATTATACCGCCCGAAATATACGGTGTCAACACAAAACAAAGCACTTTCGGTACATAAAACAGTACAGCTTCTGCAAATAAATGTAATACAAACAATAACGGAAGCTTTGTATTGCAAAAAATGCGTTCGATGCCGAAAAATTGTTCGGAGACGGCACTGCATAAGGAGTACGGGACGCTTGGAGTGAAACAGCATATAAATCGGCAGAGGAGGCCGAAAACGGACATGCCGCATTGTGAACGGCCACACTGTCGATTTGTGCAAAATAAGCAAAAATTTTTGAGTTTTTTTGAAAAAAGGGGTTGACAAATTCCGAGTGCGGTTGTATGATATGTCTCGGTTAGCGAGAGCTAATTATTTTTAGACGAATCAAGTTAGCAAGAGCTAATTTTTTTGAACAGAAAGTTAGCAAAAGCTAATTTAAAATTCGGGTTATTGAGCAAGGAGTAATGATATGATGCCGTTAATGTTGGCCGGAATCGGCGAGGAGAACACGATAAAGAAGATCGGCGGCAGTCCGGAGATTAAAAAACATCTTGAGGATCTCGGCTTTGTTGTCGGCGGAAGCGTTACTGTCGTGAATGCGCTCGGCGGAAACGTTATTGTGAACGTCAAGGAGTCGCGTGTTGCAATAAGCGAAGAAATGGCGCGCCGCATAATGGTCTGATGCGGAAAAAACGCAACCTTTTGCGGTCCGCAAATTTTTGCGGTTTGCAACCTTTTGCGGTTTGCAAACGGCGATGCTGCAAATGTGAATGAAAAATTAAAGATAAATTATAAAAATAAAGTCGGGAGGAATAATCATGAATACACTCAGACAGGCAAAAATCGGAGACACCGTAAAGGTTGTAAAGCTGCACGGTGAGGGAGCCGTAAAACGCCGCATCATGGACATGGGCATCACCAAGGGGGTTGAGGTCTATGTTCGCAAGGTTGCACCGCTGGGCGACCCCATTGAAGTCACGGTGCGCGGCTATGAGCTTTCACTCCGCAAGGCGGACGCTGAAATGATCGAAATCGAATAAAACGGAAAATATGCGGGGGAAACCCCGTATTATTCGAAACAAAATGTTAGCCAAAGCTAACAATGCTTCGCCGAAAGGTGCATTTCGGCTTTCGGCGGCAGAACGGAAAAAATATAACCGTATGACGGATAAGGAGGATAAAATGAATTTGAGAATCGCCCTTGCGGGCAACCCTAACAGCGGCAAAACAACGCTGTTCAACGCATTGACCGGCTCGAATCAGTTCGTCGGAAACTGGCCGGGTGTCACGGTTGAAAAAAAAGAAGGTAAACTTAAAAAACATGACGGAGTTATCATCACCGACCTTCCCGGTATTTATTCACTTTCACCATACACCCTTGAAGAGGTCGTTGCGCGCAACTACCTTATCGGCGAGCGTCCCGATGCGATACTGAACATCATCGACGGCACGAATTTGGAACGCAACCTGTATCTTACAACTCAGCTTACGGAGCTTGGTATTCCGGTTGTTGTTGCAATCAACATGATCGACCTTGTTCGCAAGAACGGCGACAAAATCAATGTTGCCGAACTTTCGCGTCAGCTTGGCTGCAAAGTCGTTGAAATTTCCGCTTTGCGCGGAACCGGCATTGCGGAAGCTGCGGAAGCGGCAATCGATGCAGCAAAGAACGGCAAAACCGTTCCCATGCACACCTTCGCGGGCCCTGTTGAACATGCGCTTGCACATATCGAGGAAGCAGCTGTTCACGGACTGCCCGAGGAGCAGCAGCGTTGGTATGCCGTGAAGATTTTTGAGCGCGACGACAAGGTGCTCGAAAATCTGAATATCGATCCTAAGGTTATGGAGCATATCAATAAGGATATCGAGGCGGTAGAGAAGGAAATGGATGACGATTCCGAATCCATTATCACCAACGAACGTTATATCTACATCGGTTCGATTATCAAAGCTTGCTACAAAAAGAAAAACACGGGCAAGCTTTCAACTTCCGACAAGATCGACAAAATCGTGACCAACCGCTGGCTGGGTCTCCCCATCTTCGCTGCAGTAATGTTTCTTGTTTACTATATTTCAATGGTAACAGTCGGCAGCGCGGCAACGGATTGGGCAAACGACGGACTGTTCGGCGACGGCTGGCATCTGTTCGGTATCGGCTCAAAGGCATATAACGAAACTGCCGAAAATTACAGCAACGCAATGAACGCTGCCGGCGCATTTGTTGATTTCGACACTGAAGCCGAAGATTTCGATGCCGACAAAGTGCTTGCCGAACTCGAAGCATACAAGCCCGAGAGCGAGAACGCAACCGCAACCATCGGCGTTGAGGATGAGGAAACTCTTGCGGTAAACGAAATGACCGTTTATTATTCCACGATCCCCAAAGACGCAAAGGAAGATGAAACCATCGGCATGACTTATGTTGATGCCGTTAAATACCTTAAGGAAAACGGATTCGATGAACCCGATCCCGCCGCGTACGGCGTTTGGGTAAAGGGTATTCCCGTGCTTGTGGGCGAAGGTCTTGAAAAAGCAGGCGCAGCCGATTGGCTTGCAGGCCTTATCAACGACGGTATAGTTGCAGGTGTCGGTGCTGTTCTCGGCTTTGTTCCGCAGATGCTCGTTCTGTTCCTGCTGCTCGCTATCCTTGAAGGCTGCGGTTATATGGCGCGTATCGCATTCGTCCTTGACAGAATTTTCCGTAAATTCGGTCTTTCCGGCAAATCCTTCATTCCGATGCTCATCGGCACGGGCTGCGGCATTCCCGGTATTATGGCATCCAGAACGATTGAAAACGAACGTGACCGCCGCATGACCATCATGACCACAACGTTCATCCCCTGCGGTGCAAAGGTTCCCTTTATTGCAATGATCTCAGGCGCAATCTTCGGTGGTTCAGCCTGGGTTGCAACAAGTGCATATTTCATCGGCATGGCGGCAATCATAATTTCCGGTATCATGCTGAAGAAAACCAAGATGTTCGCGGGCGAACCCGCTCCCTTCGTAATGGAGCTTCCCGCATATCATCTTCCCACCGTCAGCAACGTTCTCCGTTCCACTTGGGAGCGCGGCTGGTCCTTCATCAAGAAGGCGGGCACGATCATTCTTCTGTCCACGATACTCGTTTGGTTTACCTCCTACTTCGGATTTACTTCCGACGGGTTCAGAATGCTTGCGGAAGACGAGCTTGACAAGTCCATTCTTGCGGCAGTCGGCAATGCGATCGCCTGGATCTTCAAACCCCTCGGCTGGGGCGAATGGCAGGCAGCGGTTGCATCCATCACCGGCCTTGTTGCAAAGGAAAACATCGTTGGCACGATGGGCATTCTTTACGGCGCAGAAGGTCCCGTTTATGCGACCCTTGCACATGTTTTCAACGGCATTCAGGCATATTCGTTCCTGGTGTTCAACCTGCTCTGTGCACCTTGCTTTGCGGCAATCGGCGCAATAAAGCGCGAAATGAACAACCCGAAATGGACTTGGTTCGCAGTTGCATACCAGTGCGGATTTGCGTACATCATCTCTCTGATGATTTATCAGTTCGGCTGCCTGTTCACGGGTAATGTACATGTTGTCGGCCTCATCTTTGCTGTTGCTGCACTTGCCGGCATTATCTACATGCTTGCCCGCCCCTACAAAGAGGCAACAAAGCTTACCAAGAACGTTAAGATTGGATAAATCAAAACGTTAACATTGGCTTGAGTCGAACAGCGTTCGGCAATACGATGCGGTTCGACGAATGAATTCCCCCAACCCGGATGACGATGCGGACGGCGGTGCGCAATGCATTGCCTCCGCATCTTCCGGGCAAATTCGGGAATAAAATAAGCAAAAACCGATTTTTTTTCACGAAAACAGAAACATGAAAGGAGAAGGTCATATGTTCAATTGGATAGCTCGGAATCTTTCAACGATTATTATCTGCCTTGTGCTTGCCGCTGTTGTGGTTCTTATCATTGTGAGCCTTGTTAAAGACAAAAGAAAAGGCAAGTCCTCCTGCGGCTGCAAGTGCGCCCATTGTCCGATGGCAGGCTCCTGCCATAAAAAATAATCAGTCGGCCGCAAACCGGTGCAAGCAGGAAAACTGCCGGCCGAATTTACGGAAACAGCTTTGCGGAAAGGAGAAAAAATGTTCAGAACCGTTGTAAAAATCGATGGAATGATGTGCGGAATGTGTGAAGCGCATATCAATGATGCAATAAGAAGGAATTTCAACGTTAAGAAAGTGAAATCATCGCACTCAAAAGGTGAAACGGTGATCGAGTCCGAAACGGAACCCGATGCAGCTGCGCTTGAGCGCGCAATTGAAGAGACAGGTTATGAATTCATCTCCGCCTCGACAAAAATCATTGAAGGCAGGCGCGGACTGTTTGCGGGCATTCTGCATAAAGACTGAAAAAGGTTGAAAAAGTTGTGAAACAGAACGGATATGCTTTTCGCGCTTCAGCCCCTACGGAGAAGCATATCCGTATTGCTGTGAAAGCACCGGCAGAGAGTTTTATTTTTTAGGACTTAAGTTAGCATAGGCTAACTAAAAGCAAAACGGTCGGAATTGAAAAAAGCACGGAAAGAAATTGAAGATTAAAGCGAAAAGTTAAAAATAACAAACAGGAGAAAGGGAAAGAAAATGAGCGTTGTTATCGTCGGCGGAAATGAGCGCATGATAAGGCAATATGAGCAGCTTTGCAAATCATATTCATGTAAAGCAAAGGTTTATATTGAAACGGATAAAGGAATTCAGAACTTCGGCACACCGGATTTGGTCGTGCTTTTCACAAGCACAATGTCTCATAAAATGCTTCAGATTGCCTCCGGGCAGGCGAAGAGAAAGAACCTTCGCGTTGCAAGAAGTCATACAAGTTCAATGGCTGCACTGAAAAGCATTTTGGATGAGCATACGGCATGAGCCTAACGGTGCATCAGGAAAATGAAATGGGAATGCTTTGACAGCAGTGTATATTAGGCAGTGCGCATGAATATGATAATCAAAGGACGGCAGAAACGGAACAATTCCGAATTTCTGCCGTCCTTATTTGATGTCTGCACCGTGCAGCCGCCGAATCATTTAAGTATCGGCAGCTGCGCGGGAAAAGTTAATGGGTTAGGTGGGTTGAATCAGTTGTTGTTCAGCTTTGCCTGTGCTGCCGCAAGCCTTGCAATGGGTACGCGGAAGGGTGAACAGGAAACATACTGAAGACCGACTTTGTGGAAGAACTCGATGCTGGAGGGATCACCGCCGTGTTCGCCGCAAACGCCCAGCTTGATGTTGGGGCGGGTCTGCTTGCCGAGCTCAACAGCCATCTTGACGAGTTTGCCTACGCCGTTTTGATCAACGCGTGCAAAGGGATCGCTCTCGAAGATTTGCTTTTTATAATAGTCTTCAAGGAACTTCCCGGCATCGTCGCGGCTGAAGCCGAAAGTCATCTGGGTAAGGTCGTTGGTGCCGAAACTGAAGAATTCCGCCTCGGTTGCAACTTCGTCCGCAGTGAGAGCGGCGCGGGGGATTTCGATCATGGTGCCGACAAGGTAGGGGATTTCCATGCCCTTTTCTTCCATGACCTTCTTTGCGGTTTCAACAACGAAGCTCTTAACATATGCAAGCTCACGGGTTTCGCCGACAAGGGGAATCATGATTTCGGGGATGATTTCAAGCCCGGTTTCCTGACGAACCTCGATTGCAGCTTCAATAACGGCACGGGTCTGCATTTCCGCAATTTCGGGGTAAGTAACGGACAGACGGCAGCCGCGGTGGCCCATCATGGGGTTGCTCTCGTGCAGGCTGACAACGGTCTTTTTGAGCTCATCAAAGGTGATGCCCATGTTGCTTGCAAGAGCGGCGATCTCCTCATCCTTGGTGGGAAGGAACTCGTGGAGGGGCGGATCCAGGAAGCGGATCGTAACGGGACGGCCCTGCATTGCCTTGTAGATGCCCTTGAAGTCTTCACGCTGCATGGGCAGAATTTTTGCAAGAGCAGCCTTGCGCTCATCCGCATTCTTTGAAACGATCATCTCGCGCATTGCGGGGATTCGTGCTTCGTCAAAGAACATATGCTCGGTGCGGCAGAGACCGATGCCCTCTGCGCCGAACTTGACTGCCATTTCAGCCTGTGCGGGGGAGTCCGCATTGGTGCGGATCTTAAGGGTGCGAATTGCATCCGCCCATTCCATAATGGTTGCGAAATTGCCGGAAAGTTCGGCGGGGACGGTGCGGATCGCTTCGGCGTAAACTTTGCCGGTTGAGCCGTCAAGACTCATCCAGTCGCCTTCGTGAAGAACGGTGCCGTCGGTGAAGGTGAGCGTCTTTGCGGGTTCGTCGATAACGATTTCCTTGCAGCCGGAGACGCAGCAGGTGCCGAGCTGTCTTGCAACAACCGCAGCGTGGCTGGTCATGCCGCCGAAAGCGGTGAGGATGCCCTCGGAAGCGGTCATGCCCTCGATGTCCTCGGGGCTGGTTTCTTTGCGGGCAAGGATAACCTTGTGGCCCGCTTCGCTTGCGCGCTTTGCATCGTCTGCCGAGAAGTAGACCATGCCGCACGCTGCACCGGGGGATGCGGCAAGACCGGTTGCCATTGCCTTTGCTGCCTTAAGTGCGGCGGCGTCAAAGGTGGGATGAAGCAGAGCGTCAAGGCTCTTGGGGTCGATCATTGCAATCGCTTCTTCGCGGGTGCGCATACCTTCGTTCACAAGGTCAACAGCGATCTGAAGAGCTGCCGCTGCGGTGCGCTTGCCGTTGCGGGTCTGGAGCATGAAGAGCTTGCCGCGTTCAATAGTGAACTCCATATCCTGCATGTCGCGATAGTGTTTTTCAAGAGTTTCGGCCGTTCTTACGAATTCGTTGTAAACGGCTTCGTTGGTCTGCCTGAGGTGGTCGATGGGTTCGGGAGTGCGGATGCCTGCAACAACGTCCTCGCCCTGTGCGTTCATGAGATACTCGCCGTAGAGTTTCTTTTCGCCGGTGGAGGGGTTGCGGGTGAATGCAACACCGGTACCGCTGTCGTTGCCCATGTTGCCGAATACCATGCTCTGAACGTTGACCGCGGTGCCCCAATCGGAGGGGATATCGTTCATGCGGCGGTAGATAATTGCGCGGGGGTTATCCCAGCTGCGGAAAACTGCCTTGACAGCTTCGAGAAGCTGAGTCATGGGTTCCTGCGGGAAGTCAAATCCCTTGACCTGTTTAAACATGGCTTTGTATGCTTCAACGATTTCCTTAAGGTTGTCGGCAGTAAGGTCGGTGTCAAGTTCGCAATTGTATTTTTTCTTTGCGCCGTCGAAAATCTCGTCGAACTTTGCTTTTTCAACTTCCATAACGACGTCGGAGAACATCTGAATGAAACGGCGATAGCTGTCATATGCAAAACGCTCGTTGCCGGTCAGGTTTGCAAGAGCAACAACGGTTTCGTCGTTCAGACCGAGGTTGAGGATCGTGTCCATCATGCCGGGCATGCTTGCGCGTGCGCCGGAACGAACGGAAACGAGGAAGGGGTTTTCGGTGCTGCCGAATTTTTTGCCCGCCTTTTCTTCGGTAACGGCAAGAGCTGCTTTTATCTGCTCGATGATGTCATCGGAGATTGTGCGGCCGTCCTCATAGTAACGGGTGCAGGCTTCGGTTGAAACTGTGAAGCCATAAGGAACGGGCAGACCGAGACCGGTCATTTCGGCAAGGTTGGCACCTTTGCCGCCCAGAAGGTTCCTCATGGTTGCGTTGCCCTCATTGAAGAGGTACACATATTTGTGGGACATAATGAATCCTCCGTGTTTTCTTTTTTATACACACTTGGTACAGCAATGTATTATACATAATTCTTCCCGAAATTTCAAGTATTTATCAAGAATTTTTTCAATATTTTACACAAACAATACATACGGAAGGACGAAAACGCGCCGAGTCGAACCGTTGGATTCGAAAAAAATTGTGCAAACTCAATGTTTTTTCGGAAAAACAATGTTTATTCGGCAGCAAACAAAAAAGAGGTGAAAAAAGAGATGAAAAATGATAAGAACAATTCCGAACGGAAAATGCCTGAAATGCAGGATGCGGATTTCTGCGGACAGAATTTGGGTATTGATGCGGGGGATGCAACAGCTTCGGCAAACGAAACAACGGGCATGATGCCGACCGCTCCGCAAAACAGTGCTGAACTTGAAGCGGCGGAAGAACTCTATCCGCTGCAATACACAACTTTGGTGAAGAAAAAACGAAATAAGCAATAAACCGACGATAGTTTGAATAAATAAAGGAGCCGCTGCGCAAATTCGGCGGAAGCGGCTCCTGCGGGTTTAATTTTCAGCCGGTTGTTTTCAGCCTTCGTCGTAAAGGCCGGCTGCTTTGATTTTTTTCCAATCGGCGGCAACGATGCGCACCTGTTTGCTTGAATTGATTGAAAAATCTTTTTGGAAAACGTATCCGTTTGCCATCATGCGCAAAAGTGTGGCTTTTACCCTGTCGTCGGGAACATTGTTTCGCTTTGACACCGCTTCAATGGTACCCCAAAACGTCGGAATGATATTGGCTTTTGTTTCAACGTGCGCAAGGTTGCTGACTATCATGCGCATATAGGAGTTGTTAAGCTCCTCCTCATCGGGAAGCAGGCGAATGTCGCTTGCAACACCCTGAAGCCGTCTGCTGAACGTGTCCGTCACACCGTAAACAACAACTTTTTTGTGCCTTTTCTGCACAAGATATTTGACAACGGACTGAAAATGACCGTCTCCGGTGAAGATAATATAGGTGCCGACATCGTTTCTGGATGTTACGTTCTGATAAATATAATCAAGCATAACAAAATCCGTCATATCTTTTTTGCGATACTGCGTTGCCGTGCCGGTTTCGATAATGGTGTTGGTGATGTTGCGCAGCTTTGCAAGCTCCTCACCGATGCCGGGGGATGAAAAATCGGCAAAAATCATAATATCTTCAATGTCGAACTGCTTTTCAAGCTCGGCACGCCATGCGGCTGTATCGGGACGAAGATTATATTTGTTTTTGTACGAATAAAACCAGTATTCGTAATCAACGAATACCATTGCCCGTTTTGAACGGGCAAGCGACCTGAAAATGTTGAGCAAATAAACCCTCCTTTGCGCAAAGCAAAATATGCGCTTACATAGTGCGGGAATGCTTTGAATGATTCACTCTGCGGGAAAGATCTCGAAATCAAAACTCCCTTAAACCGACAGAACGAAAACAACAAACCTGCCGAAAGGGCAGTGCAACAAAATAACCACACGGTATCGAACGCGTAAAAAATAAATTTCATATGCGATTTTTACATAAACAAAGACCAATAGGCAGCCGCAGGCAAAATGCTGCGATCCGTAGATTGAATAAAGTTTACGCCCGATAGTGCAAATAAAAAACAAGCCGGGACGCCGCCCGACGAGGAGTGTTGTCCTTCATTGCCGGTATCACTGCTATTATAACAAACAACATAAAAATTTGCAACACTTTTTAAGTAATTTCGTCACTTCGGGACGAAAGAAAACGGCGGGCTCGCGGCGGTGTATCCGTCTTTCGCGCAGGAGGGCTTCCGCAATCCGCCGAGTTTGCGTCAGTCTGCAAAAAAAACGTGAAATTTGTCACAAATTATTAAAAAATCAGCATTGCTGTCCGCGCACTCGGGGTTTATAATATCAGCATGGCAAGGAATAAACCAAGAAAACTTAAAAAGGCTGCTTCCGAAAGGTTCCGCCTGTCCGGTGCGGACGGCAATGAGGAGTCCGGTGCGGACGGCAATGAGGAGTCCGGTGCGGATGTCAATGAGGGGAAAACAAACTTCAATGCATCGGATGCTTCTGACATGCAAGGTAAAGAAAAAAACAACGGAGCATACAGGAAACACAGCGTTATTTCTTTCATAATATGCGAGGTGCTTGCTGATGTCGCCGCTGTTGCTTTGATATTGCTCGGCAGAACGGGGGCGGAGCGGTACGGCAGTGCTTCCGTGCCTGCGACGGATGATACTACGGATGCAGGGAAGGAAAACGCCGCGACGTTTGATGAGAACGACGACGGAGAAAATCGCGGCTTTACCGTTGAACCGACAGAAGAGGTTTCGGATACGCCGTTCCCGCAGGGTGAAACTTTGGCGCACGTTAAAACGACCGTCATTGCGGACGGCAGCCCGATCGCAACGCTTGCAAGCGGCAGCGCGGCGGAGGAGCTTATTGAAGCCGTGCGTACATATTTCGATGGTTTTGTGAACAAAAGCGGAGCGGTCACATCGTTTTTGAATGAAATCGGTTTTGCTGAGGCGGACGAAAATGCGGCGGTCATGCCCTATGATGAGGCATTTGCGTTTCTGACAGGCAGCAGCACGCCGCTAAGGGTTCAAAGCAGGCTTATTGAGCATGAATTTGTAACGATTCCGTATGAGGTATCGACGGTTAACAGCAGCGATTTTTACTGCGGGACCCGCTTTGTTGCCGAATACGGACGGAACGGCAAAAAAATGAGTGCTTATGAATACATTTATATTAACGGCACGCTTCAAAGCAGCCGAATGCTTGAGAGCGAGTATCTTGACCTGCCGCTGAAAGAAACCGTTATCATAGGAACAAGACCGTGCCCGGCAGCAAACGGAATAACAACGGGTGAATACCCTGCTTCGGGTATTGCATTTGCAAGGCCCGTTGATGCTGCTGTTGTGCGCTTTTTCGGACTGCTCAACGGCAGTATGCATGAGGGCGTGGATTTTGCGGCGAACAGAGGCGAAAACTGCAAGGCAGCGGCAGCAGGAACCGTTGTTGCGGTGCTTGAGCGCGGCAGCATGGGTTTGACCGTGTATGTTCGTCACGAAAACGGTTTTGCAACCGTTTATGCAGGGCTTGAAAAGGCGCATGTTTCCGTCGGAACAACCGTTGCAGCGGGCGACATAATCGGCACGGCGGGTGCGGACGGAATACATTTCGGCATTTATGCAAACGGGGTTCCGTGCGACCCGAAAGCCTATATAAGCGGGCTTATGCAGTGAATGAACAGCATGTGACCATGCTTTTTCAATGCGGAAACAGTGTTTTGAACCGTTGACAGAACAAATTTTGCTTTTATGCGGGTTGCCAAACTCTGCCGCCTGTGTTAAAATCAAAATGTGACTGCAATTCCGCATTGAAGAATAAACTGCCTCCGGGAATATGCAAAACAAACTCGGTTTGCGTTTCGGATGCAGCTGTGCGTTTGTTCCTTTTTCCGAATTCGAAAAGGGAGCGTTATTTCGCGGGTTGCAAAATAGAATTACTGTTTAAATTATTAAATTTATATAATACGGAGTTTATATGGCTTTTTTTGAAATTCGCGGCGGAATCCCGCTTCGCGGCAGCGTGACCGTGAGCGGCGCAAAGAACGCTGCACTGCCGATAATATGTGCATCGATAATGGCAGATGAACCTTGCAGAATCGAAAACCTGCCCGATATAGAGGATGTTAATCGAATCACGGAGATTTTGAGTTCAATGGGTGCAGCGATTACGCGCCCCGCTCCGGGCGTTGTTGTTATCGATCCGCGAACAATAAAGTCCCACAGCGTAACAAACGAAATGGCGGCCAAGCTGCGTGCGTCGTATTACATGCTCGGTGCGCTGCTCGGAAAATTCCGCCGTGCCGAAATTGCTCAGCCGGGCGGGTGTGCGATCGGACAGCGTCCCATGGATTATCATATCAACGGAATGCGCGCTCTCGGAGCAAATGTGCAGGATCGCTTCGGCATAGTTACCGCCTCGGCCGACAAGCTTCGCGGTGCGGAGATTTATCTTGATATGGCAAGCGTCGGTGCAACGATAAACATTATGCTTGCCGCATGTCGTGCAGAGGGCAAAACCGTGATAAACAACGCTGCACGCGAACCCCATGTTGTTGACGTGGCAAATTTTCTCAATACCATGGGAGCAAACATTCGCGGTGCGGGAACGAATGTTATCCGCATAACGGGCTGCGATGCGCTGCACGGCTGCACCTATGCGATAATACCCGACCAAATCGAAGCGGGTACTTTCATGATTGCCGCTGCCGCAACACAGGGAAATGTTGTGATTAACAACGTCATACCTGCGCACCTTGAGGCAATTTCCGCAAAGCTTATGGAATGCGGAGTGGAGGTCATTGAAGGGGATAACGGCAATGATTTTTACATGCAGATTATTTCAAACTCCCGCCCGCGTGCGGTGAATATCAAAACTCTGCCGTATCCCGGTTTTCCGACGGATTTGCAGCAGCCGATGACCGCATTGCTGGCGGTTGCACAGGGCAACAGCTTCATCACGGAGAATCTGTTTGAGGACAGGTTTAACCATGTTCGCGAGCTCAACCGCATGGGTGCGAACATAATAGTGAACGGCAGAACCGCAACCGTGATCGGCGTTGATAAGCTCTACGGCACCGATATCTATGCTTCCGACCTGCGTGCGGGCGCGGCAATGATAGTTGCGGCTCTGATGGCGGAAGGAACTGCCCGTGTGCGAAATATCTATTATATCGACAGGGGATACGAAAAACTCGAACATAAGCTCCGCGCCCTCGGTGCCGATATTAAGCGCATCGAAGAGTCTGACGAAGAGTGAACACTGTCTGCATATCGGTCGGAATCAACCGATAAATCAACCGATAATTGAACAGAACGGATTAAGCTGTTTTGATAAAAAATAACGGGGCCGCTGCGGTGAATGCAGCAGTCCCGTTTGGTTTGTTTAAGCCGATGCAGAGTTTTTTAATGCGCTTGAAGCAGTTTATTTCGTTCCGAAAATCCTGTCGCCGGCATCACCGAGACCGGGAACGATATAGCCGTGATCGTTGAGGTGGCTGTCAACCGCGGCGGTGTAGATGACAACATCGGGGTGCAGCTTATGCAGCATTTCAATGCCCTCGGGAGCGGCAACAAGGCACATCAGGCGAACGGTTTTGCAGCCTGCTTCCTTGACGATGCGAATACCCTCGGCAGCGGAGCCGCCGGTTGCAAGCATGGGGTCAACAACGATCATATCGCGCTCGGAGGTGTCACCGGGCAGCTTGCAGTAATAGCTGACAGGCTTGAGCGTCTCGGGGTCGCGATAAAGCCCGATATGTCCGACTTTTGCGGCGGGAATCAGCTCCATGACGCCTTCTGCCATGCCGAGACCGGCGCGGAGAATGGGAACGATGCCGAGTTTGCGTCCTGCAAGCACTCTTGCGCGCATTGATGCAACGGGAGTTTCAATGTCAACTTCCTCCATGGGAAGGTCACGGGTGACTTCATATGCCATGAGCGTGGACAGCTCGTTGAGCAGCATACGGAAATCCTTTGTGCCGGTGTTTTTGTCCCTCATGAGGGTGAGCTTGTGCTGAACGAGAGGATGGTCGATAACGACAACGTTTTCCATGTAGTTTTTCATTGTTAATACCCCTTTGTAAAATTATTTATTAAATAAGTTGGAATCAAGCAAGAAGCTTTTATCTGCATTCGTAATCGGAAATTTTGCCGATGCGGCGTTCGTGCCTGCCGCCGGCAAATTCGGTGCAGAGCCATGTTTTGACGATCGCCTTTGCGGTTTCAATGCCGATGATCCTTCCGCCCATTGCAAGCATGTTGGAATCATTATGCTGACGGGTCAGTTCCGCGGAAAGAACATCTCCGCAGAGTGCGCAGCGAATGCCGCGAACCTTGTTTGCGCAGATAGAAACACCGATGCCGGTGCCGCAGATGAGGATTCCGCGGTCAAACTCGCCGGAGGCAACAGCTTCTGCGGCGGGAAATGCGATGTCTGGATAATCCATACTGTCGGTTGAGCAGCAGCCGAAATCCCCGAATTCGTGACCAAGTTCAGTAATATAGGGTAAAAGCTCGTTCTTGAGTGCGTATCCGCCGTGGTCGGATGCAATTGCAATTTTCATTTTTTTATTGTCCCGTGCGGTGCGCGGGAAATCCTTTCCGTAAAGTCTTTAAAAATATTAAAAATTTTTGTGATTGAGCAAGAATAAATTCCGTAAACACCGACGGCATCCAAACGGCTTCGAACGCAGCCGAAAAGTCGTCGGCATATCGCAGCGGTCATTCGGAAATAACCGTAAACCCGGCGGCGCGGAGCAGACGATTCATGTATGCAAGCCCCTGAGCCTCGGCGGGGACGCTTTCCGCAATTATCAAATCCATGCCGCGCGATTCGTTTCGAAGTTCACGGAAAAGGGCGGCGCACAGCGTCTGCGGTTGAGTCCTGTCGCCGATAACGACATGCCGCTTTCCCGAATAGCGGGATTTGGTTTGTTCCGTTGCGAGTATGATGCATTTTTTGCCCGAAAGCTCTGCGCGGGTGTATTCACGGCAGGCGATGGAGGCGGTTTTTTTGCAGTCATTGCCGCCGTCGGCAACGATAACATCGCATTCGGGCGCATAATGCTTGTATTTCATGCCGGGTGAAGCGGCGGTTTCTCCGTTTTTTAACGGGTTGAGCACCGCATGAGCAATATCAACATGCCCGATGACGCTTTCAAGCATCTCTCTTGTGACTCCGCCGGGGCGAAGCACCGTCGGTGTGCCGACAAGGGAAAGCACCGTGGATTCAACGCCGACTCTGCAATCCCCGCCGTCAATAATTGCATCAATGCATCCGTCAAGGTCATCCAGAACATGCTGAGCGCAGGTCGGGCTCGGTTTCCCTGAAAGGTTTGCACTCGGTGCCGCAATCGGAACGCCGGCTGCACGAATCAGAGCAAGTGCGGTTTTATGCTCCGGCATACGCACCGCAACGGTGGAAAGCCCAGCCGTGACTTGCGGAGGAACAATGTCGCTTTTGAGATAGACCATGGTGAGCGGACCCGGCCAGAATGCATCCGCAAGCTGCCGCGCCTTGTCCGGAACATGTTTCCAAAGCTGTTTGAGGTCGCTTTTTTTTGCAATATGAAGAATGAGCGGGTTGTCTCCGGGGCGCCCCTTTGCAGCAAAAATCTTTTCCACAGCACAGCCGTCAAGCCCGTTTGCACCGAGTCCGTATACGGTTTCGGTCGGAAACGCAACAAGCCCGCCCGCGCGAATGATTCGCCCGCACACGTTTGTTCCGTTCTCTTTTTGTGTTGCTGCATTGAAAAATTCCGTGTTCATGCTGCCAAACTCCGTTCCCGGGTCACCGCATCGGCCGCAAACCGGCGCATAATGCCGCATCAACCCACTATAATATAGCACAAATCGCGGTTTTTGGCAAGTGAAAAGTGATACTGTTTAAAAAAAACAGAATGCGTCAAAAGTCACGGCAGGATTGAAAAATCTTTCCGTTTGTGGTATACTTTGGATAAACACGGCGGTACGCTGCCAAAAAGGATAAGGAATTTAAATAATGAGCGAATACAATTATGATATCGTTGTTCTGGGCGCGGGCCCTGGCGGTTATGAAGCGGCTATACGCTGCGCACAATACGGCAAAAACACGGCGCTTGTTGAGGCGCGCGATCTGGGCGGAACATGTTTGAACCGCGGCTGCATTCCCACAAAAGCACTGCTGCACGGTGCGGAAGTTTATCAGTCGGCGCTGAATGCTGCGTCCTGCGGTGTAACAACCGGTGAGGTCGGGTTTGATTTTGCAAAGCTTGCCGAATACAAAGATTCTGTTGTTGCAGGCCTGCGCAAGGGCATTGCGGGGCTTGAAAAAGCGCACGGAGTGAAGGTCATAAACGGCTTCGGAAAGCTTGTTGATGAGCACACTCTCGATGTTGACGGCGAAAAAATCACGTTCGACAAGCTGATCCTTGCAACGGGAAGTGCGCCTGCGCGTCCCCCGATTCCCGGCATTGACGGCGAAAATGTCGTAACTTCCGACGAAGTGCTTTCAATGACAGAGCTCCCGGACAGCTTTGTTATTATCGGCGGCGGTGTTATCGGCATAGAGTTTGCAACGTTGTTTGCCTCTCTCGGAAAGCCCGTAACCGTTATTGAAATGATGCCGAGCATACTTCCGGGTGTGGATGCCGACATCGTTAAAATGCTTTCAACAAGGGTACTCAAACGCAAAAAAGTTACTGTTATCAACAATGCCAAGGTAACAGGCATCAACGGCGGCGAAAAAGTCACCGTAACGTACGAACTCAACGGAGCCGAAAAAACAGCCGAGGGAGGCTGCTGCGTTGTTGCCGTCGGCCGCCGCGCAATGACGGCAAACATCGGGCTTGAAAATGTCGGAATCGAAATGAACCGCGCGTTTGTGAACATCGACGATTATTGCCGCACAAATATCGAAAACATCTATGCGATCGGCGATATAACCGGCAAGATTCAGCTTGCGCATGTTGCAAGCGCACAGGGCCTTGCAGCTGCGGCGAATGCATGCGGGCAGAAGAGTGTAAAGATGGATTATTCGGTTGTTCCTTCCTGCATTTATACCGCTCCCGAAATTGCATTTGTCGGCATCGGCGAAGAAAAAGCAAAGCAGCAGGGCATTGAATACAAAATCGGCAGCTTCAATGTTGCAGGCAACGGCAGAGCAATGATAATGGGCGAAGCTCTCGGCATTGCAAAGCTGATTTCCGATGCGGACGGAAATCTCATCGGCGCACAGCTCATGGGTCCCCGCGCAACGGATATGATAGCGGAGCTTGCTCTTGCGCTTAAAGTCGGCGCCTCGGTTGAAACAATTGCCGAAACCATTCATCCGCATCCCACCGTCAGCGAGGTTATTGCGGAAGCGGCGCATGATCGGGAAGGTCTTTGCTGTCACAGTCTGCCCAAAAAGAAATAATTAAATCAACAAACGAACAAACCGCCGTCGCCCGTCGAATAAGATGTGCGGCGGCGGGCATTATGCGGCTTTTTCCGCCGGTTATTGAATCAATCGCAAATCAATTACAAAAGGGAGGAAGAAAAACATGAGCATTCCAAACGGCAAAAATGTATACGGATATGCGGATGCATATGCAAAACTTGCAAATTTCGGGCAGCAGCACCTGCTTAAATATTATGATGAGCTTGATGAAGCGCAGCGCGCCGCATTGCTCAATCAAATCGAGCAGATCGATTTTTCCGTTGTCAGCACGAATAAACAGCCTGAAAACCGCGGCAGAATCACTCCGATCGGTGTTACGGAGCTTGCGGAAATACGCACTCGCGGAGATGAATTCTTTGATGCGGGCATGGCGGAGCTGCGTGCGGGGCATGTCGGCGCGGTGCTGCTTGCGGGCGGCATGGGCACACGGCTCGGTTCGGATGCTCCGAAGGGTGCGTTCAATATCGGAATCAAGCGTGAACTTTATATTTTTGAGTGCCTTATAAACAATCTTCTGAATGTTACGGAAAGAGTCGGCAGTTTTGTTCACCTTTTCATCATGACCAGCGACAAAAACGACGCAGCAACGCGTGCGTTCTTTGCAGAACATAATTATTTCGGCTATGCGGCGGAATTCGTGCATTTTTTCACTCAGGAGACGGCACCCGCGGCGGATTACGACGGCAAGGTTTATCTCGAAGAAAAATACCGTCTTGCAACTTCACCGAACGGCAACGGCGGTTGGTATTCCTCAATGGCAAAGCACGGAATGCTTGATATTGTCCGCAGAAACGGCATAGAATGGCTGAACGTGTTTGCGGTTGACAATGTGCTTCAGCGCATTGCCGATCCGCTCTTCATCGGCGCAACAAAGCTTGCGCATTGCGAAGTCGGGTCAAAGGTCATTAAAAAAGCCGCGCCCGATGAGCGCGTGGGTGTTATGTGCCTTGAAGACGGGCATCCTTCAATCGTTGAATACTATGAACTTACGGATGAAATGCGCAATGCGAAAAACGAAAAAGGCGAACCTGCCTACAATTTCGGCGTTATTTTGAACTACCTGTTCCGCGTGGATGCGCTGGACGGCATAATGGAAAAATCCCTTCCGCTGCATGTTGTTGAAAAAAAGATTCCATGCCTTGATGAAAACGGGCAGCATGTCACGCCCGAAAAACCGAACGGCTTCAAGTATGAAACCCTGATTTTGGATATGATACGGCTGCTTAACGGCTGCATGGTGTTTGAGGTTGAAAGGGCAAGGGAGTTTGCACCTGTCAAGAACCGCACAGGGGTTGATTCGGTTGACACGGCGCGGGAGCTGCTTGTCCGCAACAGCGTTGAACTCTGATTTTATTCACGGTCAAGAACAACAAGCCTGCATAAATAATACAGCCCCGCCGCAAAGCCGTTAAGCCCTGCGGCGGGGTTGTTTATGTCCCGTTTGTGTGAACTGCGTACAGAGTTCCCAACCGTGACGGAAGCGCTGCGGATCATCAATCATAACATCGGCAGCAGAATCAAGCTGCATTAACCTGCAGCGGAGGCAGAGCAGCCGTCTATTGCTGTTCCCCGTGGCTCAGTGACACGCAGTGTGCCGGAACCTGATCCTGCATTTCGGCCCATGCAACGGTCTTGTCGCCGAAATGCCAAGCAACAACGATTGCTTCGAGGCTGTACTTGTAGTTCAGGTCGCTGCCGCAAACCAGCCTAATTCCGTCAAAATACGTAAGATCGGGTCTGTTCGAAAGCACAATAACATTTTCGTCAAACGCTTCGCCGCTTGACAGGATATACCTGTACTTATACGGTTTATCGTACCATTGGCCTTTTGCGTAGCTTTCGCCGATGCGCCATGTGCCGTCGCTCATCAGATAGTGTGTCTTCAGGCGTGCCTGCGCTTCATACAGTCCGCCCTTGTAGTTTACCGCCGTGTGAATGTCAACACAGTCGTTTGCATCATAAACCTTAACGATATAAGGCTCTTCGGCGGAAGACTCTTCGGACGGGTTTTTCCGCATATTGATATCATCCTGCGGAAGCTGTTTTGCCGGCTTTCCACTCGGGTCAACGAGTTAGTTCGGTGATGCTGCTGAGGCTGACGTGATATATTGCCTGAGATCGAGAGCTTTCATCCTTCCGTTTCGAAAGGTGTCCTCATCAATTACTTCAAGCAGACTGTCAATTTCTGCAACTGCATCGGTTCTTTGGAGCAATTCCTTTAACGGGGGAAAGGTTTCGGCAACGATTTCAATTCCGTTTGAAGCTGCCGAGGCTGTGTTTCCCGGAAGAAAGAAATCCGATGAATAACCAATACAATACATATCGATTAAAAACGGATAGCCGAGCGTTGTTATAAGCAATGCTCGTGTCGTCATGTTTTCCGCCTCTGCTTGATCCACATAGGTTGCAGTGCGGCGCTCTTCGGGACTCATTTCTATCCAAGCATCTGTGCCGGGCAGAACACTGTATTCGTGCGGAGTGTCATTCATCGGAACAACACTTAATGCACCGACAGGCAACAGTGCGGTAAAAACGAGCGCCAAAGCGATCAAGGTTGTGACAATTCTTTTTGCCATAATTATTTCTCCTTTCACGGTGTCATAGTTTTGTGCCGTTGGCGGTTGGGTTTCTCTTCCCCAAAGGCTGCACTTGTTGAATGCTGTGCCAACTTTGGGTGCGATACGCAGCTTGCGATACGCAGTCTATGATACGCAATTTGCGATATGCAAATGCGGGAAATGTGTTGAATCGGATTCGTTTCAATGGTGCGACTTTCATCGCAATACTATTATATCAGCGAATTAAGATCATTTCAACCCCTCAATTGTGAACAATTTGTTAACAATTCTTTTTCAACAGGAAAAAACAGTCAAACGGAGCCGATAGGATGAACGCACAATATGTTTAAGATGAATATAAAGTAATACAAAAAAGAGCCCGAACCGATCGGGCTCCGATGTTGAAACAAATTTTAATTTTTAGGGTTCGTTATTCGGAAAACTCCTTAAAGGCAGTTTCCGCAATCTTTTTCGCATCGGCAAGCGTGATTGCGCGGCGTTCGGCAAGCGCGGCAATATCGGCATATTCGAACTTTGCCCTTTTAACGCCGAACCCCTGAGCGGTCTTCAGGCGAATCGTTCCGTCTTCAAACTTGGCGGTTTGCGTTTCACGCTGCAAAATGTATCGCGGCATTCTGCACTCGCGGACGCCGAGAGTGCTTGTGTGTTTGAACAATATGCGGATAATTTCGCTGCGTTTTTCGGCATTGCAAAGCACGCAGAGCATAATTCCGGGGCGGTTCTTCTTCATTCCTGTCGGAACTGTGTAAACATCCGCCGCACCCGCGTTAAGCAGTTTATCAAATGCAAACCCGATCTCTTCGCCTGTCATATCGTCAATGTTGCAGCGAAGCTCGATAATCTCATCCGCCGATTCTTCACTCGGACTTTCACCGCAAAGCGCACGCACGCAGTTTGCGGCGGGATAGTCGCGTTTGCCCATGCCGTACCCTTGGGAAAGTATTGTCATTAACGGCATTGCGGTGAAGTCATGAACAAAATGCTTTAACAGTGCCGCTCCGGTCGGAGTGCAGAGTTCGCCTTTTATATCGCCCGCGTAAACAGGAACGCCGTGAAGAATGAAGGCTGTTGCCGGTGCGGGAACGGGAAGGATCCCGTGCGCACAATGCACATGTCCGCTGCCCGTGCGAACGGGGGAGGCGGCAATGCGTTCCGGTGCGATCATTTCGATCAGCGCACAGCAGGAAACAATATCTGCAACGGCATCAAGCGCACCGACCTCGTGGAAATGCACAAGCTCAACGGGAACGCCGTGGGCATGACTCTCCGCTTCTGCAATCAGTTTGTAAACAGCAAGGGAATGCTCTTTCACTGCATCGGACACGGGCAGCGCACGGATGATGTGTTCAATTTCGTGCAGCCCGCTGTGAGAATGATGATGCTCGTGTTCATGATTATGTTCATGCTCATGCGCGTGTTCATGCTCATGTTCATGCTCATGTTCATGATTATGTTCGTGCTCATGACAATGCTCATGCTCGTGCTCATGTTCATGGCAATGCTCATGTTCGTGAAGGTGCTCATGTTCGTGTATGCAGGCGGCATATTCGTCCGCATCGGTGTTCATGTATTCAACGGCAAAATGAATTCCGCGAATGCCGCATTTTTCGGCGGCAGCGCAGCGAACATTCAGTCCGACGGCCGAGAAGGCAGCTGCAATATTCCGAAACCCGGCACGTTGTTCTTCGGAAAGCAGATCATAAAGTGCGCCCGCAAGCATATCGCCCGCCGCACCCATTCCGCAGTCAAGGTAAAGTGTTTTCATAGTAAAAAGGCCTTTCAACAGTTTTATTCAGGGTTGCATATTATAATTAAGGAAAGAATCGTCACCGCGCATTGCTGCCGGTGCCGATATGGTTTATCATGTTTGCAAGGTAACCTGCGCCGAAGCCGTTGTCGATATTCACAACGGATACTCCGCTTGAGCAGGAGTTGAGCATTGAAAGCAGCGCTGCAACTCCGCCGAATGCCGCACCGTAACCGACACTTGTCGGCACGGCAATAACGGGGCAGTCGGCAAGCCCGCCGATTACACTTGCAAGCGCACCTTCCATGCCTGCAACGGCGATAATGACGCTTGCGCCCATGATTTCGTCAATATGCGAAAGGAGCCGGTGCAGCCCTGCAACGCCGACATCATAAAGCCTAAGCACACGGCTGCCGTGAAATTCCGCCGTCAGTGCCGCTTCTTCCGCAACGGGAATATCGCTTGTGCCGCCTGCCGCAACAACAACGCAGCCGTTTCCGCTCGGTTCGGGTATGCTGCCGATACTGCCGATTTTTGCAATTTCACAGTAGCTCAGGGCAAATTCACGACTCAGTATCTCTGCGGCATGTTTTTCAAGGCGTGTAATAAGTATCGTTTCCTGTCCGCTCTCAAGCATGGCTTTAATGATTTCAAGCATCTGCTCGGGTGTTTTGCCCGCACCGTAAATCACTTCCGCCGCACCGGTCCGAAGGCGGCGATGGGTGTCTATCTTTGCGAATCCAAGGTCGCGGAACGGAGCGGTGCGCAGTTTCAAGTATGCTTCGTCAACCGACACTTCGCCGCGGCGCACGGATTCAAGAAGGTTTTTTATTTCGTCATTCATAGTCTTTGTGTTGTGCTGTCAGAACAGCGGAGCCTCATCTCGGCTCAAGGTCAAGCGTCACTGCATCGAAATATTGCCGCAGCTCGTTTAAAACATGCTCACGCTGTTTAAATAATTCATCGAATTGCCCGGCCTTCAATTGCAGCTTTGCGGTTCCGTTAACGCTCCGAACGCGAAAGTCGGAGAAGCCGAGCGAAAAAAGGAAGTTTTCCGCTGCTTCAACGGAATGCAGTTTGTTTTTTGTGATCAATTCGCCCGTCGGAATCCGCGTTGCAAGGCAGGCATAGGCAGGTTTGTTCCAAGTGAAAAGCCCGGCTTCGCGTGCAAGACAGCGAATGTCAGCTTTTGTCAGTCCGCATTCGCGCAGAGGGGAAAGCACGTCGGCTTCCCGCAGGGCACGCATTCCCGGACGGTCATCCTCTGCATCGGAAGCACTCGTCCCGTCCAGAATCGTTTTGTACCCGTCCGCCGCCGCCGCTTTGCATATCGCGGAAAAAATGTGTTTTTTGCAATGGTAGCAGCGGTCGGTCGGATTGCGGACAACATCTTCGCAGGCAAGGATATCAACAGAAATAATTTTAAGCGGCAGTTCGGCTTCCTTTGCGGCCCGCAGTGCGTCCGTCAGCTCAAATTCCGGCTGGAATGCCGATTGAACATAGTATGCGGCAAAATTTCCGCCCTCAACGCGGGAAGCCGCATAAGCAAGAAAACATGAGTCCACGCCGCCCGAAAGCGCAATAGCCGCGCTGCCGATGTCCTTGAGCCTGTTCAAAAGTTTGCTGCATAGCCGTTCGGATTCGCTCATAGCCCATCCTCCTTTTTCACCCGCTTACATTATAATGCCTGCCGTGCGGGTTTTGCAAGAGCAAATAATAATGCGGGAGTTAACCCTCGGGAATTTTTGAAATTTAGCCGATAGGATAAGTAAAGAAATAATTTAAAGAGGCTGCGGCTTCGGTTTCAGGTCGCGGCCTCAAAATATATTTACCCGGCAATGGTGACAAACTCAAAAAACTATGCTATAATCCTTACTTGTGTAAGCCAATGTAGCTCAGCTGGCAGAGCAGCGCATTCGTAATGCGCAGGTCAAGGGTTCGAGCCCCTTCATTGGCTCCATTAATCGGGGCGTAGCGCAGCTTGGTAGCGCGTTTGGTTCGGGACCAAAAGGTCGGGTGTTCAAATCACCTCGCCCCGACCAAAAAAGCACGATGGTTTTGATACGAAACCGTCGTGCTTATTGATTATTGTAAATTTCATAACGATGTGCTATAATTCGTTCTATATACTATACTTTAATTTGCCGGAGAAATAAGTGTGATTATTAAGATCTATGAAGAAAAATACAGGGATGACCTTATTTTTATGGTTCTGCAGGCCAAAGATGCCCTCGGAAGAAAACCCACTATAAACAAAGATTTGCTGGATATACGCAAAAACTACTTTGACAGCGGAGATATGTTTTGGGTTGCAATCAATGAGGATGACAGAGTGATAGGATGTATTGGATATTCCAAAACAGAAAATCCCTCGGAAGCTTTTCTTCACAGACTTTATGTGAAAGCGTCTGAAAAGCATAAAGGAATAGGAACAAAACTCCTTCAAACGGCGGAAAATGAAATGCGAAGTCAAGGTATTACCGTTTCGCTTGTTCATCTTGGTTCTCCTAAGGAACAGTGGTTTGAGTCTTACTCATTTTATCCAAAGAACGGCTATCGGGAATATGCGTCAAGATACATGCGAAAAGACCTATAAATTTTGATTTATCTAACCGATCAGCATGGTTTCAATTCCACCGCTATGGTTTCATTTTTAAGTGACACCGAATGAAACCATTTGAAACCGTATCAATATTATCAGCTGTTTCCAAAATGATATGCACAACAAGCCGCTGTAAGGCACAGAGCTTTGCAGCGGTTTGTTTTTTTATTTGCTTCAATCGGAATTTCCGAATTCTCTTGACAACAAACCTGCCGAACGATAGAATTGAGCAAAAGGGAGGCTTTTTGATGAACTATTTAAAAATCAACAAAGATAACATCGACAGGGAGCATATCTGCTGCGCCATGTCGGGCAAACAGAGCCTTGTTAAAAAAGAGTGGATGAAGCAGCGGTTCGACGAAGGCCTTGTGCTTTACAGGAGCGAGGAGCGCGGCAAGTGTTTTATTGAGTATATTCCGGCGGAAAATGCATGGGTTCCAATCGATGCGGACGGATACATTTATATTAACTGCCTTTGGATTGCAGGTGCACTGAAGGGACACGGATATTCCGAAGCTCTGCTTTCGGAATGCATTCGCGACGCCGAACGGCAAAATAAGCAGGGAGTGTGCATCCTTTCCGCCGAAGGCAGAAAAAAAGAGTTTCTCTCGGATCCGAAATACTTGGCGCATAAGGGGTTCATCGTTGCCGATACATCGGATTGCGGAATCACCCTTATGTATTTGCCGCTGAAGTCAACTGCCGTGCCGCCGAAATTCAAAGAGTGTGCAAAACATCCGGCGGTTGAGGAAAAGGGGTTCGTGCTGTACTTCACGGATCAATGTCCCTTCACCTGTTACTGGGTGCCGAGGGTTCGGGAAGCGGCAAAGGCGCACGATATTCCGCTTAAGGTCATTCACGTTACTGACAGGGAAGAGGCGCAAAATGTACCCGCGCCGGTCACGACTTACGCATTGTTCAGGGACGGAAAATTCGTGACACATGCGATACAGTCCGATAAAAAATTCCTTGCGCTTGCCGGAGTGCAGGAGTAATTTTTCTCGAAAACGTAAAACATAATAAGGTTAATCATGCGGAGCGGGAGTGGCGAAATGATAAAAAAAAGAGTCTGTCCGTGCAGAAAAAAGAACTGTGAACGCCGCGGAAAATGTGATGAATGCAGAAAGCATCATGCAGAGTCGGAACCTTGCAGGTCGGTTTATTGCGAAAGGGGGAAAGAAAGAAGAAATGAAGCATCTTTTCTTAGCGGAGAATGCGGAAGAACTGAACAACCTTCAGTCGCTGACGGAAGGATTTGCTCCGATACTGAATGAGTATTTGGATTATTTAAAAATGAATTTTCAGGTTGTTGAGCTTCCGAGGTCGATAGTTTGGGCGGGCTTTGAAACAGCGGTGAATTCCGTGAGCGATCTCCCGCTGCCGGCCTATACGAATGATTATCGCACGGTAATGAATCCGCAGATCGAGGTTTGGAGACGTTTATACCTTAAGCAGACGGATGCTTACACCGAATCAGAGTCGGTCAAAAAGGTTAAACAGTATTATGAAAAATTCAACATGCATAATGTTTTGCAGATATTGGGACACGAAATGGCGCACCACAGCGACCTTTTTCTTGATGAAACATATGAAACCGAAATGTGGTTTGAAGAGGGCATGGCTGAATACATAAGCCGCAGATATTTCCTGACGGATGAGGAGTACGCTGCCGAAAAGGAAACGAATCGGATTCTTTCTGCATTATATGATGAAAAGTTCGGGCGGCCGAAACTGAATGATTTTTCACGCTCCGCTTACGGACGTGATATTGTGCATATTTTTTATGCTTACTGGAGAAGTTTTCTTGCCGTTGATGCCGCCGCGGAAAAATACGGCGGAAATGCATTGAAGGTGTTTGAATCCTATCGGCGCTGGTATGATGAGGGCGCGAAATGCAGCCTTGAGAATTGGTTAGATAATATTTAATTTCGGAAAACTTTTGAGCCTTCGGCGTGACAGTCGCCGAAGGTGTTTTGCATTTGAAACGAATCTGTGAAAAGCGGCGCCGCCTCGATTGCCGCCGTTTCGGCGCTTGATGCATATTTTCCTCCGAATTGCTCAAAATAGCAGAAGAAAAAAGAAAAATCGGAGGCAATATGGGAATAATCGGAAGGCATTCGTTTGAGCTTTGCAGCAGGCCGCGAATAATTTCATCCGCAAGCTATGTCGGCGACAAAGAAGGGAAAGGTCCCCTGAGAGAATGCTTTGATAAAATTTGCCGCGACGATACCCTTGGGCTTGACTCTTGGGAGCAGGCGGAAAGCAGAATGTTCGAAAGCGCGGTTCGCGTGGCTCTTGCAAAAATAAAAAGGCAAAGCGATGATTTGAGCTGCCTTTTGGGCGGAGATTTATTGAATCAGATAATCTCCTCCGGCTTTGCGGCGCGGGAGATCCGTGCACCGTTCATCGGCTTGTACGGTGCGTGTTCAACCATCAGCGAGGGACTGATGCTCGGCGGAATGCTTGTTGACGGAGGCTTTGCAGAGCTTGCCGCGTGTGCCGCAAGCAGCCACTTTTCGGCAGCCGAAAGGCAGTTCCGCTATCCGCTGGAAATGGGCGTTCAGACCGTTCCGAGCAGTCAGCGTACGGTCACGGGTGCGGGAAGCATAATCATTCAGGCGGCGGGTGAATTCCGTCCGGGTGCGGGCAATGTGTTTGAACATGTCGCACTTACGGGCGGCACCATAGGCAGCGTGGAGGATTTCGGCATTACGGATGCAAATAATATGGGTGCGGCGATGGCCCCTGCCGCGTTTAAAACGATTAAAACTCATCTTTCGGATTACTCGCGCAGGGCGGAGGATTACGACAGGATAATAACAGGAGATCTCGGCATTTTCGGCAGCGATATGCTGTATGAACTGCTGCGCGGTGAGGGGATTGAAATTGCCGACAGGCATGAGGATTGCGGCAAGCTGATGTTCAGTCCGGAGCAAAATGTCAATTGCGGTGCGAGCGGCTGCGGCTGTGCGGCGACCGTAATGAGCAGTTGGTTCCTGCCGAAAATTGAATCCGGCGAAATCCGCCGCGTTCTTTTCCTTGCAACGGGTGCGCTCATGAGTCCTGTCAGCAGCCTTCAGGGTGAAAGCATTCCTTCAATTGCACATGCGGTTGTGATTGAGCATATTGATTGACCCAAACGGCGGTCGAATAAAAAAGCGGCAGAACAACAAGAACTGAGATTTGAAAACATAAAGAATTTGGACGGTTGAATTAAATGAGCAGTATAACGGATTATTTACTTGTTTTTGCAATCGGAGGTGCGATTTGCGTCATCGGACAGCTTCTTATGAGCCTGACACGGCTGACGCCTGCAAGAATCCTTGTGATTTTTGTTACGGCGGGGGTTGTGCTCACGGCTGTCGGACTGTATAAACCCATTGTCGAACTCGGCGGAGCGGGCGCAACAGTGCCGCTGACGGGGTTTGGGTATTCGCTTGCAAACGGCGCAATTGACGGCGCAATGAACGAGGGTTTGCTCGGTGCAATAACCGGCGGGGTGAAGGCAACAGCGGGCGGTATCGCCGCCGCAGTGCTTTTCGGGTACGCTTTTGCACTGATTTTTACGCCGAAAACAAAAAAGTAAACACAGCGAAATCAAGCGCAACCGGCTTCCGACAGATGACGGAAGCCGGTTGTGTATTGTCAATGTTTGATGGATTGTTTAAAATACGAAACAACTGCCCAATCAGTCAATGGAGTGAAGAGCGGCGCCGACAGCGGTGGCAAATGCTGCATTTTCCGGAACGATAAACTCAACGGGATAAAGTGTTTTAAAAAGCTCAATCATTGGCAAAAGCTCACGCAGTCCGGTAAGCGCACCTGTCAAAATGACTTTTTTGACAGAGGAGTTTTTGCAGGCAAAAACCGCAAGGGTCAAAATGGTTTGCAGCACCATATTGACAACGCCGAGAGCAAGATCACAATCGGTTGCGCTGTCCTTTACGTTTGCAAAGTTTGCGGCGGTGATTTCCGAACCGAGTTTTTCAATGTCATTCTTGGAAATATCGCCGATTGTAAGATCAACGTGTGAAAGGCTGCCGCGCTCCGCAAGCGCGCAAAGACTCTCGTGATCCGATGCACCGGTAAGCTTTTTGCCGAGGCCGACGATGGTTCCGCCGCCGACACCGCTGCCGCCGATGTGGGAATAATCCTTGCCGTGGGCATGAATAAACGCTGTGCCGGTGCCCATGCTCACAACAACCGCTTCATCCAACCCGGCAAGAGCGAGCCCGCCCCGCGCGATCGCGGAAAATTCCTCAATGCGCTGAGTCGGAATGCCGTAAATGTCGCCCGAAAGATAGGATGAGCCGACGCCTGTCACAAGTATGCGTTCAACATCGCTGAGCGAGAACTTGTTGGCGTTGATATAATGTCCCAATGCGCCGTAAAGTGAGGTTATTTGATCGTAAGCGCGAACCGTCATTGTTGAAATCAGTTCGCCGCCCGGAGTCAGTCCGACAATTTTTGTCGTTGAACCGCCAACGTCTATTCCGAGAATTATGCCCATTTGTGTTCCTCCTTGGTCTGCCCGATGCGCAAAATACGCACCTCTCGCGTCGATACATGCGCGGCTTTGCATAAAATCCTGCTGATTAATCAGCATCAAATGCAGCGCAGCGTCTCCTTGAACCGCCGCCCGCAAATGCCGCTTAATCGATCGTCATATCCTGCCGATGTAACCATTATAAAGCATTAATGCCGTATTGTAAAGACCAAAAGCCCGTTATTCAACATCGGGGCTGTTGCATTAGTCCCCAAAACAAAACCGGGCAACTCAAGAAGGATTGTCCGGTTTGCTGCTTTCGTGTAGAATTAAATTGGTCAAAAACCAACGGAAAGCGAGCTGATTATACAATGAAAACGAGCAAAAATCAAGCGGTGGAGAAAGCTTGACCCTGAGGTTATGTTTTCGATTGTATATGCAAACATGCGAGGAATTTTCTCGAGCAGAGCTATAGAAGAAGCGTGCAAAACCGACATCAGGTTTATGTGGCTGCTGCAATATGAACCGGCATCGGAACATACCACGACAGCAAGATTTCTTGAAAAAACATGAACGGATGTGCAGAAGGGCTTTTTTACCAACTTGTTCAAAAGCTTTCGGAAATCGGCGAGATTGAATTCGAATCAATGTTCGTTGACGGAACAAAAATTGAAGCCAATGCAAACAAGTACCGATAAAGGCATTCTTCTCCGAATGAACCGTTCGATCCAAGTTGAAGGTGCTTTCGGCGTTTTAAAACAGGATCACGGGTTCGGAAGATTCCTCGCCTGAAGGAAGCCCAGCAACGAAACCCGCCTTTTTATCCTCGCAACAGCGTTCAATATCCGAAAACTGTGCAGTCGGCTTGCTGACGGACGATTCGGGAAAGCGCTGTTTGAACCGAAAACAGCCTGAAATAACCTTCCGAGAACAACAAAACCTGAGCAGGTCTGTTTGCCGTACACAAAAATCACGCTTTCTGCATGAGCCGGCTTCGCTTGAGCCGAAAAATGTAATGTTCGGCACTCCACGGATTGCCCTCCTAAAAAAAAGAAAGGTGCTGCTGCAAATATGACTTGATTTTGCAACAGCCCCGTACAGTTTGCATAATCGAAAAAATTTGAGGCAATCTCCGAAAGATTGTTCGAAAGATTATTTGTTTTCGAGGTATTCGTTAATTTTTTCAACGAGAGCATCGCAGTCGATACCATGGACGCCGCAGGCCTGTTCAAGGTCTTCGCCGCTTGCCATGACGCAGCCGAGGCAATGCATACCGCTTTCCATGAGGATGTTTGCAATGCCGTAATCGGTTCTGAGAATTTCTTCGATAGTCATCTTTTTGTTGATAGCCATTATTGTTATCTCCTGTTCAAAATTATTTTTATTGTCGGCAGGGGCGGGAAAAAATATTCGCCGCCGCGTGCGAGAATACGTTTTTATTCGGCCTTTGAGGCGTATTTAACCGCAGCTTCGATGAAACCTGTAAACAGCGGGTGCGCATTATCGGGGCGGGATTTGAATTCCGGGTGGAACTGTACCGCAACGAACCACGGGTGGTTTGCAACTTCAACGATTTCCATCAGGCCGCGGCGGGGGTTCCAGCCGGTAAAGCGAAGGCCCGCATCGGCAAAATCCTGAAGGTATTCGTTGTTGAACTCGTAGCGGTGGCGGTGGCGTTCGTGAACCTCTTCCTTGCCGTAGTGCTTTGCTGCAAGGCTGCCGGGCTCAAGGCGGCAGGTGTAGCTGCCGAGACGCAGAGTGCCGCCGATGCGTTCAAGGTTGTTGACCTGATCTTCCATCAGTGCAATAACGGGGTGCTTTGCGTTGAAGTCAAATTCGGTGGAATTTGCATCTTTCCAGCCGAGAATGTGGCGTGCGTACTCGATTACGGCGATTTGCATACCGAGGCAGATACCGAAATAAGGTATGTTGTGTTCCCGTGCATAGCGGGAAGCAATCATCATGCCTTCAACACCGCGTTCGCCGAAGCCGCCGGGAACAAGAATGCCGTCCACATCCGCAAGGATTGTGTTCGGATCATTGTGCTCAAGCTCTTCTGCCGCGATCCACTTAATGTTGACTCTTGCATCGTTTGCAATGCCGCTGTGTTCCAATGCTTCGGCAACGGAAAGATAGGCATCGTGCAGCTCAACGTATTTGCCGACGAGAGCAATTGTGCATTCCTTGGTGGGCTTGAGGGCGGATTCAACCATTGCACGCCAATGCGCAAGGTCGGGATCGCGCTGTTCAAGCGCAAGCTTTTTGAGCACGACGCTGCAAAGGCCGCGTTCTTCAAGCATGAGGGGAACATCATAGAGGGAGCGGGCGTTAAGGTTTTCAATAACGCATTCTTCCGCAACGTTGCAGAACAGACCGATCTTTGCACGGATGCTGCGATCGAGCGGATAATCACTGCGGCAAACGAGGACATCGGGCTGAATGCCGATACTTTGCAGTTCTTTGACGGAATGCTGAGTGGGCTTTGTTTTCAGCTCACCGGATGCCGAAAGGTACGGAATGAGCGTAACATGGATAAAGCAGCATTGATTCTGCGCAAGCTGAGTTTTAAGCTGGCGAATAGCCTCAAGGAAGGGCTGGGATTCAATGTCGCCGACGGTTCCGCCGATTTCAACAAGCATGATCTCGGGTTTGATTGCGTTGATGGCCTTCTTGATGCGGAGCTTGATTTCGTCCGTGATATGCGGAATCACCTGCACCGTGCCGCCCTGGTAGCCGCCGCGGCGTTCGCGGTCGAGAACTGCGGAATAAATCTGTCCGGTGGTGGTGTTGTTGAGCTTTGTGAGCTCTTCGTTAATAAAACGTTCGTAATGGCCGATGTCAAGATCGGTCTCTGCTCCGTCATCGGTCACGAAAACTTCGCCGTGCTGATAGGGGTTCATCGTTCCCGGGTCAACATTGAGATAGGGGTCGAGCTTCATAATCGATACGCTGTAGCCCCTTGCTTTCAACAGCCTGCCCAATGCGGCGGCGGTGATGCCTTTGCCCAGCGAGGAAACTACGCCCCCGGTAACGAAAATCAGCTTGGTGTCCATGTGTTCCTCCTGAATATAAAATCGTCAATGCACCGCAGAAGGAATGCGGAGAACACTCCGCGCCGCTGCGGCACACAATAACTGTCCATTGAATAATATTATAGTTAAAACCCGCCGCGTTTCAAGCCCTATATGCGAATAAAATCCGATATAATTTTTCGCGGCTTTCCGCGGCGGAGAAAAAACTGTTTCGGCACTGCATTATTCTTCCGTCGGTATCGGACGGATATGCCAGAGTTCTTCGGAATACTCCCGAATTGTTCTGTCGCTTGAGAACTTGCCGGAATTTGCGGTGTTCATAAGGCATTTTCGCGCAAATGCCCGCTCATCCGCCGTATCATAAATTGCACGGAGCTTTGCTTCAATATAACTTTCAATGTCATATAGATTGAAATAATAGTCCGGCTTGCGCCAATCGCCCGTCAAAAGGGAGTTGTAAACTTCCGTAAATACGCGGCGCGCTTCTTCTTTTGCTCCCGAATCCTGCGGCAGTGTGTAAACGGCATTCAGAATGCTGTCGTCAACAAGGGAATCAACCGCGCGGCGTACGACGGAGCTGCTTTCGTAAACGGTGCGGGGGTTGTAATGCGGGCGGAGGCGGGTCAGCTCCTCGACTCTTGCACCGAAGATATAGTTGTTTTCCTCGCCGGCGCACTCGACGATTTCGATATTTGCGCCGTCATATGTTCCGAGAGTTACGGCACCGTTTATCATGAACTTCATGTTGCCCGTGCCGCTTGCCTCGGTTCCGGCAGCAGAGATCTGCTCGGAAATATCTGCGGCGGGAATGATATGCTCGGCATAGGAACAATTGTAGTTTGAAACGAACACAACCCGCAGTTTATCGCGAACGGCCGGGTCGCTGTTGATGCAGCGTGCAAGCTCGTTGATGTATTTAATGATGTTCTTCGCCATTATGTAACCCGGAGCTGCCTTTGCACCGAAGATGAATGCGGCGGGGGGCATGTCGGAAAGCCGTCCTTCCTTAAGCTCGCGATAGATATGCACAATGCTCAGTGCGTTCATAAGCTGCCGTTTGTATTCATGCATGCGCTTCACCTGAATATCAAAAACGAACTCCGGAGGAATTTCAACACCCTCCTTTTGAAGAATGATATCGGAGAGCTTGCGTTTTGCCTCGCGTTTGACAGCAATGAAACCCCGAATCAGTTCATCGTCGATCAGGGGTTCAAGCTTTTTAAGCTCGTACAGGTCGGTCATAAAGCCGTAGCCGATGCGGCTCCCGATAAGTGTGGAAAGTGCGGGATTGCAAAGCCCGAGGAAGCGGCGCTGGGTCACGCCGTTTGTTTTGTTTTGGAAGCGTTCGGGATAAACATCGTACCAATCCTTAAGCACTTCGGTGCGCAGCAATCCGGAATGGATCTGCGCAACGCCGTTGACGTATGAGGAAACAAAGGTTGCAAGCCTTGCCATATGAATCCGTCCGTCGGCAACGATGTACATTGAGTTTATCTTTTCCTGCGGCAGCCCGCGGGACGTCAGTTCGCGGTGCAGCGCATCGTTAATGCGGAAGATGATATCGAGAATATTCGGAATGACGCTGCGGAAAAGCTCACAATCCCATGTTTCGAGAGCCTCGCTCATGAGCGTGTGGTTTGTGTAGCTGAATGTGCGCCGCGCAATGTCCAGTGCGTCGTCAAAACTTTTGCCCTCATTCATAAGCAGACGGACAAGCTCCGGAATGCTGACCGTCGGATGCGTGTCATTAAGCTGTATTGCGTTCATCTCCGCAAAATTATCAACCGTGCCGAAAACACGCTTGTGGCGGCGGAGAATGTCGCCGAGCGATGCGGCGGAAAGGAAATACTGCTGCTTCAGGCGCAGGCGTTTACCCTCGTATGTGCTGTCGTTGGGATAAAGCACACGCGTAATGTCCTCAACGGCATTCTTTTCGCGGACGGAAAGCGCGTATTCCTGCGAATTGAACGCGGCAAAATCAAATTCCTCCTCCGCTTCGCTCTGAAACAGGCGGAGAGTGCCGATTGTTGAAGTGTTGAAACCGATTACAGGCATGTCATAGGGCACGGCGAGAACGCGCCTGTCCGCGAATTCAACAACAATGGTTTTATCGTCGCGTCTGCGGCTCCACGGATCTCCCTGCTTTTGCCAATCGTCAGCACGTTCAACCTGAAAGCCGTTCAAAAAGCTCTGCTTAAACAAACCAAATTTGTAGCGGATGCCGTATCCGTCCAGCGGAAGGTCGTGAGTTGCCGCGCTGTCAAGAAAACATGCCGCAAGCCTGCCCAACCCTCCGTTGCCGAGAGCGCAGTCCTCGATGGATTCCATAATGTTAATATCGACTCCGCGCAGAGCAAGCAGACGGGATACTTCCGGCAAAAGATTCAACACGAACAGATTGTTGAAAATCATTCGCCCGGTGAGATATTCGGCGGAAAGATAGTATGCCCTCCGCCCCGTTTCACGATTGCGGCGGCTCCTGCGCCAATCATCCGCAACGGCATACATCACCGCATCGGAAAGTGCGCGGTGCAGCTGCTTCGCATCCGCCTCGTTTATGTTTATCTGATAGTCGCTGCGCAGAATATCCTCCGTGCGCCTGATGATCCCTTTTGCATCCATAAGCATGATTCCGTTACCCGTGGCTCTCGGCTGCCCGAAAGCGTCCTTTCGCAGTCTGATTAATGTTTTCAGCTTATTATACCATATGCGGCGCGATTAGGTAAGTACCGGGTGACGGGGAGTTGATGATGAAACAAATATTATGAATATATCATCCGCGTATTTGCTTTTAACGCTTAAGTATGTTATAATACATTTGTATTTGAATGTTCTTTTTTTAAAACTCTTTTCGTAAAGAGCCTTGATTTTGTATCTTTTGCAAAAACAGCTTGAGTCGGCACTTCTCCGAAATCAGCTGCGGGTCTGTTAATGCAAAAAACTTGAGCAATCCGGTGTTCGGAAGCGAACACAGTAAGTTTTTAACGAATGCAGGCACAACTTTTCTCAGTGTATCTGCAAAAACAAATCTGATTAAATAATATACGAGGTGTAAAATGAAATGCACATCCTGTGGTTCCGAAAACGTTGTTTTCATGAAATTTAACGGCAAATGGCAGTGCACTGACTGCGGGGCAGCGTTCGGCTCAAAATCGCGCGAACTGTCGAAAGCTGAAATCGACGAAGCATATTACAAAGTGCTCGAATTAACTCTTGAGATTTCTAAATTAAACCCGGAATCAGATTTTAACAAGGTGGTTTCGAAATGCCGAGAGTCAATTTCAATCTGTATCATGGCCCTTGAATCAAAACCCGATGATTACAGTTTTTTGTATAACATGTCAGAGGCCGAATGGTATCTCGGACGGTGCCTGAATATAAATAAAAAGCTTGAAGAAGCAAGGGCAGCATTTGTTCGCAGCTTTGATGCAGGTTTAAAGGGGGCTTCCTTAAGCGAAGACTCTTTCTTCGGATGCGTGCTGTGGTCACTTTATGCACTGCTTTCTCTTGTAAAAATTGCGGCGCGGATGAATGATTATCGAGCGGAAAAAAACCGCGCTGTGAAAATATGCGAAAGGTTGGAAGGGTATTTTAAAGATCATCCCGATGAAAACAGGAGTAAAGTCTTCTTCTACGATGCGCTGTGCTTGCTTGGGCAGATCGAGTACGGGCTGGGAAACGATGCAGCCGGAAAAGAAGCTTTTGAAAAATCAATTGCTGTTTGCAATGAGGCCATTGAAGCTGACCGCAAAAGTATTGCTGACAGAAAGAAAAAAATAGGTATTTACCGCATACTCGCAGGAATATTGAGGACTCGCGGAGACGTTAAGGGCGCAATGGATGCCCTTGTGAATTGCATCGAAGTATGTGCGGAGATAAAGGAGTATGCATCGGATGACGAAGATAAATACAAACCCTATCTTGCTCAAACGCTTTACGAATTGGGCTCGATTTTCAAAAGTCAAGAAGCATACGACCTTGCCGAAAAGTATTTCAATGATGCCCTGCCCATTTTAGAGGAAAATATGCAAAAACATCCTGAAAATGTAACCCCGAAGCAGTTCAGGTGCTATTTGCTGTGCGAGCTCGGCGAGCTTTTGCGGGATACGGGCAGAACGGTGCAGGCGGAAGAATGCTTTGAACGTTTCTTTGAATGTGCAAAGGAATTTGCTGCTCCGAAATACGCATCCCGTAAGTTTCTGGAGAGTGCGGTGGCCGGTTTCAATGCACTGTTCGAATTCATAAGCGCACGTCACGACAGGGTCGCAGCAAAGAAGTATTATGAATACGGAAAGGAGTTGCGTGACAATTTAGTCAATCCGTACAAAGAGGAAACGGAGCTTCTTGAACAATACGATACATTGCTTGAAAAATTGAAGAGTGTTGCGGAATCCCCCGTACAGCCTTCAACTTTTTCGTCAGATCCATGCGGTGAGAACGAAATTTTAAGTCCGGAAGAGCTCGTTCAAAGGATAAATGAGCTTATGCGCCAGGCACAGGAGGAAGGCATGGATGTATCGGGCGCCGAAAAAATGTGCAGACAGGCAGCAGAGCTTGCCGGCAAGCTGGCGGCAGGATCGCCGAGCGTTGCGGAGTATCAGCTGCTGCATTGCACCTGCCTTTGCAATGTCGGGGGAATTGCAACAGCAAATGAGGATTACGGCGAAGCAAGCGCCGTATTCGAACGGTGTTTTAATATTTACAGCGAGCTATCGCCCGAACAAAAGGAAAGCGCAAATGCAAAAGGGTGTCTTCTTTCACTTTTCACCATGTACGCTGGTTTCTTGAATGCTGTCGGTGATTCCGATTCGGCAGAAGAGTTTCTTGCCGAAGCCGCCGTGCTCGCCGAAGAGCTCGGTCTGATTCAATCAACATAAAAAACGAAAGGATTTATATTAAAATGAAATGCACATCCTGTGGTTCCGAAAACGTTGTTTTCATGAAATTTAACGGCAAATGGCAGTGCACTGACTGCGGGGCAGCTTTTAATGCCGCACCGAGTTCGTCTGCAAACAGCGTGCTCAATTCGCGTCGAAACAATTCCGCAGCGGCGGGAACGGCTGCGAGCGGTTCAAGCACAAAATCCGCTTCCGCACCGTCGGAAGTGGAGAGACTCACGGAGGAGATAGGGGAGAGCTATAAGCTCGCAATGCAAATGGCTTCAAACGGAGAGTTCGATAAATTGGAAGCAGTTATGGATAAGATGATTTTGCAAAGCGAAAGACTTATTGCCATTGATGCTGATAGCCTATTATCAGGCAATCACTATTGCGATGTCCTGTCTTACGTGAGCAGAATTCGTATTGTTGAAGGAAAGTACTCGGATGCATTGCAGCTTCTGAAGCGATGCAGTGACGTTTGCAGCAAGTTTGAATCCGACTATGCCGACGACTACGTATACAATTCGAGCCTTTATCAGGTTTGCATTGGCTATTTTGACTTATACAAAGCGAGAAACAGACTTGACGCAGCAAAGGATTATGCCACCCTTGCAAATGAAGCGTGCAGCAGGATGCTTAAAGCGTCGCCATCGGATGAACTCGCCCTGGGCTACTCGGCTGAAGTATTGGCCGATATCGGCAACATTGAAGTCCTATCCGGCAATGTGAAACAGGCGGTTGACTTTTCAATAAAAAGCCTTGATCATTGCTTGAAATTATTCGATACAGACAGCGCAACGGCGTATCAGGCATACGGAACATATTATAAAATAAAAGATACGTTTTCAAACCTGGAAAGCAGCGGAAACATCAAGGCTGCCGACATGATCAGCGAAAAAATCTGTTTGTTACTGGATAAACTTATGACGGTTGTGCCGGACATTGTTGAAAAACAATGTTATATTATGCATAACAAATGTGGCATAATCAAGGAGAAACTCGGGGATAACCGCAGCGCAGAAGAATACTTTGGCAATGGTTATACGATAGCGAAAAAACTACTTGATCAGTCGCCAAACGACATGAAACTGACGAATGATACCGCTGCCTTGCTGAGTAATTTGGTGCGTATGCATGCGAAAAACGGCAAAAACAAAGCGGCGGTGTCATGTTATCGACAGGCCTATAAACTTTATGAGCGTTTGATAGATAACAATCCGGCAGACGAAAACGCTCTGGAGGGTTTGTGGTCGCTTATGGGTGAACTTTGTGAAAATGAGGATACGCTTATAGCAGAGTATGCGCAGCTAATTGACCCAACAAGGAGAATGCTTACTGAGAAAGGGCTGAGAAGACAAATAAGAATGCATCGAGTTGATTTGAGTGAAAAACTGTTCAAACTTAACACGAACAACCGAATAAATCTGATGCGTTACGGTGTTGATCTTGCAGCTATGGGCAAGCTGATCTGGGCGGATTCCGATGAAGAAAATACCATAAATGATAAAGTCAGAGGCTATGATGCAGCTGATGGGTTCTTTTCAAAGGCGGTTGCTCATTTCGGAAGGTACCTGTCGGAATATAACGGTGATAATGAATTCGTTCGTTGGTATGCTCTTTGTTTGGCGAATTACGGTGGTTTCCTTATTGATAAACAGGATCTCCGCAGGCAGACGAGCATAGCAGGCCGATTCATGAAGAAGATGCCTTCGGCAGCAGATGATTGTTTACAGAAAGCATTAGCACTTATCTTAAAGTTGCCGCGATGGGATAAGGACGAGGAACTTAAACAAGTAGTAGACATGATAAATGGGGTATATCTGGAATAAGTTACGGAAGTTGCAGCACTTACCATGCTATATTACAGTATGGTTTGTATGCGTGATATGAGCTCTGAAAGGGCGAAGAGTGAATTTGTCTGATTTATAAACAATAGTTTCGGCAGAAGCGCATTTTTGCGCAGCACCGTTCTTTTGTACAATAACAAGAGGTATAGAAAATATATTATAGCTGCTTTGTTTTTAACGTCTAAGCACGTCACAATATATTTGCATTTGAATATTTGCTGTCAGAGCTTTTTCGGAAAAAGCTTTGATCATGTATCTTTTGCAAAAACAGCTTGAGTCGGCACTTCTCCGAAATCAGCTGCGGGTCTGTTAATGCAAAAAACTTGAGCAATCCGGTGTTCGGGAGCGAACACAATGAGTTTTTTAACAAACGAATGCAGGCACAACTTTTCGCAGTATACCTGCAAAAATAAATCTGATTAAATAATATACGAGGTGTAAAATGAAATGCACATCCTGTGGTTCCGAAAATGTTGTTTTCATGAAATTTAACGGCAAATGGCAGTGCACGGACTGCGGTGCAGCGTTTAATGCCGCACCGAGTTCGTCTGCAAACAGCGTGCTCAATTCGCATCGAAACAATTCAGCTACGGCGGGAACGGTCGCGAGCGACGCAAGCATAAATTCCGCTTCCGCACCGTCGGAAGCGATGAGACTCACGGAGGAGATAGCTAAGAGCTGCGATGAATTGCAGTCGCTGCTTCCAACTTTCACTGATATTAATGAACTGCGTGCAATAGAGGACAAAATACTGTCACTCAGCGAACAACTTGTAAAAATTGACAGCAACAACCCGTACTCAAAACTGCTGTACTGTCACCAACTGGTGGGAATTGCAGAGAACGAGATTCCGCGCGATAAAAAGATCGCAATGGAATGCTTAGAAAAATGCTATAAAATGATGCATGAAATTAATCCCAACGACATAACCTTGGCAAGCAAGCTGAATATGGAATTGGTTTTCTATTCCGGACTGTGCAGATATTATTCCGAGGACGGAGATCTCAGCGAGGCAATGAGGCTCGGCAAAATTGCGCTCGAGTCCGGAATAGAATTGGTTCATGAAAAACCGAATGAACAAGAGGGCTTGTTCGGGCTTGTGAAGCTGCTCGTCCTACTTGGAGATGTTGCAACAAAGGCCAAAGGCACGTATGCAGCAATCGACTATTACGAGCAAGCAGTAGATTTCGGAACGAGGCTTCTTGATATAAACCCGAATGACGTAATACTGCTGGCGTCACTGGCTCATCCGCTTGAGCAAGCCGGACTTTCAGCGCTTTCGAACGGTGACTGGGCTACAGCAGAAAAGTATTTGAGTGAAGCGGTTACGGTTATTCATAAAATGGCCGATGTGAACGGGATGTTTAAGCGTGAATATGCATTCACACTCGCGAAACTCGGCACGGCGAAAGAGGAAATGGATAAACTTGACGAGGCATTGCAATGCTGCACAATGGCAATGCGGATAACCGAAGAACTTCTCTCAATTTCGCCCGATGACGGCAAACTTAAGTGGGATATGTTTGCTTCTTATGAACAGATCGGTCATATAGCAGAACTTAAACACAATTATCGCGAAGCTGAATTGCTGTACAGGCAATCGCTTGAGATCTGCCGCACCAACGTTAAGCTCGTGACTCGACCGTTTAATGAAGACGCTCTTGCAAGTTCGTTATACAGACTTGGTGTACTTCCGCTGCAGCGAAAGGCAACGGACGAGCAGAAAGAATACCTTAAAGAAGCGATGTCCATATGGAAAGATTTATATAACACAACGGGAGATATTGTGTACAAGAAAAATTATGATTTTGCCAAAAAGGCATTGAGAAGATAATGCGGTAAATTAAAAACACGCTCCCGTGCATCGGACACCGCAGTGCGTTTTCAACTCCCGCTTAATCAAAAGAGCCGCGCTTTGACGCGGCTCTTTAACGTTCCGAACAACAGTTCGGCAGCTGTTTGATTATTGACCGAATTCTCAGTCAGGCTCAGTCTTCGTCCTCTTCCTCGGGGAGGAGTGCGTTATGGAACACCTCTTGGACATCATCGTTATCGTCGAACATATCGAGCATACGTTCGATTTTTGCGATCATTTCGGGATCGTTGACATCGACGGTGTTGGAGGGGATCATATCCTGTTCGGCGGAGAGGAAGGTGTAGCCTGCGGCTTCAAGAGCTTCGCGAACGGCAGAGAAATCGGCGGGCGAAGTGAAGACTTCAAAGCAGTCGTCCTGTGCATTGAAATCGTCAGCGCCGGCATCGAGAGCAGCCATCATGAGTTCTTCCTCATCGATTTTTGCGCTGCGTTCAATGACGATATGACCCTTCTTGTCGAACATCCAGGCGACGCAGCCGGAGTTGCCCATGCCGTTGCCGTATTTGTCAAACAGGTGGCGGATTTCCGCAGCGGTACGGTTGCGGTTGTCAGTCAGAACTTCGACAATGACTGCAACGCCGCCGGGGCCGTAACCCTCGTAAGTGCCGCTTTCGTAGTTAATGGAGCCGAGTTCGCCTGCCGCCTTTTTGATGGAGCGGGAGATGTTGTCGTTGGGCATGTTGCTTGCCTTTGCTTTTGCAATAACATCGCGGAGTTTTGAGTTGTTTGCGGGGTCGCTGCCGCCTTCTTTAACGGCGATTGCAATTTCTCTGCCTATTTTTGTGAAAACCTTACCTCTTTGAGAGTCGGTCTTCTCCTTTTTGTTTTTAATGTTTGCCCATTTGGAATGTCCGGACATAGGTGTACCTCCTGAATTTTTCGCCGACGCACATTATTCGCTGCGCCGTTTTGATTTTGATTTTGGTAAATTTTTATGATAATGCCGCACTCGAAATTTCAAGGCAGCTTATCGCCTTTTTGATTTCGGATGAATTGAACCGCTTTGACGTATCCGCCGCTGTTACTCACCGGTGTAGGGTCTGCATACAGCAACAACGCGGTGCATACTTGTTCCGGCGGAAGAGCTAAAGTCGCCGAGACAGGTGATGAGCGTCAATCTTGATTCGCCGTCATGCTGCATGACTTCCCACGGAACATGCTGATAGTGGTATTGGTTAATGCTTTCAACGATATAATAAGCGTATTCGCCGTTCTGCATTTTGACAATGACCTGATCCCCGGGCTGCAATTTATCCTTTACAACGGAAAAATAACCGAGTTTGCCGCTGTATCGATTGTGCCCCGCAAGGATAACGTTGCCGCCTGTTACGGGATCCCCGCTGTATTTGAGCCATCCGGCACGGAACGGAGAACGTACGGTTGCCATTTCGCCGCGCCAATTGTATCCGACGGGATCCACGGGGCAGGTTATATCATATTGCGGAAAATAAACGCATTCGGGCGCATAATCGTAAATGAACGGTTCTTCCGTAACATTTTCGGGCAGGGGCGTTTCGTCCGGCGAAAACGTCGGACGCGGAACGAGACTGCCCTGCGGCCCGATGTTGGGATTGTTCGGGTCATCCGGATCACTCGGTTTGCTCGGGCTGCCTGTCGGGAAAGGCGGAATCGTTTCGAATACTTCTCCGAAGATGTTGCGGCGTATCCAACGCCCGGCATCGTCAAAGAAAAACGTCGTGTCGCTCACGATAATAATGATACCCGCAAGCATCAGCACAACGGCGATTGACGTCACAATGGCGTTGTGACGGCGGTTTCTGCGCCTTTTTTCGGCAGGAGTATATACTTTTCGTTTCTTTTTATCCATAGCCCCTTTATTATATCAAAGAATTTTAGTGTTGGCAACAGAAATTGTTTATGGTATAATACGGAATATAACGGAATTTTGATCCGGGGACGGCGGTTCGGCTTATTTTTGCTTAAAGTTCAAAGTTTTTCACCGAACAGCCGCAATCTGCTCCGATCGAATGCACGGATGCCGCCTGCGTGCAGACACAGCGGGCGCTGCATCACAACAAACGAACGCTGGTTCTGTTTAATGCATCAGCGTATTTCCGACAAGAGGTATCCACATGGACTTCAAACAAAACCTTTGCGCCGCTCTCAGCAATGCCTGCGGCATGACTGCCGAACAGATCGGCGATATGCTTGAAACTCCGCCGAACCCCGCAATGGGTGATTTTGCGCTGCCCTGCTTCAAGCTTGCAAAAACTTTCAGAAAAGCTCCCCCGGCAATTGCCGCGGAGCTTGCCCGGAATCTCGGCGAAATTGAGGGTTTTTCCCGTATTGAGACAGCCGGCGGCTATCTGAACTTCTTTACGGACAAATCCGCATTCGCCCGAACCGTCATTCAAAGGGTTCTTTCCGAAGGCGACGGCTACGGTGCTTCAACCGAAGGCAGCGGAAAGAATATCTGCTTGGATTATTCTTCCATAAACATCGCAAAGCCTTTCGGTATCCACCATATCACAACAACGGTTCTCGGAAATTCGCTCAGGCGTATCTTTGACCATTTGGGCTACAAGACCGTCAGCATCAATCACCTCGGTGATTGGGGAACGCAGTTCGGAAAAATGATCGTTGCATATGACAAATGGGGCGACAGAGAAAAAATCGAAAACGGCAATTCCGTCCGCGAACTTGTTGCACTCTATGTCAAATTCCATGAGGAAGCCGAAAAAGACCCCTCTCTTGAGGATGAAGCACGTGCCGCATTCCGCCGCATCGAGCTGCACGAACCGCATGAATGGGAGCTTTTCCAGTGGTTCAAAACGCTGACGCTCAAGGATGTTGCGCGGGTCTACGACCTTTTGGGCGTAACATTCGACAGCTATAACGGCGAAGCCTTCTACGAGGACAAAATGCCCGCCGTTGTGCAGGAGCTTAAGGATAAGGGGCTTACAAAAATCGACAACGGCATGACCATTGTCGATCTCTCCGAATATGATATGCCGCCCTGCATAATCCTTAAGAGCGACGGAAGCACCATTTATGCAACCCGCGACATTGCCGCTGCGGAATATCGCAAGAATACTTACGATTTCTATAAGTCCCTGTACGTTGTTGCCTATCAGCAGAGCCTGCATTTCCGCCAGATTTTCAAGGTGCTTGAGCTTATGGGCTACGATTGGGCAAAGGATTGCGTTCATGTCAGTTTCGGCATGGTCAGCATGGAGGATATGACTTTCTCCACACGCAAAGGCAATGCTGTTTACCTTGAGGACGTTTTGAATGCCTCGATTGAAAAAACGCTTGAAATTATCAAGCAAAAAAGTCCCAACCTTGAAAACAAGCAGGAGGTTGCGCGGCAGGTCGGCGTCGGTGCACTCGTTTTCGGCGTGCTTTATAACGGCAGGATAAAGGATTACACCTTCTCTTGGGAAAAATCTCTCAATTTCGACGGCGAAACCGGTCCCTATGCGCAATACACCTATGCACGTGCATGCTCCGTAATGCGCAAGGCGGACGGATTCGATGCCGAAAACATCGATTTTTCGGTGCTTTCGGATGAAGCTTCGGCCGCGCTGCTTCGCGCAATAGATTCACTGCCGGGCTGCATTAAACAGGCGGCGGAAAAATACGAACCCTACCTTATCTCCCGTGCGGTTATAGATATTTGTTCATGCTTCAACAAATTCTACTACGACAACCGCATTATGGATGATGATACGGCCGTTCGCAACGCAAGGCTTGCGCTCACCGAAGCCGCACGCACCGCCATTCGCACAGGTCTGTTCCTTGTCGGGCTTGAAGCGCCCGAAAGGATGTAATTCGGATCCGCGAAGCGTCAATCAATTGGCTATCAATAATAATTTATTTTATCGAAAGGAAATACACAATGGTTCTACTCGACGAATATCGTCAACAGTTGACGGCAGCCATTGCAGCCCTTAAGCAGGCGGGTGAATCCCTTTGACCTTGCAGGGCTTGCAAAGGAAAAACAGGAGCTTGAGGAGCAGATGGCTCAGGACGGCTTCTGGAACGATGTTGAAAATGCAAACAAGGTCAATCAACGCATAAAAGCGATTCACGCAAAGCTTGACAAATATCGCAAGCTTGAAACAACCGGCGAGGACGTCTCAACCCTGTTTGATATGGCAGAGGAAGAAGATGACGAGGAAACCGCGCTTGAAGCACAGGCGGAGCTTAAGGATTTTCTGCATAAGGTTGAAGAGTTCCGCATCGACACGATGCTCCGCGGGCCGTACGACAATGCAAATGCCGTTCTCAGCCTTCATGCCGGTGCAGGCGGCACGGAAGCGCAGGATTGGGTCAGCCTGCTCTACCGCATGTACACACGTTATTGCGAACGCAAAGGTTTTGTTGTAAAGGAACTGGATTTGCTCGACGGCGAGGAAGCGGGCATCAAGTCCGTCACCTTTGAGTGCCAGGGGGACAATGCCTACGGCTACCTTAAGGCGGAAAAGGGTGTTCACAGGCTTGTTCGAATCTCCCCGTTTGACTCCTCCGGGCGCAGGCACACCTCTTTTGCCTCGCTGGATGTAACTCCGATTCTTGACGATGATGCGGGTGATATTGAGATAAATCCCGATGATATCCGTGTTGATACTTATCGTTCGAGCGGAGCAGGCGGACAGCATGTTAACAAAACATCCTCCGCGATCCGCATAACGCATTTCCCGACGGGTGTCGTTGTTCAGTGCCAGAACGAACGCAGCCAGATTCAAAACCGTGAAACAGCAATGCGTATGCTCCGCGGCAAGCTGCTTGAAATCAAGGAACGCGAACGCATGGAACACATGGCGGATATTAAGGGTGAAATGAAAAAAATCGAATGGGGCAGCCAGATTCGCAGCTATGTTTTCCAACCCTACACAATGGTCAAGGATCATCGCACGGGTGAGGAGACCGGCAATATTCAGGCTGTCATGGACGGCGACATTGAATCGTTCATTAACGCATATCTTATGAAGTGCTGATGCAGACGTAAATTCGCACTTTCGGCGGAGCTGTTTCGACTTGTTTGCCCGAAACGGCTCCGTCTGCAAAATTCAATCGGAATTTGCCGAAACCGCAAAATTCCGGTTATCCGATTAAATGCCGATTCCGTCAAAAAACAGATTAAAGCGGTTCGGCACGTTTCATTTAAAATAATATAAAGGAGCTTTTGCAGCGGCAGAAGCAAAGGTATAAACAATGGGAAAATTTAACGGATTCAACACCGGCGCAAGCAACATGCAGGGGCTTATGCGCCAGGCACAGCGGATGCAGCAGGAAGTTGCCCGTGTTCAGGAGGAAGTCGGCAACACCGATTTTGAAGCAAGTGTCGGCGGCGGCGCGGTCAAAGTTGTTGTGAACGGCAACAAAGAATTCAAATCCATCGAAATCAGCCCGGCGGCAGTGGATCCGGATGATGTTGAAATGCTTCAGGATCTTATCCTTTCCGCAGTGAACGAGGCCGTTCGCCTTGCTAACGAAACGATGGAAAAGGAAATGTCAAAAGTCACCGGCGGTCTCGGAAATCTCGGCGGCTTCGGCTTCTGATTCTTCGGCAGAACAAAATGGAAAGTCTCGACAGACTTATCTCGCGGCTCAACCGCCTGCCCGGAATCGGCATCAAAACAGCACAACGGCTTGCTTACCATATTATCTCCCTTCCCGATGAGGATGCAGCGGCCCTTGCGAATTCGATTGAGGATGCGCACAGGCTTGTTCATTTTTGCCCTATCTGCGGTAACTATACGGAAAATGAGGTTTGCGAGATTTGCTCCGATCCGAAACGCAGCTCCGACACTCTGTGCGTTGTTAAAGATGCGCGTGATGTTATCTTTATGGAGCGTATGCGTGAATATCACGGAAGGTACCATGTTCTCGGCGGCGTTCTTTCACCAATGGACGGAATAGGACCGGAGATGCTTCGAATAAACGAACTTTGCAAGCGCATCGAGTGTGAAAAAGTTAAGGAAGTTATCCTTGCAACCAACCCGGATGTTGAAGGCGAAACAACCGCAAACTACATCGCAAAGCTGCTCAAACCCCTCGGCGTCCGCGTTACGCGCATTGCTCACGGAATACCTATCGGCGGCAGCCTCGAATACATCGATGAAGTTACCCTGCTCCGTTCCATAGAAAACCGCAGAGAAATGTAGATCGATACTGCACTTTGGCGCGCAGCCGTGCGGCATGGCGGCTGACCGCAGAAGCCTTGGAGCACCCTCGAAAAATTGATGAACATAAACGATTATAAAAATCAAAATTGCGAGTGCGGCAAGCCGCAAAGAGCCAAGCCGCGCTTTTTGACTCACCGTGTTTCCGAAGCCGAAGCGGGGAGGAGCGTGCAGAGTTTGCTCAGGAACGAGATGCAGCTTTCGGGGGGGCTTGCTGCGCGGCTGAAGCGGGTTGAAAACGGAATTACTCTTAACGGAGAGAAGGTGTTTTCAAACGTCCGCGCCGCAGAAGGGGATATTATAGCGGCGGCGATAGGTTTTTGTCCGGAGCGATGCGGAAAATTGCCGTTTGAAGTGCTTTTTGAGGATGAGGATCTGCTGATTATCAACAAGCCCGCCGGTGCAGCGGTTCACGGATCGCGATACGATGATTCCGTGCCGTCGATTGAGCTTGCGGTAAATGAATATTACGGCGACGAAGGCTTTTTTCATCCCGTGAGCAGGCTTGACAGAGGCACGACGGGTGTAATGACGATTGCAAAAAACGGTTATATGCACGAACGTTTATCGGCTTGCCTGCATACGGACAGCTATGTGCGTTTTTACATCGGCATTTGTCACGGTTGGCTTGGGGCGAACACGGGAACTGTTGACATGCCCATAAAGCGGGAGGACGGCCCGTCCGTGCGGCGCGTCATTGACCCGTGCGGTGCGGAGGCGATCACGGATTTTCGCCTTCTGAAAGATTACGGATTTAACGGCTGCCGCGGATTTGCGGCGGAGAAAAACGAACAGGCTGAAAACATCGTTATAAAAAAAGAAAACGATGCTCAAAGATATGAAAACAAAAGCGGGCTTATTCCTGTCGAATTCCGACTTCGCACGGGGCGGACACATCAAATACGCGTTCATGCAGCGGCAGTCGGGCATCCGCTTGCAGGCGATTGGCTCTACGGAACAGAGGAGCCGGAGCTTATCGGGCGGCCGGCACTGCATTCATATAGGCTGGAGTTTGTTCACCCGCTGCGCGGAGAAAAACTCTGCATAAAAGCCGAATTGCCGCAGGACATGCAAAAATTGCTCAGCGGCCGCTGAATATAACGATGCCGCGAACAGAAACGAACAAGACAATGTGATAAAGAAAAACAAAACCGAGTGACCGACAGCTGTGCCGAAAGTCGCTCGGTTTGTATTTTTCAGCATTTTTTAACGGAAAGCGAAACTGAAGATTATTTGCTGTCGGTTTGCGTGCCGCACTTTGCCGCAGCTCTTTTCTTTTTATACACGCCCCACATGCGGAACGCGGTTGAAACAAGCAGCACACCCACGGCGACTGCGCCTGCAATTGCGGCGGTTGCCGATCCTTTGGCCCACGCCTCGTTCATTTGGCTTCTGGAAATAAAATCCATTGTGTAGTACAGTCCGGCACCGGGAATCAAAGGCACAAGTGCCGCCATGAGATAAGCTATCGCCGGGAATTTGCGGATACGCGCCATGATTTCGGCATATGCGGAAGAAACGGCGGCAGCAATAAGATAGCTTGTTGCTTCGCCGATGCCTGCACGCATACAAAGGCAGCAAACCACCCATGAGATAATGCTGCCGACGAGGCAATAGGGAATGCCGCTGCCGTGCATGTTCAAATACAGTCCGAATCCGAGAGTTCCCACCATTCCGGCGATGCATTGCACGGCAAGACTGTGTTCAACAAGCTGCGGACTTCCGGCAATTGTGCCGAAAATTTGACGTGAAAGCCCGAATGCCGCACTTGTGCCGACAACAAGCGCGATTGCAATGATGACGACCTGAACAAGGCGGTTGATGCCGGAAAGAGTGTCCCCGTAAATAATATCTCGAAGGCTGTTTGTAAAAAGAAATCCCGGAACAAGTATCATTATTGCTCCGATTGAAACAACATCCGCATTGTCGCAAAGACCCAATACGGTGAGGGAATATGCGGCAAATGCAAGCACAAACCCGCCTACGAAGGTTTTGAAGAACGGGTTGGCGTGCAAAAAACCCATGCCCTGAATACAAAGCCCGACCGCAATGCCGCAGAGCCCGGAACCGAGAGCGTCACGCAGCGTTCCGCCGAAAAACACGGCAAAACCCGCCGCAATGAGGAAGTAGCCGAGATACGCGATCGGCAGCTTGTATTTGCGTATGCTTTTTTCGGTTTCACGCAAAAGCTGCCGCGCCTGACGAACCGGCGGCGTTTCCGCACAGATCCGGCGGCAGAATGCGCTGTACATCTCAACGCCGTCAAGAAGCGTGTCGATGTTTTTAACTCTGCGAATCTTGGAGTAAACCTGCCCGTTTTCGTCCTCAAGTCCGGCAAAAATGCTTCCGGGTATTACAAAAACGTCGGATTTGTCTATGCCGTATGCTTCAATGATGCGCACGACGGTTTCCTCAACACGGTATGTTTCCGCGCCGCAGCTTTGCAGCCGGACGGCCACCGCAACGGCAAAGTCCAGCAGCTCTTCGGGATTGGTCACGGCTGTGTTTCCGCTTTTGCTGCCGGCAGATTCAACATCGTGAACGGCAGCGGATCCGCTGCAAGGCCTTTTCGCCGTCGAAATCTTTTTATTTGAAAATTCGGATTTATTTGTTTTTTTTGCTTTCTTCATGTTTTTGTCCTTTCGGAGGGAAGATGAAGGCTTCGGAACAGGGCTGCCGCATTTTGCACGGGGCGTGGAGGTGTTCCGAATTTAACGTCGAGTATAACAGCATACTGCGGAGAATTCAAGCGGGGAACAATGGCTTTTACGGTTATATTTTTGTATTTTTGTGTCGAAACGATAATGCGGAAGAAAGGACTGAGACAGACCCTCTTCCGCATTGCGGCATTGTTTATTTGTCGGCACTGCACGGATTGCGCCGCGCGCAGAGCATTATTCGGCGACAGCGCAATTCGCACGGCGGTTTAATTTAATCCCGCGTTCGGGATATAAGAGCTTTATTCTCTGTCAGCAGCCGCATCCGCAGGTGTTGTTATTGCCGCATCCGCAGCTGTTGTTGTCACAGCCGCAGCCGAGACCGTTTTCACCGAATGCGCCGAGCAGGGCAAGGATGATAATCCACCACCAATTGTTGCCGCATCCGCAGTTGTTGTTGTCGCAGCCGCAGCCGTTATCGCAGCCGCAGGTGTTTCCGTTGCCGAAGATGAGCAGAAGGATGATAATCCACCACCAATTGTTGCCGAAACCGTTACACATAATTTGTTGCCTCCTTGATTTTTTGCGGCGATTCCCGCCGTCACCCCCATAATACGCAGGCGGGGCGGGATGTGTTACGGCAATTGCAAACCGCGCTTTCGAGTTCGGCCGAATTGCCGCACCGGAGACGATTTTCATAAAAACATTTGCGATGAATTAATACTTGGAATTGATTTTCGGGATATTGAAGAAATTCGGTATTAATGGTATAATAAAGCCGAATCTTCCTGCGGGCGGAATATGCACAGGCGGGTGATTCGGCTTTTTCATGAAAGGATACGAAACGAATGAAACTCGGAGTTATCGGCTTGCCCAATGTCGGCAAGAGCACGCTCTTTAACGCTATCACCAAGGCGGGCGCACAGGCTGCGAATTACCCGTTCTGCACAATTGAACCCAATGTCGGCATTGTCAACGTTCCCGATGAACGATTGGAAGTATTGAACGAGATGTATCATCCGAAGAGCCTTGTTCCCGCAACAATACGTTTTGTTGATATTGCGGGGCTTGTTCGCGGCGCATATCGCGGCGAGGGTTTGGGAAACAAATTCCTTGCGCATATTCGCGAAGTGGATGCGATAGTTCACGTCGTCCGCTGCTTTGAAGATTCAAATATTGTTCATGTTGACGGTTCGGTTGACCCTGTTCGCGACATGGAAACAATTAATCTTGAGCTTATCTATGCCGACCTTGAAACGATTGAACGCCGCATTGACAAAGCAAAGAAAAATTCAAAAAGCGGAGATAAAAAGTACCTTCACGAAATTGAATTTCTGGAACGCATTAAGGCGCATTTGGATTCCGGCAAACCTGTGCGGAGCATGGACCTTACGGACGATGAACGCGCTGCGGCGGACGAACTTTTCCTCCTGACAACAAAGCCCGTTATCTATGCCGCGAATATAGCCGAAGATGAAATCGGCAATGAACCGCCCGCCGTGCAGAAACTTTATGACGAAGCCGCAAAAGAAGGTGCGGCTGCGCTGACCGTATGCGCAAAGGTTGAAGAGGAACTTTCCGAGCTTACGGATGAAGAAAAGGCGGCTTTTATCGAGGATCTCGGCATTGGGCAGAGCGGCCTGGACAAGCTTGTTCAAAAGAGTTACGAATTGCTCGGTCTCATCAGCTTCCTGACCGCAGGGACGGACGAGGTTCGTGCATGGACGATAACAAAGGGAACAAAAGCTCCCGGTGCGGCGGGTAAAATTCACACGGATTTCGAGCGCGGGTTTATCCGTGCGGAAGTTGTGCCCTATGAAACGCTCATTGAACAGGGCAGCATGGCGGCCTGCAAGGAAAAGGGTCTTGTTCGTTCCGAAGGCAAGGATTATGTTGTTCAGGACGGCGATATAATCGTTTTCCGTTTCAATGTCTGACGAATGAACCTTTTTGCATATCACAATTCAAGATTGCTTGACTGCCGCTTTCCGCACGGTGCATTGAAATGCCGCGGGGAAGCGGCTTTGTGCATTTATCTCTCCGGGCGCGATGCGGCGCGGGCGCGTGCATCGCTGCGGCTGTGGGCCGACGGGAAAGAACTGCTCATTTCGGCAGAAAAAATCTCCCCTTGTTCATGCGAAAAACTGCGCTCGCTGCCGCTTGAAGGGGATGGGGGCTTTTGCTTTTCGTTCAATATCACTGCTCCTGCCGAACCGCAGTTGATATGGTATTATTTCATCATTGATGTTGCCCCGGAACATGACGGCGGGGAAACGACGCGGCTGTTTTACGGCGCGCCCGAAACCCGCAGCGGCATCGGAAAGTTTTACCCTGCATGGGAGACACCTCCCGATTATCAGATAACGGTTTTTGCACGCGATTTTGAAACGCCGAATTGGTTCAGACACGGAATTGTCTATCAGATTTTTCCGGACAGGTTCAACCGTGAGTGTTTAAACGACTCGGCACGGGGCACTTGCATTCCCGCGTTTTCAAGGGCTGAATACCATGAAAAACTCGGCCGCCGAATCATCAGGCACAAAGACTGGTTCGAACCCGTGCTGTACAGCCCCTGTGCAGGGGAAAAATTCTATTCCCCGTGCGATTACTACGGGGGCGATTTTGCAGGGATAAAACAAAAGCTTCCCTATCTTGCGCAAATCGGAGTCTCCGTCATCTACCTGAATCCGATTTTTGAGGCCGCAAGCAATCACAGATACAACACTTCCGATTATCTGTCCGTTGACCCGATTCTCGGCAGTGATTATGATTTAACCGAGCTTTCAAAAGCGGTGGCGGAATACGGCATCCGCTTAATGGCGGACGGTGTTTTTTCACACACCGGGGATGACAGTGTTTATTTTAACAAATACGGAACATATCCCTCGTGCGGCGCATACAGCGGCGCGGATTCGCCATATTATAAATGGTACGAATTCAAACATTTCCCGGATGAGTACCGATGCTGGTGGGGGTTCAAAACCCTGCCGGAGGTGAACGAGCTTCAACCCGATTATGTTCGTTTCACAGAAAGCGTGCTCAAAAAATGGGCAGGCTGCGGTATAACGTCGTGGCGGTTGGATGTTGCGGACGAATTGCCGGATGAATTTATAAAAAAGCTGCGCACAGCGCTAAAAAAGCTTGATTCGGACGGTGTGCTTCTGGGTGAAGTCTGGGAGGACGCTTCAAACAAGGTTTCGGGAGGCGGGCTGCGAAAGTTTGTTCTCGGGGACGAGTTGGACAGCGTCATGAACTACCCGTTTCGCGATGCGGTATGCGATTTTCTGACGTGCAGGACGGATGCATATGCGCTGTATGAAACGCTTTCCGGGCAGCGGGAGCGTTATCCCGAACCGTTTTACGGTGCCTGCATGAACCTTTTGGGCAGTCACGACACGCAGAGGATCCTGTCCTGCCTGAGCGATGCACCGCCCAAAGATACGTTGACGAGGGAACAGCAGGCGGAATATCAATACAAACCCGAAGCTGTCGTGCGCGGAAAGCGTCGGCTTTATGCGGCGTTTGCGCTCATGTTTTCAATGCCGCAGCCTCCGTGCATATACTATGGTGATGAGGCGGGAATGATGGGCCTTTCCGACCCGTTTAACAGGGGTTCCTATCCGTGGGGAAGGGAAGACCCCGAAATACGCAGTTTTGTCATGCGGCTTTCGGCTCTCCGCCGCCGCAATGCTGCAATGAGCAGCGGGAAAACGGCATTTGCCGCTCCGTGTGCCGATGCATTCGCCGTGCTTCGGTGCCGAGGTGAAGAGAGCGCACTCACACTTGTCAACCGCGCCGATCATGCCGTCTGCGCCGCACTCGGTGCAGAGGATTTCCGTGAAGGTCCGAATGCCTTGAATGTCCGCACGGCGGATAAATATTCCGACGCGTTTGCCGATGGTACGGTTTTGCAAAAGGATTTGGGCACGGGGCATATCAGAGTTGAAATCCCGCCGAACGGTTTTTTGCTGCTTTTGAGCCAAACCGCCGAATAACGGGTGAATCAGTGTTTGTGCGGCGAATTCGAACCGCAAAGCCAAACGCGAAAAGAAAAATAATATAATTAAGAAAGGAAACTTTCGCTGCGGCGAAAGCGGGTAAAAGAATGAAAAACAGTTACGGGTTTGACAGACTTTCGCGGGACATGCTCATGCTTGCCGTCGCACTCGGAATAATCGGTCTTGCCTTTTTCGGCAGCATATCGGGTTTTGTTCTTTTGTTCACGGCGGTTTTGCTGACGGCATTGATGCTTTTCAGAACTCTTTCCGCAAACGGGAACAAAAGAGCAAATGAATTGCGCGGTTACGAACGCGTGTCGGCATCGATAGGCAGTTTTTTTGCAAAGCTGTTCAATCGGATTAAAAATTTCTTTAAGAGGCATAAACAATATCGGTATTTTACATGCCCGAAATGCCGCCAGCGTCTGCGCGCACCGCGCGGCAAGGGCAAGATTCGGGTCACATGCTCAAAATGCGGCACACAGTTTGAAAAGCGAACCTGATTTGCCGAGAGGTACGGCTGATACCGAAAAAACAGGCACTGCGGCAGTGCAGCGCATTCCGTTCCGAATCGGAGGAACATCGATGATGCACCGAACGTGCCGAATTGCGTTATGAAACTTATTACATTCAAATTTTGCGCCGCCGGATTATTGCGGCAGAAAGGAACAATATGCTTGAATTCAAATTTGACACCCAGCTGCTGATCGAGGGCAGAAATCTTTCCGAGGATGAAATTTTTGATTACATAACAAAAAATATTGAGGGCGACTGCCTGCTCGCAGTGGGCGATGAAAGCCTTATCAAAATTCATTTTCACACAAACACGCCGTGGAAAGTTCTTGAATATGCCGCCTCATTGGGCGAAATTTACGATATAGTGATCGAAAACATGGAAAGGCAGGAGCAGGGGCTTCAGGGCTGAGCGTGTTCTCGAAATCCAATCCATACGCCCGCATGATAATCATGCGCAGCATGATAATCAATGCACAGCATGATAATCAATGCGCAGCTTGATAATCAATGCGCAGCATGATAATCAATGCGCAGCTTGATAATCAATGCGCAGCATTGATATGCAGGCGAAAAAACAGAAAAGCGAACAGCGAATGAAAAAGGAAGCGGGCGCGAACGCCTGCTTCCTTTGCTGCATTACCTGTTGCATATAGCGGCATTATTGGTGCTTTTTCGGAAAAAGTTAGCTGCATATATTCGCTTGTCGGCTGAAATTTCAGAAAGAATCAGCAATCAATTCTTTTTCCGTACTGAGATAATTAATGCTGCATAAACGGTCATTTTCAAAATTGAGGATGAATGCGCTCGGTGCAGCAATTTTGCCGTTCAGCACGGTATTTCCGTTATGCACAATTTTCCGTATTTTTTCGGATGCATTCACAACTTCGATTGAACATTCGTTCAAAAGAAATGCACAAATGGCCGCAGCATGGGTAACAACGGCAGCTGTTTCGCCGTCCCGCATTGTGGAAAGAATTTCGCCGACGGCAAGGGTCATCCTTTCACGCGTATCGTTAAGTGATTCACCGTCGGAGTTTTTGTAGTCGTGATTTTCGTACTGATGTTCCCAAAAATCCGCATCCAATGTTTGCGGATTGCCGAGTTCGCGTTCCCGAAGGCGATAATCTGTTGAAAAGCATACGCACAGTTTTTCGGCGGTGCTGAATGCCCGTTGATACGGAGAGCTGTAAACTGCATTAACGGAGCGGAAAATATCAAGGGAAAACAGCTCCTGCGCCCGGAGGATTCCCCGCTCGGAAAGAGGCAGCAAAGCCGTCGGCATTGTTCTGTCCTTTATCGGTTCGGAATGCCTGATTAATACTATAGTTTTCATTTTGAACAACATGAATGGATGAACGGCAGCACTCAATCCGATGTTGAATGCTGCCGTTTCACTGTTTGAATTTAAATCAATCAGCCTATAGGTTCAAAATCCGCTGCTCCGTGCTTGCAGAGCGGGCAGACAAAATCGGCGGGAAGGGTTTCGCCTTCGTATACATAGCCGCAGATTTTGCAGACATAACCCTTTTGCACCGTTGAACAGACGGGTGCGGTTTTGGGCTTTATTTCGGAAAGATACCGTTCATATGTCACGGATTCCGCCGATTTGTCGAGCACGACCGCTTCGGTCACTTCCGCAACAAAGAGAGTGTGAGTGCCGTGATCCAGGGCTTCAAGCACCTTGCAGCTGATATAGGCATTTGTGTATTTCGGAATATAGCGGATGCCGTTCGCGGAACGCCTTACGCAGTCGCAGCCTTCGAATTTGCTGCAATCTCTGCCGCTTTGAAATCCGAACCTTGAAATCACGCTCATCGGGACCGCATCCGTAAGCACGGAAAGATTGAATTCTCCGCTTTCGCGAATCATTTGCTCGGTGAAGTTTGCCTTGTTAACGGCAATGGTAAGCGTTTTTGGGGAGTCCGTGAGCTGGACGGCGGTGTTAATAATGCAGCCGTTATCCTTTTCACCGCTGCGGGCGGTCAGGACATACAGCCCGTAAGAAAGTTTGAACATTGCATTGTTGTCTATTCCGCAGGGGAGCGCAGGTGCGTTATCAACTGCCTCGGCTTCTTCTTTCTGTTTGCGGAGTTCATCCTTTTCCGCAATATCCGCGGCGATTGTGTCGGCAAGTGCGGCGAGTTCGGCTGCCTGTTCGGGCTTCAGCGCGGATTTAACGGAAATCAGGCCGTTAAGCACCGTTGTGTTGCGAAGCGGTTCAATGATTGCACGCATTTGCTTGCCGCTTGTGGGAGCCCAGCTTCCGTTCTGAATAAAAGCAACGGTGCGGTTCTGCAAGCTGTGCGCAGCAAGGTCGTGCAGGAAGGCTTCCATTGTTACAAATATGCCGGAATTATAGGTCGGCGCAGCAAAAACAATGTGACTGAAGCGGAAACATGCAGCGATTATATCGGACGCAGGGGTGACGGAAACATCGTAAACGACCGTGCGGACGCCGCGGTCAAAAAGATACGCGGAAAGCACTTCAGCCGCATTTGCGGTGTTGCCGTATATGGAAGCGTAAGCAATAACAACGCCGCTTTCTTCGGGCGTGTAGCTGCTCCAAAGCAGGTATTTGTTAATAAAACTGTCGAGATTCCTGCGCCAGACAAAACCGTGCAGCGGGCATATGAGAGAGATTTCGATTCCGGATGCTTTTTTGAGCAGAGACTGAACCTGTGCGCCGTATTTGCCGACGATGTTGGTATAGTAACGGCGGGCTTCATCCATATAGTCGCGGTCAAAATCCACTTCATCGGCAAAAATTGCACCGTTCAATGCACCGAATGTGCCGAATGCATCCGCCGAAAACAGGATTTTATCAACGGTGTCGTATGTGACCATAACTTCCGGCCAATGTACCATGGGTGCGGCAATGAAGGTCAGGTTATGCCTGCCGGTTGAAAGTGTGTCGCCTTCCTTAACAATGAGTGCACGCGGCGTGATGTCGAGGTTGAAAAACTGCTTTATCATGTCTGCGATCATTTTGTTGCAGACAACAGTGGTTTCGGGGCAGCGACGCAAAAGCTCCGCAAGCGTTGCGGAATGGTCGGGTTCCATATGCTGAATAACAACATAGTCAAGGCGGCGGCCGCTTAAAACATGCTCAACATTTTCCATAAATTGTTCGCTGACGGATTTGTCCACCGTGTCGAACAGAACGGTCTTCTCGTCAAGCAAAAGATAGGAATTGTAACTCACACCGTTCGGAACGGAATAAACACCCTCAAACATTGAGAGCCGGCGATCGTTTGCACCGACCCAAGTCAGGTCTTCGGTAACTTTCTTAACGCAGTACATATCTTAAACCTCCAAAACAGAAATAAGAATCATTCTCGATACTCATATTTTAGCATATCCGACGGTGTTTGTACAGAGGGAAAACAAATGCAATAAAAATATATTTTAAATACTTCGGCCTTTGCAGCTTAACGTCCGAAACAGGGCAGCTCCGACAAAAGCTTTTCCGTGACAAACGGGGAATTTTGCTGTATAATACAAACATGGACGGAAGCGCACGAAAGTTCATGCGGTTTCTTATGGTTCTTGCTGCGGTATTCCGTCGGCACACATTATCTTGACCGAAAGGACGCTCTTGCAGGGCAAGGGCGACAGTGATTAATATGACAGTACGCACACGTTTTGCGCCGAGTCCCACGGGGTACCTTCACATCGGCGGACTGCGCACCGCATTATACGCTTATCTGTTTGCAAAAAAGAACGATGGCGTGTTTATTCTCCGCATTGAGGATACCGATCAGGCGCGTTTTGTTGAAGGTGCGGTTGAAAAAATTTACAGCGGCCTGAGACTTGCGGGACTTGAATGGGACGAGGGCCCGGACAAGGGCGGAAACTACGGTCCGTACGTTCAGAGCGAGCGAAAAGATATGTATCTTCCCTATGCAAAGGAGCTTGTTGAAAAGGGCAAGGCGTATTATTGCTTCTGCACTAAGGAGGATTTGGATGCGCGCAGGGCGGAGGCCGAAGCACGCGGCGAAACCTTCAAATACGATAAGCATTGCCTGCACCTTTCAAAGGAAGAGGTTCAGCGCAGGCTTGATGCCGGTGAACCCTATGTGATTCGCCAGAATATCCCCGAAAGCGGTGAAGCAGGCTTTGACGACGTTATTTACGGACGGATCGATGTTGACTGTTCCGAGCTTGATGACGGCGTTCTTATAAAGGCGGACGGAATGCCGACTTATAACTTTGCAAACGTTATAGATGACCACACAATGGGCATCACGCACGTTATGCGCGGCAACGAATACTTAAGTTCCACACCGAAATATAACCTGTTATACGAAGCATTCGGCTGGGAAAAGCCCGTTTACATCCACCTTACACCCGTTATGAAGGACGCGACGCGCAAGCTCAGCAAGCGGCACGGTGATCCCGGGTTTGAGGATTTGATTGCACAGGGTTACCTTGCGGAGGCGATTATAAACTATGTTGCGCTTGTCGGCTGGAGCCCCGGAAACGATCGCGAGTTTTTCACCATGGACGAGCTTAAGGAAGCATTCAGCATTGAGGGTCTCAGCAAGTCCCCCGCAATTTTCGATGAAACAAAGCTCAGATGGATGAATGCGGAATACATCCGCAAACTTTCGCCCGAGGAATACATCCGCCATGCCGAACCCTATCTCGAAGCGGCAGGCTGCGGGCATATGGATAAGTCGATTTTTGCGCGAATCCTTCAGCCGCGCACGGAGGTGTTCACGGATATTACCGAAACCGTTGCTTTCCTTGCAAAGATGGACGAGGATTATTCCGTTGACCTGTACACAAATAAAAAATCCAAAACGAACCCCGAACTTTGCCGCGATATTCTTGCAGCGGTGATTCCGGAGCTTGAGGCTTTGCCCGAATGGACGGAAACGGCACTGCATGATTTCCTTATGAATTATGCGGCGGAACACGGCATGAAGAACGGCACGCTGCTTTGGCCGGTTCGAATTGCAATGAGCGGAAAGACAGTCACCCCCGGCGGCGCGATCGAAATTGCTGCACTGCTCGGCAGGGAAGAAGCTCTGCGCAGGCTGCATCACGGCCTCGACAAATTAAATAATATGTAAGTATAAATTCGTTTGAATCGAAACATTGTCGGCGGCTCAGACATACATGTGTGAGCTGCCGACTTGCTGTTTATCGCAAGCGAAAAAGGGGAACGTTGAATGAAAGTTTTGATCGGAACAACCAATCCTTCAAAAGCTGATTGGCTCGGCGGACTTATCGGCGCGGGCACGGAGCTTTTGACGCTTGGGGATGTCAATATCTCCGCCGAACCCTCCGAAACGGGGGCGACACCTGCCGAAAATGCCGCAATTAAGGCTGAATTTTACGGCAAAACATTTCAACCCGTTGTGTGCCACGATTCGGGGCTCTATTTTGCGGAGCTTGCATTTGATGACCCGCGTCAGCCCGGGCTGCATGTCCGTACTCCGAACGGAGGAGCAAGGTTTTGCAATGACGAGGAGATGCTTGCATACTATGCAGCGCTTGTACATTCCCTCGGCGGCGCGGCAACGGCGATGTACTTGAACGGCTTTGCGGTTTTTGCGGACGGAAAACTCAGCACTTTCGCCTTCAGCAGAGAGGATGCCGCACATGCAGCGTTTATCATGACGGATAAACCTTCCGCTTCGCGCCATCCCGGTTGGCCGTTGGATTCAATATCGGTCAGACCCGATTCCGGGCTGTATTTTACGGGCGAGCCGTATTGCGGCAAACAGCCCGCGAACATTGCGCAAACAAAAAAAGGAACAGGCGGATTGCAAAAATCGGCTGCCGATGCGGAATTGCGCCGCTTTCTGAAAAAAGCACTCGGATTGTGATGAATTAAATAATTGCCTTGAAAACGAACAAAGCCGGCACTCAACAACGGGTGCCGACTTTGCTTATTTTGTTTCTTAATCACTCGGCGCATGAACCGAAGAAAACCATGCGCTGCCTGCCGTGCTTATAAAATCGCGGTGCGGAGAATTGCAAGCGCGTCCACAGTGGTAATGCTGCCGTCGCCGTCCATATCCGCAAGCTCGGGATGTTCGAGTTCACCGACCTGCATAACATACCGCAGAACAAGCAGTGCGTCCAAAGTGTCAACGGAACCGTCCATGTTCACGTCGCCGATGTCGGCAGGGGGAGCTGCATGTTCATACATTGCAGTCACGGTGATATCGGAGTTTACGGGGGTACCGTCATAATCCCAGTCGATGAACGTGAAGCCTTCATGTTCGGGTGCGGTGGGGAAGAGTTCACTTCCGAGAATTTCGCCCGCAGGAACAGTTGCCGTGCCGAGAATTTCACCGGTCATGCCGTCCTCAAACGTCACGGTGTATTCCTCCGTTTCGCCGCCTTCGTCCATAAGCCATACCTGTGTGCCGTAGAAGGGGTTTGCGGTGCCGATGGTAAGTCCGCTTGACGTTTCAGCAAAAACTCGGAGACCGTGATTATAGGGATCGCCGAAACCGTTGGTTGTTACTGTTTCAAAGTTTACACCGTCGTCGGAAACATACATGTCAAAGCCGCGATCCGCATCAGTGAGATAGGAAGCGCAGGTCAAAAGGCTGCGAACGGCTGCTATAACGCCTTCAATGCCGCCAAGCTTTTCGATAAGGTCACGAATGCTGCCGAAATCGGGAAGAGCATCGGGGTTCTGTGCGGATATTTCTTCTCGCATCAAATACGCCTTCACGGTTTCCGGTGCGATGCCCTTTTTGTCGAGGTCGATACCGAGTTTCGAAACATCACCGGTTGCGAGCATATGCGCAATCTCTTCGTTACTGAATTCCGCAAGGAGCTTGTCCATGGCCTCCGTGCCGTCCTCATCGCCGCCGCCGCTGATGCCGATAAGGTCGCGAATGAATCCAATGAGCCTTGCCCATTCTTCGGGAGTCATGTTCAGAATATCACCGTTCACAAACTGCCCGACAGGTTCAAGCAGGCTGCTTGTGTCGAATGTTCCGATGCAGAGTTTGCCGTTGTACTCGGTCATCCTCCATATATACTGGTTTTCATTCCTGCCGAAGCCGGAGCCGATGCCTGAAATGCCTCCGTTCGGGAACATTTCGGTTGCATCGCCGACAACAAGCTCAATGTTTTCGTCCGCATCCATACGGTAAAGATTTACCGACTGACGGAGATTTTCGTTCATGAAGTCGAAACTCGTGTGTTTAAGAACGTTGCCGAGAGCAATCTCTTCATCGTTATATTCACCGATGTAGAGATAACCGTTATAAACCTGCAAAACGCCTGCGCCGGAGCGGGTTCGTTCGGGATCTATGCCGAAAGTGTATCTTGCACCGTCGTTTTCGGTGTCCCCGATTACGGGAGTCCAACTCCAACTGCCGTCCTCCGCTTTATCACCGCGAACAAGTGCGAAGGACTGCATTGTGTTTTCATCGGGCATGTTATCGGGAGTACCGGTGCAGATGGACACGTAAAGCTTGCCGTTGAATTCAACAATTTCCCAAATGGAACCGCCGTAAATGCTGTCCGTAAAATGATAGGCGGGATAATCAAACAGATCCTGCTGGTTTGCAATAACGGTGAAGCCTTCCCTCGGGTTGGAGGATGAAAGGATTACCGGACCGTCCTTTGTGACGCAGCTCAGAATCAGCTCGCCGTCATATTCGCAAAGTCCGCGTATACCGGTGCAGACTCCGTTCATATAACCTTGATAGTAGTCCTGAAGGGTCATGCCCTGATAGACCATCACGATCTCGTCGGTTTCGGGGTCAAGCTCATAGATGCAGGGAAGGTTGTTTACCGCACCGCAGAAATAGAACTTTCCGTTATAGGCCGTAACATTGCGGAACATTGCATTGTCGCCGGTTGTGCATTTGGACATGAGAACGGTAACTTCGCCCGTTACGGTGTCGATTTTCGTTAAAATGCCGCCGGCATTACCGCCGTCCTCTTCACCCGTGAAAAACGTGCCGTTGTAAAGCACGTTCAGAAGAGCCGTAAGCTTTTCCTGATCAAAATTGCCGCCGAGAACGCTGCTCATAAGGGTCAGCGTGTTTGTCAATGCGCCGTAGCAGGTGCCGACGTAGACGTATCTGCCGTGCCCTGCCGCACACCATGAATAGCTTTGCCCGCGTGCGCCCTGTCCGGCGTCCGATGCGGAAATAACGCCGTTGCCGACATAGTCAACAATGCCGTCGTTCTGCCCGGAACCGTTGTCGGGATGCGTGATTTTTTCAAAGCTCAGCGTGCCGTCCGGCTGAGCATAGCTCAGTGCGGAAACACCCGTGAAACAGTTTGCGCAAAGTGTCAGGCAAAGAATAAAGCTGACAATTGCATTAAAAAGACTCTTTTTCAATTCTGTACCTCCCGCCCGCTTTTTTGCGGGCTTTTAGAAATTTGAAAACAGGTAAGTACTTTTCGCCCGTTTCATACTGATTATATATCTAAAATATGCGCATGTCAATACAAAAAACGGAAAGCCCGAAGAAAAAAATGAAACCCGTTCATGCGTTCGGTGAGTGATACTCCGATTTTTGTGTTGACATTCAGCCCAAGACGCGGTATAATATGCCTGATAACAAACAAGGGTGGAATATCACCCTCGATTATTTAATGTTTTGCGCGGGTGTAGCTCAATGGCAGAGCGTCGGCTTCCCAAGCCGATCACGTGGGTTCGATTCCCATCACCCGCTCCATTTTTTTGTGAGCGACAGGTACAATGTGATAAAATCACGATGCAATTCGGAAAAGAGGCAAACATACGCCGAGTCATCCTGCTATACCTTTGCGAATTCCGCGTTATTGGGTTGATTGCATTATCGTCAAGATTGCTGATCCGCAAAAAACATAAGCACCTGTAAAAATAAATAACTTTTATCCGATCACAACGGTCGCTGTTTGATTTTAAAAACCTGAAAGCTCAATGAGAGTTAATATTTCCGAGCATGTTATGGTACAACAGGGCGGCAGCAAAAGGGTATTAAAAGGGAACCCGTGCGATACAGCCATAATATCAAAACCGGAAATGTCAATATCAGTCCGGTCGGAAAACACCCAAAATGACAGGCGAATGTTTTCAGATTTCCGGAGTCGGATGTTGGTGTAACAGGAGGCTTGCCTTGACGGCTTAAGGAAAAATGATACAACCGCCGGAACGACGGCAAACGGAGCGCAGCGCATATTTTTGAGTTCTGCTCTTGCCATCGGCTGCAAAGCCGGATCATTTTTCCAAATGGCGGTCAAAGGTGCGGCCGGTTTTTCTGCTCTTTTCTCTGATTCTATCTTTTTTTGTGAGTTTGTCGAACGGACTTTAATGATAGAAGTTCAAAATGACTTGTTTTTACAACAGTCGCTTGTTATTTTTTAGAAAGGTGCAGAGTGCAGCCAATCAGCGGCGCCAAAATGAATATATTAAGTTATAAGTGTGTACCTCTCTTGACAAACAGCAACACAAGTAGTATAATTGTACTGCATATAGAGTATCGTATATGCACTCTTATAAAGACAACATTTCGTTGAGAAAGGAGAGCAATATGGGCATTGCTTCATTAGTACTTGGTATTGTAAGTTTGGTATGCGGCTGTTTTCTTCCGGGTTTACAATGGATTGGCTCGATCGCAGGTCTGATTGGCATCATTCTCGGTGCGCTTGGCCGCAAGAACAGTGAGAAAAAAGGCATTGCAACCGCCGGATTGGTTTGTTCAATCATCGGTTTTGTGCTGTCTACAATTTTCTACGTAGCCTGCGTAGCCTGCGCATCGATCGGGTCAAGTCTTCTCAATGGTCTCAATTGATTCCGACAGCGAAATATTGGTGATATGTGCGGTCGGAGACTGTAATGTTGTCCGACCGCTTTGAATTTGAAATGTTTCCTTCAGTTATCCTTTTCGGAAAAATAATCCCTATGTACGGTTTATGCATGGTGCTTGGAATTATTCTTTCCTGCTCTGTAGCTTTTGCAAGAGCAAAAAAGTTTAAGCTTGATATCAACAATCTGATTGTGATCGCGGCAGCGGCTGTCGGGGGCGGATTGATTTGTGCGAAAATTCTATATATTGCAGTCACTTTTCGACTTTCTGACATACTGAGCATGATTGCGAACGGTTCTTTTGACTTTATTCTCCAAAGTGGATTGGTATACTACGGAGGTTTGATTGGCGGCATATTGACGGCTTTCCTCACCGTAAAACTGCTGAAGGAAGATGTTAACAAGGTCGTTCTGTCAATTGTTCCGTGCATACCGCTTGGCCACTCTTTCGGAAGATTGGGCTGTTTGTTTGCCGGTTGCTGCTACGGCAGCGAATACAATGGTTTTTTAGCTGTGTTATTGAATATTAACGGCACGGTTGTTTCGACTTTCCCGATCCAAGCCGTTGAAGCCGTATTGAATCTGTTCTTGTTTTTCGGATTAGTTTGCATTGCGTCAAGAATAAAAAAAGGTGTTTTGCTGTTGCCGATTTATCTTTATGCATATTCAGCAATCAGGTTCTGCTTGGAATTCTTCCGCGGCGATTCGGTGAGAGGGATGCTTTTCGGTTTATCAACATCTCAGTGGATATGTATTGTAATTGCGCTTGTCTGCACAATCTATCTTATAACCAAAAAAACAATAAAAAGGAAAAGAATTCAACATATCTGAACCCGCAATGTATTGTATATACTTACAGCTGTTTACCTTTTCCTGCCCTCTGTGTTTCTTGTTGCAGATTTAGCGCTGAAAGCTTTTTCCGCTTGTCCGTTCCGTCGAACCCTTGATTTTCTTATTTAATCGTGATACAATTAGATATTAAAAGCATTAATTGGCACAATTCGTCACTGAAAGAGATACAACGTGCTTGATTTGACGAAGCGGATACTACGGAACGCATACACGCAAGCGCAGCGTCTGTGACGTTCAGGGTAAAACAGAGCAAAACAGATGCAGACATGTGCTTGCTCTGCAAAAAACTGTGAATAAGAGTTTCTTGCGCAGCGCACGGTCATGCAGTGTATCCCTGAAAGAGTCGATTCAGTGGGTTTCGCTGCGGGACAGGCTGTAAGGCGTGCCTCGAATAATATACCGATTTCAAACGACCGCCGGGCATATTTTGGGCAAAGAAGCGGAGACATATCTTGACGCGCCATTGCACGCGAGATGAACGTTTTCGATGACATAGAAAATTACACAACTGCAGTCTTGAGGCTGTGGGTGCCGGAGGCATGCCCGAAAACCGATATGGAGGCAGCACTTGAAAAACAGGGCATGAAACGGGGGAGCACTTAAATGAACATCTGTTTGGGATATTTCTGAGGGTGTTCAGCACTTGTCTTGAAAAGTGAGGATAATCCATTACGTTTCAGATTATTAAAAACGGACAGAAAATAAATGAATCATAAAGAGCAGGGAGCGACCGAACTGAAAGAAAAAAGACCGCAAGCGGGATATTGCGGATTATACAACAGAATCATTAAGCGCATCATTGATTTTATTCTTTCTCTTGTTGCTGCAGTCGCTGTTACACCGATCGTTTTTATTATAGGTATTTTCATTGCGATTGAGGACGGTTTTCCGGTTTTCTACACCCCGCTGCGCGGCGGGTACCGTGGCAAAGCATTCCGAATTTTTAAATTACGCACAATGTACAAGGGTGCGGACAAAATGGGCGGCACAACGGCGCTGAACGATCCGCGCATAACAAGAACCGGGAAAGCTCTCCGCAAGCTGAAGCTTGATGAGCTGCCGCAGGTGTATAATGTCCTTTTGGGGTCGATGAGTTTCATCGGTCCGCGGCCGGAGCTTTTGCGCTATACGGAGGCCTATAAGGGCGAGGAAAAAATTATTCTTGAAGTGCGGCCGGGTATTACGGACTTCAGCTCCATTGAGTTCATCAGCCTTGATGAAATTGTCGGTGCGGAAAATGCGGATGAAATGTACGAAAAATATGTACTTGAGAAGAAAAACAAATTAAGAATACGATATGCAAAGGAAGTATCGTTCGGCACGGATGTGAGTCTTTTCTTTAAGACCGTGACTGCTGTTTTTAAAAAAGCTATGCGTGTCGTCGGAAAGAGCGATAGAGAGAAATAAATATGGACTATTTAGTTCTTGAAAATACGACATTGAAAGTATCACGCTTATGCATGGGCGGTTGTCCGATGGGCGGATACGGCTGGGGTAGTGTGCGGGAGGATGAGCTCCTTGCTGCAATACATGCCGCGTTGGATGTCGGCGTGAATTTTTTTGATACTGCGGATACATATGGCTTGGGACAGTCAGAGCGTACTCTTGCCAAAGGGCTTGGCACGCACCGCAAGGCTGCTGTTATTGAAACGAAGTTTGGCGTTCGTGCAGGGAACGGACAAACTTTCTACGATAATTCGCCTGAATACATCCGCAAAGCATTGGAAGGCAGTCTTCGCCGACTGAATACGGACTATGTGGATGTTTACACAATTCATTATCGGGACGGGAAGACACCGATTGAAGATGTATTGGGCGAGTTGGATAAGCTGAAAGAAGCAGGAAAAATCCGCTTTTTCGGGTTGTCCAATATTCATGCAAACGGAATGAACGAGCTGCGGCCTTATGCAGGCAGATTTGCCTGTTGTCAGGACGAACTTTCTCTCGCCTGTCGAAAGAATGAACAGGATTTGCTGGCGGCGCAGGATATACTTAAAACAACGCCGATGACATGGGGCAGTCTCGGTCAGGGAATTCTTACGGGCAAATATACAAAAGAAAACATAGATTTCGGCGCGGATGACCGTCGGAGTCGTGATATTTATATAAACTTTCACGGCGAAAAATTGGATCGAAACATGCAAACAGTAGAGGTTTTGAGAAAGATTGCCACAGAACGCGGAAAATCGATTTCAGCCTGCGCCATTCGCTGGATTCTTGATTCAATGCCCGGATCTGTCGTGATTGCAGGCATAAAAAGACCGGCTCAGATTATTTCAAATGCGGAAGCTGTAGGCTGGACGCTGAATTCGGATGAGCTGCGGGAATTGAACGAGGTGTCAAAATGAGTAAAAAGAGCGAGTGTCTTGCCTGGCTGATTCGTCGCCACGGCATTGAAATGACTCATTTATCCGGAGGTAGTCACATTGGTTCGGTGCTGTCCGCAGCGGATATAATTGCAGTGTTGTATGCGGATATTATGCGGTACAAGTCCGAGGATCCCGAATGGGACGGACGCGACCGCTTTATAATGAGCAAAGGTCATGCAGGGGCAGCTGTGTATGCAGCACTTGCGGAATGCGGTTTTTTTGACACGGCAGAACTAAAAACACATTATGCAGACGGAAGCAGGCTGTCCGGGCATGTGTCCCACCATTTGCCGGGAGTGGAGTTTTCAACCGGTTCACTTGGGCATGGGTTGTCCGTTGCGGTGGGTATGGCACTGGCTGCAAAACAGGATGGCAAGCTTCACCGAGTTTTTGCAGTATTGGGAGACGGGGAATGCGATGAAGGCTCCGTATGGGAGGCTGCATTGTTTGCCAACCATTACAGACTCGAGAACCTGACCGCAATCGTTGATCATAATCACATGCAGAGCCTTGATACTTGCGAAAAAACATTGGAACTTGAGGATCTCGGAGCAAAGTGGCGCGCATTTGGGTGGAATGTTATCGAACTCGACGGGCATGATCATGATGCACTTCAAACTGCACTCAGAGATACGCATAATTCGGCGCACAAACCTACGGCGGTGATTGCAAAAACCGTAAAAGGAAAGGGTGTTTCTTTCATGGAAAACGATGTTCTTTGGCACTACCGCTTTCCGCATGACGGTTGGGAGTATGATTGTGCCGTTTCCGAACTGTATGCGGTTAAGCCCGGCGGCGTGAAAGATCCGTACACGCCGAACGGCATTGCAAAACCCGCTCGTCCGGAACCGGGCGCGGATATAGGAATCGATCACACAACTTCTGCCGGATGGCATCCGACATATATTGCGAGGGAGGGTTGGATATGAGAGATACCTTTGTTCGCACATTAATTACACTTGCAAAAAATAATTCGAATATTGAGCTTTTCACCGGGGATTTGGGGTTCGGCGTGCTGAAGCCCTTCTGGGAGCAGCTGCCGGATCAATTCGTCAACGCCGGAATTGCGGAACAGAACATGACCGCTGCCGCGGCAGGAGCAGCCGGGGAGGGAAAAATTGTCTTCACATATTCAATAGGAAATTTTCCGACATTGCGCTGCCTTGAGCAGATACGGAATGATTGTGCTTACCATGATGCAAATGTAAAAATCGTTTGCGTCGGCGGAGGATTTGTTTACGGTTCATTGGGCATGAGTCATCAGGCAACCGAGGACATTGCCGTGATGCGTGCGCTGCCGAATGTTGCGGTACTTTGTCCGGGAGATCCTGCGGAGGCGGAAGCGGCAACGAAGGCAATTGCGGAATATCCCGGAACATGTTACCTGCGGCTTGGGCGCGGCGGGGAAAAACGTATCCACAAGGATATTGAAAATTTCAAAATCGGACAGGCCATTCGAATACACAAAGGTGAACGCATCGCCGTCTTTTCAACCGGCGCAATTCTGGATGAGGTTGTCGGTGCGGCGGATATTCTTGCAAAGAAGGGAATTAACCCGGAGCTTTGGTCGTTCCCGACGGTTAAACCTATCGACCGTGAAACCATACTGCGCTGTGCAAGGGATTTTGAAATTATCGCAGTCGTTGAAGAACACAATATTCTGGGCGGATTCGGCAGTGCGGTTGCGGAAGTTCTTTCTGAGCTGCCTGCGCATGCAAGATTGCTGCGTATCGGCCTGGATGATACTTACTGTTCGGTTGTGGGAAGTCAAAAATATCTGCGGATGCAATTCGGATTGGATGCAAACGGCATCGCAAAGCGTATTTCGGAGGCAATCGGATGAAGCGGCTGCTGTTGACCTGCACGGATCTGATGGCGATTCAGTTTCTCGTGCCGCATGTGAAATACCTTTCCGAGCATGGGTTTTCCGTTGAACTCGCATGTTCCGAAGTCGGCGGACGTTTACAGGAACTCCGCACTGTGCTTTCGGGCATTGCTCCTGTCCATACTGTGCGCTTGGTTCGGAATCCGTTTTCGCTCCGCAATCGAAAAGGCTTAAGCGACCTGAAGAAGATCATTAACGGCCGCAGTTGGGACGTGATCTGGACAAACGAGCCCGTTATGGGCGTTATGACTCGCGTTGCAGCAAAAACTGTGCGCAAAAAAGGCACAAAAGTCGTTTATATGGTGCACGGATTCCATTTTTATAAAGGTGCGCCGCTCACAAATTGGCTGCTCTATTATCCTGTTGAAAAGTATTGCTCCCGCCTGTGCGACATGATCATTACTATCAATGAAGAGGATTATCAGCGCGCGAAAGGTTTTCATGCGAAAAGAACGGAGAAGATTGATGGAATCGGACTCGACACAGTGAAATTTGCAACATGTTCGGTTGACAGAGCAGAAAAGCGAAGGGAATTGGGGGTTCCGAAAGATGCCTTTTTTGTTGTGTCGGTAGGCGAGTTGAAGAAACACAAAAATCACGAAATTATGATACGCGCATTAGCAAAAACAGCGAATCCACATATCTTTTACGGAATCTGCGGTAAGGGTGAACTTTTGAACAGGTTAATTCGACTTTCAAATGATTTGGATGTTTCGAAGCAAATTTGTTTTTTTGGTTATCGTAACGATATTCCGGAGATCCTTAATACGGCCGATTTGTTTGCTTTTCCCTCCATGCGTGACGGACTTGGACTTGCAGCGTTGGAGGCAATGGCATGCGGACTGCCTTTGTTGACATCGAACATTCGCGGAGTATCGGATTATGTTGTAGACGGTGTGACTGGGTTCAGCTGTGCCACCAATGATGTCAGCGGCTTCGCGGAACGAATGGATCAATATGCTGCTGATGATGTGCTGTGCCGTAAAATCGGTGCAATCAACATGAAAGCCGTATTAAAATATGATATAAGCATAATAACGGAAACCGTTTGCAGACTGCTTAATTTTGATGACTGATTTGATTTTTTCGATAATTATACCGGTTTATAACGCAGAAACGACCATACGCCGCTGCTTGGACAGCTTTACAAATCAGCGCTTCTCTGATTATGAGATTCTTCTCATCAATGACGGCTCAACGGACAACAGCGATGCAATTTGCCGCGAATATGCTGATGTGAATTCAAAAATTTGCTATTTATCGAAAGAAAACGGCGGTGTATCTTCAGCGCGAAATTTGGGGCTCGAACAAGCGAAAGGTGAATATGTTTTGTTCGTGGACAGCGATGATTATGTGTCGGAAGATTACTTTGATGTGATTAATCAAGCACTGGCTCAGCGCAATCCCGATTTGCTGATGTTTGGATATCGCAACGTTGGCAGCATATCCGCAGAACGGGGTACGGGCGAGTTTTATGAAGATGACGAAGTTGGTGCTGCAAAACGAATTTCTTTTTCTATGCGGCAGTACCTATTCAGTTCTCTCTGGAGCAAGGTGTTCAAAAGGAAGATAATTGAAAATAATGGGTTGCGTTTCAGAACGGATCTTTCCATAGGAGAGGATCAGCTGTTTATTTTTTCCTATGCCATGCACATACAGTCGATTTCATCGATAGATGCTTTACTGTATAATGTTGATGTAAGCAATGAGAATTCCCTTTCCCGCAAGAGTCGCCACTATCTGACGGGGCAATTGATGGAGGTCAACCGCCGGATGTATGCAGCTTATCACGCAACGGAGCATTCGCCGGAGTCGGCGCATTATTATGAGGCGGGACTTGCATGGATTACCTACCGAAGTGCCTATTCCTGCTGCAAGGAGTTACTGAAGTTTAACTGCTCGGCCAAACAGCGGCGGCGAGAGATACGGAAGATCTGCAAGTTGTACCGCGCGGAAAAAATCAAGCCTGTCGGTTGGAAGTGTTGGTGTATTGCCTTGCCGGTGCGGATGAGATGGAGTCGAATGATAGATTTGTTGATATGCTGTAAGTCGAAGCGGAGGAGTGCGCGCTTATGAGTCAAACCAAAATATTGATTATAGCCGGCACTATGGATGTCGGCGGGATAGAGAACCAGTTGATGCATCTTATACGCAATGCGGACAGAGGTAAGTTCCAAATCGATTTTACCACAACTATGAGCCACCCCTTCTATCAAGATGAGATTGAGGCATTGGGCGGAAAATGCATCCGCATTCCGGCAACGGAGGGTCGGCATTTCATTCGCCAATGCAAAGCACTCTATAAAATCATGAAAGAAGGTCAATATGATATTGTTCATTCACATGAATTATTTCACAGCGGCATGGTGTTGTTCGCAGCGAAAATGGCAGGCGTTAAGCACCGTTTCGTTCATGCGCATAACTGGTCAGATGATGACGGCAGTGGAAAACGGAGCGTAGTTCGCATATTGTATAATGCTGTTATGCGCAGGTGGATATTGCATTACGGAACTGAGTTCTGTGCTTGTTCTACTCCGGCGGGGCGATTTCTTTACGGTGACAAAAAAACACATGAAGCGAACTATCATCTGATATTTAATTCAGTTGACACAAAAAAGTTTATTGATTATTACGACAAAAAAGAATCAGGAGAATTTTGTGAGGACGATTGGATAAACATAATTCAGATTGGCCGTTTTTCCCCGATTAAAAATCAACTGTTTACGGCAGAAATAGCTCAAGAACTGAAAAAGCGTGGGGAAAAAATACGCATTCTCTGTGTGGGCAACAACGGAAATGCATATGAACAGCGTGTTAAAAACGAAATAAAAAAACGTGATGTAGACAAATACATGCTCCTGCTTGGTGTACGCAGCGATATCGATGTACTTATTCGTAAGTCGTCAACGTTTCTTTTGCCGTCGCTTTATGAGGGAATGCCGTTGGTAATGATAGAGGCGCAGGCAGCAGGATTGCCATGCGTGACAGCGGATACATATTCCAATGAAGTCGATTTCGGAATAGGATATGTTCAATGGCTTAAATTAGACCAGAGTGCGGCGGAATGGGTTGATGCAATTAAGCAAGCGGTAAGCATGAATCGTGCAGACAAGTCTGCAGTTGTGAATGCTGTTGAGAAGTTCGGCTTTGATTCTCGGGTATTTGCGAAACGACTGTGCGACTTATATACTGAATCAATAAACAAATAACAGATTACTATATGAAAAAACAACAAAGAAAAGGTTTTGTCACAATTGCCACGGGTCAGGAGCGTTACTACAAATTAGCAAGAAATCTTCTGCATTCATATCGATTGTTTGCTAAGGACCCGTTTCCGTTTGCAATAATAAGCGATCGAGAGAACGAGTATACTTCGGAGTTTGATAAAGTAATCGTGATTAGCGATGCATCCAACAGCTATAACGATAAATTAAAACTTTTCCGAGAGCTGCCTTTTGAAGAGACGATTTTTATTGATGCAGACAGTCTGGCCTATGGCGATTTAAATACATGGTGGGATATTTTTTGTGACGCAGGTGATTTTTCACTGTTTGGATATGCATGGCGTGATTTGAATTGCGGAAGAGGATGGTTTATTCCATCTGGAATGAAACAGTATGGAACTGATATTTCTTTTATTCCTGATTTTAATGGTGGCGTCTATTATATGCGTAATACAGATGCTTGTAGGCATGTTTTTGAAATTGCAACCAATTGTGAAAAAAACTATCATGACTACAGCTTTAACGGATTTGCTGATCCGGCAGATGAACCGTTGCTTGCTCTTGGTATGGCAGTATGCAAGTTTGAACCGGTTGATATGCCTGGCGAATTAGTTTTCGCACCATCAAGAAAAAGATTAGAAGCAGACATCTCTGTTCCGCGTGCGGTGTTTCATTCACCTACGGGATATGACTATTCAGTTAAATTAATTCATTTCAGTAACTATCGTACTCAACTTTCTTTTTACCGCAATGAAGTAGTCAAATTGGATAGATTGATTGGACGGGGTGATAAGACATTACACAAAATGCCCAATTGGATGCGGATCACCCTGTTGAGAATAAGTGATGTTGCACCATTGTGTAAGCGAGTAATTAATAAAGTTAAGAGGGTCTTGAACTCGTGATTAACATCCTCTTCTTCATCGAATCCCTTTCCGGCGGCGGGGCCGAAAAAGTTCTTTGCAACCTTGTAAACGCAATGGACAAGGAGCGGTTTTCGATAACCGTTCAGACGCTCTATCCCGAGGCCGTGAAGGAAAAACTCGCACCGGGCATTAAATATAAATACTGCTATCCGGCAAAGAATCGCATGACGGATTTGCTGATGCGGACAGAAGCGGCACTCGGTTTGACTTACCCGCTGCATATCAAGGGCGATTATGATATTGAGGCTGCTTATCTTGAATGCGGTTCAACAAAAATCATGGCGGGTTCAACAAATAAAAAAGCATTGAAATTGGCATGGGTTCATTCGGATTTGAAAAGCTGGGTATCGCCGGAAGAATTTGCAGCGACAACAAAAAGGTACTATAAAAGGTATGATATTGCAGTATGTGTTTCAGAAAATGTACGCAGGAGCTTTGTTGAGCTTTATCAGGACACAGTTTCGACCGAAACCATATATAACACAATTGATGATTCAGAAATAGCCGTCAAGGCATTGGCAGAGTTGCCGATCGGTGTAAAAAAGCAAAAGTTTACTGTTGCAGCTGTCGGCAGGCTGTCTGCTCCAAAGCATTTTGTTCGTGCGTTGAGCATGCATAAACGACTTCTGGATGAAGGGATTGATCATGAGCTTTGGATTATCGGCGAAGGGGAAGAACGTCCCAAGCTGGAAGCGTATATCCGCGAGAATCATCTGGAAACATCGGCAAAACTGCTGGGTTTCCGTGAGAATCCGTATAACCTGATGCATGCCGCCGACCTTCTGGTGTGCTCGTCTATATTTGAAGGCTTCAGCACCTTCGTCACGGAAGGTTTGATCTTAGGAAAACCCATCGTCACCACTGATGTTTCCGGCATGCGTGAGATCCTCGGCGACAGCGAATACGGCTTAATTACCGCAAACGATGACGAAGCATTTTATGAAGGCGTCAAACGAATGTTGACCGAACCGGGACTGCTGGAGTATTACACGGGGCAGGCTAAGCTGCGCGGGAAAGACTTTAAATGCGAGAGACTGGCAGGGGAGACGGAAGCCTTTTTTGAAGCGGAACTGCGAAAGAAACGGGGAGAGTAAATGGGTGTAAAAGTCTATTACTATGTTGTTGCGGCGGTACTGGGTTTCGGCTTTTTGATTCCGCAGCACGGCAATAAGAAAAAAATTTATATCGCACTTATGGCGATTCTGCATACATTCATCTGTGGCTGGCGGTATATGTACCTTACAGGCGATTTGCGCAAATATGCATGGGGGTATTATAACATAATTGAACCGGGTTGGTTCAGCGCCGAAGTTTTCAACGGAGGCAGGAATTTCGGATTTTTCTGGCTCCAAAAACTGTTTTCGACAGTATCCGACGGCGATTTTCAGGTATTTCTTATCTTTATCGCAATTGTGACGGAGGCCGCGGTTGCAGTCATTGTATTTCGTTATTCGCCTGCACCTTGGCTCAGCTATCTGCTTTGGAATTGTTTTGGCTTTTATGTGTTCGGGTTCAGTGCAATTAAACAAGCATTGGCAATGGGCTTATTAATGTTTGCTTTTATCGGCATTATGGAGGAAAATCCGAAGAAATTCCTTCTTTGGACCGCATTGGCCGGATGTGTCCATGTTCCGGCGTTGATATTTCTTCCGGCGTACTGGATTGCCAAAAGCCGACTGAATACAAAAAAACTCATACTTTATGCGATTTGTGCGGCTTTGATATTCGTATTCAGAAATCAAATCGTCATGTTTATCAGTAATTTCTATTATGATGAAACGGACTTTATGGTTAATACCCGCGTGGGCGGCCGCTTTTTGATAATTGTGGCACTCGTTATTGCCGGAATCGTGCTGCGCGGTTTCTCCGGAAAGAATTTTACAAAGCTGCTCAATCTCATGATAGTTGCAGCCGTTTTGCAGATGTTTTCCGGGTTTGATAATGTCTTTACGCGCCTTACGGATTATTATTTTCAGCTTCTGATCCTGTATCTGCCGATGATGTTCTATCCGGAAAAGGATACGGAATTGGGCAAAATCCGACGGCTGACCCTCTCGGGGCAGCAGCGGGCTGCCGCACTTTTATGTGTTGTGCTTTTGGCAGGTGCATATTACTTCGTTACAAACCTGAATGTAACAATTCAAAATGAGGTTGATAATTATCTGAACTATCGTTTTTGCTGGGAGGTAAAACGATGATATTCAGCGTTATTATCCCTTGCTATAACTGCGTTAAAACGCTGGAAGCCACGGTGAACAGCATTCGGGTCTGCGGATTATCGGATTATGAAATCCTGCTCATTGATGACGGCTCGAACGACGGCACGGCGGAACTGTGCGATACGCTGTGTGTCCGATATCCGGAACTTCGGTGTGTCCATCAGGAAAATGCAGGCGTTTCCACCGCACGCAATCGTGGCATTAACGAGGCACAGGGAGAGTATCTCTGGTTCGTGGATGCGGATGACATAGTGTCACCGCTGAACATGGAGTCGATTTTGAAAGCAATCCAGGATGGTGTCGATTGCATTATGTTCGGGATGCGGTTTCGGTACGTGCATCACGGAAAAGTCATTATGCGAGAGACCATGTCATGCGGGAACCCTGTGGAACTGACACAGCAAAATCTGGGTTCCCATTTCCGTGCGCTGTTTGAGAAGAATTACTTTACAGCAATATGGAACAAGCTCACCCGAAAAAGCATACTCACGGAGAATCAAATCTATTTTGACCCAACCCTAACCAATTATGAGGATTTGAACTTTTCACTCATATTGGCGGGTTGCTGCAAAACCATCTTGGCCTTACCAGAACCTTATTACTGCTATGTCAACGAGTTTGGCCATGATCGCACGGTAGATAGGATCCAAAGAATCCGCGATGTTATTGCGTATACAGATAAAATCGTCACGCCGTTCTATGCACTTGATAAGAAGCTCCGCGAGAACGGCTGCCTGCCGATCGAGGGACTGGGTAAGATTGCTCTCCGGCTTTATATGGAAGCAGCCTATTTCAAACTGAAAACAACGGACAGAAATGAAGTGCAGCAGCTCTGCACGGCTGTGCAGAAAAATGAGAATATCCATAAAGAAGTGCAAAGCATAGAAAAGCTATCTGTTGCCGACCAGCGGTTATACGGCTGGATGATGAATAATTCTTATGGGAAAATAAGACTTTTCATGCGATATCGTGCGCTGCGTAGTGTTGGGAGCCGCGTTTATCGCCTTGCAAAATGTTATCTGGGTGGATAAGTATGAAGAAGAGAATGTTGTTTGAGCGCCTGTTCTGGACGCCGAACTATTTTACAATCGCAATCCGAAAAAGAGATGCACATGAAGCGCCGATATGGGAACGTAAGCACTTTCAGCCGGATTATGTGATGCCGGCGACCCGTGACCATTGGGTGGCAGACCCAATGCTGGCAGAGGATAACGGAAAGACATATATATTTTATGAGGCTGCGCACCATGGCAAGGGGCGAATCGAGGTTGTAGAACTCTACGACAACGGAACCACATCGCAGCCGGCGGTTGCATTAGAACGGGAATACCATCTGTCTTATCCCTTTGTATTCAAACACGGTGGCGAGTGGTATATGATTCCGGAATCCTGTGCAATTCATGAAGTTCAATTATTAAAAGCAACGCATTTTCCGACAGACTGGGAATATGTAACGACTCTGCTGAAGGAAAATGCAGTTGATTCGACTGTACAGAGCGTGAATGGCAAGCTCCTGCTGCTGACTTTTCTGCCGCAGGCAGGAAGTGAGCGCGTGTTCCCCAAAGCATTTTGGCTGGATTGGAGCGGCGATATTAAACTGACAAAGATTCCATGGCCAAACTTTGAACCGCTTCAGGTGCGTGGAGCTGGAAGAATGCTTGCCGAGGGGGATCGGCATATTCGTCCTGCGCAAATTAATCGGATGGAAAGTTACGGCGAGGGCATTAGGTTCATGGAATGCATTTTTTCGGATACAACTTATGACGAAAAGGAAGTAGGCCGGTTGATAGCAAAAGATCTATGCGTTAAGAACTGGAAGATAGACGGATTGCATACATATGTGGCAACAGAGCGGTTTGAGGTAATTGACATTAGGTGTCAGCTGCTGGATCCGTTGAAAGTGTTTAGGCGAATATTAAAACATGACTAAAAGAATTTCCTATATTGACAACACTCGTGCGATTTCAATTGCTTTGGTTGTTTTGGGGCATATTCTGAATTACGCAAACCCGAAATACGATATTGTACCGTATGTTTTGGTGCAGCAGTTTTTGGATTCGTTTCATATGCCGGCATTCTTCATTCTGTCGGGAATGCTTACGGACGGCGATAAATGGCGGGGGAGATCCGTCGGAAGTTTTCTTTTGATTGCCGCCGTTGAAGCCGTTCTGATTTTTGCGATTAACCGATTTTGCCCAATGCTTGTAGGGAAGAAAAGAAAGGAAAAATCAAATGTCTGAAATTAAGCGTCAAACTGAATTGGATATCCTGCGGTTGCTGGCAACGTTGGCAGTGATAATGATCCACGGCGGTTTGAATCCACTGACAGATAATTTAATGATAAAATATATGTACAGGGGAATGCATGCCGCCATTGTATGGTGTGTTCCTGTTTTTTTTATGATTTCCGGAAGGTTTTTCCTTGATCCCGAAAGGGATGTAAGCGCAAAAAAAATACTCACTGTGTATCTTCCGCATATTATTGTTCCCTTCCTTGTTTGGTCAGGCGTATATACGGCATACGGGTTAATCTCCGGGAGCTACAGCCATTTGAGCACTTTCGGTGTTATTGCAGAGTTTATCCACGGTCCGTATCATCTCTGGTTTCTCTATTCGTTGGCAGGCTTATACTTATTGACCCCGATTCTGAGAAAGGCAGCAGCGGATGGAAAAACACTTGCGTACTTTCTGATTATGTTTGCTGCCGTGAACGTTGTGACGCAGTATCTTATCTATGTTCCGAAAATCGGCGGGATGATTTCGGATTTTATTGAGAGAACAGGATTAAGAGTTGTAACCGGGTATATGGGATACTTTATGCTGGGGTACTTTTTATACAGCAAAAAGGACAATATGAGCAAAAAAACAGAGACTGCAATATATGTTATCGGCATACTGATGCTGATTGCAACAATTGCAGCGGAGTGCTTTATAAGCGAAGAACTGCGAAAAACAGACTTCGTAAAACAATACATGAAGCCGAATGTTATACTGTATTCAGCGGCGATTTATACATTTTTTGTTATGAAAATGTCAAAGATACATTACAGCGAAAGAATGCGCAAGGTTTTTGCCGTGTTTACTGAATGCGGATTCGGTGTGTACTGCATTCATGCAATATTGAATGAATTTGTTCCGACTCCGGTTATAAAGTCACTTCCGTTCATAACATCGTTGTTGAGGGTGGCCTGCCTTTATGCACTCAGCCTTGCATTGACTTGGCTTATCCGAAAAATCCCGTTTGTGGGAAAAAAGATCACATGAGGTGTGAACATGGACATTGATTTTGTTGTTCTCTGGGTGGACGGGAACGACCCGGAGTGGCGGGCGGAAAAGGCTAAATATCAGGGAGCGGTGACGGACGACAGCAACTCCGTCAATCGTTTTCGGGATTGGGGGCTTATGCCCTATTGGTTCCGCGCCGTTGAGAAATTTACGCCGTGGGTGCACAAAATTCATTTTGTTACTTGCGGGCATGTTCCCGAATTCCTGAATTTGGATCATCCGAAATTGAGTCATGTCTCGCATTCGGATTTCCTCCCGAAGGCTGCTTTGCCGACATTCAGCTCCCATGCAATTGAAATGAATATTCACCGGATTCCGGGGCTTGCGGAGCATTTTGTTTATTTTAATGACGATATGTTTCCTATTCGTCCAATGCCCAAAACGGCTTTTTTTCGCGACGGACAACCATGCACCTGCGGGGAAGAGCATCCGATAGGACTCATTGGTGAAATCGGAATCTGGCAGCATGCGGCGGTTAACGATCTCGGTGTTGTAAATGCGCATTTCAACAAGCGTAAGCAGGTGAAAAAATTCGGGAAAAAGTACGTGAACCGCGTTTATCGTTGGCAGGACAATATTCGCACCAAAGCTGTTGAAAAACTGTTCCCGGATTATTTTACAGGGTTTAAAAATCTTCACGCTCCCGCCGCATACACCAAAAGTACTTTTGAGGCCGTTTGGAATGCCGAACCGGAATTGCTGAAGCGCACGACTCTTCACCGTTTCCGCTGCGCCGATGATGTGAACCAATGGGTCTGCCTGTGGTGGCAGATAGCAAGCGGGAATTTCGCGCCGTTCAACACGGATAATTTTGTTTCCTGCACCGATGAAAGCACCATTGACAACCTGTGCAGAATAATTTATGAACAAAGTCATGATATGCTTTGCATAAACGATCCCGAAAAGGCCGTGGATTTCGACAGCTTGGCTTTGCGGCTGCGCAAGGCATTCGAGAGCATTTTGCCGAACAAGAGCGGGTTTGAAAAGTGAAAAAGAAGCTGATTTTTATAACCGAAGCCCTGTGGATCGGCGGGATTGAAACGGCATTGGTGAATTTGCTTAATCGCCTTGATTACAACAGATTTGACGTGACCTGTCTTGTTTTGAGGGACAGCTTGGACGTTGCGGACAGAATAACGCCGCAGTGCCGCCTGATAGTTTCCGACAGACAACACAAAGTGACGTTCCCAAAGGGGTACGGCTGCAAGCGTTTGTACAATATCATGGAGGAACCGCAGAATGCAGCGAAATTCCGCCGTTTCATATGGTCCGCGCTTCGTGTCGTTTTTCGCGCCGCGGAGGCAAAATGCTATGCGTTGTACGTGAAAAAGCAGCTCAAAGGCGAACATTTTGATACGGCGGTCATATACAGCGATCGCGCTGCCGAAACGGCTGTCCGTGCCGTCTCGGCGGATAGGTTTCTGATGTTTTATCATCACGGCGCAATGCGGCGGGAGTATCACGATGCATACGGATACAGAAAGGCAGACAAGGTAATTGCGGTTTCGCCTGCATTGGCGGAAAAACTGCGCACATATCGTTCGAAATATGCTGATAAGATTATTTCGGTCAACAACATAATCGATATCGACGGCGTGCGGGAGAAGGGACTTGACATCCCGACAGTGAAATTTTCTGCGGATTGCTTCAATATCGTTTCCTGCGGGAGGCTGTCGCATGCCAAGGGCATGGATATTGCTGTTGATGCCTGCGCAAAACTTGTTGCTGACGGGTTTACGGGATTTCACTGGTACATAGTCGGCGGAGGGCCGGAAGAGTCCGCCCTCAGGGAGCAGATAATGCGGCTCGGATTGGAAGACTGTGTTTCCCTGCTCGGAATGCAGTCGAATCCCTACCCGTATATCCGCTGCGCAGACCTTTATGTGCAGCCCAGCCGGTTTGAAGGACATTGCGTCACGGTATTGGAAACGCGGCTTTTGGCTGTGCCGATAATTGCGACGCGAAACGCTGCGGCGGAGCAGATTGACAATGAAAAAACCGGTTTGCTTTGCGAATCAGATGCGGATTCAATTGCCACAGCGATAATACGGCTTTACAACGCGCCGAAATTGAGAGAGAGCATACAAGCGGAATTGCAAAATCACGATTTCGAACGCGATAATTCCGCAATTTTGAAGCAGCTTTATTCATTGTTATAATTCAAAGGAGTACTAATGAACGAACAACATTTCAACACGGTCATAAAGCCCAAAAGCGGCTGGTTTGACCTGCACTTAAAAGAGGTGTTCGCGTATCGCGACTTGATTTTCCTCTTTGTCAAGCGTAATTTTGTGTCCAAATACAAGCAGACCGTTCTCGGGCCTGCATGGGCGGTAATTCAGCCGCTTTTGACAACGGTTGTTTTCACGCTTGTGTTCGGAAATATTGCGGGGTTGGCGCCCGACGGTGTGCCGTCGTTCGTATTCTATCTGTCGGGAACGGTACTGTGGACGTATTTTTCAAACTGCCTCACACAAACGGCGAATACCTTTGTTGCCAACAGTGCAACAATGGGAAAGGTGTATTTTCCCCGGCTTGTAATGCCGATTTCAACGGTCTTTTCGGAGCTTATCAGCCTTGCGATTCAATATGTGTTTTTGATTATCTTTCTCGTTTATTATGCAGCAGCAAAACAAGGGGTGCAGCCTAACCTGTGGATGCTGATGACTCCGCTTATCGTGCTGCAATTGGCAATGCTCAGCCTCGGCTGCGGTATCATTATTTCCGCGCTCACAACGAAGTACCGCGACCTTGCGATGCTTGTCGGGTTCGGCACGCAGCTTTGGATGTACGCTTCCCCGATTGCATACGACATGTTCCGTTTTACCGCTTTTGCCCCCGGCGGGAAGTGGCATGCACTGTATATGTGCAACCCGATCTCGCCGATTGTAAATCTGTTCCGCTATGCATATCTTGGAACGGGCGCAATCGAATGGAAGTACTATTTCATCGGCTGGGGGATAACTCTTGCCCTGCTCTTCATCGGCATTGTGCTGTTCAGCAGGGTGGAAAAGACTTTTATGGATACCGTCTGAGGAAAGAAAAATGGACGAAATTGCAATCAGAATAGAACATGTTTCAAAGGAATACCGCCTCGGTGCAATCGGCGGCGGCACATTGCGCGGTGATCTGCAAAGCTTAATGGCACGTATAAAAGGCCGGGAGGACCCGAACAGCAAGATCGGCTCCGACTCGTCAAAACGCATGGGCGAAAGATTCCTCGCGCTGGATGATGTGTCTTTTGAGGTGAAAAAGGGTGAAGCCCTCGGCATAATCGGGCATAACGGCGCAGGCAAGTCCACGCTGCTGAAGCTGCTTTCGCGTGTAACCGCGCCGACAAAGGGTACAATAAGTTATAACGGCAGGATCGCTTCCATGCTTGAAGTCGGCACGGGGTTTCATCCCGAGCTGACCGGGCGGGAAAATGTCTATATGAACGGCGCAATTCTCGGCATGACGAAAGCGGAGATAGACAGAAAATTCGATCAGATAGTCGAATTTGCCGAGATGGAAAAGTTCATAGATACTCCCGTGAAACGTTATTCAAGCGGCATGTATGTTAAACTTGCGTTTGCCGTTGCCGCGCATCTGGACAGCGAAATCATGGTTATGGACGAGGTTCTCGCCGTCGGCGATATGAAGTTCCAGCAAAAATGCCTCGGCAAAATGGACGATGCAGCAAATACGGAAGGCCGTACCGTGCTCTATGTCAGCCATAATATGAATACGATTCGCCAGCTTTGTACAAGATGCATCGTGCTTGATCACGGAAAGCTGATTTTTGACGGGGACGTGGAAAAGGCGATTGAAATTTATATGGAACGAAATATTAGAATGTCTACCGTATGTAGATGTATGGGCGAAAGAGCAAGCAAGGACATTGATTGCAAAGCACATATAAATGAAATTGTATTCGATAAAAAGAACGGTTTGCCAATATACGAGGATGGCGAACCGATTGTATTGAGGGTGAAGTATTCAGCGCGAGAGACGATTAAAAATGCGGCATTTAGAATTGCTCTGCACACTCCGGATGGAATGGTGGCGGGTATGGCTACGACAAAAAGGAACTTAGATATTTATAAAGGTGAGCATGAATTTACGTTGATAATCCGGACGGATGGCCTTAGCCCAGGAAAGTATAATTGCTTTGCTGTCATATATTCTGTGAATGATTTCGGTAGTAACCGAGTGCATGATAGGGTAGAAAATGTCTGTGGTTTTGAAAAAGTTTTGAAAAATCATGAAACAAATAATATGCTTTGGAATCATACAACATGGGGATATGCAATGCTGCCAGAAATAAGCATTGCAATGAGTGAAAGAGGGCAATGAGTCTATGGCAGAAATATCAGTCATTGTACCAATCTATAAGGTTGAGAAATATATAGATCAATGTATTCAGAGCATTTTGGAACAAACATTTTCGGATTATGAAGTTATACTTGTTGATGATGGTTCGCCAGATAACTGCGGTATAATATGTGATGAATACGCAAAAAGAGATAAACGCGTACATGTAATACATCAAAAAAATGGTGGTATTTCTGCAGCAAGGAATGCTGGGCTTAACCGTTTTTTTTGTAATGTAGATAACAAATATGTGACATTTATAGACAGCGATGACTGGATATCGGCATATTATCTTGAGCAGCTTTACACAACTGCAATAATGACAGATGCAGATATTGTTTCCTGCGATTATTCTTCTAAGCAATTGGTTGAGAACAATGGGAAAACAAACTCTGATAATATCAGAATATTCAGCGGAAAAAATGCACTCATTGAAAGGTATAATGGCGATGCGCAGATAAGAGTTTCCTCTTGGGGAAAATTATATCGAAGAAATCTTCTCGAAGGTCTGAGCTTTCCAGAAGGAAAAATTCATGAAGACCAATGGTTCAGCACGATGGCATATTATTTTGCAAATAGAACAGTATTTTTGAATGATAAACTTTATTTTTATCGTTTGCGGAATGACAGCATTACAGGTTCTGAGTTTTCCATGAAGAGATTTGATAATATTGAGCTTATGGATTGGGTCATACGGGTTTTTAAAGATAATAATGATATACAGTTAACCGAACTTGCAAGTTTGCATAGGGAAAAAACCTGTGCCCAATATGTTTTAATGTCCAAGGTTAAAAGTGCCGGGCGCATACCATCGCAATTTAGGATGAGCAAAAACAAGGCTCTATTAATAGTGCATAGATATTTGCCGAGGGAAAAATTTATTCAGTATTTTCAAATGATTTATCCGCGAATTTATCGAGTGTATAAGCTCCTGTACGACATCAAACAAAAAGTAATTTTCAAGAGGTAACTATGAAACTTGCTGTTATGACATGGTATCATTACCATAACTATGGAACAGCTTTACAAGCAGCGGCAATGCAAGCTGTGCTGAGGGACATGGGGCATGAGCCGCAGCTTATACAGTATCGCCCATGCGGATATTTCAGGACTCTGCCGGACTACAGCATACCGGAGTTCGGCCGGAGAATCCGCATCAAGCTGATACGAACATCAAAACCGGAGCCGTGCGGGCTCAAATCAAAGCTTCGGGATAGAGCTTTTGATTCATTTCTCGAAAGAAATATCAAATTCACTGAGCCGTGCCGTACACTCTCTGACCTCGAACTGCTGAACGACAAATTCGATGCCTTTATTTGCGGAAGCGATCAGGTATGGTCTCCGCTCGCATATGACCCGCACTATTATTTGAATTTTGTTCATGATAATGCGAAAAAAATCGCATATGCACCAAGCATGGGTGCTAAAGAAATCAGAGACAGGTATATCAAGGCGGATATATCCCACCTGCTTGACGGATTTGGTGCGTTGTCGGCTCGCGAGGACTCCGGTGCGAGACTCATATGCGGGCTGACCGGACGTCACGTAGAGGTAGTGGCCGACCCTACGTTGCTGCTTGATGCGGAAAGATGGGAAAAAATCTGCTGCGCTGACGAAGATAGAACAGCACGGTACCTTCTGGTATATATGCTTGGCAACAGCGACGAGCAATGGGCGGCAATAGAAAAAACGGCTTCAAGTAGGGGACTTGCGCTGCGCATTATACCGGTATTCGAGCAGGATACCAAACGCAGCGGATGCGTAACTGAACCTGTAGGACCGGAGGAATTTGTAAAACTGTTTCGGAATGCAGAGTACGTCTGTACCGATTCATTCCATGGAATGGTCTTTTCACTGATATTTCACCGAAATTTCACAGCGTTTGCACGGTTCAGAAAAAATGATCCGAAAAGTCAGAATTCCCGCATGGAGCATTTGCTTAGACTGACGGGAATGGAAGGGCGCCTTTTTTCCGGGAGAAATGCAGTAGAAATAGCGAGTGCGGAGACCGATTTTGAACGTGCTGAAGCTGCATTGAATATCCTGCGCGGGACATCTCTGGAGTACATTAGATCTTCGCTTTCGCATGTTATTCCGCCGGAAAAGCAATCCGCAAACATTAAGGCACGAAGCAGCCTGTGCTGCGGTTGTGGGGCGTGTGCCGCCGTGTGTCCGACCTCGGCAATAAAAATGGAGATGAGTGACAATGGCTTTCTTACAGCAAAACTCGATAGCGAGATTTGCGTGGAGTGCGGCAGATGTACAAGAGTATGTCCATTTGGAACAGAGAACATGAACTGTGCGGCAGAGGATGCACAACTGTATTCTTTCAAGAATCCGGATGGCAATGTACTGCTCAATTCAACGAGCGGCGGTGCGGCGTACAGCATAGCAAGGTTGCTGGTTCGCAGAGGCTATAAGATTGTCGGATGCATGTTCAATGCGGAGAAGCAACGAGCTGAGCATATTCTGATATCTGACGAAGGCGAACTGTATAAGGTTCAGGGGTCGAAATACATTCAGAGTGATTTTTCGGATGTAATAAAAAAACTCCGTGCCGAGGATAAGAGTATAGCACTCGTTGTATTCGGTACACCTTGTCAGATATCTGCAGCCCGTCGTGTACTGAAAGAATGGAGCAACGTCATTTTTATTGATTTGGTTTGTCATGGTGTTCCAAGTTATCATCTCTACGAAAAGTATGGGGACTTCATACACCGTACCTCCGGAGTTGATAATAAACGGATGCAGATGGTATTCAGATACAAGCCAAAGTCATGGCGAGATATATATTTATATGCTTCAGACGGGGAGAAAAGCTATTGCTGTTCAAAAATGAGCGATCCATTTTTCCGCATGTTTGAAGCAGGCAACTGCTATATGGAGAGTTGCTATGAGTGCAGATGGCGTTCAGATTCTGAGGCGGATATCCGACTCGGCGATTATTGGGGACCAAGATTCGAAGAAGACAAAACCGGTGTGAGCATGATGGTATGCTTTACGGAAAAAGGGCGCAGGGCTGCTATGGATGCGGCTTCGGCCTGCGGCGCTATAGCGGAGAGTCAGCCAATAGAGGACTATCTTAAGTACCAACAGAGAAATAATATACCAAAGCCGGTTTTTTATGATACGCTGATGCGTGAGCTAAAGAGTAAAGACAAAAAGCTCGAATCATTTGTGGACAGATATACGGTACCACTGGAAAGCAGGAGCCTATCATTCGGTGAGTATTTTAAATATATACTTAAGATGGTAACATATAAGGAGCCGAAAAATGATACCTAAGATTATTCATTATTGCTGGTTTGGCAGAAACCCTTTACCGAAAACCGCTGAAAAGTGCATTCGAAGCTGGAAAAAGTATTGCCCGGACTATGAAATCATCCGCTGGGATGAGAGCAACTTTGATGTAAACTGCAATGAGTATTGCAGGGAGATGTATGAGCAAGAAAAATGGGCATTTCTTACTGATTATGTGAGATTAAGGGTTGTGTATGAGAATGGCGGTATATATTTGGATACGGATGTTGAAGTGATAAAGCCGCTGGATGATTTGCTTCATAATTCTGCATATATGGGATTGGAAACGACCGATAAAGTTAACACGGGTTTGGGCTTTGGGGCGGAAAGGAATCATTGGTTTATCGGCGAAAACATGAAGTATTATGAAAAATGGAGAAGCTCAGATCCGGTTGAAACATGTCCGATAATCACAACAAGATTGCTTGAGTCAAAAGGATTAATTTACAACCATTTGAATGTTAACCATTTGAATGGTGTGACAGTCTATCCGACTGAGTATTTTTGTGCAAAGAATTCACATACAGGAGAAGTTTGCATCACAAAAAAAACATATACAATTCATCATTTTGATGCGTCGTGGCAGACAAAGAGTGAGCGTACGAAAACACTGAATCGGTGGCACGATTACAAGATTGAACGACAAAGGAAAATCCCAAAACGTATAATTAGAAAACTATTAGGAAACGATAAGACTGAATTACTCAAGCGCATTTTCCGCATCAAATGAAAGTAAAAAAGCAAGTTTTCAGGATAATAACCGCCGCGGCTGTACTTTTCATCCTCGCTCTAACTCTTTCCGTTTTGCTATCGGCCGTTTGTCTTCATGTGCAGCACTACGAAATTGAGCTGCGCGGACTTCAATCAAAGGTGCGGTTGGTTTTGCTTTCCGACCTGCATTGCAAGTCATTCGGGAAGGATAATGCGCGTCTGCTTGCAAAGGTTGAAGCGCAGTCGCCGGATGCAATTTGTCTTGCGGGTGATATGATCGACAGGAATGCGGATGCCGAAGACGTGCAAAAGTTTCTTGATTTTGTTAAAGCATTGCGTAAAATCGCGCCGGTATTCTTTTCACCGGGCAATCACGAACTCGGATATATGGCGTCAGATGAGCTGCTTCTTGATCGCATTGAGAAATCCGGTGCGGCGGTGTTCAATGACAGTTATGCGGATGTTATTCTTGCGGGTCAGCCGCTGCGCATCGGCGGCACAATGGGGCATGGGTTTGCGTTCGGCCGCACGGAAGAGGAGTTTGCCGCATCGCCGGAATACAAGTTCTTGAAAGAATTTGAAAATACCGACTTGCCGAAAGTCTGCCTTGCACATATGCCGGACACTTTTATTTTCAACGGTGCGTACAGCATGTGGAATATCGACCTTGTTCTGAGCGGACACACTCACGGCGGTCTTATTCGAATGCCGTTTGTCGGCGGGCTGTATGCGCCGATGCAGGGATGGTTTCCAAAATACGACAGCGGAAGCTTCCGATTGGGCGACAATATGCAGATGATCATCACCGCCGGAATGGCGGGACACGGCATAATACCGCGGGTGAACAACCTGCCGGAAATTGCAGTGATTGATCTTGTTCCCGGGGAAGAAAACACACAGTAAAAACCAAGACGATGACAGAACAAACGGGACTGCCGCAGACGGAATTTAATGTTTGCGGCAGTCCCGTTCTTTTGTCGATATGCCGAGACTATCAGTTGAAATTCAACACGACGGGCTTGCTGTCGTCAATTGTGTTTCGGTCATCCGTTTTGAAAATATGAAACGAGAACTCGACCGTTTCAAAGTTTTCAATGTTGTTTTCATCAAGTTCGGTCGAACTGAAAACTATGCGGTCAACGGCACTTTTCTCCGCACAAACTTCGCAGGAAAAATAAGTGCCGACCATAAATCCGTTTATCGATTCGTCCCGTGTTTGAACGGTCATGTCTTTTATGCACAACTTTGGTGGAACAATCAAAAAACCGCACGAATGAAATGCTTCAAATGCATTTCGGGGCTCGGTCGGAACACGCATACCCAAATCTGATATACTCTCCCTTAACTCTTGACTATTTTCGCCTGCAACTATATAATTATTGTTGGGTTGGTATGCGTGTGAGAAAGCGAGAGCTTTTGAACGACTTTCTGCCGCCCGCAAAATGCTTTGCAATAATTTGCCGCGCTGCGGCTTCTAAAAGGAGATTTATCAAATGATAATTATCAACGGCACGAGTTTGACGGTTGAACAGGTTGCTGCTGTTGCCAGAACGGGCGAACAGGTTGCGATTTCGGACGAGGCGAAGGCTGCGGTTAACAAAGCGCGCGCCTATGTTGAAAAAAAGCTTGACGAAAAGGCTGTTGTATATGGCTTAACAACCGGTTTCGGCAAGTTTTCGGACAAATACATTCCCCTTGAGGACACTGCCGCCTTGCAGCGCAACCTCATCATTTCCCATTCCTGCGGCATGGGCAATCCTCTGCCGACGGAAGTTGTTCGCGCCGCAATGCTGCTGCGCTGCAACGCACTTTGCCGCGGCAATTCGGGAATTCGTCTTTCCACAATCGAAACCCTGCTTTCAATGCTGAACGCCGGTGTTCACCCCATAGTTCCCGAAAAGGGCTCCCTCGGCGCAAGCGGAGACCTTGCACCCCTTTCCCACATGGTTCTTGTTATGCTCGGTGAAGGCCGCGCGGAATACAAGGGCGAAATCATGAGCGGCAGGGAAGCAATGGCGGCTGCCGGTATTCCCACTGTCGAACTTGCGGCCAAGGAAGGCCTTGCACTCATTAACGGAACTCAGATAATGACTGCCGTCGGCTGTCTTGCGGCATATGACGCCGTTCAGCTCACAAAGACTGCGGATATCGCCTGCGCAATGACTGCGGAAGCACTTTTCGGCATCAAGAAGGCCTATGATCCCAAGGTTCATGCTGTTCGCGGCCACAAGGGACAGATCAACAGCGCGAAGAACCTGCTCACTCTGCTTGAAGGCAGCAAGCTTGCGTTCGATACCATTCCCGGAAAGGTTCAGGATGCATATGCACTGCGCTGCACCCCGCAGGTTCACGGTGCAAGCCGCGATGCGATCGAATACGTTTACAATGCCGTCAGCCGCGAGATTAACGCCGTGACGGACAATCCCATTATTTTCCCCGATGATGACGAAGCAATTTCAGGCGGCAATTTCCACGGCCAGCCGATAGCTCTTGCATTCGACTTCCTCGGCATTGCGCTTGCGGAATATGCAAACATTTCCGAGCGCCGCATTGAACGCCTTGTCAATCCGCAGCTCAGCGCCGGTCTGCCCGCATTCCTCAGTGAGAACGGCGGCCTTAACTCCGGCTTTATGATTACCCAGTATTCGGCCGCAAGCATGGTTTCCGAAAACAAAGTTTGGGCGCACCCTGCAAGCGTTGACTCCATTCCTTCCTCTGCAAATCAGGAGGATCATGTAAGCATGGGCACCATTGCCGCACGCAAGGCGCGCATGATCCTGGACAATGCACAGAAGGTTATCGGCATTGAGCTGTTTGCCGCAAGCCAGGCTCTTTACCTGCGCGGCGATGATAAGCTCGCTCCCGCAACAAAGGCTGTTTACAACAAGATCCGCGAAAGCGTTGCACCCATTCACGACGATATCGTGATGTACGAACAGATGAACAAGTTCGATGCAATGGTAAAGGCGGAAGAGATCGTCCGCGCGGCCGAAAGCGTTTGCGGAACCCTTGAATGATATGCGCCGGTTATCAAAAACCGACAACCGACAGCACTGACGACAGCTAAATTAAAAATACCGAAAAACCGGTAAAAAATTCAATCCTAACGAAGGAGGGAATATCAGTATGAAAAACGAACTTGTTGCAAAAGCAATGACAATCAAACTTGACAACACTCTTCCGGAGTATCCGAAAATGGAAGAGGGCTATCGCCGCGCACCGGACAGAGGTTTCCGCCTCACTCCCGCACAGGCCGAGCTTGCGCTGCGCAACGCACTGCGCTATGTTCCCGAGGAACTCCATGAAACGCTTGCTCCCGAATTCATGGAAGAACTCAAAACCCGCGGCAGAATCTATGCCTATCGCTATCGTCCCGAGGGAAGGATTTACGGCAAACCCATCGATGAATACAAGGGCAAATGCATCGAAGGCAAGGCTTTTCAGGTCATGATTGACAACAACCTTGATTTCGAGATTGCACTTTACCCCTATGAACTTGTTACCTACGGCGAAACAGGTCAGCCCTGCCAAAACTGGCTGCAATACCGCCTTATCAAAAAATATCTTGAAGAGCTTACCGAAAACCAGACTCTCGTTGTTGAGTCCGGTCATCCTCTCGGCCTGTTTCCTTCAAAGCCCACCGCGCCCCGCGTTATCATCACAAACGCACTGATGGTCGGCATGTTCGACAACCTTAAGGATTGGGAAATTGCGGAAGAACTCGGCGTTGCCAACTACGGACAGATGACGGCGGGCGGTTGGATGTATATCGGACCGCAGGGCATCGTTCACGGAACGTTCAACACAATTCTCGGTGCAGGCAGAAAATATCTCGGCGTTGCGGAACACGGCGATCTTGCGGGCAAGCTGTTTGTATCCTCCGGTCTCGGCGGCATGAGCGGTGCACAGCCCAAGGCGGCGAACATCGCAAACGCAGTCGGTGTTTTTGCGGAAGTTGACCTTTCAAGAATCAAAACACGTTATGACCAAGGCTGGGTAAACACGATTTCCGATAACCTTGACGAGGTGTTTGCGGAAGCAAAACAGTACCTTGCGGAGAAAAAATCGATTTCGATCGCATATCACGGAAATATTGTCGATTTGCTTGAATATGCCGTTGCGCATAACATCCATATCGATCTGCTTTCCGACCAGACTTCCTGCCACAATGTCTATAACGGCGGTTATTGCCCCGTCGGTCTGACCTTTGATGAGCGCACGCATATGCTGCATTCCGATCGTGACGAGTTCGAACGCCGAGTCAATGCTTCGCTGCGCCGTCATTTCGATGCAATCGTTGCCCTCACAAAGCGCGGCACGTATTTCTTCGACTACGGCAACTCCTTCATGAAAGCGGTTTACGACAGCGGCGTTCAGGAAATCTCTAAGAACGGCGTTGATGAAAAGGATGGCTTCATCTTCCCGAGTTATGTTGAGGATATTATGGGTCCGGTTCTGTTTGACTACGGCTACGGTCCGTTCCGCTGGGTCTGCCTGTCCGGCAAGCCCGAGGATCTCGACAAGACCGATGCAGCGGCAATGAGCTGCATCGATCCGACCCGCTGCTCTCAGGATCGCGATAACTATATTTGGATTCGTGATGCAAAGGCAAACAAGCTTGTTGTCGGCACACAGGCGCGCATACTCTATCAGGATGCCGAAGGCAGAACGAATATCGCGCTTAAATTCAACGAAATGGTTCGCAGCGGCGAAATCGGTCCGGTTATGATCGGACGCGACCACCACGACGTCAGCGGTACGGATTCCCCCTTCCGCGAGACTGCAAACATCAAGGACGGCAGCAATGTAATGGCGGATATGGCTGTTCAGTGCTTCGCGGGCAATGCCGCAAGGGGCATGAGCCTCTGTGCACTGCACAACGGCGGCGGTGTCGGAATCGGCAAATCCATCAACGGCGGTTTCGGCCTTGTTTTGGACGGCAGCGAACGCGTGGATAATATCATTCGCTCCGCAATGATGTGGGACGTTATGGGCGGCGTTGCAAGGCGCAATTGGGCGCGCAACGAACACTCCGTTGAAACATCCGTTAAATACAATGAAAAATGGGCGGGCAAGGCTCATATCACCATTCCCTATTTTGCGGATGACGAACTTGTGAAAAAAACTGTTGCCGATGCTCTGAAATAAGCTTCGGAAACGTGCAGGACAAATGTTAAACCGGCATTTGCCGGAACGGTATGATACGTTCTGCATACATTCTTCAAATCAACATTGCCTGCGCCCGCAGACGGCGGAAGCTCACGGCTTTTGCCCTGCGGACGCGGCAAAAATAAAGAAACAACAAACAACAAACGCAAAAAACAACCGCTCCGCATACTTCTGCGGGGCAAAAACACGAAAGGAAGTTTTCTTAAAATGGCAAAGATCATTGAATGCGTCCCGAATATCAGCGAGGGCAGGAACCATGAGGTCATCGAGGCATGTGTTGACACCGTTCGCAACACTGCGGGCGTAACACTGCTTGATTACAGCAGCGACGCAAGCCACAACCGCAGCGTTATCACCTTCATGGGCAGCCCCGAAGGCGTTATGAATGCCGCAACCGCTCTTGCCAAGAAAGCGGCAGAGCTTATTGACCTGAATCATCATCAGGGCGAACATCCCCGCATGGGTGCGGTCGATGTTATCCCCCTTATTCCCATGAAGGACGTTACAAAGGAAGAAACCGTTGAGTATTCCAAACAGCTCGCAGAGCGCATTTGGAACGAAGCGGGCATACCCATTTTCCTTTATGAAGATTCCGCTTCCGCACCGCATCGTGTAAACCTTGCGGCAATTCGCAAGGGTCAGTTTGAAGGCATGGCGGAAAAGGTCAAGGATCCGCAGTGGACCCCCGATTTCGGCGGCGCAGCGATTCACCCCACCGCAGGCGTAACAGCCGTCGGCTGCCGTATGCCCTTGGTTGCATTCAATATCAACCTCTCAACTTCCGATGTTTCCATTGCAAGCAAAATTGCAAAGATTATCCGTCGTTCAAGCGGCGGTTTCGATTGTGTAAAGGCTCTCGGTGTTATGCTTGAGGACAGGAACATTGCGCAGGTTTCAATCAACATGACCGACTTCAACCGCACTCCGCTTTACAGGGTTGTTGAAGTCACAAAGGCTGAAGCCGCACGCTGGGGCGTTCACGTTATCGGCACGGAGATCATCGGCCTGACTCCGATGCGTGCGCTCATCGATTCCGCAGAATATTACCTGCAAATCGAGGACTTCAATGCGGACAAGCAGATTATTGAAAACTATTTGCTGTAATTCAGAACACAATTAAAGACTGAACGGAATGCAGAGCATTTGCCGCTCTGCATTCCGTGAAAAGGTCAAATGCCTATGCTTCTTATTAAAAACATCGGAACACTTGCAACTCCGCTCGGCACAAGCAGCCGCTGCGGTTCGGATCAGGGCAAAATCGAAGTGCTGCACAATGCGGCAGTTCTTATTGACGGTGAAAAAATCGCTGCGGTGACTGCAAACGGAGAGCTTCCGGAATATTCGGCATATGCCGATATCGTCGATGCTCACGGTGCGCTTGCAACACCCGGACTTGTTGACGCACACACCCATCTTGTTTTCGGGGGCTGGCGCGCGCATGAAGTGCCTCTCAAAATTGCAGGCGCAAGCTACCTTGACATCCTCAACGCAGGCGGCGGCATTTTGAACACGCTGACCAACACGCGCAAAGCAACCGAGGATGAGCTTTTTGAACGCGGACGAGGCTTTCTTGCGGAAATGCTCGATTTCGGCGTTACAACGGTTGAAATTAAAAGCGGTTACGGACTGGATTCGGAAAATGAGCTGAAGCAGCTCCGCGTCATTCGCCGTCTCGGCGGAGCCTGCGCACAGGATATTGCTGCCACATTCCTCGGGGCACATGCAATTCCGGACGAATATGCAGGCAATGCCGACGGGTACATTGATTTTATAATTGAACGTGTGCTGCCGGTCGTTACGGAACAGGGGCTTGCGGATTTTTGTGATGTCTTCCTCGAAAGTTCCGTATTCAACGTTCCGCAGTCGCGGAAACTTCTGCTTGCGGCACAAAAACTCGGGCTTCCGTCAAAAGTTCATGCGGATGAGATAGACCCGCTGGGCGGTTCGGAGCTTGCGGGCGAGATCGGCGCAATTTCCGCAGAACACCTTATTGCAACGCGGGACAGCGGCATTGAAGCAATGGCAAAGGCGAAAACGACTGCCTGCCTGCTGCCGCAAACCTCACTTTATCTCAACAAACCCTTTGCGCGTGCGCGTGACATGATTTCAGCGGGCGTGCCTGTTGCAATTGCAACGGATTTCAACCCCGGTTCCTGTCCGTCGCTGAATTTGCAGCTTTCAATGAATCTCGGCTATCTGCGTTACCGCCTCTTCCCCGAGGAGGTTTTGACGGCAGTCACGCTGAATGCCGCATGTGCAATCGGCAAGGGCGACAGCGTCGGTTCAATTGAGCCCGGCAAACTTGCGGATATCGTGCTTTGGAATGCGGATGAGCTGCCCATGCTCTGCTACAGAATGGGTTCAAATCAGGTTAAAAAGGTTATCAAGCGCGGCCGTGTCGCTGTGAAGTAATCTCAGGTTCGATTCGGAACAAATTGCCGACAGCACGGCAGAAGAATCCGAATCAACATAATCATAACAACGAAAGGTAATTTTAAACACATGAAACTTATCGACATGGTCGTTACTGACTATCTCAACATTGTTGCTTCCGATGCTCCCGCTCCCGGCGGCGGCAGTGCGGCTGCATTCTGCGGCGCACAGGGCACAGGCCTTGTCACGATGGTCGCGGGTCAGACTGCGGTCAAAAAGAGCTATGAAGCCGATTGGCCCCTCTGTCACGAAATCATTGAGCAGGGAAAGAAAATTTACGACGAGTTGACCGCTCAGGTTGACAGGGATACGGACGCATACAACCTTGTTGCAGCTGCGTTCAAAATGCCGAAAGCAACCGACGAGGAGAAGGCCGTTCGCAGGAAAGCGATTGCCGATGCAACTCTTGTTGCAACGGAAGTTCCCTTTGAAACGCTGCGCCTCTCTGTTGCTGCGCTTGAACTTGCGGACAAAATGCTCGGTCATTACAACACCAACTGCGCAAGTGATCTCGGCGTCGGCGGGCTGAACCTTCACACCTGCGTTCACGGTGCATGGCTGAACGTTCTTATCAACCTCGGCGGCGTAAAGGATGAAGCAAAGGCTGCATTCTTCAGCGAAGAGGGCAAGAAGCTTGTTGCCCGTGCGGATGAAATTGCACAACGCATTCAGGATACGGTAAACCACGATATCATGGGCTGAATTTAATTTGAACTCAAACGGTCGGCAGCATTCCGCAAAAGGGATGCTGTCGATTTTGCAGCAGAGAACAACACAAACATCAGCGGAGGTTTATGCCTAAAATGATGCAGAATGCTGTTATTTTCAATAAAAAAATAATTATCAGCTGCATAACGGTGATTGCAGCGGTGCTTTTGTGTGCATTCTGCGCATGCATAGGCGGACGCGGAACCGGACAGGAGTCAACGACAGCACCGGTACTGCTCACGCCCTCCGTCGAACCGACTGCGGAGATGACGATAAAACCTTCGGCAGCCGCAACAAACGATCCGGAGGAGGATATCGTGGCTGAAATGATGACTGAAATGACACTTGAAGAAAAAGTCGGGCAGCTTTTCATTGTTCGTCCGGAATCGTTGGATGAAAGCTTCACACCGAATCAGGCGCACGGCTCGGCACGGTACAGCGACACGGACTGTTCGGCAGGCATGGCGGATTTTCTCGCAGCGCATCCTGCCGGAGGGATAGCTTTTTTCGGAAAGAATATCGAAAACCCGGAACAGACTGCTTCATTCATTCAAAATTTACAGGAAGCAAGCCGAATTCCTCTTTTCATTGCAGTGGATGAAGAGGGAGGCACGGTTGCAAGAATTGCAAACTCGCCCGCCTTCACAGTGCCGAAATATGACGGTGCTCAGGCTGTCGGAAGCACCGGCGATCCGGAGCAGGTGAGTGCAATGTATTCAGCAATAGGCGGGTATCTTGCAGAACTTGGGTTTAATCTTGACTTTGCGCCCGTTGCGGATGTGAATTCAAATCCGAATAATACTGTTATCGGAAACAGAGCGTTCGGAAGCGACCCGAAACTTGTTGCAAAAATGGTGAATGCAGCAATATCCGGTCTGCATAAAGAAAACATTATTGCCTGCATAAAACATTTTCCGGGGCATGGAGACACGGCGGGAGATACGCATGACGGCTATGTTGCACTCGAAAAGGATTGGCAGCAGCTTTCGGAATGCGAATTGATTCCGTTTTATAATGCAATTAATGAAACGGATATGATAATGGCGGCACATATAACGTTGACACGCGGAAACACCGACAATCTGCCTTGTTCACTGTCATATGATGCGCTGACGATGCATCTTCGCGGCGAAATGGGCTATAACGGCGTTATCATTACCGATGCGCTTGCAATGGGTGCGATTGTCGAGAACTATTCATCAAAAGAGAGCGCGGTGCTTGCGTTTAATGCAGGCGCGGATATACTCCTGATGCCTTATGACTATGAAGCCGCATTCAACGGGATTCTTTCGGCCGTGCAAACAGGCGAGATTTCGTTGGACAGATTAAATGAAAGTGTTGAAAGAATTCTGCGCCTGAAGGCAGAGTTCGGCATGATATGATTCGCAATCGAGCCTGAGGATAAACAGAAAAATAAAAAGAAAAAATAAAAAGAAAAAACAAAGAGCTTTGCAGTCGAACGGCGGCAAAGCTCTTAACATCAAAAGGGTGTCAATCAGGTGCGCAGGCCTCAGCTCTGTGCGGGTTTATAGCTGTCCTTCAGGCCGACAGTGCGGTTGAAAACACGCTTTTCGGCGGTTGAATCGGGGTCAACACAGAAATAACCGATTCGCATGAGCTGGCAGCGATAGCCGGCGGGTTTATCGGCAAGGAAGGGTTCGATAAAGCCGTTCTGAATGCGAACGGAATCGGGATTCAGCTTATCGATAAAATCATCGGCCGAAACGTTTTCATCCTTCATGAGCTGTTCGTAAAGGCGGAATTCAGCGGGAATCGCATCCTGAACGGGAACCCAGTGAATTGTGCCCTTGACTTTGCGGGTGCATTCGCCGCTGAAGCTTTCGGGGTCGTATGTGCAGTGGATTTCAGTAACTTTTCCGCTTTCGTCCTGTTTAAAACCGACGCATTTTACAATGTATGCACCTTTAAGACGAACCTCTCCGTCGGGTTTGAGACGGAAAAACTTTTTCGGAGGTTCAACCATGAAATCATCGCGCTCGATATAGACTTCCCGACTGAAACGAACGGTGTGTTTTTCGCCGAACTTGGCATCGCCTTCTTCGGCAATGGGCAGGTTTTCAATTTCAACATCGATGAATTCGCCCTCGGGCATGTTGTCAATGACAACTTTAACGGGGTCGATAACGGCCATCGCGCGGTCGCAGTGTGCGTTCAGATCCTCGCGGACGCAGTGTTCAAGCATTGCGGAATCAACTACCGAGTCAGCTTTTGCAACACCGGCGCGGGTCAGAAAATCCTTTATTGCTTCCGGAGTGTATCCGCGGCGGCGCATTGCGCAAAGCGTCGGCATACGCGGGTCATCCCAACCGGAGACATAGCCGCCCTCAACAAGCGCACGAAGGAAGCGTTTGCTCATAATAGTGTTGGTGATGTTCAGCCTTGCAAACTCAATCTGGCGGGGCTTATGCTCGAATCCGCAAGCCTCGATTACCCAATTGTAGAGCGGGCGGTGCGCTTCGTATTCAAGGGAACAGAGGGAATGGGTAATGCCCTCGATAGCATCCTGAATCGGGTGCGCAAAGTCATACATGGGATAGATGCACCATTTGTCGCCCTGGTGGTGATGGGTGCGGTGCAGAATCCTGTAAAGTGCAGGGTCGCGCATATTGATGTTCGGAGAAGCCATATCGATTTTCGCACGGAGGGTGCGGCTTCCGTCCGGGAACTCGCCTTCTTTCATGCGGCGGAACAGGTCAAGGTTCTCCTCAACGCTGCGGCTGCGGTAGGGACTGTTAACGCCGGGTTCGGTCAGCGTGCCGCGGTATTCGCGGATTTCATCTTTGTCAAGATCACAGACATATGCCTTGCCGTCTTTGATGAGTTTCACCGCAAGTTCGTAACATTTGTCAAAATAATCGCTGCCGTAGCAGAGCTTATCCCAATTGAAGCCCAGCCAACGGATATCCTGTTCGATTGCATCAACAAATTCGACATCCTCCTTGGCAGGATTGGTATCGTCATAGCGAAGATTGCATTTGCCGCCGAAGCGTTCGGCTGTTGTAAAATTTATCCAAAGAGCCTTTGCGTGGCCGATATGAAGATAACCGTTCGGCTCGGGCGGGAAGCGCGTTTTAACAACGGGGCTGCGCTGCATATCCTCAAGAATGAGCTCCTCGATGAAATTGCGGGGTTCAAAGTTTTCTTTTGCCGTTTCCATTTTGCGATTCCTTTCCTTTTGCAGCCTTTTCTTCGGGCGGAGAAAAACGTTTGTTCGCCCTGAGCTGCCGCAAACTTTTTAAGTGCATATTATGCGCCCAAAAACCGACTTTGTCAAGAAAAAATATCGAAAAGCTGACTCCATGCCGCTTATCCTGTGCTTGAGACGGTCGGCGCAGTGCCCGCGGACTGCATTCGCGGGCCGATTTTCAGAGTTGACTCTGCGGGCCGATTTCGAGGCTTTGTTCGCTCGCGAACACCCGCTTTTCAGTCCGATATACTCGGAATTATTTAAAATAAAGCGATGCAGCCTCATAAAATTCCCTGTCAACTTCCTTTCGGACGGTGACGGCAGTTTCAAGATCCGCTCCGACGATCGAATTGCCGTTCAATGCAACCATTTTTCCGTAATCACGCCTGACAACAAGCTCTCCGGCCTTTATGCCGAGTCTTGTTCCGAGAACACGGTCAAATGCACACGGCGCACCGCCGCGCTGAACATGACCCAAAACGACCGGGCGGCATTCAAAATACTGTGCGTCGGAGCCGAGAAGCGGATCGTTGCGCATCGTATCTTCAATCATGTCGGAAAGGTTCTTTGCAAGGTTTTTGTGAATAAGCAGCTTGTTGCCGAATGCGTCGGTTCCGAGGTCGATTTCATCGCCGCCGAGCAGTTCAAAACCTTCCGCAACAACAATGATAGTATATCTGTCTCCGCGAAGATATCTCCGGCGAACAACGGAGATTATCTCATCATAGGATTTCGGGAATTCGGGAATAAGTACAAGATGGGCATTTGCGGCAAGTCCTGCCTGCAATGCGATCCAGCCCGTGTGCCGCCCCATGCATTCGACAACGATGCAGCGGGAATGAGCCTTTGCGGTCGTTTGCAGGCGATCAATGGCCTCCATTGCAATGTTGGAGGCGGTTTCAAAGCCGAAAGTGTAATCGGTACAGCTCAAATCATTGTCTATGGTTTTCGGAACGCCGATAACGTTAACGCCGAGTTTGCGCAGCGCATTCGCAACGCCGAGAGTGTCGTCCCCGCCGATGGCGACAAGACCTTCAAGCCCAAGTGCATCAAGCACGTTGATGATTGTTGAAGTGCCGTCAGGCTGAGCAAGAACATTTGTTCGGGAGCTGCCGATAATGGTTCCGCCGAGGGTCTGTATGCCTTCCACTTCGGAAAGCGTGAGCCAATGCCCCTTTGCGTTCAGCGCACCGCGCCAGCCGTCGCGAAAGCCGAAAACTTCCATTCCTGCTTCGGCGCATTTTTCAACAACGCCGCGAATAACTGCGTTAAGTCCCGGACAGTCGCCGCCGCCGGTCAAAATGCCTATCTTTCTCATGTTGTTTTCTCCTTTTTGTGTTTATACAATGTTTTGCCCGATGGGGAATCAAAAAGCATGGGTGTGTCAGATGAGCCCGCGTTTGCGCAGCAGCTCGAAAACCGCGTTTGAAATCGTTTCCGGAGGACGCATCGCACCGTTTTCGGTGCACGGAATGATGACCGTGTCGGAAAAACGTTCGGACATTTCGCGGTATTTGGCTCTTGCGCGGGCCTGAATGCCCGCACTCTTCTCGTAAACATCGCGGCCGCTGCCGATATAGTCACGGAAACCCTTTTTATCAACGTTTTTGCCTGCGCATTCGGTGTCAACGTCGAAAAACAGGTTTAATGTCGGGCGCGGAAGCCCCAGAACATCGTATTCAAGACGGAAAACCCAATCGGCAAAAGCGGAACTATCCGAACCGGGTTCGCTGATATCACGTTCGCGTATGCTCTGATAGACTGCGTTGCTGAGAACATAGCGGTTGATAAGCAGAAAATCCGCTTCCCCGTCGCGATAATTCCGAAAATCCATGAATCTGTCCATTGCGAACCAAAGCGCCATGCTCTTTTGGTCAACGGTGCTTGCGCTTACGCCCTCCGAACAGGAAAGGAAATTCCCGACCTGTTCGCCGAAAAAAGCATCATAAACAGGGTAAGCACGTTTTTGAACCGTGAACCCCCTGTCCTGAAGCCCATTCGTGAGCAGTTCAAACTGAACTGTTTTGCCGCTGCCGTCAATGCCTTCGATTGTTATTATCTTTGTTTTACTCATATCCGATTCAATGCCCGCAGTCGTTAAAAATCGAGAATTTTGCGCAGCTGACCGATGCTTTCCGCGTCAAGCAGGGCGCGAATGTGCGTGCCTGTTTCGGTATGCTCCTCACTCAGCAGCATTCCGCGATCGCGAATCATTGAGACAGCTTCGTATTTGCTGTACGGAACAAGAATATCCACCTCTGTGCGGGCGGAATTGAGTTTCAGCTCAACTGCACTGAGAAGCTTTTCAATGCCCGTGCCGCACAGCGCACTGACGTTAAGCCTGTTTTCGCTTTCAGCCGGAAGATCGCAGGAGGCGATTGCATCGGCTTTGTTGAAAACGATTATGCGCGGAATATCCGCTGCATGGAGGGATTCGAGAACGCCGTCAACAACGCGCATCTGCTTTTCGTGATAAGGACAGGAAATATCAACAACCTGAAGGATCAGATCGGAGTTTGAAACTTCTTCCAATGTTGATTTAAACGCCTCAACAAGGTCGTGCGGAAGTTTGTTGATGAACCCGACCGTGTCGGAAAGCAAAGCTTCCGTGCCGCCGGAAAGTGTGATTTTGCGCACAACGGGATCCAGGGTTGCAAAGAGTTTATCTTCCGCAAGCACGTTTGAGTCGGTGAGAGCGTTGAGCATTGTGGATTTGCCGGCATTTGTGTACCCGACAAGCGCAACAAGAGGAATGCGGTTCGCCTTTCGGCTTTCGCGCCTCAGTCCGCGCTGTTTTTCAATTTCGGACAGTTCGGTTTCAAGCTCGAAAACACGCCGCCTTATCCGCCTTCTGTCGATTTCAAGTTTCTTTTCGCCGGGGCCGCGCGTTCCGATGCCGCCGCCCAAACGCGAGAGAACCTGCCCCTGCCCGATAAGGCGGGGAAGACGGTAGCGCATTTGCGCAAGCTCCACCTGTAATTTGCCCTCACGGCTTGTTGCACGGGCAGCAAAAATATCGAGTATAAGCGTTGTTCTGTCAATAACGCGCGCTCCGAGGGTCTCCTCAAGCGTGCGGAGCTGAATTGCGGAAAGCTCATCATCAAAAATGAACAGATCCGCTTCAAGCTCGCTGCCCATAAGGCTGAGCTCGTTGGCTTTGCCGCTTCCGACATAGGTTGCATTGTCGATTGTGCGCCGACGGACACGAACTTTGCCGACCACAAGTGCGCCGGCGGTTTTTGCAAGCTCATTGAGCTCCTCAAGAGTGTCGTACCCTTCGTCATTATCCATGCCCACAAGGACGGCGCGTTCCTGCTCAACGGCTTCAACTTCTTTTGTCGTGCTGCGGAAACGGTCATCCGAATTGAAAATTTCCGCAATCAGTGCTTTTTGCGGGAGCTTGTAGGGCCGCATGGGTCCGTACACAAGCGCGGCGCGGCTGCCTGTGTCTTCGTCGAAATCGCCGAGATAGGCCGCGTAAAGCTGAGTGGGTTTGCCGTCCGAAACTCCGACAGCCGCCATGCAGTCAAGCTTCATTGAGCGCAGCGTTCCGAGATCAACTCCGGAAAGCCTGCCGTCCCCGCTTGGGTGCGTGTGGATGCAGCGAACGCCGCAGAGTCTGTCTTCATTGCGCACGAGGCGCATCGAAGGCATGCTGACCTTTGCGCTGTCGCCTACAGAAACATCAACAATGCTGCCGTCACGGGAAATATAGACGGAAATCTCGCGGTTGATTTCGCCGGAGCAGGCGCAAAGCTCGCTTAAAAGTTCAAATGATGCAAATTCATCAAGCCCCTGCTTAAAGTCATAAAGGCTCTTCAGTCTGTCCAGCATTGCGGACTTGATGCCGGTCAGGTTGCCGTTTGGTTTGTTTGCCATTTATTCTCCGATGAAACCGCAGCGCACGTATTGCGGTACGCAGCGGTTTTTTTGCTTTATCATGCTTATTATACCCGATTGCCGCGGTTGTTTCAAGATTATTGTGCGCAGAGAAACGGGGGAATAAAAAGAAAACAAAAACAAAAACCTTTGCCGGAAAATCCGAACAAAGGTTTTTGTGGCTGCCGAACTTGGATTCGAACCAAGGATGAACGAGTCAGAGTCGTTAGTGTTACCGTTACACCATTCGGCAATAGAATCCATCCCATTGTGCCGTCCGCCCCTCTTATAATACCCGTCTAAGAAGACAGGCGCGGGTGCGACGCTAATGCTTTCGGTACCCCAAGGCAATGCAAAGCATAATGCGGGGGTGCCTTTCGCGGTTCGACTATCGCCCCTAAAGTTGGAACGAGGGTTTATAATCAGGACGTAACGAACACCGCAGGACAGACATTGGTGGGATTAGTTGGGATCGAACCAACGACCTCTACGATGTCAACGTAGCGCTCTGACCAGCTGAGCTATAACCCCTTGCCTTTCAGCAGATTCTATTATACACATAATTTTGAATTTTGCAACCCCTTTTTTGAAATTTATTTTTCGGGGAAATTGTGGTATAATGAGTATAATGTTTAAAAACGGAGCAGAAAGGCTTTTAAAACAAGGATTTTTTGAATTTGAACGGAGGAAAAAATTTATGGCTTTTTTTTCGAACGGCGAGGACAAGCTCAAGTTGATGATACTTTTTACCCTTGAGTGCGCCGAAATGCCTCTTTCCCGTGAACAGATTGCAACCGTAATGAGCGAAAACGGGGTTGAAAACTATTTTGACGTGTGCGAGCACATAATCGATTTGGAAGCAAACGGCTGCATTGCATCCGTGCCGACATTCAAAATGCAGATGATAGTTATGACTCCGCGCGGAGAGGAGATTATGAATCTTTTCGGCAAAAACCTTCCGAAATCCCTGCGTGAGTCGATTGAGGGATTTGTCGGCAGAAACAAAGATGAGTTCCGTCGGGAGAATACCTCGCGCATTATCACAACCCCGCTGCCGGACGGCGGTTTCGATGCAACTTTTGCACTCGTTGAAAACGGGGATGCGATATTTGAAATCCGCATCAAGCTCCCGAATGCAGAGTACACGCGTCTTGCGGAGAAAAATTGGGAGGCTCAAAACCAAAAAATATATATAGATACGCTGCTTGCGCTTGTGAAGACGTATCAGAATGCGCAAAACTCGGATGCAGCAGAAACTTGCGCACAGAACAATATATAGTGCATGGCGGCAGTTTCGTTTTTTCGCGGAATGGTTTATAATAAGCATACTCCGAACACGGTTCGCACTCGCTTTGCTGTGCAGAGGGAATGCTGCCGGATTAAATCTGAAAGGTGGAAAACTCAATGTCAAAAACAAAAAAATATATCAGAATCATGTGCGTTATTCTGTCCGTCGCCGCACTGCTGACCTCCGCTGCGGGCTGTTCACGCAAATCAAACAAAAATGAAAAGGTATTGAAACAGATAATCAATAATCCGGATAGTTATCCGCAGCTCTCTTTTGCGGAATTCAACACGCTGATAAACGGCAAAACGGGACTTTCGGCTGCTGAACTCCCGCGGGACAAGGCTTGCGACACGGGCGATAACGGCTATGATTTCACAAGGTACATAGTCGGCGGGGAATTCATCTTCTCGTGCTATATCAATTCGAAAAAGCCGGATCAGAGCATGTACTCCCTCAGCTATTTTGAAAACGGCAGCATCGTTGATGAAGTTTACGGACTCCAAAAATTTCCGGATTTCCTGAAAAAATACGGGAAATAAGTGGAGATTGCAAAGCTGCACAGGCACAACTTGTCTGTCGACGGGCACATTGTCCGGAGCGATGCTGATCGGTCTGCGATCTGATATTTGATTTAAATGAATGATTTATGATAAACCCGCACTTCGCGCAAATGTGAAGAGCGGGTTTTTGCATTATGACGGCAAATCAACGGCTCTCCGATATTTAAATACTGAAGCTCGGGGTATCGGAGTTTGTCTGAAATATGATGATGCCCGCAGAATCTGAAAGAATAACAACATATCTTATAACAAATTTCCACGAATTCGGTTATTCTCCGGAAGGGTTGATTGTTTGAATCTTTCTTACAGATAAATTCACGAAATCGTCAATAATCGGATTGAACCCCGGTGCAAAATGTGGTACAATATTATAAGTATATTTTGCGGAGGTTTTATGCACAACCCGGGTGAAATGAACAGTGAGCGGCATTATTTTGCGCTGATCGGAGATATTATCGACTCGCGGCACGAACAAGATCGTTACGATGTGCAGAAAAAGCTGCAATCGATACTTTCTTCCGTCAATGCCGAACATGCGGCGCATATTGCGGCAGATTTTTTGATAACACTCGGTGATGAGTTTCAAGGGCTTCTGTTTGCGGAAAAAGGTGCGGATCCGATTTTTGTTGCCGACAGGATAATCGACGAAATGTTTCCGGTTCGCATAAGAATTGCAATCGGTTTCGGCGGAATGGCAACACAAATACGAAGGGAAGCGGCGATTGGGGCGGACGGAGAAGCGTTTTACCGTGCGCGGCACGGAATGAATTTGCTCAGGAAAGCCGAAAACCGCGGCAGAGCATATTCAAGAATTCTGCTTGACGCCGGAGGCACGGAATGTTCGGACTGCGATCGGAATGCGCGGCGGAAGGAGCTTGAAACCGGCGTGAATACCGTTTTGCTGCTCCTGTCTGCATTGCGGCGGGAGAGAACAAAACGGCAGAACGAAGCAGCAGCGATGTATGTTCGGAATGCGGTCACAAACGCTGCACAAACCCAAACAGAGCTTGCAAAGCGGCTCGGAATAACACAGAGCACGTTCAATATCAGTCTTTCCGTTTCAAACGCAAGGGAGTATGCCGAAGGTCTGATCGCTGCGGAAGCTTTGCTTTCGGAACTGAAAACCGACGGTGAGCATGCGGAGAACGGTGATAAGGAATGTGCCGATAAAACCGTTTTAACCTGAAATTTAAATACGACAACAGAGGATGAATCGATGAAGGAATACACACTTTTGATGCTTGCGCATATGCTCGGAGATTATTATTTTCAACCGCAGTGCCTTGCAAAACTGAAGAGCAGGAACACACTGTATGTTTTGATTCATGCAGGGATTTATGCGGCAGTGATGTTTTCAACGCTGCTGCTGTGTTATTCGAATGCATACTTATATGCGGTTGCTGCCTGTGCCGTGACACATGCGGTGATTGACATTGTGAAGCAGCTGATTTTAAACGGTGCCGCAAAGCGCGGCAGTTTGACCGTGAAACAGGACAGAGCCGCATATCTTATCGATCAGGCACTGCACCTTTCGATAATCCTTGCGGTATCTTTCACGTCGGCATTTTACGGTGAGGGGCGCGGAATAGAATTTTTGCAAAACGATATAAAAGCCCTCGTTGGCATTGACGGCTTTGCAATGCTCAGCATACTGACGATGCTGCTTGCCGTGCTGAAGCCCGCAAATGTTTTTGTTCAAAAGGTGCTTGTAACCGAAAAACCTGATGAAAAGGTGAAAACACGCCTGAAGCACGGCGGATGCATCGGTTCGTTGGAACGGTTTATAATAATTTGCATGCTCCTGCTCGGGCAGTATTCCGCTGTTGCGCTTGTTTTCACCGCGAAATCGATAGTCAGATTCAAAGACTTTGAAGATCGCTCCTTTGCGGAATACTATCTTTACGGAACGCTTCTGAGCGTCGCGGTCAGCATCGCACTCTTTGCCTTGCTGAAAATTTTCGGCGCATAAACCTGTGCCGGAAGGAACGACCGAACAATGGATAACAACGGAGATAAAACAAAATGAAACTTATTGCAATTGACGGCAACTCACTGATGCACAGAGCGTATTACGCGCTTCCTAACATGACCAACAAAGCGGGTACGCCGACGGGCGCACTGCACGGCTTCCTTTCGATGCTGCTTAAGCTTGTTGATATGCGGCCGGATTACCTGCTTGTTGCATTTGACATGCCGATAAAAACCTTTCGACATGAAAAATATGCCGATTATAAAGCCGGCAGAAGGGAAACTCCGGACGATCTCCGCACGCAGTTTCCGCTCTTGCAGGAATTGCTGAAAAAAATGGGCATTGCCGTTATTGAATGCGAACGCTTCGAAGCGGACGATATTCTCGGCACATTTTCCCGTCGGGCGCAGAAGGAGGGCGTTGATTCTCTGCTTGTGACCGGGGATAGGGATGCTTTGCAGCTTATCACCGATAATGTGCACGTTCTGATGACGAAAAAGGGCATCACCGAAACCGTTGAATACGATAAAGAAACCCTTTTTGCCGAATACGGACTTGAACCTGCACGCATGGTTGATCTCAAAGGCTTAATGGGCGACAATTCGGACAATCTGCCCGGCATTAAGGGCGTCGGCGAAAAGACCGCGCTGAAGCTGCTTTCAAAATACGGTACAATGGAATCCGTGCTTGAAAATGCGGAAAATGAAAAAGGCGCATTGCGGCAGAAGCTGCTTGACGGTGCGGAGTCCGCAAGAATGAGCTATGAACTCGGAACAATAAACACCGATGCTCCCGTGAGCGAGAGTGTGGAGGATTGCAGGTTCAATCCCGCTCTGCTTGCAAACGGTGCGGCGGAGCTGACAAAGCTTGAACTTCGCGCCGTCCTTAAACGCGTGCGTGAACTTGCAGGCACGCAGAATCAAAATGCGGCAAACATGCCTGAACCAAACGGGAAAGATGCTGCCGAGGTTCGAACTGCCGAATTTGATCTCCGCGATGTCAAAAGTGATGAAGAGCTGCAGGCCTGCGTTGATACACTTCTGCAATGCACTGAAACAGCATTCGATATTTGTGAACAGAGTGTCACGGTCGCTGCAATAACGGGAGAAGGCACAGTGCTTTTCAATGCCTCGGTCGGAGGAGATCTGTTCAGTGCGGCATTGCTGCCCGAACAGGTTCTCTGCGCACTTAAGCCCGTCTTTGAGTCGGAGAAAATCAAAAAAACCGTATTTGATGCCAAATCAAAACGGCATATCCTTGCGCCGTTCGGTGTTGCGCTCAACGGTGAAATTTTCGATGCCATGCTTGCGGATTACCTGCTTAACGCACTGCATCCCGCAAAAACACTTGATGTGCTTGCCGAGGAGAGCGGTATCGGTGAGCGCGGAGCGGCTGCGCTCATCGTTTTGAAACCGAAACTGGAACAAATGCTTGAACGCAGCGGCATGACGGAGCTGTATCGGAATGTTGAAATGCCGCTTGAACATGTGCTGTTTGATATGGAGAGTGCGGGGTTCATGCTCGACAGGGAGGTTTTATGTTCTCTCGGCGAAACCATGGCGGCGCGTTCCGAAGAGCTTGCGAAAGAAATTCACGCGCTTGCGGGGGAAAGTTTCAACATCCTTTCGCCGAAGCAGCTTTCCGTGGTATTGTTTGAAAAACTCTGCCTTCCGCCGCGAAAGAAAACAAAAACGGGATATTCGACCGACAGTGAGGTGCTTGAAGGGCTGAAGACCATGCATCCTATCGTGGGCAAGGTGCTTGAGTACAGATTCCTGACAAAACTCAAATCAACGTTCATCGATGCAATGCTCCAAAAAATCGGTTCGGACGGACGAATCCGCACAACCTTGAACCAGAACGTTACCGCAACGGGACGTATTTCAAGTCAGGAGCCGAATTTGCAGAACATTCCTGTCCGCACGGAGCTTGGACGCGAAATCCGCCGCGCTTTTGTTGCAAGCCCGGGCTGTGTTCTTGTCGGGGCGGACTATTCGCAGATAGAATTGCGCGTGCTTGCGCACATAAGCGGGGATGAGGCTTTGATTGCCGCATTCAACGACGGGGATGATATCCACACACGCACCGCGGCGGAAGTTTTCGGCGTCCCGAAGGACGAGGTGACGCGTGAAATGCGTTCTGCGGCAAAAGCTGTCAATTTCGGCATTGTGTACGGCATAAGCGCATACGGCCTTTCCGAACAATTGGATATTCCGCCGAAGAAAGCTTCGGAATACATTGAAAAATACCTTGACCGCTGCACGGGAGTGCGGAACTATATGAAAGCTGCGGTTGAAAACGGCAGGGAAAAAGGCTATGCCGTGACCATTATGGGCAGAAGGCGCGAGCTTCCCGAAATCGTATCTTCAAACTACAATACGCGAAGTTTCGGTGAGCGAGTAGCGATGAATATGCCGATTCAGGGTTCGGCGGCAGATATAATTAAAGCCGCAATGGTGAAGGTTGCAAACAGTCTTAGGGAACAGGGACTCCGCGCACGGCTGATACTCCAGATTCACGATGAGCTGATTATAGACACACCGGAGGAGGAGACGGAGCGCGTGAAAGCTTTGCTTTCAGACTGCATGAGCAATGTTGTAAAGCTTCGCGTGCCGCTCAAAGCTGATGTTGAGTGCGGACACAGCTGGTTTGATACAAAGTAAAGCATTATCATAAAGAAACGGAGGGAAGGGCTGACTCCATGTGCGGTGAAAGAACAAATGGTTTTGACGCAAAAATCATTGCTGAAAACAAGCGCATTCCGCTGCTTGGGCTTACGGGAAGCATGGCGGCGGGCAAATCCACCGTTTCGGCAATGCTGGCTGAGCGCGGTTTTTTTATCGTTGATGCGGATAAAACGGCGCATGATGTGATTCAAACGGAAAAAGTCTTAAGGAAGCTTACTGATGCGTTCGGCGAGGGCATACTGGATGAATCGGGCAATATAGACCGAAAAAAGCTTTCTGTATGTGTGTTCGGCGAAAAGAAAAACGAAGTGCAGAATAAAGCCTGCCCGGGCAATGCGGCAAATGCTTCAGCGGAACGAATTGCAGCCGAGAAAAAGAGTCGTGTGGAGCTTCTGAATGATATTGTTCATCCTGCCGTGATTGAAAGTCTGTTCGAACAGGCGGAGACGGCGAAACAGCACCCGGATTGTCCGGGAGTGGTGCTTGATGTGCCCCTGCTTATCGAAAGCGGACTGCATAAAAGATGCGACAGCGTGATTCTTGTGACGGCGAATATTGAAACACGTTATGCCCGTATAATGAAGCGTGACGGGCTGTCGAGGCGCGAGGCGCGTGCAAGAATTGCGGCGCAGATGCCGCAATGGAAGAAAAAACGCTATGCGGATTACATAATCGAAAACGATACGACCGAGGCCGAGCTGCATTTGCGGGTTGATGAGCTTATCGGAAAATTGCAAAAAAATGCGGCGGAAAATAATGCACAGCCGTCCTGCGAGGCATAAAACGCTCCCGCAGAAACAAAAATGCATATGGGGGCGGAGAATATGGCAAAAAAAGCTGCAAAAAGAAAAAAGACACGCAAAAATACAGGCAGTCGGAAGAACGGCGGCAGAAACAGGCTTTGGATCATTTTTGCGGGCTGCTGTATTGCGCTTGCGCTTGCGGTCGCAGCTGTGTTCCAAAAACCTGTGCGGAGACATTTTTCTTATCCGATGGAATATGAAGCAGAGGTTCGACGCGCGTGCGAAAAATATGATCTCGATCCCTGCCTTGTATTTGCGGTCATAAGAACGGAAAGTTTTTTTACTCCGGATGCCGTATCGGGTGCGGGCGCACAGGGATTGATGCAGATAATGCCCGAAACGGGCGAATGGATCGCATGGCGGCAGGGGAAAGAGTATGACGAAAGCAGAATATTCGAACCGGATTACAATATTGATTTGGGCTGCTGGCTGCTCTCGTTTCTTTTGGAAAAATACAACGGGGATGTTGAGCTTGCCGCCGCTGCATACAATGCAGGTCACAGCGCCGTGAACCGTTGGCTTGACGACCCGAAATACTATGACGGGAAAAATCTCACCATTCCGTACGAGGAAACAGAAAATTATGTTAAAAAGGTTAAAGATGCATATGAAAAATACCAATTTCTGCGCGAAAGCGAACATGAAGCGGGACGTGAATAGGGTCGAACCTGCAAGGCGGGTTTTGTTAAAAGCAGGAGCCGTTCTGCTTGCCGTCTTGGTGCTTTTCTGTACTGCATGCGGAAAGCGCGGCAGCGGCGACGCGATTCAGACGAATCTGCCGCAATCTGCGGCGCCGCAAACATCGGAACCCGTTCCGCAGCAGGGCGGAACGTTGAAACTCCCCATGCCGCGCAACCTGAATAAAGATAATCTGAATTATAATCCGCTGATAGCAACAACGGAGGAAGCACTCGGGCTCTATTCACTTGTTTTCGAGAGCCTTATCGGCATTGACGAAAGCAACAGACTCATTCCGTCGCTTGCCATTAACTGGAGCGCGGATGAAGAAAATGCAAATTCGTGGATTATTAACCTGCGCGAAAACGTTAAATGGCATTCGGGGGACATATTGACCGCGGGTGATGTTGTGTATACATTTAATCAGCTTTACACTCTCGGTTCCGAATCATACTATGCTTCCGCGCTTTCAAGCATCAATCGAATTGAAATGATAGACGCGACAACCCTGCGCGTAACGATGAATTCTGCGGGCATCGGTGAGCTTTATTCGCTCAGCTTCCCGATAATACATGAGAATGCCGAACCGTTCACCGGGACGGGCGCATATCGTGCAAGCTATGTTTCAAACACAAAGATAACGTTAAAATCCAATGAGGAATGGTGGGACAGGCCGCCGTATATCGATACGGTCGAATTCCACGCAAGAGAATCAAATGCAACCGCGCTCGCCTCCTACGGTGCGGGGCAGCTTAATTTTGTGCCCACTGCGCTTCTGACCGTCGGACAATACAGCGAGGCGGGAAAAACCGTTGTTACGGATATGATGACTCAAAACATGGAAGTCATGCTTGTGAATCATAATCGCGCATTCGTGTCACGCGTTGAGTTCCGCCGTGCAATTGCACATGCACTGAACAGAACCAAGCTGATAACAAACGCTTACATGAACAGGGCTCGTGCTGCCGATGTTCCTGTGCCGCCGGATTCATGGCTGTATAACAGCAACGCCGTTCAATATGACTTTAACCTGAACAGCGCAAATGCAATTCTCGATGAACTCGGCAGCCGTGTCGGTGCGGACGGGCGGAGAACGCTGAACGGAAGCCCGATTGAGCTTACGCTTTTAACAAGCGGCACAACCGAAAACACCGTTCGAAGCGAGGCGGCGGGCATGATTGCCGAACAGCTTGCGGCCGTCGGCATAACGGTGAAGGTTGTGACCGCTGCACATTCATACGGCAGCGCGGACAGCGAATACATGACCGCGCTTGCGGCGGGCGATTGGGATCTTGCATTGTGCGGCTTTAATCTTGCGCAAAGCAATGACCTTGAACCCTATCTCAGTGTAAACGGGAAGAACAATTTCGGGCATTACAATGCAGGCTTATATTCCGGGGTTTCGGCCGCACTTAACAAAATGAACGCTGCTGCGGATGAGGAATCCCTTCGCAATGCCGCATATGAGCTGCAAACCGCTTTTGCCGATGAGCTTCCGTTCATTGTGCTTTATTTCCGCCTGAACAGCGTTGTGTATTCCGCAAAGCTTCAGGAAATCGGAACGATGCGCGAACCGGCTTTGCTGCGGAACATAAAAAACTGGTATTTTATAAAATAAAATCATGTCAGTCACGGAGCCGCTTCAGCAGTTCGCCGCCGTGTTCTTTGAGCCATTTTTCCTGCGTGCGATAGGTTGGAAAAACACGAAGGACTTCGGCATAGAATTTTTGCGAGTGGTTCATTTCCCTGCGGTGACAAAGTTCGTGAACAACAACGCTGTCCAAAACCTCCGGCGGGGCAAGCATTAAAAGGCAGTTAAAATTCAGATTGCCTTTGCTGCTGCAGCTTCCCCAGCGGGATGTTTGGTTTCGAATCGTTATTCGCCCGTATGTAACGCCGATGAGCGGAGCATAGTACGCAGCGCGCGCGGGAATCACTTTCAGAGCTTGTTGAGCAAGGTTATGAAGCTCTTCGGGCGTCAGCTTCGGGATGCTTTCCGCAGCTGCTTCACGGGAACGTGATTTTGCAAGATGGGTCTCAATCCATTGCCTGTTTTTTTGGATGAATCGCCTGATATCATCATCTGCTGCCTGATGCGGGGCGCGAATGATAAGCCGACCCTGCTTGATTTCGGCAGCAAGTGTTTTTCGGCTGCTTTTAATCAGTTCATATTCCGGTTCGTTTTGCATTGATTTCTCCGAGTTGATATGATGTTTCAATTTTAGCACAAGTGTGCACCGTTAGCAAGTTTCACTTAATTATTGCTGTTCGTAACAAACTAAGTTTTTTCTTTAAATGCCTTGACTTTTCTTAAAAAATGTATTAAACTTGAAAGGTATATACCAAGGCGGAAAGCGCAGCCATATTTATTTTTCATCCGGGTGCGCGGACTGCCGCATTTATTGGAGATTTATATGGATTTATTTGACAAATGCAGGGTTGAGATAGTCGAGAAGGCAACAGCCGAAAACGTTTATCCCTATTTCCACCAAATCGAATCGAAACAGGCTCCGGAAGTCATCATGGAGGGTTCACGGCGCATAATGCTCGGTTCAAACAACTACCTTGGGTTGACTTCCAATCCCGACGTTATTGCGGCGGGCGGGCGTGCACTCGAAAAATACGGCTCGGGCTGTTCAGGTTCGCGTTTTTTGAACGGCACGCTTGATTTGCATGTTCAGCTTGAGTCGGAGCTTGCTGATTTTTTGAACAAAGAAGATGTTATGACATTCTCAACGGGTTTCCAAAGCAATTTGGGCATCATCAGCGCGATTGCGGGTCGAGGCGATTACATTTTCTGCGATAAGGAGAATCATGCAAGCATTTATGACGGCTGCAAACTGAGCTACGCAAAGACGATTCGCTTCAACCACAGCGATATGGCACACCTTGAGACTGCGCTTCAGAGTGTTCCGCTTGAATCGGGCAAGCTTATTGTGACAGACGGCGTGTTCAGCATGGGCGGCGATATATGCAAGCTGCCCGAAATTGTTGAGCTTGCGCAAAAATACAAAGCGCGCGTTATGGTTGACGATGCTCACGGTCTCGGCGTTATCGGAAACGGCGGCAGAGGTACGGCAGATTATTTCGGTCTGACCGATAAGGTTGATATAATAATGGGTACCTTCAGCAAGTCCCTCGCTTCCCTCGGCGGCTATATGGCGGGCGATAAGCGCGTTGTGAACTATGTTCGTCATGCCTCGCGTCCGTTCATCTTCTGCGCAAGCATTCCGCCCGCAAACTGTGCAACGGCGATTGAGGCACTGCATATTCTCCGCAGTCATCCCGAAATGCCCAAGAGGCTTGTTGAACTTGCGGCTTATATGCGCAAAGGGCTGCTGGAACGCGGCATTGCCATACGCGACAGCATAACGCCGATTATCCCCATCTATACCTATGATGAAATGCGCACCCTCCGCAAGGCAAAGGAATTGTTTGATGCGGGTGTTTATGTGAACCCGGTTCTGCCGCCCGCAACGCCTCCGGGAGAGAGTCTGCTCCGCACGAGCTATATGGCAAATCATACCGAAACTATACTTGACGAGGCTCTCGATATTATTGAGAGTATTGTAAAAAATGACTGATAAACCGAAAAGAATCGTACTTATCACCGGTGCTTCGGGCGGAATCGGGCTTGCTGCCGCAAAACTGTTCTTCGCCAAGGGAGACAGAGTGTACGGGTTGAGCCGCCGTCCGTGCCCGGAAGCGGGAATTGAGAGCATTTGCGCCGATGTTACGGACGAGGCTGCCGTATGCAATGCGATTAAAACCGTTGTCAGCCGTGAGGGAAGGCTTGATGTGCTTGTCTGTAATGCCGGGTTCGGAATTTCCGGTGCGGTTGAGTTCACAGCCTATGCGGATGCAAAACGCCAATTTGACGTTAACTTTTTCGGCACTTCCAACTGCATACGTGCGGCCTTGCCCGAAATGCGCAGGCAGGGAAGCGGTATGATAATCGTAACAAGCTCGGTTGCGGGAATGCTGTCCATACCTTTTCAGGCATATTACTCGGCATCAAAAGCTGCACTGAATTCGCTTGTGCTTGCAACGGCCAACGAAGTGCGTCCGTACGGGGTTCGCGTTGCGGCAATCATGCCCGGCGATATAAAAACAGGTTTTACTGCTGCAAGAACAAAATCGAATGCGGGCAGCTCCGATTATGCTGCACTTTCGAAATCCGTTGCAACGATGGAACGCGATGAGCAGAACGGCATGTCCCCCGATGTTATCGCGCGGTGCATGTATTCGGTGTCCCGCAAACGCAACCCGAAGCCGCTTCGCTCCGTCGGGCTGCAATACAAAGCCTGCTGCCTGCTCGGAAAGTATCTGCCCTGTCGGCTGTCAAATTGGATAGTCGGCAAAATGTATGCATCAAAATAACAAACGGACATTAACGGTATTCAGCGTTGTTTGATACATCAGCTGCGGTTGTAAAAAACAAAACCCGCCGACGGATGCTTGACGTCAGCGGGTTTTTAATAAACATAATTGCATGTGCCATGCAAGGGCATTTTCGCTCCCGACAGCGGCTTCCGTCAGAATCGGAAATAGATGAACGGATTATATCCGCTTGAAACGAGCGATGCAGTGCAGATAACAAGCGCAATCAGCACAAGTGCCGCATCGGCATAGCCGCACCACGCTCTGTTTTCGATTTTTTTATGAAGGTTGCTGACCAACGGGGTGGAGGCAATGATGGAAATTATCAGCACGGGAAGATAAGCAAGCACATAAACCAGTGCATCATGCGAAATCAAGCCGACATTGCCGCCGTTGAAAAGCGAAACAATGAAATCACGCATCTGCCCCATGTCCGTGAAGTCGAACAGAACCCATCCGAAGGTGAAAAGGAATATCGCATACAGGTGAGAAAGGAATGCGGGGGCCTTTTCAAGATATTTCCCGAGGAACAGTTTTTCGATTATGATGATAATCCCGAAATACACTCCCCAAAGCACGAAATTCCAGCTTGCACCGTGCCAAAGTCCGGTGAGCATCCAAACGATTGCGGTGTTAAGCAGGGTACGCGCAAGTCCGCGGCGGTTGCCGCCGAGGGGAATGTAGACGTATTCCCTGAACCATGTGGAAAGGGAGATATGCCATCTGCGCCAGAATTCGCTGATACTGCGGGAAATATAGGGGTAATTAAAGTTTTTGAGAAACTCAAACCCGAACATTCGGCCGAGACCTATTGCCATATCTGAATAGCCGCCGAAATCGAAATAGATATGCAGTGTATATGCAATGATTCCGACCCATGAACCGAGAACACCGTTTGTTGCGGAGCTTTCGCGGAGAACGTTCCAAAGAGCGATAAGCTGATTTGCAAGCAAAACTTTTTTTGCAAGTCCGACAGTAAAAAGCTTTATTCCGGAAGCAAACTGAGCAACGTTTTCGTGCCTGTTTTCAAGCTGATCCGCAATGTCGCGATAGCGCACGATCGGGCCCGCGATAAGCTGCGGGAAGAGTGCGACATATGTACCGAAATACACGGGGTTCTTTTGAACGGAGGTGTCGTTGCGGTAAACATCGATAACATAGCTCATTGCCTGGAAGGTATAGAACGAAATGCCTATGGGCAGAGGTATTATCGGCGTTGCATAGCTGCGCATGAACGGAAAAACGGCTTTCAGCGTGTCAACAACAAAGCCTGTGTATTTGAATACGCCCAGCAGCGCAAGGTTCAGCACAACGGAAGCAACGAGCACAGCCTTGCAGCGTTTTTTGTTGTTTCGATATTTTCCGACAAGCAAACCGGCAAGCCAGTTGAACGCTATGGAGAATATCATCAAAAGCACAAAACTCGGTTCGCCCCAGCCGTAGAAAATAAGGCTGAGAACACAGAGGATTACGTTTCGGTAAACGCGATTAGGCACTGCATAATACAGTGCCAAAGTTACAACAAGATAGATGAAGATGAACAGCAGACTTGAAAAAACCATCAGCCGATGTTCTCCTGCATGATTTTCATGAGAGCATTGTAGTCGTTGCCCGCAACCATGTAAACATAATTGCCGACGCGATGCACTTCCACAGGATCGAGTTTTGCGGTCTCGGCGGGTGCATATTCTTTTGCAACCTTGCGGAGCCTGTCAAGTCGATTCTGAAGAATACTTTGCAGTTCCTCGGCATATGCCGCATCGGAAACCTCAAAAATCGAAACTTCGCCGACTGTGACCGCATAGTTTTCTGACAGGTACATTGTCCACTGCGCAAGCTTTGTTTTATCGATTCCGTAAACCTCTTCAAGATCCCTCTCGGGCACTTTTGTCATTGACGGAAGCTGACCGGATTCAACAAGCTTTGTGTAAACCGCTTCAACATCCGCCTGCTTAGGCTGAGTTTCATTGCCTTTGCAGCCGATGAAAAGGAGCATAGCAAGAGCAAGAACGGCAGAGAGTGCAAAGGATACAGTGCGTTTCATTGTTTTTCCTCCATGATATCTTTTCGGATAATAAAACCCGAGGAGCATCTTTCTGTGTGTCGACCGAAATTATATTGCACAAAGTCGGTCTGAATAATTCATAAACGGCAGTTCAAACGCTTGGATTATTCGAAAACAAGCTTTCCTTGACCGGTTATATGCCTTGCGGCAAGACTGCGAAGGACATCCGCCCAAACCGCATATGCGGAGTAGGTTTGATGAACGTAGTTGTCGGAGCAGTACTCCTTGGGGAGGAAGCCGCCCTCGTCAATAAGATTGCTTGCGATATTAACAAATTCATAGCCGTTTTTGCGGCACATTTCGGCAAGCAGTCTGTTAAGTGCATAGATATTCTTGTTGTTCAGCTTTTCGCGCTCGCTGCCTTTGAACATATACATTGCACTGATAACGTAAATCTCCGTTTCGGGGCTTTCGCGGCGAATATTCGAAATGACTTCGGCATAGTTGTCCGCAGTGCCCTGAACACCCCAAATGGAAATGTCGTTCAATCCGAACAGAATGAAGACCTTTTTTGCGCCCATTTTCTTAACGGCATCCCAAATGTAGCATTGTTCTCCGCCGTAAACGGGATGCAGGCTGGAATCCGAAATCGGCTCAAGTGCATGTCCGACACCGTAGCTGCCTTCACAGAGGAAGCGCGTATTTCCGAAAAATTCGGGATTTTTTTCGAGCATGCGATTGTTATAGTTTTTCCAACCGATGGTGATTGAATCCCCGATAAACACGGCATCGGAAAACCAGCTTTCACACTCAGCATTACTTAAACCGTAAGTTTCCGTGGGCATTGTGTTGCGTGCGGGTGCGGTTTCACTGCCGAGGGACACGATACTTTCGTTATCCGGAGCTTCAGTCGGCGTGGGATTAATATCCGATGTTACTTCCGAAGTGGGTACACTTGTGGATAAACCGCTGTTTGGGGTTGCACTGTCTGCGACCGAACCCTGTTGGGTTGCGGGAGCATCGGTTTGGTTGGGGGATGCGCTGCCGCCGATGTCGATAACGGGATCATCCGTTGTTTTGCATGCAAGTAACCCCAATGCAAAAATACAGGCAAGCAGAACAGCAACAATTTTACCTAATTTCATAAAACTAAGCCTCATAATATTGTATTTCGCGGCACTCTGAAAATGCGGTATGCATACCCGCAACTGCCGCTTCTGTTGAAGAATTCTACCACATTGGTGCGGGCTTGTCAATTGCAAGTGCGTTTCGGCCGAGAAAATCCGAATCCGGTTGCTTTTTTGCCGCAAAATCAAATATCCCGAAACACCGAAATCCGATAAAAAAGATATCAGCCCTGCGCAATGATGCCTGCAATACCGGCGTCAAGCATTTCGGTCAGTTCCGCTCCCGATTCGCTCACAACATAATAAACATAGCAGCCGTTACGTTTAATTTGAGTGCTTTTAATCTTGTCATACTGCTCAATGCTGTAGCTTTCAGCGAGCTGAGCCTGTGCCTGAATTCGTGCCTTGAAGATTCGTTCAAGCGTTTTGGCATAGGTTTCATCAACGGCTTTGAATATTGCGGCTTCATCCGCCGATGACGAGGGGTTTTCTGCGATATAAAACACGGAGTCCTCAACCTTTTCCGCTTCGATTCCGAAAACGGGAAGATAATCTTCGGTCGGAACGGCAGTCAGAGCCGCCATTTTGCCTGTGCTGCTGATTTCATCAAAAAGCTGCTGCAAGGTCTTCGCACTGCTGTTTCCGGTGCATCCGAAGCAGATGCAGAATGCGAGCAGAAGTGATGCTGCGCCGATAAAAAGCATAATGCGTTCGGCTGTTTCGGAATGTTTTTTTGTTTTTTGATTCATTGTATTGCTGCCTATGTCCTTTCCTTACTCAATTTAAGGTATTGAGCGATGTTAAAAACGGTTAATGCTGACATTGTTTAATGCTGCAGCGTCACGCACCGCTGTTTGATACAGTGATGCGCGCAGGCTTATCTTCCGTGCAGGTTTTCTGTGCGGTATCGGAAGTGCTGCCGCAATGCTCCGTGCTTCTTGAGTATCCGCGAACTATCGCATAACATGCACTGCTGCAAACTATGATATGTTCCTGCATGTCGATTCCGACTTCGTTGAGCAGAAGCCTGAGGCGCCGCGTATTTTCAATATCAAGTGCGGAGGGCTTCGGATCGCCGGACGGATGATTGTGCGCAATGATTATTGCATTCGATTTTTGTGCGAGTGCGATCTCAACAATTCGCCTTAACGAAAACGGCGTTTCGGAGCTGTTTCCCCGTCCCACAATTTCGCTGTAAGTTACGGCGGATTTTGCGTTGAGACAAACCGCAAGGCAAACCTCCTCGCGTTCTTCCGCAATCAATGCACTGCAAAAATCCATTGCATCATCGGTATTTTTCAATTGTTTCCCGGCTGCGTCGGCAATTTTTGCGCGAAAATTGATATCACCGACCAATTTAATCAAAATGGCCGTGCTTTACGAAACCCCTTCTTCCGCAAGTTCGGAAAAGCTTGCTTCAAGCACTCCGCGGAGTGAACCGAAGCGGTTGACCAGACGATGTGCAAGCGGATTCACATCCCGCCGGGGAATGGCATAAAACAGCAGAAGTTCAAGCAGCTGATGATCCCTGAGAGCATCGCTTCCGTTGCTTTTGATATAGCTTTCACGCAGTCGCTTTCGGTGTCCCTCGTGAATATTGCTGCATGTTTTATCGCTCAAAACTGTTTCTCCGTATGCACTGTCAAATTGTTTACTTTATGCTGCCGAAAGCGCGGCGGTTAATCCTGCTGCGCAGCAAGTCGAACGTATTCGCGCGCCAGAAGGCGCACACGTTCGTAATCTTCACTTTTTATTGCAGCTGCATTAAAAATCCCCGTGCTGATGCCGTATGCGCACGCACCCGCCTTTTTAAAGAGCAAAAGGTTTTCGGGTGTAACTCCGCCGACAGCCGCAACAGGAATATGCCTGAGAGGTGCTTTGATCGCTTTGAAGTATTCCACTCCGAGTGCACCGGCGGGGAACAGCTTCACAATATCAGCGCCTGCCGCATGAGCTGCCGTGATTTCCGTCGGCGTCATTGCGCCCGGAATCGAAATCAGCCCGCGTCGCTTTGTTTCCTTGATTATATAGCAGTCACTGTTCGGCGAAACAATATATTTCGCTCCCGCCTGTGCTGCAATGCTGAGCTGTTCAAGCGTCAGCACCGTGCCCGCGCCGACAGCCAGTACAGTGCCGAATCTGCGAACAAGTTTATCCAATGCTTCGCCCGCAATTTCGGGTGCAAGATTTTGCTCAAACGTAATTTCAACGGCTTTGATTCCGCCGCGTGCAGCCGCATCAACGGCGCGAAGCAGAGTGTCGCCGTAATTGCCGCGGGATATTGCAATGATGCCGTTTTCAAGTATTTTTTCAAGCGTGTTGTTCGAATCGATTTTTGCCATTGCTGCAACCTCTTTTATCATATGGGCAGATACGCCCGAATTTAACAAAAAGTTATTTATAACGGAACGGGATTGAAACGGCGTCACACAAGCCCGGCATATCCGTTTTGGCGCAAGCCTTCGTAAACGACGATTGCCACGGAGTTTGAAAGGTTGAGTGAACGCAGACCTTTTCGCATGGGAATACGAATTGCATCCGAGCTGCGCCTTGAGAGCAGTTCCTGCCCGAGTCCCGCCGTTTCCTTTCCGAAAACAAGAAAATCGCCGGGCAGGAATTGCGCTTCGGCAAAGCTTGCTTCCGCATGGGTGGAAAGCAGATGGAACCGTGCATCGGGATGAGCCGCTTCAAGTTCTTCAAAGCTGTCGTAATAGTAAATCTCAAGCTCGTTCCAGTAGTCCAAACCGGCGCGCTTCAAATACCTGTCATCAACGGAAAAACCGAGGGGACGAACAAGGTGCAGCCTGCAGCCGGTAACGGCACAGGTTCGGGATATATTGCCGGTGTTCTGCGGTATTTCCGGCTGAACCAAAACAATGTTAAACATACTCGTTAATCAGGCGATTTGTGTAAATCCCTGCAAAGCATAGCGAAACTTTTTGAAAAGGAGCCGAGAAAAAACGAGCAAGCATTTTTTGCGGAAACCTCCTTTAGGCGGTGTTTCGTTGATTTAATTAAAACTTTTTCGGTCGGTGCGGTCGCTCCCGCGCGGCACCGAAGATGCGGAACGGGAGCGGCGGCCGATGCGGGAAACGATCCGAATAAGCAAATACGGAACGCTTCCCGAAAACCGTCCGAAATAAGCGGAATCGGCTTAAAAACCGCAGAAACGGAAAACAGTTATGACCTCAGAACCGCATCAAGACGGAATTTGAGAGCCTTCAAAATGGTATTCACTGCACGGTTGATGTCTTCATCAGTAAGCGTGCGTTCATCGGAACGGAGTTCGAAGCTGAATGCCATGCTCTTCTTGCCTTCGGGGATGCCCTTGTCGCCCGCTTCTTTGGGATAGTAGACATCGAATACCTTTGCGTTTTCAACAATAACCTGTGTCTTGGCTGTGTTGATGATGTCAATGACAGTCTGTGCTTCAATGTTCCTGTCAACAACAACCGCAATATCACGCGGCACGATCGGGAATTTGGGCAAAGGTCTGTATTTGCGTGAATTGTTTGTGTGCGCCGCAAGCTTGTTGAAATCGATTTCGGCAAGGTATGCGTTGCAGCTCAGGCCGAAATTCTTTTCAACGCGGGGGTGAGTGCAGCCCATTTCACCGATGACTTCGCCGTCAATTGAAACAACGGCTTTCTGGCCGGGGTGCAGATACGCTCCGCCTCCGCGCTCAAACCTTGCGTTCTCAATGCCGAGTATTTCGAACAGCTTTTCAATTATACCTTTAAGCGTGAAAAAGTTTTCGGCATTGCGGACATTTCCTGCACCGCCGTATGCGATAATGCCGAGCATCTTGCGTTCCTCGGGCAGATCGGGGTTGTTGAAGTGAACATTGCCGATTTCGAAGAACCTGCCGTGACCGCTCTTTTTGTTGCAGTTTGTGCGCATCGTGCGGAGCAGGCCGCCGATGAGCGTTGTGCGCATAAGGCTTTGATCCTCGCCGAAGGGGTTTTGCAGGCGAACGGTGTTGCGCTTTTCGTCGTTCTCCGGAATGAGCAGCAGATCATATTCCTGCGGAGATGTGAAATTGTAATTATAAAGCTCCATGAAGCCCATTGCAGCCATTGTATCCTTCACCCTGTCTTCAATTATGACAGAGCGGGAAAGCCTGCCTTGGAAGGAATCGCCGTGCATAAGCGTAGGCTCAATGTTATCGTAGCCGTAAAGCCGCCCGATTTCTTCAGCAATATCCCAGTCGGTTTCGATTCCGTCTTCAATATCCGTGCGGAAGTGAGGAACCTTGATACGCAGCTTGTTTTCACAAACCTCAGCGGGAATGCTGATGGTCGAAAGCAGCTCCGCCATGGATTCTCCGCTGAGTTTCGTGTTAAGAATACGGTTGATATGACAAACATCCGCATTCACGACTTTTTCGGAAATATCCGCATTGCAAACATCGATCATGCTGCCGATGACCCTGCCGGCTCCGAGAATGTCAACAAGCTCAATCGCGCGGTTGACCGCAAGCTCCGCATTCACGGCTTCAACGCCCTTTGTGAACCTTGCGGAGGAGTCGGTTGAATGATGCAGCTTCTGCGTTGTGCGGCGGATGTTTGCAGCGTTGAACACCGCACTTTCGAACAGCGTGACCTTTGTATTTCCGGTGATTTCGGAATTCAGTCCGCCCATGACGCCTGCGATGCCGACGCCCTTATGCGGGTCGGCAATGAGCAGCATATCCGGTGTTACGGCGCGTTGTTTGCCGTCAAGCGTTGTTACAACCTCGCCCTCGACGGCATTGCGAACAACAATATGCGCATCTTCAATGCAGGCAAGGTCGAATGCATGCATCGGATGACCGTATTCAAGCAGAACGTAATTTGTAATATCAACAATGTTGTTGATCGGACGGATTCCCGAAAGCTTCAGACGCAGCTGCATCCATTTCGGTGAGGGCTCGATTTTCAAATCGGTCACAACCCTTGCACAATAGCGCGGGCAAAGGTTGGGATTAAGCACGGTGACTTTTGCATAATCCGCCGCGCTGCCGCTGCCGGCAACGGGTTTGATGACAGGTTCGGGGAATTTCTGACCGAGAGCACTCGCAGCCTCACGGCAGATGCCGATGATACTTTGGCAATCGGGGCGGTTGGGCGTGAGTTCAATATCGAAAATGACATCGTCAAGCCCGAGTGCTTCCTGAATGCGCATACCGTTTGTGTATTTTGTGCCGTCGTTCAGAATCAGAACGCTGTCCGCACCCGCGCCCTCGTATTCAACATCGTTGATGCCGAGTTCCGCACCGCCGCAGAACATTCCGCTGCTCAGCACACCGCGCATCTTTGTGGGCTTTATTTCCGTGCCGTCCGCAAGAATCGCGCCGTCCAGCGCAACGGGAACCTGACAGCCTTCGTACACATTAGTCGCATTGGTAACGATAACAAGTTCGTTTTCCGCGCCGATATCGATATTGCAAACGCGCAGCCTTTCCGCATTCGGGTGCTGCTCAATATGCGTTATTGTGCAGACAACAACGTTGCTGACCTTCATTTCGGGAATGATATCCGCAACCTCGAATCCGCGCAGGAGCATTTTTGAAGCAAACTCTTTGTGCGTTACGTTATAGTCAACATAATCTTTCAGCCATTTAAGCGGTAGTTTCATTATTTTGCCCTCCTTAAATTACAGCTGCCTGAGGAAACGCGCATCGCCTTCGTAAAGCAGGCGAATGTCGCTGATGCCGTATTTCAGGCATGCAACGCGGTCAACTCCGACGCCGAATGCAAGTGCGGACCATTCGTTGGGATCGAGTCCGCAGTTTTGAAGTTCATGCGGGTTTGTGATGCCGCAGCCCATAATCTCCATCCAGCCCGTGCCCTTGCAGGAGCTGCATCCCTTTCCGCCGCAGATCGTGCAGGAAATATCAACCTCGGCAGAAGGCTCCGTGAACGGGAAATAACTCGGGCGGAGGCGTGAGCGGACGTTCTCGCCGAAAACGGCCTTAACAAAAGTGTCGATAGTGCCTTTCAAATCGGCAAATGTCAGGTTTTTGTCAACAACAAGCCCTTCAATCTGCATGAAAACAGGGCTGTGGCTTGCATCGGGCTCGTCAACGCGGAAAACCCTTCCCGGAATAACAAGGCGGAACGGGGGCTTAAGCGCCATAAGCGCGCGCGCTTCGCAGGGGGATGTGTGCGTGCGCAGCAGAACCCTGTCGTTGATGTAGAAGGTATCCTGCATATCCCTTGCGGGGTGATCCGGCGGAAGGTTCAGCTTTGTGAAGTTAAAATCGTCATATTCGATTTCAGGCCCTTCAAAGGTTGTGAAGCCCAATCCAACAAGCGCATCGCGGATTTCGCGATATACCTTGGTAAGCGGGTTGAGCTTGCCGGACGGCAGCTCGATAACGCCCGGAAGGGTAACGTCAACGGTTTCGTCTTCAATGCGCTTTTGCTCTGCAAATGCATCAAGCATTGCTTTTCGTGCTTCAAGTGCTTCGGCAATGGACTGCTTAACCTCATTGGCCGCTTTGCCGAGCTGCGCGCGCCTTTCGGCAGAGAGTTTGCCCATTGTGCGCAGAATAGCCGTCAATGCGCCGTTTCTGCCCAAAACGGAGGTGTTCAGTTCGGACAGCTCTTCTTCGCTTTTGATGTTCTCAAGCCGCTTAAGCGCGTCCTCACGGATTTTTGCAAGTTCGTCAAGCATTTTGTTTTTCTCCTTTATTTTTTCAAATCAAAGAAATTTGTTCCGCAAAATAAATCAAGCGCATCCGTCCCTGAGGGACGAGTGCGCTTTTCTCGTGGTACCACCCTGTTTCACAGCCCGAAACGTGCCGAATGCATCCGCGAAATTGCGTTCGCAAACAGCAACAGTCCAAGGTTGCCTCAAAAAGACTTTATCGGGTCTGACGCGGCAGCGACTACACATTTGTCCCGGTCCAAACCCGCTTTTGTCCGTGAATGAGCCCGAAGAGTACCGACGGACACGGCACGGCGCAAATTCGAGATTCGGAAGGCAAAACTTCACCGCTGCGGCTCCGGAGCGAACTTTATGAGCTTTAATTGCGGCTCGCTCCCAGCAAATGCGAACCTCTCTTGGGCAACCGCCGCTCTTTTCTCCATCAAAGCCAAATTTAATTTGATGAAAATTCTAACACTTATTTTTGGCAATGTCAACCCAGATTAATAATATAAAATGCAAGCACAAGCAGGTAAAGAAAATATATATAACTTTTTTTAAAAATAATGCTTGACAACCGCTTCCGTGCGTGGTATCATAGCTCCTGCATTGTGGAGCGAGAGTTCCAAAGGCAATGACCATCGCGGGGTGGAGCAGTCGGTAGCTCGTCGGGCTCATAATCCGAAGGTCGGGGGTTCAAGTCCCTCCCCCGCAACCATTTCAATTGCGGTCGTGCATCAGCCCCTCCGCACGAATACGGCGGCATAGCTCAGCTGGCTAGAGCATTCGGTTCATACCCGGAGTGTCATCTGTTCGAATCAGATTGCCGCTACCAAACAAAGGAAGCATTCGTTCGATTGCTTCCTTTTGTTTTGCAAAATGAATTCCGTTGCTCTTTCAGCAAAAAATGCAAAGGGTGAAAAAATGAACGAAAGAAAAAGCAGCAGCGCAAAGAGAATGAATAAGGTATGCATTCTGTCAGCGATTGAACAGTTTGTAAAGAAAAATACCGTAATGGTTATTGCGCTTTCGGCTGCGGTCATAACCATGTTTTTTGTGCCTCCGGATAAGCTTTATTCGGGGTATTTCGATTTCAAAACTCTGACATGCCTGTTCTGCGTGCTTGCGGTTGTGTGTGCGCTGAAAAACATTAACTTTTTTTACATGCTGGCACGCAAAATAGTTCGGCTTTTTAAAAACGCCCGCATGAGCGTGCTTGCCCTTGTGTACATAACTTTTATCGGTTCCATGCTGATAGCAAACGACATGGCTCTGCTGACGTTTTTGCCGCTGGGATTTTTTGTGCTCACAACAACGCACAAAGAAAAATACATGGCATTCACTTTCATAATGCAGAATATAGCCGCAAATCTCGGCGGAATGCTGACTCCGTTCGGAAATCCGCAGAACCTGTATCTTTACACAAAGTTTGAAATCCCGAACCTTGAGTTTATGCGTATCATGGCACCGCCTTTCGTTTTTTCGGTCGCTCTTATCACGTTTTGCTGTCTGGTATTTGTAAAGCCGGAACCGCTGGAGCTGAGCGATGAAAAGTTTCGGCTTCCGCCGGTGCGTCTTGCGGTTTACCTTGCGCTTTTTGCGTTGGCAATTGCGATAGTTTTCAGAGGAATTCCGTATTGGATAGGCTTGGTTATAATACCGGCTGTTTTGCTTGCGGCGGACAGAAAGGCACTGCTCGCAGTTGATTGGCCGCTGCTGCTGACATTTGTATTCTTCTTTATTTTTGCGGGAAATATGAGCAGAATAGGCATCGTTCGGCAGTTTCTGTCGGGGCTTTTGGAGCGGAACACGCTTGTGTTCAGTGTTCTTTCGTGCCAGTTCATAAGCAATGTTCCGTCCGCAATTCTGCTTTCACAGTTCACGGAAAACTATGCGGATCTGCTTGTCGGAGTAAATATCGGCGGTGTCGGCACACTCATCGCATCGCTTGCAAGCCTCATCACTTTCCGTGAATATGTAAAGCATAATCCCGGAAAGTCAGGAGCATATGTAAAAGAGTTTTCCCTGTTTAATTTTTCCTTTCTCATATTGCTGACTGGGTTCATGCTTCTGCTTAAAACCGCCGCGCAGCACGGCTCTTAAAAAAGTCGCTTAAATGTCACAAAAACAAACAGCCCTTTCCGATGTCGATGCATTCGGAAGGGCTGCTTATGCATACTTTGCGTACTGTACAGTTGATTGGAACAATACGGTGAATGTCGGGATACTCACCCCGCACCGTTTCGCCGCAAACTCACGGCCGCGGGAGGATTCCGTCGCCTATTTGCGATGAAACGATCGCATGAAGGTCTATGATGAACCAATCTCCGATAATTATTTTGCTCTTTTCAACAAAGCCGGAACGGTGTCCGATTCGAACATAGTACCAGTCCCCGATTTCAAACCAAACGCGGATCTGCGCACCGGCACTTAGTGACACGATTTCGGCTGCATATTGAGAAGGGGAGGTACGAAGGGCGGCAGCTTCGGTTGTTTTTGCCTCGCAGACTCTTTGCTGCGCAGCAATGGGCGACGGGAAAAGCTTAACATCGATATAATCGCCGCGAACATAGCCGAGTTTTCCGTCCGCAATGCAGCAAATCCAACCGTTAACGGCATTGATAACGTCAACATGCGTGCCCGTGTTGAACTTGCCCAAACTTGTGAATGATGCGGAAGGACCGGAACGAAGGTTGACATTGGTCGTGTTGAACTCGCCGTATGCTTTGATATTAAGGCTGTATGCAAAAGGACGCTCGGGATTCAGCTCGCAAACATCGGTAAGCTTCATTTTCCCATAGTAAAATTTAAGCACCTGCTGATAAGTCTGACCCTCACGCGCCCGCGCCTGAGCACCGTATTGCGACATTCCGAGGCCATGCCCGTAGCGGCAGAAATAGATGTTGTAACCGGTGCTCGTCGGTTCTCCCCAGTACATCTTATAATTTTTTGTAAAAACACCTTCAGCTTTCAACCTGTCGGCTGAAAACCCGAAGGAAACTTCCTGCTCGCCGCTGCCGGTGCCAACAAGAATACGCACATCAACATTCGCCATGTTGCGTTCGCAGTTTTCGAATTTCGGTGTGTTCACATCCGTTTCAAGAATTGAAATGAGCCGAACGGAAGAACCGACAATTTTTTTCGCCTCTTTGCGAAGGAGAGCGTTAAATGCTTCGTTGTCGGATATTTCTCCGTATGTAATTTCAAGATTCTGCCTGCAGGCAGGGTTGGCTTCATAAAAGTCAATGTCATCAAGACGGATTTCATACAGCGGGTCAAGCGAATCATATCCGAAAAGGTGCGACGGCAAAGCGGTCTCTCCGCCGTTTGTTGCACCGTAAAACGCAAGAGGGATTTCGTTATCGACGGACAGAATGACGCCCGTTGTTTCAACGCAGGCACGCATACATTTTTCGTAGCCGGGTTTATAGCCGCGATAACCCTGATAGTTAAACGAATCGGTTATATCATAATCATCACCGGGCATGGTAAAGCCGAATGCATAGGTTCTTGAGGCGACCGCCTGGCATTTGAGTGATTCGATGGGGCAGGACTCGCTCATTTCGTAAGGCACGATGCCATAGAGATAATGCGCCGTCGGAATATTGTTGATGACTCGGAGCGTTCCGTCATCATTGATGCGGAAAACAAGGTTGCCCAAGTATTTCCTTTCGTTTGCGTTTCCGCTGCAAAAGAGCTGGAGCCAACCGGCGGATTCGTTGTAATTCACGCGCATAAGCGTTATTTCGGAACCCCGATAAACGGTTGAACCGCCAGAGCTGAGCGTAATTTTACCGTCTTCAACGGTGACGGCAGCTGTGCGGGGGGAGCTTTCGCTGCCGACAACAGCACGCATATTTTCCGCAACATAATATGCGCCGCAAAGCTCAAGGCGAACACTTGCCGTTTCTCCGACGGACAGCTTGACATTTATAAACGAAAAATCAGAATTTACACTTCTTCGCACATCGCGCTTCAGTTTCGGAACACCATCGGCAGTCATAGGAATGCCGCTTGAAGATTCCCGTTCATCGTTCGAACGGAGATTATCGGCTGCTCTGCCGGTTTGGGTTTTGGCAAAGTCCGCCGTAAAGCTCGCGGCTGTCGATGCTGCCGCAGGCAGTGCCGCGCCGAGTGCGATCGCGGCAAAAAGAAGCACGGCGATCGACGATGAAATAAACCTTTGCAGTCGTGTTTTTTTGTTATTCATTAAAACTTATCCTCCTTTTTCGTTCAAGAATTGTGCGAACGGCCTCCGAAGCAAGAGCAAGCCCGAACGCTCCGGGAACAAAGGGTACGCTTGCGGGTGCGTTCAGCTTCATATCCGGATCCGGAACGGGAATGACGGGTGTTTTCGGCTCTTCAACGGAATAAACAACTTTGAGTTTTTTTATACCGCGCTTGCGCAATTCTCTGCGCATAACGCGGGAAAGCGGGTCGATGCTTGTTTCAAAGATATCCGCAATGCGAATTTTGTCCGGCTCAAGTCTGTTGCCCGCACCCATGCTGGAAAGAATCGGAATGCCGCATCGTGACGCTACCTCAATGAGTGCGATCTTTGCCGTGACATTATCCACGGCGTCGATGATTATATCGGCATCTGCGGGAATCAGCTCTTCCGCATTTTCACGCGTCACAAAACAGTCAAATGCTTCGGTGATGCAGTCCGAAACATCCGCAATATGAAGACTCATCGCTTCAACTTTTTTCATGCCTACGGTGGATTTTTTTGCACAAATCTGCCTGTTCAGATTGCTCGGCTTGACCTTGGCCGAGTCAAAAATTGCAATTCGGCCGAGGCCGCAGCGAACCAATGCATCAACGCAGTGCCCGCCGACTCCGCCGACTCCGAAAACCGCCGCCTTGGATTCGAGCAGGATGTTTTCTGCATCCTCACCAAGCAACATTGCCGTTCTGTAAAAAGTTTCTCTCATTCCGAACCCGTATCTCCGAATACCTTGCATCTCGACTGTTCAGCCGTTTTGGGTTTTTTCGGGCGAATGCACGAGCATTGCCCGCCTGTTAAGCAACATTATATCAAATCGGCACGAATACTGCAAGCTTTTGACAATGCAGGCGTTTTTTGAAAAAAAGCAGCTTTACCTGTCGCCTCGTTTTATGGTATCATTCTTTCAAAGGATTAAAATTTTGAACAGAAGGAAGGGAAAACATGGCGGCAAGAATAGTGCATCACGCGGCAGCGGAACGGTTATTGAAATGCGTTGAATTTAAAAACCCCGACAGATTTCGCTTTGGCATAATAATGCCCGACTCGGCAGGATGGTCTTCGGAAGAGAGCAAAAAGGCGCATTTTTTGAAGTTAATCTGCGGCGGCACAAAAAAGACCTACGATTTAACAGCATTCCGCAGCAGATTCGGACGGAAGGTGATGACAGATGATCTTTATTTGGGCTATTACCTGCATCTTGTTCAGGACCTGCTTTTTCGCGCCTTTATTTACGGGAAATATAATTGGGATCCGCACACCGACGGAAACATAGACAGGCTTCACGATGATTATCGAAAAGCAAATACATACCTGTCAAAAAGACATGGTTTGACTTTCAATATTGTTTTGCCGGAGAATTTGAACGCAGAAGAGCTGAGTCGTATTGCGGAATTTAAACCGCGGGAGTTCCTTGCGGAAATGTATTCGGATTATAAACAAAACTCCGGAGATTTAACGAAGGAGTCCCCCGCATTCTTTTTTACGGGCGAAATGGCGGATGAATTCATTGAAATTGCAGTTGACGGCTGTTTAAATGAGCTGAATGCTCTTAAAAAAGGCGTTTCCGCGATTAATGAAACTTTGCTTGCATTTGCATGGTAACATATCGAAAAATGATTATTTTAAAAATGTTGAATACATGCAGCGGCAAAGGCAGATGCTGAACAAAAAAGAACGGAGAAAAAACTGTGGAAGATACGGTGTTTGAAAAAATTTATAAAGTAGTTCGCAAAATTCCGCGAGGCAAAGTTGCAACCTACGGGCAGATCGCTGCTCTTGCGGGCAATCCGCGCTGGGCACGTGTTGTAGGCTATGCCCTGCATGTAAATCCGGATCCCTCCGAAATTCCATGTTATCGCGTTGTGAACAGGCAGGGCAAAGCTTCTGCCGCATTTGCTTTCGGCGGTGAAAACATGCAGATTAAGCTGCTTTCCGCAGATGGGGTTGAGTTTGTTGACGGGCATGTGAACATGGAAAAATATCTCTGGCGGCCTGACGGGGACGAAAAATAAACCGAAACCGAAGTCTGCGTGCCCGTGAACCGAACGCAGCAGGTGTTCACGGCACACCTTATATTCATACCGTGCCTCCCTTCTGCATAAACCGTTAACGGGAAATCCAAAAACGGGCGCAAAACGCGAAAGGAAGGCAAACATGGAATACAGACGCAGACGAAAGAACACAAGGCGCAGGCGCGGGGGATATCAGGCATATTCCGCAGCCGGCGGACGCGGAGAGAGCGGGGGAGGATTCGGGCTGCTGATACTCCTGCTGCTGATGGGCGGTATTATTTATGTTTTATTTGCAACTTCGGTCGGCTCATGGCTTACGGAAAGCGTTTTCGGCCGAAAACACGGCGGGAATACGCTCGCAACCACCGAACCCGCGGGGGCAACACCGGGCCTGAGCTTTTCAAACCCGCAAACGCAAAAAATGCATTTTTCGGGGCTGGACATGTATGCGCTGCGGCTCGGCAGTTTTGAATCCGATGCCGAAGCAAGTGCACTCAGTGCCTCCGTGCGTGCACTCGGAGCGGCAGGCTGCATTATCGACAACGGGGACGGAAGCGTTTCGGTTTTTGCCTCGGCATACACAACGGAAGCGGGTGCCGAAAGCGTTCGAAAACGCCTTGTTGAACAGGGGTACAAGGCGGAAATCGTGCCCTTTGCATGCGAATCCGTCGAAATTGAGGTCACGGCAGAAGCGGAGCGCTTGGACGGAATTGCGGAAGCGGTCGGGTTTTCGTTCGGAATAATTAATGATTTAAACAACGAAGTGATAAATTACGACACAGCCGAACGCGGCATTGAATACGGAAAGGCCATCGGGAGCGAATTGCTTGAAAACATCCGAAGCCTGCGTTCCGCATTGAACGGCGTGCACGACGGCAGAGGCGTCATTGATGCGCTGGATGAGTACTATATGCAGCTCACCGCACTTGTAACAGCCTTCAATTCGGCAGAAACGCAAAATCGCGTTGAACTGAGCGGATTGCTGAAAAATTTGCAGATAGGCGCAATTGAAGCCTATATGAATATGCTTAATGCAGTTGCAGACATGTAAAAAAAGCATAAAACGCTCCCCCCGCAGTACGCTGCGGGGGGAGATTTAAATCGTTGATGTATACCTGCAATCGTGTATAATATAACTGAAGTTTTCCCTTGCGAAACCTGTGGATTTATAGTAAAATTCAAATATTTATTAGGGAAATGCGGTGCGGATCTGCTGCAAGCCCAAAAAGGCTTTGATTTGCAAGCTTTTTTTGAAAAATCGGCACTTTTGCTGCGCACAACCCGAAAACACGGAGGGCGTTCGGCATGAAACTTTTGGAGGAGCGCATTGCGCGCGAGGGAAAGGTTCTTCCCGGCAATGTTGTAAAGGTTGACGGATTTTTGAACCACCGCGTTGACGCTGCTTTTTTGGGCAAGCTGGCGGATGAATTCATTGCTCATTTTGACATAAACGGACTGACGGCGGTTATGACTGTCGAAGCGTCCGGCATTCCGCTTGCAACGGTTTGCGCCGAAAAGATGGGTGTGCCGATGATATTTGCAAAAAAAGCAAAGAGCGACAATATTGAAGGCGGACTTTTTAAAAGCGAAATCATGAGTTATACTTACAAAAAGAAAGTTACACTCATTGTTTCCGCAGAGTGGCTGCATCCGGGAGACAGAATCCTGATCATCGATGATTTTATGGCGCGCGGCGAAGCAATGCGCGGGCTTGTTGCGATCATTGAACAGGCCGGTGCGGAACTTGTCGGCATCGGCATTGCGGTTGAAAAAGGCTTCCAGGGCGGCGGCGATGCGCTGCGTGCAAGAGGTATTGATTTATATTCGCTTGCAATAATCGAAGAGGCAACGCCCGACGGAATCCGTTTCCGTGAACAGTAAATTTGCGGAAACAACATCTTGTTTACAACAAAATGGTTTATATAAGGAATACTATATGGAGAGAATTGTAATCATCAATTTCGGAGCGCAGTATAACCAGCTCATTGCACGCAGAGTGCGTGAAGCAGGGGTTTACAGCGAGCTCCTGCCGCCGGATTCCCCGATCGAAAAGATCAAAGGCGACGGTCTGTGCGGTATTATTCTGTCCGGCGGGCCGGACAGTGCATATCTTGAAGGCGCACGAACCTGCTCCGACGAGCTGTTCAATCTCGGCGTGCCCGTGCTTGGCATCTGCTACGGAATGCAGCTTATGTGCCAAAAACTCGGCGGCAAAGTCGGCCCCGCTCCGACGCGTGAATACGGCAAAACACCCATGCATTTCAAACGCAGCCCACTGTTTAAGGACATGCCCGATTCAATAACATGGATGAGCCATAACGACTCCTGCCTTGTTTGCCCTCCCGGTTTTGAAATTATTGCAAGCAGCGATAATTGCGAAATCTGCGCGTTCGCAAACGAAGAGCGCAGGCTGTACGGCGTCCAGTTCCATCCCGAGGTTAACCACACCGAATACTGCAAGCAGTTTTTCCACAATTTCGTGTATGAGATCTGCGGCTGCAAGGGCGGCTGGTCAATGGCAAACCTTGCAAATCAGCTCATTGAAGAAGTGCGCGCAAAGGTCGGAAACGGCAGAGTTGTTGCGGGCCTTTCGGGCGGCGTTGATTCTTCCGTTGCCGCAACCCTTGTGCATAAGGCGATCGGCGACAGGCTGACCTGCATATTCGTTGATCACGGCCTTCTTCGCTTGAACGAGGCGGAGGAAGTAATGGGCTTCTATCGCAACGAAATCGGCCTGAATGTTATCGAAGTCAATGCAAAAGATCGCTTCCTTTCAAAACTTGCAGGCGTTACGGAACCCGAGCGCAAGCGCAAGATAATCGGCGAAGAATTCATTCGCGTTTTTGAAGATGAAGCAAAGAAAATCGGCGCGGACTACCTGCTTCAGGGCACGATTTATCCCGATGTTATCGAAAGCGGCGCAGGCGGAGCATCCGTGATTAAAAGCCATCATAATGTCGGCGGCCTGCCCGAAGATATCGCATTCAAAGGCCTTATAGAACCGCTCCGCATCCTCTTCAAGGATGAGGTTCGCCTCCTCGGCGAAAGTTTGAACATGCCCGCTCCCATTGTATGGAGGCAGCCCTTCCCGGGTCCCGGGCTTGCGATCCGCATCCTCGGCGACATTACCGACGAAAAGCTCGACATCCTGAGAAAGTCCGACTTTATCCTCCGCGATGAAATTGCGAAAGCAGGTCTTGACCGTTCGGTTTGGCAATATTTCACGGTATTTACGGGAATACGCTCAGTCGGTGTTATGGGCGATCAGCGCACCTATGACTACGCAATCGGCGTTCGCGCGGTAACTTCGACCGATGCAATGACGGTCGAGTTTGCAGAGCTCCCCTATGACCTGCTCCGCACAATCAGCAACAGAATTATTGCCGAAACGCCCCACGTTAACCGCGTAATGTTCGATATTACGGATAAACCCCCGGGAACGATTGAGTGGGAATGATACCCGAAAGGCTGAAAAGCCTTGAAAATGTTGGACTTTTGTGTTACAGAATTGCCCAGCGACAACATTTTAAGATTATCTAACGAATAAGGGGGCTTAATGCGACAGCCTCCTTTTCTTTGTAGATAACATCTCACGTTCTTATGAGATTATCTTGCGAACATTGTCGCTTTGTGCTATAATACAATCAGTTTAAATTTGGAACGGAGAATTGCAATGCCTATTTCCTACGATAAGCTCTGGAAGCTGCTGATCGATAAGAAAATGAACCGGACAGATTTGAAAGACGCATCCGGTATCAGCTTCAATGTGCTTGCTAAGATGGGAAAAAACGAATTTGTCTCTATGGAAAGCCTCTCAAAAATATGTATTGCTCTTGATTGCAATATTGGAGATATCGTTGACGTTATGGCAAATGAGGATTAACAAAATTATAAGGAGGAGAAACAAATGGATTTTAAGCAGTACAAAGGAAAGGACATTCTCGCGTGGCTTTGGTTTGATCCGGACTATTATAATCCAGATAAAGGCAACACCGTGTGCTATGTTTATCCACGCGTTCTGGTTAATAAATCTCATTACGAATTAATAGATCCTGAAGATTTTCCGAAACATGGTAGCATTAGAGTTAATATCAATGGTGGGGACACCGCAGAGGATCTATATGAAAGATTTGGGTCTTTTATTAGCTTAAAAATCAACGAGGACGATCCGTATCCGAACTACGATGGAAACAATATGTACAGTCTCAGGTACAATTCTAGATTTGGACGGACTAATTCCGGAATCTGGATAGAAAAGTTTTCGGGTAAAGACTTCTATCAAATTATTGATGTTGATAGTGATATTTCAGCCCTCATAAATACTAGATCTATTCCAGAGCCTGATTGTACTATACGCACCACTCTTGTCTTGTTAAGATTTAACAGCAAGTTATATGGTCCCTTTGAGTATGATATAACTGAAGGAACCATGAAACTACGAGGTATAAAGGATTATCAATATAATATAGGAGAATATAGTGCTGTAGACTATAATGATGAATTATTGGTAATCACTGACCAGAATGATAATGAGGCTGTTATCATCATGCCTAAATCAGTTTTCGTTTCTCCAGAAAAATCTGAGAACCGATTCGATTGGATAAGCGAAGAAACACTGATTGATAGTTTTATTGAGTCAATGCGCGTTGAAAACAGCTATACTCGAGACCAAATTCGACAACTCAAAGAAATGGCACACCAACTTATCGAAAGGGGCTCTAATGTTTCTTTTACGAAAGAACGTATCTCGAAAATACAGTCCCTAATGGTCGGCATTGCCCAAAATGAAGAATATGTACAGACAATGCTTCAGTTTGCATTATCTGATGAGTCAACAAAGGAAGCACTTGTTAAAGAACTTGTAAGCAATCATTTTGATCAGATTCAAAACAGAATAACCGAGTTTTCTGCTGTACAAGAGCGCTTGTCTGAACTAAAGTCGCAGGAAGTTTCCATGGAGAAGCATATTCAAGAATTACAATCTGAGGCAGAGAGCTCAAAGCAACCAACTTCTGAGGATGACCAAAATAAAATCGATAAATTAACAAAGGCCAACGATGATCTGCAAAAAGAAAATGAAGGATTGGCCGCAATAATTGGCACTCAGAAGGAAATTGAAGCATTAAGAGCAGAACGCGATTCTTTGAAAAAAGAGCGGGATATCGAACGCGAGAAACGAGATCAGCAACTACTAGACAATAAAGAACTTGAAAAGCAGTTCAATGCTACGCTAGAAGCATTTAATGACCAAGCCAAGCAAACGGCTCGAATTCTTGACAGTAAACTCCTCGATAAAATTTTGCGTGGCATAGGGGATGAGCCTACCATAGAAACTCGAGATCCGTTCGAGAGTGCTCTGCTACATACGGAGTCAATGGATGATAAAGACATTATTGAGCGCGTTTTGGGTTTTGTTCGTGATAAAGCCCATAGAGATGTCTCCTCCAACGACATCGCCAATTATCTCATATGCATTACGCAGGGATTTATTACAACATTTGCGGGAGAGCCTGGAACGGGAAAAACCTCGCTCTGCAATATTCTTGCTAAAGCGTTGGGCTTAGTGGCAAATGTTAAGCAAAGACGCTTTGTTGATATTTCTGTTGAGCGAGGTTGGTCTTCTCATAAGGACTTCATTGGATATTACAATCCGCTATCCAAGAAGATGGAACGTAGCAACAGAGAAGTTTTTGATGCTTTTGAACTGATGGATAAGGAGTGCAAATGCGATAAATCCGAAATAGCTCCCTTTGTTATCCTTCTTGATGAAGCAAATCTTAGCCCCATAGAGCACTATTGGGCAGCATTTCTTAGAAATTGCGACTTTGGATCGATTTCTAATCGAACTATTCCACTCGGCGGTTCAAAGAGTTTCAAACTGCCTGACCATCTTCGTTTCCTTGCGACGGTGAATTTTGATCACACAACTGAAGAACTTTCTCCAAGATTCTTAGATAGAAGTTGGGTTATTATGCTGGAACCGACGAGAATTGATGACGAATCAGATGAAGAAATTGAAAATTTCAAAGATATGATATCTTTTGCCGCCATGAAAGCAGCATTTTGTATTGGGAAAAATGATGTAATTGATGAAGCGATTCAAAATAAGTGGAACGCTGTTCAGAAAATTTTCCGAGACCATTCGCTCCAAATTATGCCTCGCAATCAAAAGATGGTCAAAAACTATTGCGCAGTTGGATGTAGATGTATGGAGCGTGATACTCCAGCGACAAAATATGCACCGTTGGATTATGCTTTTTCTCAAAAAATTCTCCCGGCTATCAACGGTAATGGCGAAAACTATCGTTTGTTGATCGAAGATTTGCTGAAGGAGTGTACCATGCAGAATATGCCTATAAGCGCTAAACATCTCGAAAGGATGAAACGCATAGCTGAAAGCAATATGGGCTTCTACCAGTTCTTCTCCCGCTAAAAACAACCATACAAAAGGAGGACATATCTATGATGCAGTGTATTCTATCATGCCCAATCATGCAACAAAGAACTTCGCTTGATTTGTCTGACCGTCTCATGGATATGTCCTCCGTTGATTTCTCAAAGTGCAAGGCAGTTTATGAGGACGGAAGCTACGATATATACTTTCAAAGTGACAAGTACCATAAAAATGACATCGAATCAATTGATGTATGCGTTAACGGAGAACGCGTAGGAGGCATTGCTTTGAATCCTGACACTGAAACAGTTGAGGGTTATACAAAGTATAACGAGAGTCTATTTGCTAAGCAGCCATTTTTGCTCCACTATGACCTTGTTACCCTTTCATTTATTATGAATTTTACTAACGGGGTATCAAAGGAACTCTTTTCTGAGTTCTTATTGTGTATGAGCAAGAACCAAGAAGATACTTCAAATATACAAAAAATTCTTCAAGAGCTAATTGCGTTTGATGATGCACAAGTAGGAGAGTGGATTTTTTCCAATGCAGACCGAGGCGCAAGCAATAGCCTGTATGCAGGAAAGTGGAATAAGCATGCGTATAAATCTCTCAGTTCTTATATTCAATTACTGGAACAAGTAATTGCGTGTTATAAGAACAACTTTGCATACTTCAAAACACAAGGCAAGCATACAATAAAGCGTACCGAAGTGCTTGTACCATATGAAAAAGTGAAGCAAGTTTATCGTGATAGTTTTAATTGGATACTGCAGAACGCAGATCAGTTAGCTGCTGTTCCATATACAAGCGGTATTCAGTTTCAGGATAAAAACTTCTTACCATATCAAGTCAGAACAGATGCAAGCCGAAAAAGCTGGAATGTTTATGAAAACAGAGTTATTATCGGCTTTTTGAACACAGCATTGCTAAACGCAAAGCAGGTTTCCGCAGAATTTGATAGAGACGTTTTGAATGAGGAACGCGTTATTTCAAGAATTCACGGTAGTTTTCCAAAAGAGTACCGTGCACCAATTATTACGATCAAGTCCTTGCAAATTTCATTTTGCAGACTACTATTGAAAAAGCTCAATTGCTTAATTGACACACTTCAAAGTGTGGGCAAACAGTATTCATCATTATTTGATGTCCAACCGTTAGTACTGAATACCTTGCCGAGAAAAACAAACACTTTTTGCGAGATTAAGCCTTATGCACAAGTGTTTGAAATTATAGTTCGGTGGTTCCGGTACGGGGAGTATAGCTTAGAAAAAGAGCGGCTAATTCTGCAAGTAAAGACTTTGGATAAACTCTTTGAGTATTATTGCCTGCTACGGCTTCTGAAACTTTTAGCTGACAACGGATATCAAAAGGCGAATGTCAAAGAACCTGTTTTCAAATTTGACTATGTCTCAGCGGATGAGCATTATCAAAATGAAAAGGATGTTGCAAATACTTATCTACTTAGCAATGGTGAAGTAACCGCCACACTGTACTATCAACCGGTTATAAGCGCGGTTCAATTTGAAAACGATCTCACGCTTTTTAGAACAACGAAACCACCTGCAGGAAATCCAGACTATTACACACCGGATTTTGTGTTGAAATTTACTTCTTCCGAGGACGACGAAGAGTATGCGATATTTGATGCAAAGTTCTCATCCAGAGCAAATATCAAAAAGCATAGTTTGCCCGAGGTTATTCGTAAATACTCCTGTGAAATAAGTGCTGCCTCTCGAAGCAGCGCCCCCAAAATGGTTTGGGTTCTGCAAGGTAGAGTTAATGGTATTGAAAATGCAATTTGGAAGTATCATAATTCACAATTGGCTTCTAAATATCGACCAATAACTTCGTTCGGAATTGTCTCAATAAATACAGCGGTTGAGATTAGGCAACGATTGTGGAACGAAATAAGAAGTAGTATTTCACTCTTGCAATGAGCGTAAACAAAAACTGAGAACTACTTACGTTGATAGCATTCCCCGATAGCTTTTTGATAGCAGAAAGTCGGGTACCCCATAGGATTGGGATAATTGATATCAAATAAAGCCAAATGAAATCAAATGGTCTATACAAAAAAGTTTAGACTGCGTTTACACTTGGCGAGTGGGAATAACCCAACGATTCCTGCGGGCTCTGTGGATACGGGTTCACTTGTTAAAAGAATACACCGCCGCATCGGACAGTTTTGATGCGGCGGTTTTTGCTGTACACGGTTGAAACGTTTCAAAAGCTGTGCTATCATAATAGAAAGTCACAACAAGTATTACTGACGGAGAAACTAAAAATGAAGAACGTAATTCATATTTTCGGAGCTTCCGGTTCGGGCACAACAACGCTTGGCAAAAAAATATGTTCGGAATTGGGTTATACATTAATGGATACCGATGCTTATTATTGGATTCCGACGGAGCCTCCGTTCAAGCTTAAACGTTCGGCGAACGAGCGGATAGAACTGATGAAAAATGATATCAATAAATCAGCAAATGTCGTTATATCCGGTTCACTTGCAGATTGGGGAGATGAGTTGATTCCGTGTTTCACTTTGGCTGTAAGAATCGAAATGAAACAGAGTGTGCGCATGGAAAGATTGCTGAAGAGAGAGCAGGCGATTTATGGTTCGCGCATTGAACCGGGAGGGGATATGTACCGACAGCATGTCGAGTTTTTTGAATGGGCAAAATCCTACGACAGCGGCGGTGCGGAAATCAGAAGCAAGGCAAGACATGATCAGTGGCAGAAAAAGCTTTCGTGCAGGGTTCTGCATTTGGACGGTGAAGCCGAAATTGATGAAAAATTCAAAAAGGTGTCGGAAGCGCTCGGCCTTTTTGAAAAAAGAACTTGACAATTGCAGACTATTGCGATAGTATAGACTACAGAGATAGTCCGGAGGCGAAAGAATGAGAGAAAAATTGTTTGACAGTGAAGCGAAGGTTATGGAAATAATTTGGGCAAGGGGTGCGATTTCCGCAAAGGAGATCAGTTTGATTGCTGCCGACACCATCGGGTGGAACAAGAACACAACCTATACTGTCATAAAAAAACTTGAAACGAAAGGTTTTATTCGCCGTGACGAACCCGGATTCATCTGCACTCCGACGGTTACTCGGGCGGAAATGCAAAAAAGGGAGGCCGTATCCCTGCTCAACAAGGTTTTCGGCGGTTCGCGCAAAGCACTGTTTTCAGCTTTGTTGGAGGATGAAAAGCTTACGGAGAGCGAAACAGACGAACTTCGACGATTGATTGAAAAAAGGTGACGACCATGCTCGGAGAGTTTTGCTATTGGATAGTTAATATGAGCATAACGGCTTCCGTTACGGGGCTTATCGTTATGGCTGCAAGAAAGATTAAAGCCGTTCCGCGCAGATTTTCCGTATTTCTGTGGATAATTCCGTTTGTGCGCATGTGGGTGCCTTTCGGCCTGAACAGCCGATACAGCCTGATGACGCTGATTTCGCAACTGACAACAAAAACCGTAACGATTTATCAGCCCGCGGATGATATCGCCTTTTCCGTAACAAACACACTAATGCTTGCAGACAGCTATTTCCCCATTGCGTATAAGGTCAATATTCTGAGCAAGGTGTTTGAAATTTCATCATTGGTTTGGATAATTTCGGCATTGGCTTTGATTCTTGCGTTGACAATACTTTATTCAACAACAAAGCATGAAATTCGGGATGCCGTTCACCTCAAGGGGAATGTTTTTCTGTCTCCGAAAGTGGAAAGCCCCGCAGTATACGGCATTATCAGGCCGCGCATCGTTTTGCCGATGTCGTTTGCGGCAGCGGAACTCAAACATATTCTGCAACATGAAAAAACACATATTCGCAGACTGGATAATCCTCTGGCGATTGGCAGGCTTTCTGACGGCGGCAGTTCACTGGTTCAACCCTCTTTCATGGATTTTTTTAAAAGCGTTCCTCTCGGATCTTGAACTTGCGTGCGATGAGGCCGCAACAGCAAAGTACAGTGAAGATGAGCGCAGGGAGTACGCACTTGACCTTTTGAACTGCGTTCAAAGCAAAAGCCTGTTTGTTTCGGCATTTGGAGGAGCAAAAGTGCGAACGAGAATTGAAAGCATTCTTTCGTATAAGAAAATGACAGCGTTTTCCGCAGTCGGGTTCGGGCTGCTGATAATTATCATCATATATACCCTGCTCACAAATGCAGGTTAATGAAAGGAGAATAAAATGAAAAAAATCGTGTGTTTGTTGCTGGTCGTTTTGTCGGTTGTAATGTTTGCGGCGTGCATCGGCAAGCCGGAACAGACGGAAAAACAAGCGGAAAATCAGACGGAAGCTCCCGCCGTTGACAGCGGCGAAAAGCAGCGGCTCCAACAGGTTTTGGAAACGGTCTGCTCCGCGGATGAAGCTCTGGAACTTGCGAAAAAATCGAATGCCGTTGTTTTCGAAACCAAGGGTTGTGTTTTCGGAAAAGAAACATGGGATGCGTTCTATGAAAAGGTCAGCAAGGGCGCTCCCGCAATCGTTCTGTGTGCAAATTACTACACACTGAGCAGAGAAGGCATAAGCGACGAACTGTACGAGCAGCATAAGGATAAGTACCCGCAGTTGGTCTTCAATTTGCTGGAATACGACGGCGAGACTTTTGTGCTGAGGTGGCATGAAAGCACGGTGGAACACATAGGCAACAGGGATACCTATAAATATCTGCTGCATTTCACGGGTGATGCGCCGTCGGAAGCAGCAAGGTATACACAATATGACAACTATGTTCTTGTCAACGATCCGACGGTAACTTGGGACGAAATTGTTCTCAGCATATGCAGCTCGCAGAGCTCGCAGCTTGGCGACTCCATTCCGCACCGTGTTATTTATAAAAACTATCTCGGTTGGAAGGACTGAACCGGAGAAGTAAAAATGCAGAGCCTTCCGTTTCGTTTCCGCAGCTCATATAAACGGGAAATGAAGCGGAAGGCTGAAATTTAATGCGGCGAAGCATGCTGCCGCATTGCAGCGGCGGCAAAAAGCCGAGGGTCGAAATATCAAGCTCACCGGCTGAGTTTAAGCTCGGGCATACGGCTGTTTCACTAAGAGGCGGATGATGCCGGCATTGCTTCGGTACTTTTCAGACTTAATTCACTTCAAAACATCAAAGCTTAATCCAATACCTTTGCACGGGAACCCCGTCCTCGACAACTTCGTTTTCAAGCACGCCGCCGTGCAGACTGGAAGGACCTTTGCCTCAGCGCATTCGTGCGGGTTGCGACCTCGAACCATGATGATATTCTGCAACTTGCAAATCTTTGCCTCAGCGCATTCGTGCGGGTTGCGACTGCATCGTCAAAAAATCCCGCCAGTCATGCTTGCGCTTTGCCTCAGCGCATTCGTGCGGGTTGCGACAATGGGATGATGCGCGAAGCTGCGCCGTCCTTACTTTGCCTCAGCGCATTCGTGCGGGTTGCGACAAAACTGCTGGGCTGTCCGCGAACGAGTACATGCTTTGCCTCAGCGCATTCGTGCGGGTTGCGACGAGGATGCGCTTAGAGACGCGTTGGATAAACCCCTTTGCCTCAGCGCATTCGTGCGGGTTGCGACGGAGAGAACAAGTCGCAGATAGCGAAACGGATAGCTTTGCCTCAGCGCATTCGTGCGGGTTGCGACGCTGTAGCCTGTTTGACAATCGGTGATTGTCTCATCCTTTGCCACAGCGCATTCGTGCGGGTTGCGACAAAGGCTTTAGGCTATCAGTTGGTAATCGAGAAACTTTGCCACAGCGCATTCGTGCGGGTTGCGACGATACATTGCCCGCATAGGGATAAACAAGCACGGACTTTGCCACAGCGCATTCGTGCGGGTTGCGACGAAGACAAAATAACAGTGACGATTACGGAGGCACTTTGCCACAGCGCATTCGTGCGGGTTGCGACGTTGTCATTCAGCGGATCAATTACGGGAATCTTCCTTTGCCACAGCGCATTCGTGCGGGTTGCGACTGTAAACGTCTCCGTGTGTAAAGTCTTCGCCAAGCTTTGCCACAGCGCATTCGTGCGGGTTGCGACTGCGGAAAAGCAATGGAGCGCACTGCGAATTTGCTGCGAGAAGGTAGATAGCTTTTCAAGCGTGGGCGAATCAGGGCTTGCGCTGACTATTTTCCCTTTCTCTTTTGCTGCCAAAGCAACCTATGTTGCCATTAACGACAGCTTCGGACGGGCAATCGACCGATTTTTTGGTGCGAACCGCACCGGAATTAGTGTTAGCTATGACTTCGCCGAACACCCATGCTTGTGACCGTTTTCGGAAGGGATTCCAAGCGATGAATCTCGGCATCGTGCATAATGACAAAATTCGGATAGTCTATCCGCAGTGCTTCTTTATCAAAAGAACAAGGCTGCGGTATCGTGTGTTGGAGCAGGAAAGCAGAGTACAAATCGCGCTGAATCCGCTTTGTTTTGCTGCTGTCGGAGCCATCTGAAATCGGCATGTAATTCCACCGTTCGGAAAGACTCTTCTTTTCATAAGTATCACTAAGGTGATTATATTGGCTTGCCTTAAGGCTGTACGTATCGACTTCAACGACTCCGGGCAGCCCAAGAGTTTCACATTTTCGTTTGAGTATACTGATGAACATAGCAGGCGCTTTGTTTGCAAGAGACTTGCCGAAACGCTTTTTCCTCTTGTATCTTCCGGTTTTTTCTGAAATTGAAGTTTCCTTTGCGCGGTGCGCCAAACCGGACCAGTTCATTTTTTCAACAAAAAAACGATCACCGAGCGTCAACATATGGTTTGCAAGGCAAGTGTGCTGAAGCTTTCTGATTTCTGCCTGCCGATGCTGAATGTAAGCAAGTTTTGACTGCAATTTCAGATACCGTTTGGACTTGTTGCGGGTCAGTTTCACTCCGCGCTTTATTGTGCCGTCCGGTTTGTAGTTGTCCGGATTCGTTGCGCGGCGGCTGCGATCCAGCTTGCGCTGAAGCTTCTTTTTTTGATGCTCGATATTGGTGACTCGGTCAGCAAGTTCAAGCAGAGCAACTTCTTTATCGGAAGCGTATGCAATGGTCTGGGGACCGATATCAATTCCGACATTCCCATTGCCGACAGAGTGGATCGGCTTTCCTGTTTCCGCAGAATACTTGAGCGCAGGTTTTCCTTCAAGCGTTAACTGAGCATACCATCGCAGACGATTTTTTCCGGGTTTTTTGATGATACGAACATATTTAACCCGCCTTGAAAGCATTTCACGCTCGTATTCGTTATCGGGGTCAATTTTCAGCGGAAGCAAAAGCTTTTTCTTTTTTCTTGTCCATTCAACATATTGTCCGCGAAAAATTATTTCGCACCCGCCGCTCTTGCCTTTTACAGAGTATCCTTTAAGTGAAGAAATATCCCCAAGGCGTTTGAAATGAATCTCCTTTCCGCTCCCGCTCAGGTATTTATCGAATGCAGCCCAAAGCTGAACCGCAATGCAGTGAACGGCAACACTTGACCCGATAAGACTGTCAAAATGTTTATAAAAGAATTTGACATCGCTTTTGAAACCATATTCGCTAATGCCGTTTGCACTAATAAGCTTCTCTCTGCGTTTAAAAGCATCCTTGCATTCGGGCGAATCCTTTGTGTTGCTGCGGTAAGCGCTGCTGATTACGGATTGAATTTGCCGATATTCAACAGTGCGCTCGAGCTGACGAAGCTTTTTCAGCTCAAAATTAAGCAAAGAATTATAAATCCTGCGCGCTGCTTCAAAGCGCTTCAAGAGGCAATCCTCCTGCCATTTTTCAACCCTAAGCGGCAGAGTCAGAACACAGGTGTCGGTATCATTGTTATTTTTTTTCGCCAACAGGATCACCTCTTTTTGCTTGATATTTGGTATTATACATCATTCTTACAAATAATGCAACCGCAAAAACGCCCGATTCCGGAGATAACTGTACGCTTTTATGTACAAGCTTAGTATATAAAACTACTATTTGAAATCACACAGCTTGATTTTCAGAATTTGACGCCGAACTGCTCAGTTTCTATTTTAAATCAATCAACTATTCACTTCAAAACCTCAAACCCGAATCCAATACCTTTGCACGGGAACCCCATCCTCGACAACTTCGTTTTCAAGCACGCCGCCGTTGTGGATGATGGATTTTGCCGAGCCGATATTGTTCCTGTCGCAGCACATCAAAACCCTGTTTATGCCGAGCTTTCTGCATTCCTGCAGCGCAAGTGAGATCATTGCCGTTGCATAACCTTTGCGGCGCTCACTCGGGCGGATACCGTCGCCGATATGGCCGCCTGTTTTCAGCAGCGTTTCATTCAGATAATGTCGAATATTGACAGCGCCGACAAAGATATTTCGGTCTTTGTCAAGGCAAAACAGCGTTGTGTCCGGAACGTATCCGTCCGCATTCCCTTCCTTTGTTTCAAGGTTTTGAAGATAATAATCAAAATCGTGAAAATCATTGCGGAATATTGCATAGGGGGAAGGATTTGTGCGGTTGTTTTCAATATCCGCTTTCCATTCGGTCAGCATTTCAAACAACTGTTCGCGGTATTGCGGCGTGAGCCGAACAAGTTCAATATTCACAATTAAAATTCCTCCTCATTAGGTGATAGACAGTTCAAGGGTGAAAGTCGATGTTTGCTTTTCGTGTTAACAGCAAAATCGAAACCTCCGCCGAATATTATGATGTTCGACGGAGGCCTTTTGTTTGCGTTTGTTGATTTACACTGAGTGAATTTTATTCCTCGGTTTTGCAGCAGGTGCCGCATTTTGCGGAAGCGTTGTCGCCCGCGCAGCTGTCATCGCAGGTGCAGTCATCGGTGCACTCGTCACAGCAGCAGTCGTCATCACAGCAGCAGTCGCCTTCTTCAAGCCTTGACTGAACGATCTGGATCAGTGCGTCCATATCCTCTTCGGCGGGGGAGACGAATTCTTCGGTGTCCTCTGCTTCATTCACAACAACCTGCATGATGTAGACGTTGGTTTCGCAGTCGCACTCCTCGTCTTCGCAGTCACATTCATCGTTGGTGTCAACGAGGACAGCGTACTCTTTGTCGTTATAATCGAAATAGTCGATAACGTCAAGCTCGAAATCGTTGCCGTCGTCATCGGTGAATACTACAAAATCTCTCTCTTCGTTCATGGTAATATCTCCTTTGGGCTTAATTTAATTGTACCCCATGCATTGTACCCCATTTCGGCGTTTATTGCAACCGGTTAAACGCATTTTTTTTCGAAAAAAAGGTCGAATCCGCGCACGCCGGATAAAAAAGCGTATTCGAAGCAGAAAACAGCCTGTCTTTCGCCGCCGCAATGACGGGATATTGCTATTGAGTTGATTTGAAACATGTGCTATACTGTTTGCATACGGTTGGAATGCCAAACCTGCATCGTTCGGTTCGGGTTCAATCAGGCCGACAGCCGAAGCGGCGGTTCTTTAATTCAGCCTGCCGACGGAACAGGCGGCTCAGTCAGCGGCAGGGCGGCAGAAAGGTGATACGAATATGAAATTTAAAAAACAGATTCCGAACATGCTCTCGGTTTTTCGGTTGATTCTAATCGGGGTTTTTGTCGCGCTGTTTAAAAACGAACGTTATCTTTTGAGCTTTTTTGTTTATATTTTCGCGTTCGGAACGGATATTCTGGACGGTTGGCTTGCGCGGCGCAACAATTGGATCACAAACGTCGGCAAAGTTCTCGATCCGCTGGCGGACAAGCTGATGCTGATTGCCGTTCTCGCATGTTTCTGGTTCAAAGGGGTCATTCCGCTTTATATAATGCTGATAATCCTTGCTAAGGATGCGATAATGATAATTGTCGGCGGAATCCTTTATTCAAAACATGTTGTTGTTTATGCCGATTGGTTCGGAAAGATTGCAACGGGGCTGTTTGTCGGCGCAATAACGCTCACATTTCTGCAGCTTGAATTCGGCATATGTCCGTTTTATCTTTATGCATATTTTGCAGCCATAGCGGCAGCGTTGATCTCTTTTTTCCATTACGGGATAAATACCTTTATAAGAAACAGAAAGAAAAAATAATCGCCGAAAGGCACCGCATACCCGTTTGCGGCATATCAATGGAGCAAGGCTTTTCTTTGGAGGTATTGAAATGAAGAAATTTCTTGCTCTTTTTCTTGTTCTTTTGCTGCTTGTTCCGATTGCGGCGGCATGCGGCGGTTCGGGCGAACTGCGGCATATCACGCTGAACGAGGTCACTCGCTCCGTGTTCTATGCGCCGCTTTATATCGCGGTCAGCCGCGGTTATTTTGCGGAGGAGGGTATTGATCTTGAAATTGTGACCGGCGGGGGAAGCGACAAAAGCATGACCGCGCTTATATCGGGCGATGCGGATTTTGCATTGATGGGGCCGGAAACGGGTGTTTATGTTGTGAACGAGGGCAGCGCAAACCACCCGATGATTATCGGGCAGCTCACCAAGCGCGACGGTTCGTTCCTTCTTTCAAGGGAAAAAACGGATGATTTCTCGTGGGAGGATTTGCGCGGAAAATCCGTCATTGCGGGGCGTGCCGGCGGAATGCCGTATATGACTTTTATCTATGTTCTGCTGAAAAACGGATTGAAGCCCGGGGAGGATGTTGAGGTTATCAACAACATTCAGTTCAACCTGATGGGCGGAGCATTCGAAGGCGGCACGGGCGACTATGTTACGCTTTTTGAACCGACAGCAACGCTTTTTGAACGCAGCGGAAGCGGGCATATCGTTGCAAATGTCGGACTTGAATCGGGCGAGGTGCCGTACACAACTTTCATGACCATGCCGGATACAATCAAAAAGGAACCGAAACTCGTTGAATCCTTCATTCGTGCGGTTTATAAGGCTCAACTTTGGCTTAAGGACGCGACCGATGCCGAAGCGGCGGAAGCGATGCTGGAATTTTTCCCCGATGCGGATGTTGAAACGCTGAAAATCGTTGCAAACAGTTATCGAAAGACGGATTCATGGATGGCTGACCCGATCATGACGGAGGAGGCCTTCACCCGTTTGCAGGATATTATTGACATCAACGGTGAATTGAAGGCGAGAGTTGAGTTCGGCGAACTCGTTGACAACTCGTTTGCCGAGGCCGTTGTGAAAGGAAAATAGGGGCAAACCAAGGCAAATGAAGGAAGCTGAGGCGAACGGCACAGCAGTCAACTGAGTAATAATTATGCGTAAACCCTGCCTGTATGCGTTAACGGCGGGGTTTGCGCATTGAATTCAGCACGGTGCCGAGACCGAATGCGCAAAAACATACAGCTTTGAGCAATAACGAAACCGGGAGATAAACGAATGAGAGTGCTTGACATTGATCTTGATTTTTTCCTTGCGGACTGCTGCGAACCTGCACCGGCCGGCGCGCGGCCCGATGCTGCCGGGCATGAACCGTGGCAGGCGGAGAAAGTAAGGGAGTTTTTGAAAAAAAACAGCGGACTGAATACGGAAAGAAAGATTCCGGGAAGGGTTTTTGAAACGCATGACGGTGCGCTGCAATTCTGGCAGGAATTGATTGCGGCCGGGCAGCTTTCCGTGCCGTTTGAGGTTACGCATATCGATGCACACAGCGATCTCGGCATAGGCAGACCCGGACCCGGCTTTGTGCTGAATTCCGTGCTGCCCCTCAGCCCTGCGGAAAGAGCGGACATCAAACGCTACTATGAAATGAAACAGCTCGACGAAGCAAATTATCTTTTGTTTGCACTTGCATTTCGGTGGATTTCACGCCTTGAAAATGTTCGAAACCCGAAGTCTCGTCCGGACATTCCGCAATTTGCATTCCGATGTGAACAGGAAAATCAGCGCGGCTGCGGAGAATATGAATTCATTCGGCTTTCAAGCTTTGTTTCGAAACTTTTTGAAGCAAAAAACGGCATTGAACCGAGAGTGGACTTCAAAGTTTTTGATGACTACACCGAGTTTTCGGCATCGGCGGAATATGATTTTGCTTCGCTTGCCGTTTCGCCGCGCTATTCCCCTGCGGAAGCCGATGTGCTTGTGAACGTTATCAAAGAATATTTTGATTTGATTTGACGGATATAATATGTTTCAAACGGAGCGGACGGCAGGCGGCATTCGGATATGCACGGATTTCCGCAATTTCGTTCCGAAAAAAACATGAGCAAACGGCGTGAACATGTGGTATAATATGATTGGCTGAATATACCGCTGTCAGTGAATTGAAAACGACTTTGCGGCGGCGGAATTCGGTCGAACAAATCCCTCTGCGGGACAGAAAGGAACGGAAAAATAAATGAGCGTGTTTTCAAAAGAATACTGTGAAAAAATGCGTGTTCGCATCGATTGCGGCAATATGCTCGCCGAGGCTGTCGGCAAACACGGCATCACGGCGGAGGAAATATCGGAAATGCTGCCGCGTGCAGAGGGTGCATTTGCGGGTGTTGAAAAAAAGCGCGGTGAAATGCGCTGGCGGCTTCTGCCCGAAACTCAGCTTGAAATCCTTCCCGCCGTTGAAGAGGCAGCGGAATTCGTCAGGTCAAAAGCGGATAATTTCGTGATTCTGGGCATCGGCGGAAGCGCACTGGGTCCGATTGCGGTGCATCGTGCGCTGAATCATCTCTATCATAACGATCTTCCTTCCGAAAAACGAAAATCTCCGCGCCTTTTTGTGGAAGACAATGTTGATCCCGAGCGCATGGCTGCATTGCTCGATGTGATTGATACTGACCGAACCGTGTTCAACGTTATCACAAAATCGGGCAGCACAAGCGAAACCATGGCGCAGCTGCTTATTATAACGCGAATGCTTATTGACCGTTACGGCGAAGAAGGGCTGCGCGATCACTTGATTGCAACAACCGACAAACAAAAGGGCAACCTGATAGGCATTGCAAAAAAATACAACCTGCGCACTTTTATTATTCCGGACGGCGTAGGGGGAAGATTTTCCGAACTCTGTCCTGTCGGGCTTGTTGCGGCTGCCGTCGGCGGAGCGGATGTACGCGCGCTGCTTGCGGGCGCGGGATACATGGATGAGCTTTGCTCAAACGCCGATGTGAAAAAAAACCCCGGATTGATGCTTGCCCTGCTTGAAATTATTGCGGCGGAAAAGCACGGCGCAAACATCGGCGTGCTGATGCCCTATGCGGATTCGCTGAAATTCATGGCGGATTGGTATGCGCAGCTTTGGGCGGAATCGCTGGGCAAAAAGCTCGTGAAGGACGGAAAGGTTTTGCGATTCGGACAGACTCCGGTAAAATCTCTCGGCGTTACGGATCAGCATTCGCAGGTTCAGCTTTACACCGACGGACCTTTTGACAAAACAATAACTTTCATCTCTGTTCAAAAATACCGCAGTGATGTTGCTGTTCCGCATGTTTTTGACGACATTCCGGGGATTGCGTTTCTATCCGGACACAGCTTGGGTGAGCTGATTTCCGCCGAATTCCGTGCAACCGAACACGCCGTAACCGTCAGCGGACATATGAACAAAAACATCATCATGCCCGAAGTCAACGAATTCACTCTCGGGCAGCTTATAATGCTGTTTGAAATGCAGACGGCATTCGCAGGGGAGCTGCTGGGCATCGATGCATTCGATCAGCCCGGAGTCGAGGAGGGAAAGAATGCAACTTATGCCCTGCTCGGAAAACCCGGATACGAAGCCAAACTCGACGAATTGAAAAATGCCGAAGAGGCAAAGAAAAAACTCATCGTTTGATGCGGCGGACAAAAAGTGCGGTGCGGGGAAACGGCTTTTCGTATCGCACCGCAGATCTTGTAAACACATAAACACGAAAGGATTGCCGAAGCCACTTGCGGGCGCGGCGCGGCTTTTGAATGAGCCTTTTTGATAAGAAATACCTGAAAAGAATAGACTGGGTAACGGTCGGAATCGTGCTTGCGCTCGTTGTGTTCGGCACGATCGCGCTTGCCTCTGTTCAGGCAAAGCCTTTTGACGGCACGGAACACGGCATTGCGGATTATATGGACAAGCTCAACATGGAATACCTGCAGAAGCATATAACAAACTTCCTTGTCGGACTTGCTGCAATGATAATATTTCTTGTTTTTGATTACAGCATATTCAAAACTTTTGCAATGTGGGCATACATCGGCATAATAGGCTTGCTGATGCTGCTTTTCATTTTCGGCAAGGTGCGCGGCGGTGCACAGGGCTGGTTTGTTTTCGACACGCTTGAAAGGGCAATACAGCCGGGCGAGCTGAGCAAGATCGCATTGATTGTGATGCTTTCAAAATACGTCTCTGCCGCAATGGACAGGGACGGGCGATTGCTGAAATTCAAGGACGTTATGATTGCTCTCGGCATAACATTCGTTCCGTTCATGCTGATAGTTCTCCAACCTGATTACGGAACGGCGATTGTATTGCTTGTTATCATGGTTGTGACATTCTTCGTTGCGCAGATAAAGTGGATTTATATAATCCTTGCCGCTGTCGGAGCCGGGGTGGGGCTTCCGCTGATGTACTTTTTTGTTTTGACCCCGAAGCAGCGCGATAGAATCGATGTTTTTCTGAATCCGTCCGCCGCAAGCGACGATGCAAAGTACCATGTCGGACAGTCGCAGATGGCAATAGGTTCCGGACGGCTCACGGGCAAGGGCTTTTTCGGTGAGCAGACGCTGGCACAGCTTCGCTATGTTCCGGCAAGGCACACGGATTTCATATTCAGCGGCATAACGGAGGCGGTCGGATTCATCGGCAGTACGATACTGATTATTGTTTTCTTTGCACTGCTTTTCCGCTGGATGTATATTGCAATAAAAGCGCGGGATAATTTCGGCACCTGCCTTGTTACGGGTGTCAGCGCAATGCTTGCGGCACATATTTTCGAAAATATCGGCATGACGATGGGAATAATGCCCGTTACGGGAATTCCGCTGCCGTTTATAAGCTACGGCGGGTCGAATATGCTCACAAACATGATAGGTGTGGGTATTGTTCTGAACGTCTATATGCGTCGTCCGATGAAACGAAAACGGAAGCATGACAAAATACGCGAAAACGGCAAGACGGTCGTTGTTTAAAAAACAGAAAAGCATGTTTTGCAGGGCGGTATTCGAAGTGTCCGCTCAATCGCTCGATTTGATTGAGAGATTAATCGGATTTGAATCCATATGAATTAACGGCCATACGAATTAACGGTGAAAAAATGAATTGGGAAGGTTACAGCGAAAATGCATCCGCAGCTCTTGATGCGGCACAGGCTGCGGCGGAGGAGCTGCATCACGGCTTCATCGGCACGGAGCACATTTTGATAGGTCTGCTCCGTGCGCCGGGCACGGCGGGGGAGTGCCTTCGCAAATGCGGTGCGGATGAAAGCATGGTGTTTCCGTATGCGGACACTCTTGTTGGCGGCGGGAGACATATTTTCACGGACAGCAGGGGGTTCGCACCGCCTGCAAAACGCGTATTGGAGCTTGCGCTGTATGAAGCAAAAGCATATGCAAGCCGCACAATCTGCACGAAACATATCCTTCTTGCCGTTTTGCGCGAGACGGACTGTTTTGCATCACGCATTCTCGATTCCATCGGGCTGGACAGGCAGATGCTGAAAAAGCTTTTGAACGATGAATCGCGGGAACTCGGTTCGAACGGGCGCGAAAGCCGAAAGTCGGAGCTGCTCCATGATGAAAGCGCAGCCGAAAAAACAAAAGGCAATGCGAATGATTCTTTAAAAAATGATTCGGCCGAAAGGCAGCCGCATGATGAAAACGTATCCCGCGGGAAAAATAAGCCTCGGGGCGGACAGGTTTCGCCGATGTTGGAAAGCTATACCGATGACCTTACCGCAAGGGCGGCGCGGGGGGAGCTTGATCCGTTGACAGGCTGTGAAGCGCAGCTGAACAGGTTGATTCAGACACTGCTTAGGCGGAGCAAGAATAACCCTGTGCTTACGGGAAATCCCGGCGTCGGAAAATCGGCTGTCGTTGAGGGATTTGCTCAAAGGATAGTTTCGGGTGATGTTCCTGTCGAGCTGCGTTCGTCGCGGGTGCTGCGGCTTGACTTGGGCGCACTCGTTGCGGGAACGAAATACAGGGGCGAATTTGAGGAGAGACTGAAAGCACTTCTTGACGAAACAACTCCCGAAACAATTCTTTTTATTGACGAAATACATACGATAATCGGCGCAGGTGCGGGCGAGGGCAGTCTCGATGCTGCCAATATCCTGAAACCCGCGCTTGCTCGCGGCGGGTTGAAGCTGATCGGCGCAACAACGCTTGATGAATACAGGCTCTATATCGAAAAAGATGCCGCGCTGGAACGGCGTTTTTCACCGATAGTCGTAAAAGAACCCACGCGGGAGGAAGCGATCGCAATCCTTCGCGGTTTGCGTCCGAAATACGAGGCGCATCACGGCGTTTCGATTACGGACGAGGCAGCGGAAGCCTGTGTTGATATGTCCGTTCGATGCATTCCGGAGCGATTTCTTCCGGATAAGGCGATAGATATAATGGATGAAACAGCTTCCCGCCGGCGGCTTGCTCCGCAGAATACAGCGGAACTGCGGCAGGAAAGGGCCAGCCTTCGAATGCGTATTGAGGATGCATTGAATGAGCGGGATTTTACACTTGCGGCTGAATTAAGGAAACAGGAAAAGCAGCTCGGCGGGCCGAGAACAGCGGATGCACTTCATGCGGGAGCGGAGAATTCGGCATTCACTGCGGCTTCTTTAAAAAAGAGCTGTCGTCCGATCGTCACTGCCGGCGATGTTGCACAGACTGTTCACGAATTGACGGGGATTCCCGTAAGCAGTCTTGACGGCACGGTTCGTTCGCGGCTCTCGAAACTGGATTCGTTGATCAATGCGCACATTATCGGTCAGGAGACTGCGGTTGCTTCCGTGTGCAAAGCTCTTCGTTCCGCTTTCACATGGAGGAACGATCCCGACCGTCCGCGTGCCGCAATTGCCGTAACCGGAGCGGCAGGTTCGGGAAAAACCAAGCTTGCAGCAGTGCTTGCAGAGACATTGTATCCGGGCGAAAATGCACTTTTGCGGTTTGACATGCGCGAGTATTCCGACTATTCGGCGGTTAACACGTTGACGGGTTCACCTGCGGGTTCTGTCTCCGGCGGAAGACTGACCGAAGCCGTGCGGCGGAAGCCTTTTGCAGTGGTGCTGTTTGACGACATTCAATACGCAAACGCTGCCGTGCGTTCGCTCGTTCAAAGCATCATGCGGTGCGGCGTTTTGACCGATGCAAAAGGTAAAAACGTAAGCTTCCGCAATGCGATTGTATTCGTCACCTGCGGTGAAGGCGACAGCTTTAAACAGCGCAGGGCGGGCTTTTCGGATGAGGCAAATGCGTTGAACGGCAGCCGCGATGAACGGGACGCAAGGCAGATACTTCCGCCGGAAATCGCTTCCGATGCGGATTGCGTTGCCGCGCTTCTGCCTGCGGCTCAAGCCGCTGTTCCCGAGATTGCAAAACTGATGCTGGATGATCTGTCCGATAAACTCAAAAAAACGGGCAGAACGGTTCGTTTCGGCGCTTCCGCCGCAAATTACATTGCAAGCAAAATCGATGAAGTCGAACTCGAAAAAAACGGTGCATGGGCTGTTGCGCGCTGCGTTTCGAACGAATGCGAGGATTTTATCAGCGAAAAGCTGCTTGAGGATGCATACTGCTGCAACGACTGCACGGTAGAGGTTGAAACCGGCGGGACGGGGCTTTGCATTGTTCCGCACAATACAAAAGAAAGTTGAGGTCACAGAACTATGAATATTTCACGCTTCGGTATCGGATTCAGATTCGATTCTGTTGAAAACGGAGATGAACGCAAACATGCGTTCAACCTTATTTTTTCGGCAATTGAAAGGGCGGACGTTCGTGGACTTCAATTGTTTGCGGGTCATTTTCCGGTTGATGAAAGCGACGATAAAAACATATTCACGGTTGCATTTGCAGGCGGCGGCATAAAACAAACACGCAGTCTGTTTGAAAAGCTGAACGACAATCCGCTCGTTTCGGGTGCGCTTGCGGAATACAGGCCCGTCGTTCAGACGAATGCGCTCAGACGGGCGGAGGAGCTGGCTTTTTACGGCAGATTTGACGAAAACGGAACCCTTGTCTTTAATGAAAAGGACTTGACGGAGTGCGGCTGCAAAAAAACAGAAAAACCTGCCGTGAACCCTTTTGAAGAATACGGCGGAAGGCGTATCGAACCTGTCGGCGCAGGTATTCGAATGCTTATTGCTCCGGACAAGTTCAAGGGCAGCATGGATGCACAGAGAGTTTGCACGATTATCAAAAATGCAGCGCGGCAATACCTTCCCGGATGCAGTGTGAGAACGCTTCCGATTGCGGACGGAGGGGACGGCACGGCCGAAACGCTTACTCGTGCATTTAACGGGAATATGCGTTCGGTGAATGTTACTGCGCCGGACGGCAGGAAAATTGCTGCCGAATACGGTGTTCTGACCTCATTCGGTGAAAAAACGGCGGGCTCCACAGCGGTTATTGAAATGGCAAAGGCATCGGGGCTTGCATTGATGGATGAAAATGCATTGGATCCGCTTGCTGCAACGAGCAGGGGGACGGGCGAACTTATCGCTTCAGCATTGAACGAGGGGATAAGGAATATTTTGATCGGTATAGGCGGTTCCGCAACCAACGACGGCGGAATGGGCGCGGCAGCGGCTCTCGGCGTTAAGTTTCTGGATGCGGACGGCAATGAGCTTTTGGGCTGCGGCCGAGAGCTTGCCTTGGTGCGTAAAATTGATTTGTCGGGCTTGCGCAGAGATGTTTTCGAGGCAAAGATAACCGTTATGTGTGATGTTGATAATCCTCTTACAGGCAAAAACGGCGCGACGTACACCTACGGACCGCAAAAAGGCGCGGACGCCGAAGCATTAAACACTCTTGAGGACGGCATGAAAAACATTGCGGCCTTGTATGACGCTGCGGCAGGGAGAAAAGTGTCCGCCGAATGCGGTGCGGGCGCGGCGGGAGGCATGGGTGCAATGCTGTCGGCTCTTTTGGGCGCGGAATTGACTCACGGCTCGGCGGCGGTGCTCAATGCGGTCGGCTTTGATGCATTGCTTGGGGACACCGATCTTGTCATAACCGGAGAAGGGCAGCTTGATGCATCAAGTGCGGACAACGGGAAGGCCGTCGGCGAGGTTGTGAAACGCTGTGCCGCAAATTCCGGCGGCGCCGTGCCCGTATTTATTGTTGCGGGAAGGCTCGGAAGGGGCTATGAACATATTTACGAGCTTGCGAATGCGGGAGTTTTTTCAACAATTGTTACGGATGAACAGCCGAATGCGGACGGAGACTGTGATGCTGAGACTCGTCTGCGCCTTGCTTCGGAACGAATGTTCCGCTGCATCGCAAGTTCTTTTTCCGTGGATTCACAGCGCAGCGGGCGCGGAATGCGGCGATAAAACAGCTTCTTGCGCAAACACCAAAGAGAGTTTCGCAATGATATGCGATTCAACCTTTGGTTGATTTGCTGATAAACGCAGATATATCCGTGAAAAAAAGATTTCGGTCAGAAATAATTTTAAAGAAACACGCAAAACAAACCGAAAGGAATAAATAATTTGCGGCGGCACGGGATTCAACCAACGGTTGAGCAGATTTTTTGGGGTTTTCAACCACCGCTTTATTGTCATGAAAAGCTTGCGTTGCTAAAATGAGCGCGAAATTAAGAGTTGGCGCAACACAAAAACGTTTTCCAAACGTAACAGATATGCGGTGCGGCGACTCACGAAAATCAGAAAGAGGGAAAAAACCATGAAAGAAAACTTTGCAATCAAACTGCGCGAGCTGCGTAAGGCAAGCGGAATGACACAGGAACAGCTTGCTGCCGAATTCGGAGTGTCCGTTCAGGCCGTCAGCAAATGGGAAACGGCGGCTTCCTATCCCGATATTGAGTTGATGCCGCGAATTGCGGATCTTTTCGGCGTTTCACTGGATGAGCTGCTGCGCGATGTTAAGAACGAGAAAAACATTGATGCGGGTGAAGAAATTCATACCGATGCCGAACAGCAATGCGATGCTGCCTGCAACCCGGAATCGGTTGAAGTCGAATACGAGGACGAAAACGACGATGAAAATGCCGAGAACGATGAAGAAGACGATGACGATGAAGATGACGATGACGATGATGATGAAGAAGATGATGACGGCAGCTGCATCTTTGTGAAAAAGGGCAGAAACGGCATTGTAAGCGTCAACACGGATGCCATAGAGGAATTCGGCAGAAAAATCGAGAGAATGGCAAAGAAAAAAGCTGAAAAAGCGGGCTGCGCATTTGAAAAAAACACAAAAAAACATTCGCGTTCTTCGACCCGTAATTACGGAAATCGTTTCGAATGGAGCAATATCATGATTGACGAAATGCCGGATGACAACACCATGCGTGTTGTGCTGATGCGCGGAAAACAGATCGTGTCAAGTCAGGAATACGATCCTACGGTTTGCATTCCCGTTGAACTGAAATATGAAAAAGAGAACGGAATTGCGGGTATGTTCGGCAGGAAAGGCGGACGTACCGATTGCTCGATAAATGTTGAAATTTGGGGCAATGCCGACATCAACGGCAGTGTTAACGGTGATGTATATGCGGGCGGAAATGTGAACTGCGGTGAAATCGGCGGTGATGTCGGCGCGGGCGGAAATGTGAACTGCGCTGATATCGGCGGAGACATTTCAGCGGGCGGAAGCATTGAATGCGGCAGTATCGGCGGCGATGTCAATGCGGGCGGCAATGTCAGCTGTGCGGATGTCGGCGGCGATGTTGGAACCGGCGGAAGTGTTGAATGCGGCAAAGTCAGCGGCGATGTCAATGCGGGCAAAGATGTGAACTGCGGTGATATACTCGGACATGCGAAGACAAGCGGGAGCATGAATTGCGGAAATGTTGACGGAAACGTTGACTGCGGAGGCAATATAAGCTGCGGCGATATCGCAGGACATGCGGAGGCTCGCGGCAGTATTGAATGCAAAACAATTAAGGGCAGCGCCGAAGCAGGCAGCCGAATAATTTACAAAGGCTGAGGATTGGTTCCGGTCTTTGAAAACAAGCGGCAAAGCAGCACTCGGAACGGCATAAAAAGCAATTAAACAACACTCGGTTTCGTATATTCGGCAAAAGGCAGACGGGAAAAATCCTGTCTGCCGCTTCCGTTTTAAAACCAAAACATTGAAACTTTAACAAATCGAATGCGATAAAACTAATCGGCGATTTCAACGGAAAGATTCGGGTTTTCGGCTGCCGCGTCCGAAAACACGCGCAGCATCATGCTCCCGTAGCTGCCGAGGGCGGCAGTCAGCGCGCTCGTTCCGAAGAGAGTCACTGCAACGGGTTTGCATATTTCCGCAAGGCAGTCAAAGAGTGCATCAAGGTTTTTTCCGTAATGATCCGGAAACTGCAATGCCTCGGCAATACGCAGATGCGCATCGGTAATTCCCGCAATCGCCGTAAAGTCAATGCGGATATTCTTAATGCCGCCGCTTTGTTCGGAACCGGAGTTGTGTGTGAAATTGTTATCCGATATGGTCATGGTCAATTATCCTCAATTATCCCTAAAATTTCTCAAAAACCCGCGGTTTAATTGTCCGCGTCGTAAAGCTTAATAAAGCTTTGATAATGGTCATCGGTATAAAAAATCAATCCGTCATTCGAAAAAACTATGCGTTTTGCCCCGCGTGAGGGTGCTCCGCAGGTGTCGATATCGCACTCGGTATAAAACCTTCCTTCCGCTTGCGGCAAAAGCCCCTCGTAGTTGCCGAACCTGTCCCCTCCGATGGAGCAGCCGGGCGCAAAATCCTGAAGCCCACCGCCCTGCCAGCCGAGTTCCCGCGCCTGTTTCTTTGTTATGAAATTTGCGGGGAGATGTCCGAAAAGGTGGATGTACAGAGCAACTTCATCACGGGAACTGTATTCGCCGCTTTCTTTCACCGGCGATGAAGTCGGTTCCTGCGGAGGTGCAGTCGGCTTTGCGGAGAGCTCAATTTCGGCGGCTGTTCCGATTTCCGTGGGTTCGGTTGTGTGCAATACATCCGATATTGCAGCTGTCGGGGTATCGGGCGGGAAAACCTCTTCGGGTACGGTGCAGGCTGCAATGCCCGCAATGCTCAAAACAACAAGCAAAAACGCCGCAATGCGCCTTAAGATTCTTAAATCAGCATGTTTCAATATGATTTGCCTCCTTGTTCGGAAAAAGGTCAAGCCAAAAGGCATTTACGCAAAAAACTTCGCTCGCAGGCAGCCTTCATCCGGTGCGGTATCGGACCCACTCCGAATATGCTTTGAACGGAGCGAATACAGATATATGATAATGCCGAACGGAAAATTTTTCAACACCGTACGCGTAATAATCGGATGAAACCGTTCGAATTTGCATGTATATGCTGAAAAAACAGAGTGTTATATATAGTTAAAAATAATTTAAAAAAGGGGTTGACAAATGAGACCCAATTGAGTATAATATGGAAGTCGCTTGAAGAGCGGCACAATGGATGGGAGCATAGCTCAGCTGGGAGAGCATCTGCCTTACAAGCAGAGGGTCACAGGTTCGAGCCCTGTTGTTCCCACCATAAATTCGGCCAGGTAGTTCAGCTGGTTAGAACGCCGGCCTGTCACGCCGGAGGTCGAGGGTTCGAGTCCCTTCCTGGTCGCCATTTGCTGCTGTAGCTCAGTAGGTAGAGCGCATCCTTGGTAAGGATGAGGTCGGCAGTTCGAATCTGCCCAGCAGCTCCACAAGAAGCCTGTAACCATAGGGGTTACGGGCTTTTTGCTTTTTATGAGTAGAGGCGAAATGTTGGATTTTCCAACACTTTTTCCAACAGTCGTCGTTTAGGTTGAGTTTTGATCCATCATCGCGATGATCAACTTAGCCATTTCAGGTTTTTCCAACAGCAGTTGATAGGCTTTTTGTGCTTCATCAACGGCTGTTTTTTCTTTCGACTTGGTGTTCTCGTGGCGAAAGAATTTTTGTTCCACTTTTTTCGCAAGCTGACGTCGATCCTCGTTGCTTGTGTGGGCGTACAGATCGGTAACCATTCGCGCCTGTGCGTGGCCGGTATCGCCTTGCACCGCTTTAATGTCGCCGCCACTGAGCTGCAGCTTCATGGAGGCACTGCAATGGCGCAGACTGTGAAAGACAACGGGGGAGAATTCGTGCGTTTGATTGAATTTGCGGATCAAGTCGGCAATCTGCCGCTCCTCGTAGGGGCGACCGTCCTCATGCGCGAGTACAAGGCCATAGTCCGTATAGGCAGCACCCATCAAGGCTTTTTCATCTTCTTGGCGAGTTTTCATTTCCTGCAACGCTTTGGCAACGGTTTCAGGGAGATAGACATTGCGGATACTGCTTGCCGTTTTGGGAGACTTTAACACAAGAACTGTTGTGCAGGGCCGCTTCTGCTTGATTTCTGGGAAGATAAAGCGCACTTTTGAGCGTCCGCGCGTCTCCAGATCATTAAGACTTTTCTTATCGCAGCGCTTCAACTCACGGTCGATGACGATGCGGGCAGTTCCGTTTTGTATGCTTTCCTCAGTATTGTGGACATTTTCCCATACCAAGCCGAGAATTTCGCCGATACGCATGGAGCAGCCGATAGCAAGCAGCATGGCAAGGCGCAGAATGGGGTCGTCACAAAGCTCGACAGCGTTTTGCGCTTCACTGAAGGTCCATACCGAGCGTGTATTTTTTTCGTACTGTGGCAGGGTGGCGTTCAGCGCGGGATTTTGCTTGATGTAGCCCCATGTTACCGCTTGGTTAAGGGCGCTGCGGAGCAAAGCGTGGACCTTCTCAATGACCTGCGGAGAAACGGTTTTCCCAGCGCTTTTATGACCCTTCAGAACGACAGCGGGCTTATCGCGGAGGCTGTCATAATATAGGTCCAAATCATGTGTGGTGAGGTCCTGCACAAGCACATTGCCGAGATAGGGCTTGATGTAGTCGTCGATACGGTGACGGCTGCAGGAGAGATAAGAATCGCCCCAATGGTTGAGGCCATAGAGCTGAACATACTCGTCCATCAGCTCACCTATCGTCAGAAAATCCTTTACCAAGGGTTTGTTTCGCGCGGAGGGTGTGACCTTCGGAGGACGAAGCTGACCGATGGACTTCTCGTATTCAATCTGTGCGACGCGGAGCTTGGCCGCCTCATAAGAGGGAAAACGCTCATAAATAGGTTTTGAGTAATTGGGGCAGCGGTAGGAAATTTCATACTGCCTGCCCTTTTGACGAATCTTCATAATGTGACACTCCTTGTAGTTTATAGTCTGCTCAAAGCCGTATAGACCTCCTTTGGTGGCTGAGAGCGGAGTGTCCGCTTGTGTCTCTACGGTGAGCATGATAGCATAGCAGGGATAATATTTCAATCCCTGTTGGAATGGGAATGCGGTATAACCGCCTGCCGGAAAAAGGATACGGTGCGGGCTCAGCGGTCTTGCGGTGCTGAGCCCGCACTATTGCTTATTTACGGTTTTCGTTTAGGAACTCGATCAGCGCGTTCTTAGGGATGCGCACCTGCCGACCGACGCGGATGCTGCGGAGCTTGCCGCTGCGGACCAGCTCATAGGCTGTGTTGCGCCCGATGCCGAGGATCGGCATCAGCTCCTCCACACGCAGCGTCACGGGGAGGTCGTCAAGGGAACAGTACTTATTCTCCATCGCGGCCCCGCTTTCTGACCGACGCAAGGTAAATGTTCGTTACGTCGGCACGCTCGTGGCCCAACAGACGGGAGACTGCATAGTGCGCGTCAATGGCGCTCATGCCGTCCTCCGTCAGCCTTGTGTACTTCTCCGCGGCATAGGTGTGCCGAAGTCCGTGGAAGGTCAGACAGCGGTCGGAGCCCTCGTCGCAGATCTCATTGCGGTAGCGGTAGATGAACAGCTCTAGAGTGTTGATGGCGCGGTCGGTGGGAACATCGTCCGGCACCAATAGTTTGTGTCCACGCTCGGTTTGCGCCAAGAGCTTACGGAGCATCATGAGAATACGCTCGTCCTCAATGGGGACGGTGCGCACCTTGCCGCCCTTGCCCTTCACGGTGAGGGCGTTTTCGCGCAGCGCCTGCTCCGCCGCTGCGGTGTCCATACGGAAGCACTCGTGGATACGAAATCCTGCATAGCGCCCAAGGTAGAGGGCAAGAATGAAGTCATCACGGTTTTCCGCCATTGCCTTGCCGAGCAGACGGTTGAACTCCGGCCCACTCCATGTCCGGTCGAGCTGCCCGAACCGGCGGCGCTCCAACTCGACGCCTAACTCGCTGTTCGTTGGCAGCGTATACTTTGGGTGGGACATCTTATCGTGGAAGAAACGAATGGCAGCAAGGTCGGTTTTCACGGTACTGGCAGACTTGCCATTGTCCTGTAGGTACAGCACATAGCTCACCAGATGCTTGCCGCTTATGTTCTCCAGCTTTTGCAGATGGTACTCTGCGGCGAGGTAAGCGCAGAATCGTTTGCACGCTTCGTAGTAGCGCTCCTTGGTACGAAAGCTGCCTTGTCGATTGTGCCGTGCCAGCTTGTCCAACTGGGCGACAAGGGAGAGGAATATCCCTTTGCTTTGAATAGTAGCCATATATGTAGATCTCCTTAGAAGTCGTTATCGTGTTCAGATGGGCGCACTTCACCCGTTGGCAAAGGTGTCCGTTTCCGCTTCCTTTCCACGGAATGGAAGCCCTTGAACGGTGAAAAAGCCTTGCGGCGTCTACCGTTTTGCGGTGCGGCCCGAAACCTGTCTCTTTTTACTTTTGCCTCGGTCAGTACGATACCGCGTGGGGCGTGCGCCCTGCCATCTGCGATGGCGGCGGTGAACACCAGGCCGCTGAACTCGGCTGCAGCTGCTGACAAATCGGAAGCAGTTGCCGGTGTTCTTTGATCCGCACCGGCTGCGGATCGGGAGTGTGCTGTTCCTGCGCCGCCGGTTCGGGCACGCTGCCCGGGCGCAGGGGTGAGACCTTTGCCGCGGTCTCGTGAGGCGCTTTCTCCTGTATCCTCAAACCGCCCCGATCTGAGAGGAATCCGTTCTTTCTTTTAACTGCTTGACCTTCCTGCGGCCTCGTGGCCTCCGGCCGGCAAAGCCGGTGGCTGCTCCGACGAGCGAGGCTCCATACAAAAACGCAAAAAGAGACGCGGCAGACCGGATGGCTGCTTCGTCTCTTTATTTCTTCGGCAAGGCGCAAAGAAACGCCCTGTCACTTTATTCATTCTTCGCCTGTTAATTTTGGGGGTCTTCTAAATATTCTACGTTCTTTTCGGAACGATAGGGCGCACTACGCCCTATGTTTTCGCCGTTCCTCCCTAACTTACTCCGCCCTAACTTACTTCGCCCAAAGGAAGCGTCGCGGCAAGCAGATATTTCCTGCCCAGTGCACCGCGAGACTCCTAATACAAGGCTATTGTAGCAGAGCCTCCAAGGGCTGTATAGTTGGAGTTTTTCCATAGTCTACAGAATACGAAAAGAGACGAACTGGCATAAAGTTGCCTTTCGTCTCTTTCCAATGTGCCGAGCAGTTGCAAAGACATTCGGCAATACATATTGCTGCCGAATAAACCTTTCTGCTTGCGTAAAAAGAGACACAGATTTGCGTAAAGCATGGTTCTGTGTCTCTTTTCTTTACCAAATCTATTGCTTTTTGTACGCAATGACTGCGTCCAAAATATCAAGCAAGAGTTTCTGATCCCTTAACGGCTGTTTCTGGATCAAGTCATAGCAGCGAGAGGGAATGTCTTTCTCGCTGGAAGCAAGTGATATATTTTCAAACAGTTTGGAGAGCGAAATATCGAGTGCAGCGGCTACCTTGGAAATACTTTCGATCGTCGCATTTTTTTCGCCACGTTCCAACTGTCCGATATAAGTCGTATGGAGATCGGCACGCTCTGCCATCTCCTCCTGACTCCAACCTCGCTGTGTTCGATAGGCACGCAGACGCTCCCCAAGTTCTCTTGCAATCGTCACTCATCTCACCTCTTGCAAACATACTATAAATATCTTTTCCAATACAACATAGCCTATTGATATTTTTTGCACGCAAATGTATACTATAAATAGCAAAAATGTGCTTTCGATGTCGAAAGGCGAGATATATGCAAGAAGGAGTCCGATCAATATGCCCTCGCTCGGTACTTATCAAGGCGGTTTGACCGCAGAGCAATTCCTTTTTTCAGAAATTCGAATCGTATCGCAGATGTATCTGGACGGTGTAAGCACGGAGAAGAT
>OJAM01000007.1_pt1 | contig 126129 bp, 99 predicted proteins | sample 1589071 | NCBI WGS metagenome assembly OJAM01 (sample SAMN03283243) | human gut metagenome | biome: human-associated habitat; material: feces | host: Homo sapiens | place: Peru | collected 2012
AGACTTACCGATGTGCTGAACCTTTCACTTACCTATGTGTTGAGCTTCTCCACTTACCGATGTGCTGAACCCGCACCCCCTCTGTTCAACCGAGAAAAATAATTCCTAATTCCTAATTCCTAATTCCTCATTCCCAATTCCTCCTTCCCTTGTGGATAACCTGTTGACTTTCTGCGGGTTATTCTGCGGCGAAGAATGTGGAAATTGCGGAAAGCCCTGTCAAAGGCGGGCGAAATTTGGTATATTTGCAGGGTTTTCCGAAACTGTCAACAGGGTTTTCCACATTATCCACAGACTTATCCACACATAAACAAGCCTGTACACCGCCAAATTTCGGAGTTTTCCGCATTTTGCGGCTGTTTTGCTCACGATGCTTGAGGATAACTCCCTCCCTTGCGGATAACTCTGTGGAAAACGGGGTCTGATTGTGGAAAACTCATGTGGATAACCCTGCCGGGCGGCACAATATCTTGGGGCAAATGCGGAAAAGTTCAGTCAGCCGAACAGATTATGCACAATCGGTGCGGCACCATATCTTGCGGTGCATATTGGAACGAAGCACAGGCGAATAAAAAGGGGAGACGCGGTTCGGTCTGCGTTCTCCCTTTTCTTTTAATTCAATATTAATCTGATCTGTTTCGGCTTTCCGGTTCACCCGGCTTATGCCTGCGGTGCATCCGCAGTGCTTTCGACGGCAGCAGCTGTCTTTTTCTTTTTTCCGAGATTTTCAGCCGAAATTTCACCTGCTTTTGCAAGCGCAAGCTTTGTCAGCACGGGGCCCGCAAGTTCATAAACAAGTGTTGCAAACAGTGCAACCGTCACAACCTGCGCGGAAAGCGTTTGCGGAAGGTCGCTTGCGGCAACCATCTGCGCCATGCCGATTGCAACACCTGCCTGCGGAAGCAGCGTAACGCCGAGGTATTTGCGCACCTTTGGATCGGCATGGGACATTGCCGCTCCGGTGAACGCGCCGAAATACTTGCCGGCGGAACGTGCGATGATATAGATAACGCCCGGAATCCCGACCGTCAGCAGGATTGAAAAATCAAGCTCCGCACCCGAAAGCACGAAGAAAAGCATGAATAATGCAGGCGTCCAGCCATCGCAAAGCTCCATCGCAATGACAGAGTCGCTGCGCATGTTTGCAAACACCGCGCCAAGCATCATGCAGGTCAGCAGTGAAGAAAGCTCCCACATTTCCGAAAGTGCAACGCAGGCAAAAACCGCCGCAAGCATCAGGCAGAGACGGTTTGCTTTGGACTTGAAAAAGCGCATTACAAATGCAAGCACGGCACCCATAACGCCGCCCGTAAGCAGGGAAAGGCCGATTTCGCGCAACGGATCAAGCACGATTGCCTGAACCGTCAGCGCATCGCCGGAGGCAAATGCCTGTGCAAGTGCAAAGCAGAGGGAGAAGATCATCAGGCCGACCGCATCATCAAACGCCGTAACGGGCAGGAGCGTGTCCGTAACGGGGCCCTTTGCCTTGTATTGGCGAACAACAAGCAATGTTGCGGCAGGTGCTGTTGCAGCCGCAATTGCACCGAGAAGCAGCGCACGGGGAACGCGGTATTCACCCGGCACAAGCAAAAGCGCAAGCAGCACGAGCAGCACGGTCATAACAGCCTGCACAACTGTGATAACGACAATTTTGCCGCCGAGTTTTTTAAGCAGGGACAGCTTAAATTCGCCGCCGATCGAAAAAGCAATGAAACCCAATGCGGTGGTTGTGATAATCTTTGCGCTTTTGATATCAACGTTTGTGACAAGTTTCAGCACAAAGGGACCTATCAGAATGCCTGCAATAAGGTAGCCCGTGACATTGGGCAGGTTGAGCAGCTTCATAAGGCGGGACAGGGCAAGGCCGCCCGCCATTGCGATTGCAAGAATCAGCAGAATTTTCATGTTGTTTTTCCTTTCAGTTCGAATTCCGCCTTTTATCCGGCGGTGCGAATTTTCGACAAATTTCGCGCACACCGGCGCGGTGGAACGTGCGCCGCTTTTCTGCCGCGCACCAATGAACACGCTGTCGGTATCTTTCAGCGCGCTTATTCTTCGGAATGCCGCCGAACGGCGGTTTCCGTTTTATATTTACTTAAGTCGATTTTCGATTATCGTTCCGCGTGCGTTATTCCGCATCGATTCCTTCGAACGAAAGCACGGGCAGCGTGAACATGACGCCTTTTTTGCCCAATCCGTGCGTGTTGCGGCGGATAACGCGCTTTGCATGCTCAAGTTGATCATCGTTCAGCAGCAAAAACGCAGTGTGACTGGATTCAAAATCATGGCTCATGATTTTGCTGACCCGACCGAAAATCGGCGGTGCGTCAACGTTGCTGTTCAGCAATGCGTGTTTAAGGCTTGTGGACTGAAAAACGATGCCGTTCATTCCGTGTGCGCGAAGCCCTTCAAGCGTTGCAAGAAATTCATCGCAATCGTCGATCGTGATAACAAGAAGCTGCATGGATTAACCCTCCTTCAGACTCTTTTTTATATGCAATGATTATAGAACCGATTCGGGGAAAAGTCAAGGGCACGCAAAAGACCCGCCACGTCCCTTTAAGCAAATTAATCAGCTCCGGCAAATAAAGCAAAAGCCCCCGCCTGCAAATCCGAGGTGCAGACGGGGGACTGCCGCGAATGAATCGAACTTGTGCTGTCCGATACATTCCGGGCATTACCTTTACCGTGATTAAATCATCAATTCAAAATCATCAATTCAATGAGATATTCCGTTTTCGGTTCGGAACGGTATGTTTCATTCCTCGTCCCTGCGTTTTCTGCAAAGCACTGCGCCTGCACCCGCTGCAATCGCGGCAAAGCCGCACGCCGCAATGCTGAATGCACCGGTTGAAGGAGTCGGGGGATTTGTGGGAACGGGGGTTGCGGGAGCGGTGGGAGCCTCCGTGGGAGCGTCCGTGGGGGTAGCCGTAGGCTCTTCCGTCGGGGTAGCCGTAGGCTCTTCCGTGGGTTCGGGGGTCACGGGGGAGTCGGACTGTTTGAAGCGCGCCTCAAGGTCAAGCGTCAGAGCCGCGTCGGTGATCGTCAGCTCTTCATCGGTTGAAACGAGAGCGCCGGAAGCATCGAACCAGCCCTCAAACGCGAAGCCGGAATTTGCCCTTGCCGAAATAACGGCTGCGGAGTTGATATAGGGCCGCGGCCACAGACCGGAGTTCTCATCCTCCTCGGCGTTCAGTTTCAGTTTCACCGCACCGCCGCCGTTTTGTGTAAGGCGGATATTGCAGGGATAGAGCGGCAGGTCACAATTATCGTTGCTGTAATTTGAGACAAGCGCAATCTCGTCCACATAGTCCATGTCGAACAGCATGATGTTCGTGTTTGCGGAAAGATCCAGCTGCGTTATCTCCGTGTCGTTTACAAAAAGCTGCTCAACCGTCGGGATGCCGGAAAGGTCAATCGTCTTTATCGGGTTGCCGCTGATATCAAGGAAATCGAAATATTCTCCCACCGTTGCGGGCATTTGAAGCTCCGTCAGGTTGTTGTTGCTGACGTCAATGGTTTGCAGTGCGGGAATGCCTGCAATGTCAATGCTCGTGAGGTTGTTGTTTGCGCAGTTGATCCTGCTCAGGTTTTCTCCGTTGGGCAGGAGCAGCTCGGTCAGCCTGTTGTTGCTGCAATCAACGCTCCAAAGCTCCGTGTTATTGGAAAGGTCAAGCCTTGTCAGCTCGTTGCCGCTGCAATTGAAAGGGGAAAGACCTTCCAATCCGCTTACATCAAGCTCCGTGAGCCTGTTGTTTTCGACTTCCACCCACAAAAGCTCGGGCTTGTTTGAAAAATCAAGCCCGGAAATTTCGTTATCTCCGCAATAGAGGAAGCGCAGAACGCCGTTCTGCGAAATATCAAGCTCGGTCAGACCGCAGCCGGTAACGCTGAGCGATTTCAAGCCGCGGAAACCGGTAACGTCGATGCTGCCGATCGGACTGCCCGCAACGTCAATACGCTGAATCCAATCGCTTTCGTCAACGGCCAGTTCGCTGAAACTATTGCCGGGAACGTCAATATATTCAAGTTTTTCAAATCCGCCCGCAAGGTAGAGCGTGCCGACCATTCCGCAGTCCGTAAAGTCGATGCTGCCGCAGTAGTTTGAATCCGTATCGGGGTCGTAATTCCAGGTGATCATTTGCGGAACCCAGCCGCCGTCTTCCGACACGCCGACCCATGTGTCGGGATCTTCGGGATCGTAATCGGGATTGAGTTTGTAACCGTTTTTAACGCCGTTTGCATCCACCTGCTCGAGAATATCAACAAGTGCAAGATATTCGTATTCCGGGTAGCCCTCGGGAACGGTGACATCCTTTCGCGGAAGGGCGAAAGCGTTTTTCGGGATTGCACACAGGCCGATGCCGATCAGCATCAGAGCCGCGAGCAGTGCGGAAACCAGTTTCTTCATGTTCATGTTCTCTCCTTGAATAAGAATATTTCTGTTTTCGGTCAAATTCCTGCACGGAGTGTATATCCGTCCGCTGCCGTACATTGCCTTTGTCCGTTGCACAACCATTATATTTCATCGAACCCGCCTTTGTCAATAGCTTTTGCAAATTTTTTATGGTAGAATTATAAACGCTCTGAACAGCCTGTTTTTGCACAGGGGCTTAAGCCTCTTCCGATTCGGAAGAAAATTTCGCAAATCAGCCCCGAACCGCTGCGAAACGGGCGGATAATTCAGCTTATTCTCAATGTTTCGATCGACTGCATCCGCCGCCGATCACTCCGGAGGAAAAATGATCAGTTACGAACCCTTTCCCCTTTTGGAAGCTTACTCCTTCCTTTGCCAAAAATGCACCGATTTTTCGGTTGAGACTTTTTTTCGCAAAATGATTTTGCGGCAGCCGGATCGCAGACGCGAATACGAAACCTGCTGCGGCATTCTTTCCGAGCTTTGGCAGCGGCTTGAAGCAAGCATTCCCGTTCCGATTGCGGAAGTCCGCGCATTTTTTGCGCCGCTTCGGCAGAACGATAAAATCTCCTTCGGCGCGGACGCGGCAACTCTTGCGGATATTCTCATCGGCGACCAGGGCGATTTTGCATCGGAGCGCAATGCTGCCGCGCTTTTGCAGACGGAGAATGCCGTCAAAAACATTCAGTGCAGGATCATGGCGGCCGTTTCCGGAGCCGCCTTCCCGGATGAACCCGACGGCAGCTTTTCCGCCGCCGAGCTTTTTCAGGCCGTTAACCGCAGCGACTTTCCGGAGAGTTCCAAGCTGCTGCTTGCGGATGCCGCTCTTGACCCGGCAGGGAATATTGACCGGCTGAACAACATGCTTCACCCGATTGCCGCGGCTTTTTCCGCCGCACGTGAACTCTGGCTGCCGCTCATTGAATTCTATCGCAAAGCCTGCGGGGAGTGCGGCAATGCGCAGCGGCTCATAACCCTGCTGACGGGCATTGACCTTTCCGTACGGGAATCCGCCATTGAAGAATACAAAGCGTTCCCTTCCGTCTGCCTGTTCGGCATTACGCGCGTTTTAACGCCGGTGCCGCCGGAAACGGACGTTATCGGCTATATCGGTGTGCTTCAGGGAGAGTTTAAACATGCCGCCGAAAATTCCGCAAACAAGGGCAGCGAACTGTCGCGAACGCTTGAAATTATGGGTGATCAAACCCGTTTTGACATTCTCTGCACGCTTGCGGACCATCCCGCATACGGGCGCGAGCTTGCGAACCTTCTCGGCATTTCGACAAGCACCGTGTCTCAGCATATGATAACAATAACCGGCGCGGGGCTTGTTTGCCACAAAAGCGTCGGAAGAAAAACCTATTATTCGCTGAATCGGGAAAATGTCCGCCGTATGATAACCCTTCTTTGCGAAACTCTTCTGAAGGAAACGCCCGTTTTTGCAAGCGAAACGGAGGGAACGAAAACCCCGTGATATGCTTTCGGAAGCCGCATTTGCGCCGGCCGCTTTTTTCGGGCTAAAGCAAAAGGCGGAATGCTCCGATGCTTTTGAATGAAGTGTGAACAAAAAGAAAAAGCCCTTGCAAAACAAGGACTTTTTGTTGGTACACCTTCAGGGGCTCGAACCCTGGACACCCTGATTAAGAGTCAGGTGCTCTACCAGCTGAGCTAAAGGTGCATTCACTCTTTCAAGTGCATATCACATTATACTCGGATTTTGTACAAAGTCAAGACCGTTTTGGACAGGATTGAAGATATATTTTTAATTCCGTCTTCAACCGTATTTGTGCCGCACCGATAGGGCGTATTTAAAGAGTTGAAGAGAGAAGAAACGTCATCCGTACAATACGCCTGAGGCACATGCATTCCGCATTCCGCATCAACATTTCTTCTCTTCTTCTCAGTAAATTTCAGTCAAGGTGAATCAGTGTTCATCCAATCACAAGCCGTACCCTTGCAGCCATTGCTCCGAGATCCGCATTGCTTATTTTGCTCGGGACAAGAACGCCGGTTTCGGCAAAAGTTCTTGCGCCGTCGGAACCGTTGACAATGCGCGCAAATTCCGAATCCGCCCGCATAAGGCTCTTCACGCCGAGATAAAGCGTCTGGGTGATGCCGTATTCATCGTTCCGTGCGTTCATTATCTGCGTTGCCTTGTTGTAGCATTCGGCCGCAAGCTCGCGGCACTGTTCATCGGTGAGCTTTGCAAGAATTTCCGGCTGTGCAAGCATTGTTTCAAGATAGTCCAACCTCAGGCAGGCATATCTATCGAGTTGGCTCTGATCGTTGAGCTTGTATGCCTTGTAGAGATTGACAAGAACCGTTCCCGCATCCTCGCGCGCGGCAAGCAGCCGAAGTCCGTCATAATCCTGTTTGACAACGTCGAATCCTTCCAGCATTGATTCGTAAACGAACATATCATCAAACAGGTTATAGTTCATGCAGTACAGCACAAGCTCCGCCGTTGTTGCATTCCGCGCAGTTTCCGGCAATTGGGAAACCTCCCGCATTTCTTCCGCATCTTCAAGCAAATCCCACTCCTCGGGCGTGTCGTAAGGGTTGATAACGCTTTTATACACGTTTCCGTCCTTTACGGGCAGGAAGCCTTCGGGTGCGGTGAACCAGTCGGAAAGAGCGGAATCATCATCGGAATCCTCAAATTCATCGCTTTCACGCAGCCGTACCACACGCTCGGCATATTCGTTGAACGCCTTGCGGATGCGCCTGCCGTCCTCCGCACGCACTGCACGCGAAGCAACTCCCACAACCGCCGCCGCAATAATTGCGACACAAACAACAATGCCGATAATCTTTACGCTTTTTTTCATGGTTTTCCTCCGAAAGGAATTTACTCGGTCTCAGTCGGCAATAAGTATTGTATCATTTCTGATTGACGTTGTCAATTAGAAATCAGCAATTAGAAATTAGCAATGTACATCGTTCTCCACTCTCCACTCTCCACTCTCCAAACTCCGCTCTTAACTTTCCAAACTCCGCTCTCCGCTCCCAATTCCTCATTTCTCCTACCTATATAAATGTACCTTTAAATGCTCCTTTCGGGCTTGCCGAACTCCTTAAAATATGGTATAATAGAATGAAGGTAATAATGCCGCATAATGCGGCAGGGCGGAGGCTTTGCGTGTACATCACCGCCGTAAGACTTTATTGTTTCAGAAGTTATACGGAGCTGCGGTTTGAGCCTGCAAAGGGGCTTAACGTCATTGTGGGCGCAAATGCGGCGGGCAAGACGAACATTCTGGAATCCGTTTTCCTTGCTGCGTTGGGCAGGAGCCACCGAACGCGCCGCGATGCGGAACTTATCAACTCCCTTTCCGACAAGGCATATGCGGGCATTGAGCTTGTGAGTGCAACGGGGAAGCACAGCATTGAACTCAAGCTGTTTTCCGGCGCACCGAAACAGGTTTTTATCGACGGGCAGCGCATCAGGCGCATGGGCGAACTTATGGGCGTTCTGAACGCCGTAATGTTTTCACCCGAGGATCTCTCCCTCGTCAAGGACTCTCCCGAAACGCGCCGCCGCTTTATGGACATGGAGCTTTGCCAGCTTCGCCCCGCCTATTTTTACCGTTTGCAGCAATATAATGCCGCCCTCAAGCAGCGCACCGCGCTTTTGAAAACAAGTTTTCCGTTCGAACCGAACATTGAACTTCTCGACATGTGGGACGATAAGCTTGCGGAGCTCGGCGGTTCGGTCATGCTGCTTCGCCGCGATTTTCTTGACAGGCTCAGCACCGCTGCGCGGGATCTGAACCGCAGCATCACGGGCAATTCCTCTGTCGGGCATGAACCGGAAGAGCTTTTTACCTACTACAAACCCTCCGTTCCCTTCGAGGGCGACGGTGCGCGCGCCGCACTCGGGGACGCACTCTGCAAGGCACGGGCGGAGGATATCCGCCGCGGCTGCACAACCAAGGGGCCGCACCGGGACGACATCGGCATTCTGCTCAACGGGCGCGACGTCCGCGTTTTCGGTTCCCAGGGGCAGCAGCGCACGGCAGCGTTGAGCCTTAAACTGAGCGAGCTTGCGCTTATGCGCCGCGTTCGGGGCGAGGCGCCGGTTCTGCTTTTGGACGATGTTCTGAGCGAACTGGACGGCGACAGGCAGCGAGAGCTGCTTTCAAGCGCATTTGATTGCCAATGCTTTTTAACATCCACAACTCTCGACGGCCTTGAACAGGTGCCGAACATGACGGTGTTTGAATGCAGCGGCGGCAAACTCAAAAAAATTCTGTCAGCAGAAAATTGATTCTGTGTTGATTTAACATTGTATAAATAAACGCCGTTTTGTGGTTGTTTTAAATCATACGGTCGGCATTCTCTCAAAACAGCCCGACATAAAAATTCCGGCGGACAGGGCTCCGCCGGCGGCAGCTTTTCAAAAATGCCGCGGGTTTTACTCTGAAAGGAAATAATTTTAAAAATGGAAACGACTTATAACGCTTCGCAAATACAGGTGCTTGAAGGATTGGAGGCCGTTCGCCGCCGCCCGGGCATGTATATCGGTTCAACCGATTCAAGAGGCCTGCACCACCTTGTTTATGAAATCGTCGATAACTCCATCGATGAAGCAATGGCGGGATTCTGCACTCATATTTATGTTACCATTCATGCGGACAACTCCATTACCGTTGTTGACAACGGCAGGGGCATTCCCGTTGATATTCACCCCAAAACCGGCAAATCCGCGCTTGAAGTCGCACTCACAATGCTTCATGCGGGCGGCAAATTCGGCGGCAGCGGCTATAAGGTCTCCGGCGGCCTTCACGGTGTCGGTCTTTCCGTTGTTAACGCATTGAGCACGGAACTTACCGCCGAGGTGCGTCGGGACGGGCATATTTACCGACAGATCTGCCGCCGCGGCATAAAGGCTACGGAGGTTGAAATCGTGGGCGACTGCGGAGCGGACGAGCACGGCACAACGATTCATTTTGTTCCCGACGAAGAAATTTTTGACGAAGTGAACTATGAATACGATATCCTTGTTCGACGGCTGCGCGAGCTTGCGTTCCTCAACGGCGGCGTGCGCATCATCGTGACGGATGAACGCTGCGACCCGCCCGTGCGGGACAGCTTCCATTACGAAGGCGGGGTTGTTGAATACGTTCGCTATATCAACAAAAACAAAGAAGTTCTGCACCCCGACCCGATTTATTTTTCCGCTGTAAAGAACGATAATCCGCTTGAAACGGCAAGCGTTGAAGTTGCGCTGCAATACAACGACGGCTACAGCGAAAATGTTTTTACCTATGCCAACAACATCAACACCATCGAGGGCGGCAGCCACCTTGCGGGTTTCCGTGCGGCAATGACAAGGGTCATCAACGACTACGCCCGAAAGTTTAAAATCCTTAAAGACAGCGACCAGAACCTGACCGGAGACGACATCCGCGAAGGTTTGAGCGCTATCATCAGCGTTAAGCTGACAGAGCCGCAGTTTGAAGGGCAGACAAAAACAAAACTCGGCAATGCCTACATAAGAACCCTTGTTGACAACGCCGTGACGGCCGGCATGACGACCTATCTTGAAGAGAACCCGGCGCAGGCAAAGCTTATTCTCGACAAATGCCTCAGTGCAAGCCGCGCAAGGGAAGCGGCGCGCAAGGCACGCGAGCTGACCAGACGCAAGTCCGTTTTGGATTCCGCCGCACTGCCCGGCAAACTTGCGGACTGCTCCGAAAAAGATCCTTCAAAATGCGAACTGTTCATCGTTGAGGGCGACTCCGCAGGCGGTTCCGCCAAGGAAGGACGCGACAGGCATTTTCAGGCCATCCTTCCGCTGCGCGGAAAGATTCTGAACGTTGAAAAAACCCGTTTGGACAAAATTCTCGGCAATGCGGAAATCAAATGCATGATAACCGCGTTCGGTGCGGGCATGGATGCGGATTTTGACGAAACCAAGCTCCGCTATCACAAAATCATCTGCATGACCGATGCCGATGTTGACGGAAGCCATATTCGCACGCTGCTGCTGACGTTCTTCTATCGGCACATGCGGCCGATGATAGAGCGCGGCTATGTTTACATTGCCCAGCCTCCTCTCTATCTCATCAAAAAGGGCAATACGGAACGCTATGTCTATTCGGACGAAGAGCTGAACAAAACTCTTGACGAAATCGGCAGGGATAAAATCTACATTCAACGCTACAAAGGTTTGGGCGAAATGAACCCCGAACAGCTTTGGGACACGACAATGGATCCCGCGAACCGCATTATGCTTCGCGTCACAATGGACGATGCAATGCTTGCGGACGAAACTTTCACCCTTTTGATGGGCGACAGGGTTGAACCGCGCCGCGAATTTATTGAGCAGAACAGCAAGCTCGTTGCCGACCTTGACGTTTGATTCGGAAACGTTTCAATTTTCAAACGGCAGGTTAAGAGCTTTGAGCTCTGCAATCCGAAATTATTAACACGATTCAATGACTTGACGACCGACGAAAGGTGCGATGCACCGACTGCGGCAGGCTCCGCACCTTTCATGCAGGAGAAATAATGGACGAAAACAAAAAAAGACCCAATCTTGAAATGCTCGGAACAAACGAGCTGCCGACCGATGTTGAAGGCGGCAGAATATTGCCCATAAACCTTGTGGGCGAAATGAAGCGCAGCTTTATATCATACGCAATGGCTGTTATCATCAGCCGTGCGCTTCCCGATGTGCGCGACGGGCTGAAACCCGTTCACAGGCGCATTCTTTACGCAATGGATGAGCTGAGTATGCAGCCCGACAAGCCCTTCAGGAAGAGTGCGCGCCTTGTCGGCGACGTTCTCGGCAAATACCATCCGCACGGCGATACGGCGGTTTACGATGCAATGGTGCGCCTTGCCCAGCCCTTCTCCACTCGTTACCCCCTTGTTGAAGGTCACGGCAATTTCGGCAGCGTTGACGGCGACCCCGCCGCTGCAATGCGTTATACCGAAGCGCGCATGAGCAGGCTCACTCTCGAAATGCTCCGCGATCTTGACAAGAACACGGTTGATTTTTATCCGAATTTTGACGAAACGCTGATGCAGCCCGCGGTATTGCCCGCAAGATACCCGAACCTTCTTGTGAACGGTTCAAACGGCATTGCTGTCGGCATGGCAACAAACATTCCGCCGCATAATCTCGGCGAGGCTGTCGATGCCTGTGCCGCAATGATTGACAATCCCGATATCACGATCGACGAGCTGATGAACTATATCCCCGGCCCGGACTTTCCGACCGGCGGCGTCATCATGGGCGATGTCGGCATTCGCCATGCATATTTTACAGGCAGGGGAAAGATCCTTGTTCGCGCAAAGAGCGAGATCGAGCAATACAAGGCCGATCGTTCACGAATCATCGTCACGGAAATTCCGTATCAGGTCAACAAAGCAAAGCTTGTTGAAAAAATTGCGGAGCTTGTTCACGAGAAGCGCGTGGACGGCATTTCCGACCTTCGCGACGAAAGCTCCCGCGCGGGAATGCGCATTGTTATCGAGCTTAAAAAGGATGTCAATGCAAACGTTGTGCTGAACAATCTGTATAAGCACACTCAGCTTCAGGATACTTTCGGCGTTATCATGATCGCGCTTGTGAACGGCGAACCCAAGGTGCTCAACCTTCGCGAAATGCTTTATCACTACATTGCGCATCAAAAGGATGTTGTCACCCGCCGCACGCAGTTTGACCTTGACAAAGCACGCGAAAGGCTGCACATCTTGGAAGGCCTTATGATCGCACTCGACAATATTGACGAAGTCATTGCCATCATCAAAGCCAGTGCAAACGGCGCAGAAGCAAAGGAAAGGCTGATTGCGCGTTTCGGTTTCAGTGAACGGCAGGCGCAGGCGATACTTGACATGCGGCTGCAAAGGTTGACGGGGCTTGAGCGCGAAAAGTTGGAAGCCGAGTACGGCGAGCTTAAGCGCACGGTTGAATACCTTGCTTCTCTGCTTGCGGACGAAGGCAAACTTATGGGCGTTGTTAAAGATGAAATGCTCGAGATTCGGCGCCGCTTTGCCGATCCGCGCCGCACCGAAATCACAAAGATCGTTGAAGACATCGATATGGATGACATCATTCAGGAAGAAGACATGGTTGTTACCTGCACCCATCACGGCTACATCAAGCGCATTGCGGAAGCAACCTATCGCACGCAGCGCAGAGGCGGCGTCGGCATCAGCGCGGGAGCAACCCGTGAAGAGGATTTCCTTGAGGATATTTTCGTCACAAGCACTCATTCCTATATCATGTTCTTCACAAACAAGGGCCGCGCTTTCCGCATTAAATGCTATTCCATTCCGGAGGCAAGCCGCACCGCAAAGGGCACGCCCATAGTCAACCTGCTGCAATTGCAGACGGGCGAGTTCGTTACCGCCGCATTCCCCATCGGCAGGCAGACCGAGGGCGGCTATCTCGTTCTTTGCACACGGCAGGGTGTTATCAAAAAAACCCCGCTCTCCGATTTTTCAAACATTCGCAAGGGTGGCTTGATTGCTCAAAACCTCCGCGAGGGTGACGAACTTATCAGCGTTGCGCTCTCCGCAGGCGATGATGAGTTCATTATCGGCACACGGGACGGAATGAGCATCCGTTTCAGCGAGCAGGATGTTCGCTCAATGGGCAGAAATGCCTCCGGCGTTCGTGCCATCAAACTCTCCGAGGGCGACTGCGTTGTTGATATGTCCATGGTCAAACCCGGCAGCTGCGTCATTGCCATCACCGAAAACGGCATGGGCAAGCGCACGGAAGAGGACGCCTACCGCGTTCAGGGCCGCGCCGGCAAGGGCATTATTGCAATGAATATCACCGAAAAAACCGGCAAGCTTGTTTGCCTCAAAGTTTCCGAAGGCAATGAGGATCTGATGCTTATCCGTGATGACGGCGTTGTCATTCGCGTTCCCGTCGATACGATTTCCGTCATTTCCCGCAACACGCAGGGCGTTCGACTGATGAAAATCGACGAGGGACACAGGGTTGCAAGCGTTGCGCTTGCGCCGCATAACGATGACGAACCGCAGAAGGGCGGGGAAGAGTCCGACGGCGAAATTTCAAATGCAAATGACAATGCAGACTCCGCCGAAACAGCACCCTCCGATACGCAGGAAAATTCCGATACACCGGAAGACCTCCGATAACCGCAGCCGCAGTGTTTCGGCAAGCAACCGATTACTTCTTCAAAAACAAACACGGGAAGCCTTCCGTAACGGACAGTGCTTCCCGTGTTTTCTGTTGATTTCGACATTGCCTTCCGCATTCGGTGTCAACCGTTGGGTAATTGGAGACAATATCACCGAATCCCCGAGTGGATTAGCGCTCAGGGTATAGATGTCCAAGATATCATCGACTGCATACGTTATATCACGCAGTAAAAAAATCGGCAGTGCATACCAGCTAACGTAAACACTGCCGAGAAGAGCAACCCAGGGGCGATCAACCAGCCTGTATCGCCCCTTGATTATATCAGGGCAGGAGACAAAAGTCAAGGTGCAAAAGGATGGTCGACTGCATGGCAGCGGCATAGATTGCCCGTATGCACGATGTGATGCTGTAGGCTATGGTTTCAGCTATAGCATCCTTTTTATCCCTTATCAACCGTTTAGCGCACGTTCGGTAATAAAGTATGTGTGAAAAATACTTGGAATATGAAACAAAATTAATTCATTTGCAACTGCTGAGGATCACCCCCGCGCATGCGGGGAAAACTTTAACAACCGTTATGGGGTTTATGAGGGGTTACTGTTCAACAATAACCCATTTGCCGCCGGGGGAGCTACCGTCAAGCGGTGCGGGGTTTTCCTTTGAGTAAAGGTAGTCCTCGCCGCTATCGTCAATAACTCTATACATACCATCCTCCTCGATGGCCTCGTATGTTTTACCGTTGGTTAAACTATCCACACCAAAAGAGGGGCCAATATATTTAATTTTCATTTCGTTTACGCTCCTTTCGGTTTTTGAGTTTAACCTCGTAGGATCACCCCCGCGGATGCCGGGGAAAACTAATTGGTTATATTATACCTTTATCCGCCAAAAAAAGCAACATATGACATTCAGCGTCATTCTTTCTGTTCACCACAAATATTGGCTTCGCTTGTTGTGTATTTATCCATTTTTTTATATTTCTGACGGTATTATTCCTTCATTGAGGCATATTCAATTCGATATGATAAAACGCTGCTGTACATTTTTATGTTCCGCTGCGATAATATATTAATTTTATCTGTATTGCCGGCGTTCGAACCAAACCGGATTGCCCTTCGTTTTCACTTGAAATATTTATACAACTCCGGATCACCCCTGCGGATGCGGGGAAAATTGCCAATTTGAGCAATGTGCCGCTCGGGCGACGATGATCACCCCCCGCAGGTGCGGGGAAAACGCCAACGGGGACGTATCCGCGTTAACAGACAAAGGATCACCCCCGCAGGTGCGGGGAAAACTAACGCGGTTTGCTGTGCATTCGGTAGTATACGAGGATCACCCCCGCGGATGCGGGGAAAACGGGCGTATGCTGTCGAGGTCGCGTTGGATTATGGGATCACCCCCGCGGATGCGGGGAAAACATATTTGCAAGCAATTATATTTTGCATCACATGGGATCACCCCCGCGGATGCGGGGAAAACCTTCTTCGTTCTTGCTTTCCTCAACAAGCGACAGGATCACCCCCGCGGATGCGGGGAAAACTCTTTGCAAGCTTTGCAGATATTTTAGTCACAGTGGATCACCCCCGCGGATGCGGGGAAAACTCCAACTTTTGGGCATAGCGTAAAACGCACATAGGATCACCCCCGCGGATGCGGGGAAAACGCTCTTTGTGTCGGGCTGTTGTAATCCGTACCGGGATCACCCCCGCGGATGCGGGGAAAACGTCAATAATCATTTCTTTTTATTCCCTTTCGTAGGATCACCCCCCGCGGATGCGGGGAAAACCGTGCCAGATTGCTTTGCTTTCAGTGTCGTAAGGGATCACCCCCGCGGATGCGGGGAAAACTGTCATCCTCTATCTCGGCGCAATACAGCGTCAGGATCACCCCCGCGGATGCGGGGAAAACACGTTTCGTAAACCATTACGCAAAACAGGGGTAGGATCACCCCCGCGGATGCGGGGAAAACACTGACGGGCAACACAAAGTTTGCTACTGCACAAAATCACCCCCGCGGATGCGGGGAAAACTCGCAATGTCATCGAGTTCGAAAACCGCCTGCCGGGATCACCCCCGCGGATGCGGGGAAAACGTCAATAGGTTTTCAGCCGATTTTTAAAATATAGGATCACCCCCGCGGATGCGGGGAAAACCAGTGCAGCGGCTTTTTGCCACATGCGCGCGTAGGATCACCCCCGCAGGTGCGGGGAAAACTATGGTTCTCACTCGTCGCTTTCACTGTCACAAGGATCACTCCCGCAGGTGCGGGGAAAACGAGGCAAAAGTATGAGTGAGACGTATTATAGCAGGATCACCCCCGCAGGTGCGGGGAAAACTGTCAGCGTTTCGGAACAAGCATTTCCTACATAGGATCACCCCCGCAGGTGCGGGGAAAACAATATTTATGTGATACAATAGTTTCCACACCACGGATCACCCCCGCAGGTGCGGGGAAAACTTTGCAACCGTCATAAATGTCGGTTACAATGTGGGATCACCCCCGCAGGTGCGGGGAAAACGTCCCAATTTTCCCAACATGCCCCAAAAACCTAGGGATCACCCCCGCAGGTGCGGGGAAAACACATTCGTGCCGCTCCCGTCATAATCCACGAGAGGATCACCCCCGCAGGTGCGGGGAAAACTATGGTTCTCACTCGTCGCTTTCACTGTCACAAGGATCACCCCCGCAGGTGCGGGGAAAACCGTGTATGTGCGCTGTCTGTAATTTAACGCGGGAGGATCACCCCCGCAGGTGCGGGGAAAACCGCGAGCAGCACGATAGACGTCACGGCGCAGGAGGATCACCCCCGCAGGTGCGGGGAAAACTCTGAGGTGGACAATACAGCACTTATCGCAGAGGGATCACCCCCGCAGGTGCGGGGAAAACAAACCTATATGGGATATAGCTTTTTTAACAATGGGATCACCCCCGCAGGTGCGGGGAAAACTGGGGTTTTTGGGGGTTGGGAGTGCGTCAGTTGGGATCACCCCCGCAGGTGCGGGGAAAACTTTGTGGCAAATCCAAACAAAACGCGCCATTTGGGATCACCCCCGCAGGTGCGGGGAAAACTGACGCCGCGCTCTTGATGCCCTCCCACAGACCGGATCACCCCCGCAGGTGCGGGGAAAACCCCAATGATGAACCCGTGCCGCTCCACACGGCAGGATCACCCCCGCAGGTGCGGGGAAAACCACGATACTGCCGAAAACCTATCCGAGTACGTAGGATCACCCCCGCAGGTGCGGGGAAAACGCCGCCAAAACATGATATAACATTTTGAGCTTGGGATCACCCCCGCAGGTGCGGGGAAAACTAACGCTATTTATTATACCATAAAGGGTTATTAGGATCACCCCCGCAGGTGCGGTGAAAACGAAACGGGGGAATTTAGGTTGAAACGCGCCAACGGATCACCCCCGCAGGTGCGGGGAAAACGTTCAAGGCTTGTCCAAAAAAAGGTTGACAGGAGGATCACCCCCGCAGGTGCGGGGAAAACCACTTTCGGATTATGACGGGAGTGGAACGAATGGGATCACCCCCGCAGGTGCGGGGAAAACCGTCCTCCGGCGCGCTTGCTGATGCCGCAGGGGGGATCACCCCCGCAGGTGCGGGGAAAACGGTATTCACTCCTGCGGCGACCTGGGCAAGTCGGGATCACCCCCGCAGGTGCGGGGAAAACTTCTTTCATTTTTTACCTCACAGAATCAAGAAAGGATCACCCCCGCAGGTGCGGGGAAAACCAAAACTGCATCAAAAAGCGCCAAAAAGCCCGCGGATCACCCCCGCAGGTGCGGGGAAAACTGCTTCCTGTTCTTTACCATCGAGACCGCTGAAGGATCACCCCCGCAGGTGCGGGGAAAACCGACCGATATTTATGTCAGTCGCAAAGAATGATGGGATCACCCCCGCAGGTGCGGGGAAAACTTGTTGCGACCGCGTAGCCGCATGGTGAGCTTGGGATCACCCCCGCAGGTGCGGGGAAAACCCGAGACGGACGCAAATACAGGGGGATATTAAGGGATCACCCCCGCAGGTGCGGGGAAAACTTCGGGGTTTTTGAAATGCGCCATTTGTTTCTAGGATCACCCCCGCGGATGCGGGGAAAACGTTAAGTCGTCCACGCAGACGCAAGGGACTTCCGGATCACCCCCGCGGATGCGGGGAAAACTTTATCGAGCTGCTGGCATAGCGGAAAAGTATAGGATCACCCCCGCGGATGCGGGGAAAACGCATAAGCACACCTGATGTTGTGCCGTTTAACGGGATCACCCCCGCGGATGCGGGGAAAACCACGGCGTCCCATTCAACTTTCCGTCCCTCCCAGGATCACCCCCGCGGATGCGGGGAAAACGGAAGACAAGGCGGACATATCGACAGGATAAGAGGATCACCCCCGCGGATGCGGGGAAAACATGCTCGGAAAGTCAAACCCGAATGGGTCGATGGGATCACCCCCGCGGATGCGGGGAAAACTGCCCGAGCCGGGGGTTTTGGGGGTTTAGTTTGGGATCACCCCCGCAGGTGCGGGGAAAACTGACCGTTGCTGTCTTGCCTTACTCTACCCTTGGGATCACCCCCGCAGGTGCGGGGAAAACTCCGCCAACTGCGGAAGTGCCGCCAGCAGCCCGGGATCACCCCCGCAGGTGCGGGGAAAACCCTACGTTTGTGCCTGCTGTGGTAGAGGTTATAGGATCACCCCCGCAGGTGCGGGGAAAACATGTCCGCCTCATCACTCCATTGTGCGTCCCCAGGATCACCCCCGCAGGTGCGGGGAAAACTTGCCGTCACCTCCGAGAGCGCGCGGCATCTGGGGATCACCCCCGCAGGTGCGGGGAAAACTTCACTCGGCTCAGCCTCAGGTAGCGGACTTCAGGATCACCCCCGCAGGTGCGGGGAAAACTCTAATTAGCGTTTTTAAAGTATATTTTACCGAGGATCACCCCCGCAGGTGCGGGGAAAACCGCCCGTGATTGCGGACGCGCTGCCGACACTGAGGATCACCCCCGCAGGTGCGGGGAAAACTAGCATATCCCAACCGGATTCCTTCTCCCCGTAGGATCACCCCCGCAGGTGCGGGGAAAACCTTCGTCGGCCTGCTTGCGCTCTTCCTCTTTCAGGATCACCCCCGCAGGTGCGGGGAAAACCGGGTCGGCATTTTTTTGATAGCCGACCTCAGAGGATCACCCCCGCAGGTGCGGGGAAAACCTAAGCACAACGGAGGCATAAAATGACAGTAAAGGATCACCCCCGCAGGTGCGGGGAAAACAAACTGCGGGCAGCGTATCACGCGGTAACTCAAGGATCACCCCCGCAGGTGCGGGGAAAACCACTGCAATCCGCCTCGTTCGAATGTGCGATAAGGATCACCCCCGCAGGTGCGGGGAAAACTCACCCCTTATATATTTTTCTGAACCTATTGCAGGATCACCCCCGCAGGTGCGGGGAAAACGACCGATAAAATTGAATAAAACTTTTGCTGAAAGGATCACCCCCGCAGGTGCGGGGAAAACGTTCCCATTTCATGTTCACAATTGATGAACCAAGGATCACCCCCGCAGGTGCGGGGAAAACGCATTCAAAGCATTGTACAATTTCGCTTTATCGGGATCACCCCCGCAGGTGCGGGGAAAACATGATTGAGCCGAACCGCGTTTTCATTGCCGCAGGATCACCCCCGCAGGTGCGGGGAAAACGGTAACGCAACGCAAATAATTGGTAATACATCAGGATCACCCCCGCAGGTGCGGGGAAAACAAACATATTGATTTTCGAACGGCTAATAGCATAGGATCACCCCCGCAGGTGCGGGGAAAACCTCTATCGTTGCTTGTTCTTTTACCGCATACCAGGATCACCCCCGCAGGTGCGGGGAAAACTTTCTCTTCGGGCGGTGCTTATAGTTGTAGATAGGATCACCCCCGCAGGTGCGGGGAAAACTGAGCCGCTGGGCTGTTTGCCGTTTTTTGTGCAGGATCACCCCCGCAGGTGCGGGGAAAACTTAAAAAAATCAAGCTCGGACAAGATTATGCGAGGATCACCCCCGCAGGTGCGGGGAAAACCCACAATAGAAAAAACTCATTCCAACAAAGGGAGGATCACCCCCGCAGGTGCGGGGAAAACTCTGTATCAATACCGCTGATATTTGATTCAGCGGGATCACCCCCGCAGGTGCGGGGAAAACAAATATTCCGACTTTGTTGTTTAAGTCAGCCCAGGATCACCCCCGCAGGTGCGGGGAAAACAGTCGCATGGGCAAGAAAGATTCGCGCCAATTAGGATCACCCCCGCAGGTGCGGGGAAAACTCGCGCTTCCGCAAGCTCTGCTTTTTTTAGCTGGGATCACCCCCGCAGGTGCGGGGAAAACCGTGCGCGAAATACCTGCAAAAGGGAAAAAAGGGGATCACCCCCGCAGGTGCGGGGAAAACTCGGCGGCGAACGATTGCAAACACCTGTCCCGAGGATCACCCCCGCAGGTGCGGGGAAAACCTGAAGCCGTTGCAAAGCTGCGTCGAGATACCGGGATCACCCCCGCAGGTGCGGGGAAAACGATTCAGTCGCTTCCGAAAAACGTCACGCCATGGGATCACCCCCGCAGGTGCGGGGAAAACACGACTGGAGGTTTACACCAGATGCCGCTGACAGGATCACCCCCGCAGGTGCGGGGAAAACTCCGCGCATGTCTCGCGGTTGCGCAGGGACGAAGGATCACCCCCGCAGGTGCGGGGAAAACCACCACGCAAGCGCGAACACGTACAAACGCAGGATCACCCCCGCAGGTGCGGGGAAAACCGCGTCGTTTATCGCCTTGTAGTCCATAGCTCGGGATCACCCCCGCAGGTGCGGGGAAAACGACAATCAACAGCGGTTGCAGCCGCAAACCCCAGGATCACCCCCGCAGGTGCGGGGAAAACACAGCTGCTGAGCGATTGCGTTTTGTGCGCCTGGGATCACCCCCGCAGGTGCGGGGAAAACTCGATGTTTTTTAAATCATGGTTTGTTAACTCGGGATCACCCCCGCAGGTGCGGGGAAAACACGCGTTTCAGTTCCATGCTGTTTTTGGGGCAGGGATCACCCCCGCAGGTGCGGGGAAAACTGGGCATCAGCCCCCGTTGCCGCTTGCATGGTAGGATCACCCCCGCAGGTGCGGGGAAAACAGTACATAGTTTTTACCTTTCTGGTTTTGAGGAGGATCACCCCCGCAGGTGCGGGGAAAACTCGATAGCGACGAACCCGCCGCCGGTCTCACTGGGATCACCCCCGCAGGTGCGGGGAAAACCATGGGATTCACGCGCCGCCGAGGACGCCGTCAGGATCACCCCCGCAGGTGCGGGGAAAACCCGTACCCAAATCATGCACTGTTTTCAGCACCAGGATCACCCCCGCAGGTGCGGGGAAAACTTGGACAGCCAAAAGGAAAGTGGAAAGGGACTGGGATCACCCCCGCAGGTGCGGGGAAAACCCTTTGACAAGGTTGACGCCGGCTTCAACGAGCGGATCACCCCCGCAGGTGCGGGGAAAACTCGATCCACTCGCAATTGCAACACCGCCCGCAAGGATCACCCCCGCAGGTGCGGGGAAAACCACATAACAGACAATTTATCCGCGGCAAGCTCAGGATCACCCCCGCAGGTGCGGGGAAAACAATGAGAGTTGAACTGCGCATTATCAACAACCAGGATCACCCCCGCAGGTGCGGGGAAAACTCAATCCTTATATATTTTTCTAAACCTATTGCAGGATCACCCCCGCAGGTGCGGGGAAAACTTCAATCTCGGATCGTTGCTGTCAAATAAATTAGGATCACCCCCGCAGGTGCGGGGAAAACGCAGTCATACAAATATGCGTTGTCTGTTATCCAGGATCACCCCCGCAGGTGCGGGGAAAACTCTCACTTCGGGGGCATTCAAAGCATTGTACAAGGATCACCCCCGCAGGTGCGGGGAAAACTCCGCAATTCTCACTTCGGGGGCATTCAAAGCAGGATCACCCCCGCAGGTGCGGGGAAAACGAATAGTCAATTTCTTCTTTTTGTATTGGTAAAGGATCACCCCCGCAGGTGCGGGGAAAACATGCTGTCCTTAGACCCGAGTTTTTTGAAATAAGGATCACCCCCGCAGGTGCGGGGAAAACTCGATGGAACTCATCCAAAACGCCTATCAAGGAGGATCACCCCCGCAGGTGCGGGGAAAACTCATTCCAGACAACGCTTTCAAACGGCAAGCGGGGATCACCCCCGCAGGTGCGGGGAAAACGGGAATGTTGGGTGCTTACGATAGGCATTTTCAGGATCACCCCCGCAGGTGCGGGGAAAACCCCTCAATCAGCCGATTTTGAATTTCTATCACAGGATCACCCCCGCAGGTGCGGGGAAAACTATCGGCACGTCCGCTGTACTCGGTGATGTTAAGGATCACCCCCGCAGGTGCGGGGAAAACATTTACGTTCTGTTATGCACGAGTTGGCGAGTGGGATCACCCCCGCAGGTGCGGGGAAAACTTAATTCTGACGGAACGATTACGCTGTCGCCTGGGATCACCCCCGCAGGTGCGGGGAAAACGGATCGGCGCAATGTCCGCTACAGTGACAAAAAGGATCACCCCCGCAGGTGCGGGGAAAACCGCAGATAATTGACGGCATTGTTACCGCAATTGGGATCACCCCCGCAGGTGCGGGGAAAACAAGGAGTAACAATGCTAAAAGCAAAAGATTTTAGGATCACCCCCGCAGGTGCGGGGAAAACATGCACCGGTGACGGAAACCACATGGGAAAACGGGATCACCCCCGCAGGTGCGGGGAAAACACTCATCCAAAGTTTTTTCAAAACTCTCATACAGGATCACCCCCGCAGGTGCGGGGAAAACTTTTCTTGCTCCTCCATTTGTGAAACTCCAAAAGGATCACCCCCGCAGGTGCGGGGAAAACAAATGAGTAATTACACATCACAATTGCGTTATAGGATCACCCCCGCAGGTGCGGGGAAAACTTGTAGTTTTCTTTTTGTCGAATGCGTATACAAGGATCACCCCCGCAGGTGCGGGGAAAACAAAGACTAAATTGCTATGACAACGTGTGTGGGAGGATCACCCCCGCAGGTGCGGGGAAAACCTTTGTGGTGGTTGTAATTTCATTCATAATTTGGGATCACCCCCGCAGGTGCGGGGAAAACACAGCGACACACCACAAACAAGTGTGAGCGGCGGGATCACCCCCGCAGGTGCGGGGAAAACTTGCACAGTGTGCGCCGGAAACTTGCGAAAATAGGATCACCCCCGCAGGTGCGGGGAAAACTAAATAAACAATTATAACTCAACGCTTTTCCTAGGATCACCCCCGCAGGTGCGGGGAAAACCGCAAGTGCGCGAATGAAAATTGCGCAAATATTGGATCACCCCCGCAGGTGCGGGGAAAACTTGTAATTATTTACGTTATCAAAATACAGGTTAGGATCACCCCCGCAGGTGCGGGGAAAACCTGCAAATTCGCACCATATATTACCACATGACAGGATCACCCCCGCAGGTGCGGGGAAAACCCGGCGCTTTGCATCGAGCTTCCATGGATCCTAGGATCACCCCCGCAGGTGCGGGGAAAACGGCGGGCATGTTGCGACCGTGCGTGACGGCGTAGGATCACCCCCGCAGGTGCGGGGAAAACAAACTTGCTCTTGGGTTCCGCCGGTATAACTGGGGATCACCCCCGCAGGTGCGGGGAAAACGAGCCTTTGATTTTGGATGCGGCTTTCTCGTCGGGATCACCCCCGCAGGTGCGGGGAAAACACAGTGCCACACATCAAAGTATAGCCGATAATAGGATCACCCCCGCAGGTGCGGGGAAAACCTTCGATGAAATATTGCCGCTGGAAGGAGGAGCAGGATCACCCCCGCAGGTGCGGGGAAAACCCTGCATGACGCATCCAGCGCTTTCTCGCCGTAGGATCACCCCCGCAGGTGCGGGGAAAACATGCCGTGGACAGCGTCTGCTCGACGAGTTTCAGGATCACCCCCGCAGGTGCGGGGAAAACCGACTTGAGCGCGGTCAAAACCCGAGGCGGCGAGGATCACCCCCGCAGGTGCGGGGAAAACACAGCTCGGGATACGCAAACTCCGTGACCGCTGGGATCACCCCCGCAGGTGCGGGGAAAACAATAAGGCGGTGTCCCGATAGTGCAATTGCGAGGGATCACCCCCGCAGGTGCGGGGAAAACATGGCACTTATGGACGAAAACGGCAGCAACGGAGGATCACCCCCGCAGGTGCGGGGAAAACCGACGGTTTTCTCAAGGAAATCCGTCCAGTCGAGGATCACCCCCGCAGGTGCGGGGAAAACTTCGCAGCATTCCTGAGCGCGGCGCGTATCTTAGGATCACCCCCGCAGGTGCGGGGAAAACTCCCATATAGGTTTTTGGGGCATGTTGGGAAAAGGATCACCCCCGCAGGTGCGGGGAAAACACGACTGGAGGTTTACACCAGATGCCGCTGACAGGATCACCCCCGCAGGTGCGGGGAAAACGAGACAGGCGATGTCATTCGCTGAGGAAGAGTAGGATCACCCCCGCAGGTGCGGGGAAAACACTAAAAAGATCCTTTAGGAATCAGCCTTTTTGTTCCAGAGCAGTTCAAATTTCATTTAACTTCTCAAACAGCCTGAATGTCAGCTTGCAATCCGGAAGCGCACGGTGACGTTCTCCGACATCAATCCCAAAGTATTCGCAAAGATGCCCAAGCGAATACTGTTTAACTCCGTTCACGCGCCTGCGCGCCAAGGCAAGAGTATCTGTGCAGGAACTGCGAAACAACTTCACGCCGCAGCGTTTTGCCTCCGAAATCAGAAACCCGCAGTCAAAATCCGCATTATGGCAAACAATCGGGCGGTTCGCAACGAATGCAACAAGCCCGTTGATTGCCTCGCTCAGAGGAATGCCTTCAGCTGCAAGCATTTCATCCGTAATCCCCGTAAGGCGGACAACATCCGCACTCAGCGGTGAATCCCGCCTGACGAGTGTTTGAAATTCTTCTGCCTCTTCTCCGTTTCTTATCAGCAGTGCACCGATTTCAATAATGCCGTCCCTCTCGGGCGAAAGCCCCGTTGTTTCAACGTCAATAACAACATAGTCAGCCCGCCTGCGCGCTTTTTCCGCACGACGCGCGAGCAGCATTTTTCCTGCTCTGCTTTGCGGAGCCCCTGTCGAATTGTCTTCTGCCTTATGCGGCTTCGGAAGCGGGCGGCGCATAAGCAGTATTCCGTCAAGATCAACAGGCTCCCAGTGAGCATTGTGAACTTCGAATTTCATCTGCTGTTCGCAACGCGCACTGTAAACCATGGTTGCGCGCCCGCTTTTCAGGTTTTCGCATACCCGCGCCCAAAGCTCCGTGCGAACGCGCGCATTAATATTGCCGGCATACACTCCGGGGCTGATTTCACATAACCACTTGGACAGATCCCCCCGAACTTTCGGCGGGCAGTCGCTCAAAGTAATCACTGTCAACGTCAATCCTCCCGATAGGATTTACCGTATTCTGCACTGCCGCTGCGGTCATCCCAAAGATAGAGCGGCTTGCAGCCTTCTTCGCCGAAATCGGATTCATCGGAAAGAAGGTATTTGATATCCTTCACCATTCGCTCCAAAATATGGCTTTCTGCAAGCGCATTACGCACACTGCGCCTTGTTTGGGACGGGATATCCTCCGGAGACTCTGCCGCAAGCCGAAATGCGATCGGAATCGTGATTTCCGCCTTGTACAAATCAGCAATATCATAAACGAATGAAAGCGAATGGCCGATATGCACAAAACCGAGGCCGGGGGAACAGCCGAGTGCGCAAATCACGGCGTGAGCAAGGCCGTACAGGCAGGCATTCCCTGCGGACAATGCCTGATTTACCGGATCTCCGGATGAAAAATCCTCCGGGTCATAGTCTCGCCCATGCCAAGGAACGCCTGTTTCCTTTGACCAGTGCCGATAAACGGAACGCATACGGCTTCCTTCACGCCCGCGCAGCTGCTGCAAAGTCAGGTGAGCCACATCCTCTCCGGAGAACCGCAGACTGTACATCTTTCGAACAACGTTGAGATGCCCCCGCTGGTTCGTCACAAGAGCAGCCTGTTTCACAAGCAGACGTGAACTTCCCGTCAAAGCACAGCCCCCGGTGTAGTACCGAACACCATGTTCCCCGACCCAGATTACACTCACACCTGCATCACCGATAAGCTCCATTGCACGGTGAGTCACATCCGTTCCCGGGCCGAGCATGAGCACCGAAATTGCAGCGGCAGGAACATGAATGATCCCTTTTTCATCCGTAACGGTTATCGCGCTGTCCGCACGGCTCAATTTACAGTGCTCAAAGTAAAGAAAAGTCATTCTGTCGCCAATCTGCGGCAGAGACTGAACGGAAGGACGGATCATCCCCGGAATTTCAGCCATTGACGCCTTCCCCGATGCCCACAACTGTCATAAGTCCGTTTCCGTAAGCCTTGCCCCTGCCGAGACCCTGAGTCAAAGTTTCCCGAAAGCGGGCTGCATCCGTAACTGTCAAAATGCCTTCAAAAGTTACGGAAAGCAGTCTTACTTCCTTGTTCTTTCCGCGTTTTTTGAAAGAATACCTGTTTGAATGAACAACACGGAATTCATCGGGCGCGAGTTCAAATCCGTAACTTTGCGCATGAGAAGCAAGCCACTCCTCCTGCTGTCCGACCGAAATAAGGGCCGTTACCTTTCCGCGAGCCTGCGGATCGTCTTCGCGCTTGATGCTCTTTGTGGGATTGGCTGTCAGGCGAAACCTCCAGCGGCTGCCTTCCGCAATTCGTGCAAGCAGGGGATCGTATGATTTTGTTTCAACGTTAATTCCGCCGTAACCAAGCTGCTCCGCCGCACGGGACAGCTTTGGCCTGTCCTGCGTCAAAACGAGCAGATACATCTCCCCGCCGAGCGTGTCTATGCGCCAAAGACTGCGCGCACGATTTTTTTCATCCGCGGCATCGGAAGCTTCGGACGGTTCTCCGTTCAAAACTTCAATCGCACCGTGAATCTGCTGCGGATTGACAAGTGCTTTCATTGTTTCGCATTTCTGTGTGTTAAGCTTGATTCTCGAAAGATACATCTGCGTCCTCCAATTCTGCAAACGCGTCATGCTCCGCTGCGTCCGTATCCTTCTCCGCCTTGTTAACGGATTCATACGCCGCAACAGTGCGATAGGTATGTTTACGGCAGCGCGGGTCAAACGAGACCGCAAGGTCACGCCGCGCTTCACGTCCGATCACTCTCGGTTCGTCCGCATCCGAATTCTGCTCATCATCTTCCGAATAATCCGCATATATGTGCGCTGTCATATTGTACTTCATTCGTGAAGAATCGTCAAGCGTCGGATACGTCCGCAGCACCTTAATCAGCCCGTCCTCCTTAATGTCGTCAAGAACGATCGGCAGCGTCGGAGGGCAGGAACGCCTGCCCAAAAACAGCGGAAACACCGGATGCGACAACGCGAATTCAATGCGCTCCAAAAGCTCCCGTTCTCCCTCCAATCCGACAAGGAAGACGGCATCCGAAAGATAATAACGTTCGGTAAGATATGAAGTCTTTTCTGCATGCGCCATATGGAAATCCCGAAGGAGCTTTCCCGCGCGGTCAATGCGGACGCCGATTCGCAGCGCATTCAGCTCGCGGAGCTTTTCCGGCTCGTTTCGCCGAATGCCGAGTGCCGCTGCAAGCAAGCCCACAATGCCGCTTTTTGACGGTTCCCTTCCCGTTTTTCGGATCTCGAATTTTGAATTTTCGGTTCCCCACGCTTGCAGCGGAGCGGAAAGCCGAAGAAGCAAAACAGCCATTACATGCCCTCGCTCTCGCCGAGATATTCCTTAACGCACTCCGCAACCGACTCAAGCAGTCTGTCGAGACTCATGCATTCCGCAAGATTTCCGACGGCTTCACCGACTGCAAATGCACGCTCGGGCGCGGAGGCATACTTGCCGTAAACCTTGTTTGCGTATTCAACAAACTTTTCTTCGGATTCCTCCGAATAACCGCCGTTCTTTGCCGAAACGGGCTTTTCAAACGCACCGCAAAGGTTAACGGGCTGATCGCGCCGAATTGTGACATAGACCATGCTCGGAAGGGTGCGGTTTGCAAAGGTGTTTTGTTTGCCCGTGGGCATTGAGCGAACAAACGCTTCAACAAATTTTGCCGCTGTCTCCGCCGTGACCTGTTTCCCGAGGGCATTCGAAAGCTCAACAAGGTTGACCGTTGCATAGCGATAGAGCGTTGAGGAGTTGAACTCCACCGTTCCGAGGTGGCCCGCGCCGGTATTATCCTCCGGAGCAAGATCGTCAACGGCGGTGAAATAATCGTATTCGTTCTGCACGGTGTGGGTTGAAATGCTGTGCGCAACCTGCGCGGAGGCGTCGCAATTCAAAGTTGCTTCGGAAGCAACCATTCGCCCGAAAAGCGCGATATCAACAGAAGGGTTGTTCTTGAGTGCTTTTTTGCAGGCATCCTTATCAGCCGTGCCTTCGGAAACTGCGATCTCGGCAAGTGCTTTTGCCTGTGCCGCACTCATGAAAAAGAGTGCTTCCGCCTTTTTATCCTTCGTTTCGCCTTTCTTATCGTCTTTAAATTTCACTCCGGCGTTTTCAAGCACTTTTTTCGCAAGTTCCGCCGCTTTTGCATCGGGGTTCAGTTTCAGAATCTCCTCTGCAACCATGCTTATAACGTTCTTTGTTCTCGCCCCGAGCATATCCGGTTCAATGAGTTCTTCGCGGAACATTTCGCGCATTGCATGTTTCCACGCCTGCGAGGAAACGCGCGCGCGGGTCGTGCCGCCGTAAATCGCCGTTTTGGGGCTGCCGGTGTCGTCGCGGTTGACGCAGCTCGGCGGAACGGTTTGGAGTACGTGTACATCAAGATAGCATCTGTTTTTCATAGTTTTGGTTCCTTTCCACATTAGTTTTCATCATTTTTTATTTGGCGGCAGAAATCCTGTCCCCATTTGAGCCTTACTTTTGTTCTTCCTTCCGCATAGCTGTAATTATACAGGTCAACGGCAAGATCCGCATAGTCGAGTTTTATACCGTTGCCGCTGAGAAGATTTATCACGCCGCGCAGATGGTGGTTGAGCTCGGGCAGATCCGATGACGTTGCGATCTTGTTGAATCTGGCGCGTATGCGCTTCAACTCATCCTCGTCCTTCGCAAGCTTTCGCACGGAAGCCCCGAACTTCATTCCGTCCTCATTCATCCATTCGGACCTGAAATCATGCCCCTGCTGATGCAGTGCAAACATGGTCAATGCGGTGTAAACCGCCCATTCCCCCGGCGAAGCGTTACCGTCATTCCGGTAAAACTCCTCCGGAAGATCGGTCAGGAATGCTCCCCAAATTGTGGGAAGCTCCCCGGGGGCGTGTCCGATTCCGTGCCGCAGTTCGGCAAGCTCCGCTCGGCACTGATTCTCGGGCAGCGTTCTGAGCCGCTCGAGTTTTCGCTTCATAAAAGCGGTGATTCTTATTTCTTTTTCAGTCATTGTTCTCCTCCTTCGGATAAATTTCATTCAATTTGACCTTAAAGTAACGATAGGCGTCGGGAGCGGAATAATACCTTTCTTTATCATTCTTATCCTTTACCGCACGGCCGACAATTGCCGCCGTGCCCGCCGATTCAACAAGCTCTTGACCGATGCGCAATGCGATTCGTTTTGCTGTTTCGTGCCACCTTCGGATGGCTGCGCGCTCCTGCTCCGAGCTGATCGCCCAAGTCGGATCGATCGACTCAAGCCAGCTTCTGAACGGCGCATCAATTTCATAATAGAACTGCTCCTGTGCGCGTTCGACAACGGCGCGTTTCAGAACCGTATCCTCCGCCGAGCCTGCCGCAAGCTCTATATCCTTTGCAAGGAATCGCAGTGCAGCGGCCGATTCGTCACATTTTTTTATCTCATCCGTAATCTTTGCCCGCCAATGTTCTCCGATTTCGGTGAGAAGATCCGTGTGGAATGTCAGGGAATCGGAGAGGATGTTTGTGTAGCAGCTCTTCATGGTATCATATTGAACGGAACAGATTCGGAAGCTTATCAATCTCGTTTTGTCAATAAGTCCCTCTTTTTTTATATAGTTGATCCATCCAACGATTCCCGGGGTATGATTTCCGTCACCGAAATCGAAGCAGACGGAAAACTCTCGCCACATCTGCGCTGCGTAATTGTGCGCTTTCGGCTTCCATACCTCATTGCCACCTTTTGAGGCTTCACGATCGACCCGCCAAATCGTCATTGGCTCCAAAAAAGCATTTTCGCTTGTGAAGAAATCTCCGCCGCATATTCTGTACGCCGTAACAAAGCCCTCACTGCGAACCAACATTACTCGCCTTGACTGAAGAGTGTAAAGCGCCGCAAGGTTATCCGGCATGGCGATTTCAACTCTTGGCCTGCTGCGGACTTTCTCCTCCCAAATTGGCTTCTCCTCTTCCCAAACGCTGTTACCGCCGTAATTCAAAGCTATATAATTCAGCAAAAGATCCTCAAACAAATTCTTGCCGTGTACTGCAATAATTCCAAGGTTTCCAAGCCATCCGATTCCCGCTAATTTCTTTCCGGATGAGGCATTGATTTTTTTGCTTTTGCCTCTCTCGTTTGAAGAATCGTCGAATGCATTAACGTGCAAAAGCCACCTTGCAGCTTCCGAATTTGTTAGCCGTTCCTTTTCCTCTCCCGAACGCGCCGCGAACAGACGCGGTTTATTGTTGCTTTCGGCTATAGCGCTGTTGAGTTTGCTCGCAGAGAAAACGGACGCTGTTTCATCCGTGTTTACCGATAACGCCTGATAAAACGGCCTTTCCGGATGAAAAATCCAAAACCTTTCGTGTACGGACTCAAGGTAATCCCTTATCGGCTTTTCGGGCAGCCGACCGGCGGTCCAAAGCTCCTTCCAGCGTTCCTCCGCATCCTCCGGCTCTTCGAGCGGCCACTCCTCGCCGTCCGGTGAGTATCTTGAAAAAACAGTGTGCAAAACCGCAAGCATCAGTCGGAGCACCGCAACATCCTGCGTCGGCAGCTCGCCCGCAAGCTCAACGTATTCATGAGCCTTCAGCAGCGCATCCGTCAGTGAAAGCTCATCAACGGTGCAGTCGCTTTTCCGCGCAAGTATCCATTTTTCGTCAAGCAGATTGAATTCGATTTCCTTCATCATTTCACTCCTTTTCGTATGTTAATCCGGTTTTTATATCATAATGCAGCCGCACTTCGCCAAGCACCGCATTCAGCTCATTATCGAAAAGCAGAACAAGCTCCTCCTTCAGCAGCGCCGAATCCTGCCATGCGGAAAAATTGCTTTTGGTTTCACTCTCAAGCTGCGTAATCGTGCTGTCGATATTCCACCGTCGGCCGAAAAATCCAGGAAGGCGGAGCTTCTGCCGCGCAATGAGCAACGCCTCCTCCCTTGAGGGCGGCCTGTCCGCCGGTATGACCCGCTCGCATTCATCCGAAACGGTGTGTATCTGCCCTTCCGCATCGCGCATAAGTGCAATTACGTCAATCGATGGGTCTCCGTCACGCACGGCTCTTTCGCCGGCCTGTTCGCTGCTTAAGCCAATGGCGTTATCCAGCCAGCCGTCAAGCGATTTCCCCTTTCTTTCGGACGGTTTTCCAATCAACCAATTGCATGCATTGCGCTCTTTTTTCTTTGTTTTTTTCACGTATTCTTCTTGCGCACTTTCCATCCCCTCGGTCAGCTCTCCAAGCATTCGGTCATCGTTTTCATCGTATACACGCTGAACGAGCAGCGGAATATCGCTCGGAATCGTCAATTTGTTCGGCAGCAATGCCCGCGTCCGCATCAACAGCCATTCACCGTAAATCGCCGCACTTCCCGAATCAAAACTGTCATCCGTTTCATCAAGAACAAAGCAGCATGCCGTTTCCAGTCCCTGCGGACGAACCCTGTTATGTCGGTGCAGCCTGCCTGTGCGCTGCAAAAGCAAATCCATCGGGCAAAGTTCCGTTATCATAAGATCAAAATCAAGGTCAAGCGATTGTTCAAGCACCTGCGTTCCGACAATTATCAGTCCGCGTCTGCTTTCCGGGGTGGAGTGCTTGCCCACACGCTTAAGAATCTGCTCCTCGCGCTTCGCACGATCCGTCATTATGAACTGCGCATGCATGATAATAACTTCGGCTTTCGGGAAAGCGGACTGCAATTCAGCCGCAATTTCCTGTGCTTTTCGCACGGTATTGACTATCACGCCCACACACCCGCCGCGTTCGGCGGCATAGCCTGCCCGCGCAGTTACTTCATCGCGGTAAATCGTTTTAACGGAGATTTCCTTTTGTTCACCGCTAAAGGAAAGCGCCTTCTGCTTTACAAAATTCTTCTCCGTGTACGTCAGCAGGGGATAAGCAAGGCTGCTCTTCCACGCGTCATCGATGCACTTTAGTCCCCGTCCGACATACGCCTCAACAAGCTCCGCACGACGTTTCGCCGGAAGCGTTGCCGAAAGAATAATCACCGGAACTTTATAAATTCCAAGCCATTGTATCGCCATATCAAGATATTTGCTCATATAGGCGTCGTAAGCGTGACATTCGTCAACAACGACCACTTTTCCGGAAAGACCGAAGTGTTTCAGCATCACATGCTTTTGCTTCAGTGCCGCCATCAGCAGCTGATCGACCGTTCCGATAACAAAATCCGAAAGCAGGGTTTGCTTTCTTCCCGAAAACCAGTCGTGCACAATGAGTCCGCTGTCCGACTCGATGTTCAAATTGCTGTGCCCGGTGAACAGCTCCCGATAGTCCTCATTCAGAGCGGCATTGCCGTGCGCAAGCTTTATCGCCAAAAGGGTTTGCTCATCCTCCGCCAACCCGCCTGCCCATTTTTCAAGCCGCGGAAAAATTCCGTTTGAAGTTGCCTGCGTCGGCATTCCGAAGAACATACCGCCTGCGCCGGCTCTTGCGGCAAGTATTTCCGAAAGTGCAAGTGCCGCTTCCGTCTTTCCCAATCCCATAGGGGCTTCGATTATGTAGATTCCCGAGGACTCTGCATCCGTTGCGGTTGAAATGATATCCGCCTGCGTCGGGTTCGGCAAAAATCCGAATCGTTCCTTAAATGCTTCGTCATCCAGTCCGAAGCGCGCTTTTGATTCCCACATATTCGGGAACCCGATCGTTGTCCATGCATTTTCGATTCTTTTCGGATAATCGCCGAATTCGCCTTTTTGGTCGGCCGATATAAGCGGAAAATATGTTGTGTTGCTTGCGATCCAGTCCGCCGTTATCAGCATTCCGGAAATAACCACCTGCGCCGGAACCGATATATCGGGAAGCGCGCTCAAATCAGAAAAACCAGCGCTTTCAAGTGAATAATCGAGCCATTCCTTCCAAAGTGAGTCAAAGAGAGATTTGTATTTCATTCCGCGTCCGTAGAAATTATCGGGGTTTTTGTATCCCCCTTCAATTTGATTGCAAACATCCGCCGTAAGCGCCGTCGGCTTTCCGTGATGCGCCCCCGCGATTGAAGCAATTCCTCTCAAACAGCCGAATTTTAAAAGTATCGCCTCGCTTGCAAGCGCATGGGGCGTTTCGGAAATCCTTTCAAAACTGCCCGATTTCGGAAGATCAACGTATTCCGCAAAGGGGGAGAACTCAACCGCGTCACGTATACGTGACTGAAAAACGACGGTGACCTTTCCGATGTCATGCACAAGCGCACAAAACTTAAGTGTTGAAAAGAGTTTTTCCCTGCCGCCGCATTCAGCGCAAAGGTAATCCGAAATGCTTTCCGGCAATCTCTTTTGTGCGAGTTTTTCCATAATGCCCGCCGTGTCAAATGAATGCATCCAAAACGGCAGCCAGTCGTTTCCGCTCTCTCTGTCACTTTTTGCAACCGCCGCTGCAAGCTCTTTGGATAATCTGTTCAAATTTTTTACCTCTCAGTGCGTACAATTTCATTGCAGCATTCTGCAATTGCCCTTTAATCGGTTATATTATACCTTTATCCATCAAAAAAAGCAACATATGACATTCAGCGTAATTCTTTCTGTTCACCACAAATATTGACTTCGCTTATTGTGTGCTTACATGTTCTTTTTATATTTCTTACGGTATTATTCCTTCATTGAGACATATTCAATTCGATATGATAAAACGCTGCTGTACATTTTTATGTTCCGCTGCGATAATATATTAATTTTGTCTGTATTGCCGGCGTTCGAACCAAACCGGATTGCCCTTCGTTTTCGCTTGAAATATTCTTAAATATGATGTACAATGCAATCGGGAGCCGTCATTGGGCAGTGCAATCTGCAAGTGATTTACAAATTTGCGTGCAGTGCCGGTTCCGATGCTGAGAGGAAACGGAGGAATAGCTTTGGAGCAAAAAGACATAAATGTCAATGTTTTTTCCGCCGCGCCGCAAACCTGTTCGGGAGAGAAGGTTTTTAATCCGAACATTTCTTCAGCTGCGCCGCAAGCATGTGCGGCAAAGCGCGCACCGACCTATTCCGAACGATTGGACAAGCTGCGCATATTTGCCGATGAAGCGGCGGAGGAGCTTCCGCAGGTATTTTACCGTGAGCTGAACGGAGGAATCATACTTTCTCCGATTACAAAAGCGCACCCGCAATCCGATCCGAAAAAACCGCTGCTTGTGTTGGGTGAATACAGGAACTCGCCGCAGATGGGACGGAGCATTGTGTTGTACGGCGGTTCGATTTTGCGCAGTTACGGGAATTTGCCGGACGAAAAGCTGAAGGCCGAGGTTCGGCACATCTTGCGGCACGAATTCACGCATCACCTTGAGTCACTCAGCGGCACAAACGATCTTGAGATTGACGATGCAGTCAAGCTGAACCGCTACAAGGCAAGCATTCATGCGGAATAAATTTGAAAATGCGGAACAGGACAGCAGGAAGCGGATGAAGTTATTGCGAATCAGTTTTTAATTTATCCATTGTAAGGAGTCTCGTAAATGAAATCAAAAGTGTTTTTTTCTTCCGAAATTACAGCTGAAAAGGTGGTTGAGCTTTTTCATGCGGCATCGAATGACCTGCCCGGCGGAATTCTTCCCGGCAAAGTTGCCGTAAAACTGCATTCGGGCGAACCCGGCAATCAAAACTTTTTGAAACCGGAATTTTGGCAGCCTATCGTCAATGATGTGCACGGAACCGTGGTTGAATGCAACACCGCCTACGACGGCGGACGCAACACAACCGAAAAACACCGTGAAACCATGGAAAAACACGGTTGGAGCAAGCATTTCACCGTTGACATTATGGATGCGGAAGGGCCGGATGCCGAGCTTTTGATTCCGAACGGCAAGCGCATCAAAAAGGTTCAGGTCGGCACAAACATGCTTAACTATGACTCCATGCTTGTGCTTTCCCATTTCAAGGGGCATCCGATGGGCGGGTTCGGCGGCGCGCTGAAGCAGCTTTCCATCGGCTGCGCCTCCTCCTACGGCAAGGCATATATCCACGGTGCAGGCGAGCCGGAGAAGATTTGGACAGGCGACCACAACTCGTTTCTTGAATCCATGGCCGACGCGGCGGAAGCTGTCGTGCGTCATTTCAACGGCAATATGGTTTTTATCAACGTCATGAAGAATATGTCCGTTGACTGCGATTGCTGTTCCGTTGCGGAAGATCCCTGCATGGCAGATATCGGAATTCTTGCATCACTTGACCCGATAGCTATCGACCGCGCATGTCTCGACCTTGTTTATGCCTCCGACGACCCCGGCAGGGATCATTTGCTTGAGCGCATTGAAAGCCGCAACGGCGCACACACGGTTGATGCCGCAGCGGAGTTGGGGTTCGGCAGCAAGGAATATGAGCTGATAAAACTGTAAGCATTCAGATTTTATTTCGTTCGAAACCCGAAACCTTGTGCCGTTTTTCGGCACCGGTTCGATTCTGAGCAAAAGTTATCCGCAATTTAATCATAAACTGCGGATAACTTTTTTGTTTTTGATATTCGTTTTTAAGGAAACATCCGAATAATCCGTTTTTTGCGAAACGGACTTTAACTCGGAGCTTTTCGGAAATTTTGAACGGGCGTTGAACGCTTTCGCGCTGTAAAATCCCGTCACTCCGTTTCGCCGTGAAGTATTTTTTGCAGCTCCGCAATAAACGAATCCACGCGCTGCCTGTTCACGGAATAGATTATTTTTTTGCCGACGGCATGGGAATCCAGCAGCCCCGTGCCGTTAAGGCTTGTCAGATACTGTGAAACGGTACACGGGGCAAGGCCGACCCGCTTCGCAAGCTCGCGTCCGTAGGCAGGCTTTTTTGCGATTTCCGAAAAAATATTGAATTTCGTCTGATCGCCGAGATAGCTCATAATCCGCGACACCTCGGCTGCGGAGTTGAACTGCTGCCTGCTTATTTCAACAAAATGCCTGTATAAAACGCCGAGATCAACGCTGCAAAGCCCGCTTTCCGCGTCAACATCTATATAGTAGGACGAAAACGAAACCACACTCGGGTAAATTACAATATCCTTAACCCTTTCGTCCGAAAAATGCAGCAACTCGTCGAGAATCTTCTCCTCTCCGCCTTCATTCGAATATGAGTCCGCAAACACACTTATAAGCGGCAGCCACAACGCTCTGTTTTCCGAAAAGGTTCGTGCTGCCGACGTCAAAGCAGCCTCAAAAGCATCGATGTATTTATCGCGTGTTAAAGTTAAATCGATAAGGTCAAGCTTGGAACGGCGTGACAGTTTTGACCCGTTGATCATGCGCAGCACGCTCTCGACCGTGTTGTAACAACCGAGGTCTTCGGCATCCCCGTTGTCAAGTTTATCCTCCTCCGCATCACCGCAAACCGCCGCCGCAATGCGCTGCCAAAGCACATTTTCGGGTCTGCCGCGAATGACGGCAAACGGGTCTTCACGGCAGAACACGCTTACCTCTTCAATCAACAGCTCCGCAATGCAGTCTCCGCGGCCGCGATTTGAAGCTCTGCGACCCTTTGTTGAAAGCGGACCGAAAAGCACGTCCGTCATTTCATCATCGACCGTTGCTCCCGCAAGCGCCTCGTAAACCGCAAACAAATGCACAAAATATTCATCATACTCCTTTTCATGCGTCGGATGCCGCTTAATCAGATTATCAAGATAATCCTTCAACGAAAATCCGAATTTTTGCGCACGAAAAAAATGAAACGCTTCGAGCAACGGTATCGGCTCGCGATAAATCATTTGCTTTCCTCTCCTCCTCCAAATTCACAATCCGAACTGTTTGATTAGAATAATAACATAAAAAGATTAAAATTGCTATTGACTTTTTTGCCTAAACGGAGTATATTTGTATTAGCAACCACTCGTATGTTTTATTTTTTTCAAACATATGGCGTTTGCAAATTAACAAAGAGGATTATCGTTATGAACAGAAAGACCCGCCTTCCCGCCGCCCTTTTAGCGGCGGCCGTCGCCCTCATTGCAGCCGTTTTTCCTTTGCTCTCCGCAAAGCACGGCAGCATTGCCGCAGAGCCTGCTTATTCGGCGACCGAACAGCTCCCCCGCCTTTACGAAAGCGCCGCGCGACGCACGGCAAACCGCACCGCGCCCAAACTTTCCGCCAAAAAGCCTTCCGCAAACTCCGAATTCTATAACGAACACGACCTTAACGCCGCGCTGAGCTTTCTTGAAACTGCCGATTCCAACGGCGTTAAAAACGGCACGAAGCTTTGGGCGGACTATGATGCGAACGATCCCGAAACATGGATTTCCGTCGGATGGACGGAGGACGGCAGGCTCTCCATATTTGATGCGGACTTTTCGTCTCATCTTGCCATTCAGAGCAACGTTGCCGATGAAGTCGGGCCGGTGGGGGAACTTGACCTTTCCGGCTGCGAAATGCTCGGGAGCGTGAGCCTCGTCAGCACCTGTGTCGAACGACTGGACGTTTCCAACTGTCCGAATCTGTTTCTGGTTTCCGCATTTTATGATGAGCTTAAGTCCATCGACCTTTCCGGATGCAGCAGCCTTTATTTTCTCTGGGTTTGCTACAACAAAGACCTCCGGCAGATCGACCTTTCGGGGCTTTCCGAGCTCGGCGCGCTTGCGCTGAGCGGCAACGGGCTTGAGAGTCTCGATTTCAGCTCCAATCCCCATATTACGGAGATTGACTGCTCCAACAACAGCCTCACCGCGCTGGACGTTTCCATGCTTTCGGAGCTGCAAAGACTTCGCTGCGAAAATCAAGATTGGGAAATGCCGAACAGCAACCGCATCTCCGAAATTGACCTGAGCCACAATCCGATGCTTGCGGAATTCGCCTGCTATAATGCAGATGTTTCCGCCGTTGACCTTTCCGGATGCACCTCGCTGCAAATTCTGAATGCGGACAACTGCCCGCTCAATGAACTCGACATTTCGGACTGCTCCATGCTTTCCGTTCTTTCGATTTGCGGCACGAACGTTTCCGAAATCGACCTTACCTCTTCAGGCAGCATGACCACAATCGCCCTTGCCGGCTGCCCCATGAGCCAAGCCACCGTGGATCAATGCGTTTATAACCATCCCGAGGTTACGGTGCTTGACCTTGGGCGCATGGGGCTGACCTCATTCGACGGTTCGCTGTTTAATCAGCTTGATGAGATCTATCTCAACGACAACAGCTTCACGGAGCTTTCGATATCCGCATGCAATATCAACGTTGAAAATCTCGGCTCGATTAAAAAGCTTGAGCTCTCCTCCCGCGGGGAATTTGGCAGCATCGCCATGAGCGGCACAACTGCCGACACGCTCAGCCTCAAGGCGGACGATTTATGCAGTTTCCGCGCCAACGGCTGCGGCTTCGACTCGCTTCCCAACGTTGTTGCGGAATCCGAAAATATGCTCGTTCTGCATATTGCAGACAACGCATTTTCCGGTTGTCTCGATCTGCGCGCATTCAGCGGACTTGTGGATTTCGACTGCTCCGGCAATGCCGTGACCGAACTTCTTTTAAACGACGATTGCGACATCAACCTCCTTGATTGTTCGAACACGCAGCTCACCGCTCTGCGCATTCCGTCAAGCTATGTTGACGGCAGCCTCTCAATTGAAACGGACGGCAGCGGGTTCATCGGCGCTGTTTTCAACGGACAAAGGACCCCCTATGTTGACGACTACGGTAATTTTCAGGAATCCCTTTCCGCCCAAGCCGTTCTGAGCGCCGTTCCCGCCGAGGGCTTTGCCTTTGACGGCTGGTACGGCTCCGGCGGTGAAAAGCTCTCCGAATCCGCCGAATTCACTTTCTCCACAGACTCCGAATGCAGCCTGACCGCAAGATTTTGCAAGGCACCCGAAACTACGGTCGCGCCCACGGACACTCCCGCGAATCCAACGCCGACCCCCGCACCCGTTCCCGCAACCGGCACCGTTGGGCTTTCCGCTGTCGGAATCCTGTTGCTTGCCGGCGGTGCAGCAGCCGCCGCACGGGCAAAAAGGGATTGATAATCGACCGTCCCCGGTTGAATCAACGAACCTCCGAGTAATCCGACTTTTTGCGAAAAAAAGGCTTAAATCTGTTGGCTTCTTCCGCAAAATAAGCCTTATATCGGAGCTTCCTTAATTATCAAGTTAACATTTCAGGAAATCTTTGATTTAAAGTTTTTTCAGGGATTCTTCACACAAAGGGTTATCCGCATTTGCGCCCAAACCGCGGATGACTTTTTTGATTTCAGCTTTAAACCAAAGTTTTCGAAAGGTCTTGACAAAATTCGCAATATGCGGTAAGATATATTTAGATTAGTGTATCGGATTAAGAATGAACATTTTAATTGTAATTTGTGATAAAACTGTAAGGAGTATTTGTTGTTTGCATGAACTCAAATTATTATTTTGCCAACCGTTTTTCAATGCTCCCGAACAACACGGATTTTCTTCCGTACGATACTAACGTGCTTAAGAAAATCCAAGAGGAGTCTGAAAGACGAAAAAGACCGAAACTGAACTATAGTTTTCACACGCTTTTCTCGCCGTTTATCGCAGATGCTGTCGGTGCTTCTCCGAATTACGACATTGAAGCAAAGGCCGTTGAGCTGTTGGACAGGAAGAAACCGTCCGTATACAGTTACCACACATTCATGCTTCCGTTCAATATCGAAGATCCACGCGGAAACGCCGAATTTGACTTTGAATCCGTTGTAGAATACTTTAAAGAAAACGGTATGTGGTACAGTGACGAATGCTGCTCCGAGAAAGACAAGCGGAAGTTTCCGTTTAACCGTCCGTCAAAACGCAAAAAGAATTCCTCTGCAAAAGACTGTGCATGTTTGGATGTTGACAAAATTTTGCGGGCAGTGACCGCGCTTGACGGCGATAAGGAAGATGCCAAGCTTGAAAATATCCGGCTTGCATATCAGGAATATCAGTATTTCAACCCTGCAATGCGCAATGCGCTGTATACCTCTTTGAATAACAACTCGCATTCGGAAATTTCACACACATTTGAATTCCGTCCGGAAGGCAGGGACAAAAAGCTGCAGGCGCATTATTATATCACGCGCAATATCACATATGACCTGCATGTTAATGCAGTGCGTGTTATGCTTTTTAACACCGGAATCGGCATATTCATGCTTGAATGCGAAAATCACGGCCTTGCAAAGGACGGAAAAACGAGTCAGGCAAACATTGAATCCGTTAAGGCCATCAACGAATACGGCCGAAGGATCAATCTTCCGCTGCTGCCCGTTCCCGATCCCGAAAGATATTTTTCGCTTTGTGCCGACAGCTTTGACTTTGAGTTTACAGCGGGCAGGAATGCGGACGGGTCGCCTAAAATCGAACGTTTTTCGGATAATTTCAAGGATTTTGTTTACAAATGCCGAAACACGGAAATGCTTTTTGAATACCTGTCCCTCACGCATGTTGCAAACTTTATCACCGATGTTCTGAATTATTCTTCCGCGCCCGAAAAAGCCTCCGGCAAATCGGGCGATCCATCTGATAAAAAACATAGTGAAAAAACTTTTTCTTCCAAGCGCGGCACAAACTCAAAGTTTCTTATCAGCCCCGCATTGGACGACAGAATGTTCGTTTGCTGCTGCGTTGCCGACACGAAAACGGCGAAGTTTTACACTGCCGCAAACGTTTTGGGAGAATTCAACTATCTTCACGATGATAAAACCGCAAATTCCTTATATGAGTTTGTGTTTATCGACACGGAAGGCAACGTAAGCTGTCCGACTGCCGAAATGCGAAAAGAGCTGCTTTCGGCACATGTTTACAGGCGCTGGCTGAGTTGCGGCACCTTGCAGGCTGTCACAAATTACAGCCTCGTCTGTATCACTTCCGAATCCGTCTACGCTCCGGTAATCCTGCCGTTTTTGACTCAATACACGCGGCTTGCATGTTTCGCACTTGTTCAGCGCGCCTCGCTGATTAAATTCCAAGCGGATGCTGCGCTGCTTTCCGCGCATATTAAGAACCCAAAGAAGAAAATCAGTATACAAAACATTATTGCCCTGAACAAGCTTCAGGAACGCTTTGTTGCTTTTCAAAGTCAGCTTGACCTGTTTGAAGTCACGGCACAGGAGCAGGGCTGCGAGCTGTACGGAATGCTCCGCGAATTCCTTTTTGTGGGCAAACAGCGTGAAGCATTACAAAATCAGCTTGACGCGCTGTATTCCGCCGCAAACACGACCTTGGATACGGACTTTAACAAGTGGGCAGCGATTTCTGCTCTGATTGCGCTGCTGCTTTCGCTGGCCGGTTTTTTTGCCGACGGGATGGGCGCCGTTGAGGCCCTTATCAATAAACCTAAGTTTTTGATTTGGCTTATTCCTCTTGTGTTTGCTGTCGCAGTCTCAGTCGGAGCAATATTTTTTTTCTTAATAAAATACCGCCGCAGGCATTGAAAACACTTTTCAGCGATATTCAACAAACTTTAATGACTTTTAATTTTGAAAGGAGAACACGGATCCAATGAATGATTGGCAAAAAGAGTACAAATTGGTTCAACACACACCGCTTATCCATTTTCAGCATTCCGAACCGCACGCATGTTTGCGCGCAACGGAAGTCAAGCCGAAATTGGACAGGTTCTTGATTGAACAATTGGAGAAAGATGACCGATTCGGGGACGGCAGATGGAAGAAATGGTTTGTCGGAGACGGTTCACAGCAAAGTTTTGATTACATGATGCGGATCACGCCGAACAGCGAACAAGTCGAAAGAACGCATTCGATTGAAAGAGCCATTGCAAGAGCCGAACACCGCCCGCCGAATGCAAATTTACACGAAATACACAAAAACTATTTCGGAAATATGGCATCAGGAAATAGTATTCAAGATACAATTCGGGAAACCTTTAAAGAGTCACTCTTTTATAAAGACGGGTTGACACTCACGATTCGCTGCTTCATTCCGGAGCTGCTGACATTTATTGACGAACACATTCGCGGTTTTTTCATGATGCATAATTTCGGAACACGACAGCGGAAAGGATTCGGTTCGTTTACGGTTGATATCAACACCCAGCCCAATGCACCCAAGGGATTTGACCTCGTTGGGAAATACTGCCCGAATGCCTATTACTGCAAGCTCGACGGTAATGTCAATGCCGACGCCCTGCTTGATGCCGTTTGGGTCATCTCTGCATTTTTGAGAAGCGGCTTTAACCGCGGTGAGGGTAATTACGTCCGCGGTTTTGTCTTCCGTTACTTTCAGCGGGAAAAAAATCCGCTTGCCAACGACAAGGCATTTGTTAAGCAAAAAGTGCTTCGCAATGTTTATGACGAAGCAACCCGGGGTGAACACCTTCATCCTTACGGCAACAATGTCCGATATCGCTATGTGCGCGGGCTTTTGGGCACAAACGAAAATTCCAGATTCTGTCGCGCTCCCCGAGGGGAAACGCGTGAGGATCGCACTGTCCACAATATTTATATCCACAGTGCGGAAGGAGTTGAGCGTTTCCCGTCGCCGCTGCTGTTCAAACCCATCGGAAAGTTTGTCTTCATTCTTCCGCAGAAAATGCCGGATGAGATCTTCGGTTCAGAATTTTATATTCTGGAAAAGAATCAAGAGGAGAAATACGACAGCAAGGCAACAAGTGAGCAAAAGCTTAACTATCTGCAAACCGAGTGCAAAAGCAGCATGATAAAAACCCCGACAGCGGAAGAGCTTGCACCGGGAGCAAAGTCCGGGGATGAAGCACTGAAGCGGTTCCTCGACGCGTTTGCGAAGGATTTCAACGATAAAACAAGTGACAAAGGCGGCGGATACGGGATTGACGATTTAACCAGTCGAGATGTTTTCCCTGCGAAGTATCTTCGGCTTCGTCCCGTTCTGCGCACTTAAATAAGGAGGTGAATATATGAGTAAAGTAAAATACATTGCAGTCACATTGGGTCCGATATTCAAAACCATCGGCCTTGCCGAATCCACCGGTGCACTTTGGGCCGCGAGTTACATGTTCTCCTATCTTTCCAAGTCGATATGCGAATATCTTTTGGAGCATTCGGAGTTCAACATTTCCGAAGAGGACATTATAGTTCCGTATTATCATAAAAACGCTGCGGGGACAAAGGAGGATTCGGCGGCTGCGGACGTCATTGTTTCGGACGGAGTGGGAAGATTTCCCGACCATATCATTTTCCGCGCGAAGAATTTTGACGTAACGGATTTCTCAGCTTTAAGGGCTTCTGTAACCCGTTCGCTTGCCGATGCGCTAAATCTAAAAGATAAAGAAGATTATCTCTGTCGTTACCTTCTTATCGCCTGCGCTGCATTCGATGTTGATGAGGAGAAAGGCGAAAACCCTATTCTTAAAAGCGGGCTTGTGTTGGACAGCCTTGAGCTTTTTCAACCGATAATCCGGTTTGAAAGCTGCAACGAGATCGTTAAGGCTGTCAACAACCACAGCATACGCGAACTGCCGCTTACGCAAGGGTTTGAAAACTGGCCGCTGCTCAGCGAAGATCGCAAAAGCATCCGCAGTATCGAGGACATTGTGGACACATCAAAAGACGGAAAAGCTTGCAAGCAACTGAAAAAGCACGATTACTATGCCGTCGTTCGCAGCGATGCGGATGCTGTTTCCAAAATCATTGCCTCGCTTAAAGCAGATGAACTGCGCAAATTTTCAAGAACCTGTGTTCTGTATTGCGGCGAAATGGCCGATCTTGTTCACCGTTACAGCGGCGTTACAATTTATTCCGGAGGCGACGACCTGCTTGCGCTGCTGCCCGCAGAAAGCTCGTCCGGCGAAACCGTGTTTCACTTCGCAAGGGATGCAAAGGATTTGTTTCAAAAATCGTTCAAAACATATATCGATGCGATCAAAGCGGCAAATGCCGAAAAGAAACCGGGCGAAGAGCCAATCCCCGTGCCGTCCCTGTCGCTCGGCATAAGCATATGCTACAGCAAATTTCCGCTTTATGAAGCTCTTGATGATTCGGCAGACTTGCTGTTCGATTACGCAAAGAACAGATGCGGCAAAAACTGCGTTGCCGTGCGGCTTCAGAAGCATTCCGGGCAGAGCGAGTGCCTCGTTCTGAAGGGCATTGACGGATTGACCGCATTCACAAGTTTTCTTGATGACATGCCTAAAAGCTTTGACGAAGGCTTGCTGCATTCGGTGATTTACGCATTCTGTTCCTTTGCTCCGCTGTTCATCGGTTTCAACAAGCTGGCGACCGCAGCCGACTTTGAAACCGTTCGTGAATTGTTCCGCAATATGTTCGATTCGTCGATACATGTTGACGGCAAGTATTCGGACTACCTTTATAAAACGCTTCCCGCGTTCTACAGTCGATTGACTGCAAACGCCGATATTCGTGTTTTCGAAGAAGCCGAACACAGTGCCGGTAAAGCGTCCGATGCGGCAGCGAATGCGGTTCGTGCAATGGAGTTTGTTCTCCGCATTGCAAAATTTTACATTGAAAAAAAGGGGGAAAGAGATTGAGCAAAACCTATCGTGCTGATTTTGTTCCGCACGGAGCATACTTTTTCGGCAATGAAAAAACCTTTTCGTTCGGTAAGGAAGGCAGAAGCTTTATATCAAGCGAACAAACGCCGTCGCAATCAACGCTGCTCGGAGCATTGCGATATGCTCTGCTGTACAATTTTGAATACGAGGGGCGTCGGCTTTTCAAGCCCGACCGAAAATACAATCTGAGTGTCAATGAGCAAGCTGCCGTTGATAATCTCATCGGCAAAGGCGGTTTCGACATCGGTTCAAGCTCCGAACAGGATTTCGGTGCAATTGAAAAGCTTTCTCCGCTCTTCATTTATGACACAAAAAAGGCTGAAGCACTTGTTCCGACGCCGAGAGATCACTGCATTTCCGATTCGGACGAATTCAAGAATTTTGTTTACTCCGCCGATTCCGATAACGGAGAAAGCTTCCCTTATGCACCGTTCTCGCCCGATGATTTTGTTTTTGATGAGTTCACGCTTTCGGTTGACGGCAGTGACAGCGGCATCCGGCGCGGTTTCTGTAAGTCGTTCAAAGTCAAAAACGGACTCGCGAACAGCTATATGTATGTTGACAGCGGCAGCCAAATTCCCGCCCATTGGCTTTTTCAAAAAGTTCAGCGCATCGGCATTTCAAAGAAGCAATACAAATCCGCTTTCTTCAAGCGCGAATGTTATCAGCTGCAAGACGGTTTTTCTTTTTCCGTCTATGTAACGCTGCGCGATGATGTGACTCTGCCGAGCAGCACGGTCGTGTTCATGGGGCAGGGAAGAACGGCCTTTACCATCCGTTTTACGGAAGAGGAGGATTCAATTAACGATGCACTTGCGGAGCTGATTTACCCGGACACGGTTTATCTGCGCGGGGACTCTTCACTTACAGCCGACGTTTATGCGCACTGTTTCTTTACCGCACTCGCAATGCGCGATCACCGTGCATACAGTGTATCGCTGAAAGGTAAAGTCAGCAAAGGTGCGAACGTATATCACCTCATTTCCGCAGGGAGTATCTTTAAATCAAACGATGCAGCGGCTCTTAAAGCCTGCATCGAATCCGGCAGCGGAGCGGACACGGAAGCCAATGCTCCGTGCACGGCAAACCTCACAAAAATCGGCATGAATATTGCAATAATCGGAAAAAGAAAGGAAAATAACGTATGAACACCACACTTCTGAAGATGGAATGCCTGACCGACCTTCATGTTGACTCGGGTGAAAGCAACTATAACATTATTGATAACGAGGTTCAAAAGGATTTGAACGGCAACCCAACCGTTCATTCATCCGGCATTAAGGGCGCGATGCGCGAGTATTTTTCCGAACATCTTGATGACGATAACCTTAAAAAGATTTTCGGCAAACCGTCAACAAAGGACGATGCGGACGGCGGGGGAATGTACAAGTTTTTTGACGCTAAATTCATTGCGCGCCCGCTTCGGCTTGCAGGTTCGGTTCATCCGAGTGTGCTTGTTACGACCGTTCCCGCATTAAACGACATGCTGTATCTTTTGGACTGCTTTAACTGCAATCCGTTCGGAATCCATGAACTGCGTTTTCCGAATTTTGGGAAAAATAATTTTCTCGTCACAACAAATTTCAGCAGCGAAGCTGAAATAAAAGTTGAAGGTGAGCCGACGGGCATTCTTTCCTCCGCCGAAGAGGCTGAGTTTTTAAAACTCGGGCAATTCCTCGGCAAAAGATTTGCAATTGCAAAAGAGCTTGACCCAAGCCGCTATCCTCTTCCTGTTACGGCAAGGAACAAAGTCGGTGATGATAATAACCTTTGGTATGAAGAGGTTGTGCCTGCAAAGAGCGTTTTCTTCACCCTGATTCTTTCACCCGAACCGAATCTTGAGCTTGATTTCGCCCGACACAGCATCATTCAGTTCGGCGGAAACGCTTCCATCGGCAGGGGCTTCACAAAGTGCAGCATCATTCCCATGCCTGCGGCACAGAACGGAGGCGCGGAATGAACAAGCGTGTGGTAGACTCATGGTTAAGTGTAGCTTACAATGCCATAGAAAAATGCGGCATTTCGGAAATACAAAACGGGGTTAGATGTATTCAGCGCACCTATCGAAGCCAGATCTCCAACTTTGGTGCAGCCGTCACCATGGGCAGCATCAAGTCCGCAGTCGCATTCTTTTCCCAGCAGGGCAAAGCCGTTGCAGACAGGCCAAAGCTTTTGCAGGCGATGTATTTTATCATCTCCAACGGACAGATATTGACGCCGGATGAGATTTTCAAGTGGTTGTGCAGTCAGGATCAGTCGGAGGTGCGTGAAAAGTTCATAAACGCTTCTGTTGCGCTGAAGCTTGCAATGAATTTTTATAAACTCCTGCCCGAAAAGAATTCGGACAATGCCGAGAAAGGTGACGGTGAAAGTGAATAACATCAACCTTATATTCAACAAGCTGTATTATGAGCAGCTCGCCCCGGGTAATTCAAAGCAATTTGAAGAAGACGTCAAAAAGAAAAACGAAACGATCTTTTTGCAGAAATTCAAGGACAGCGATTTTTCCGCCTGCCAAGAGCTTGAAGAACATTTCGGCGAAAGCTTCAAAAAATTTCGGTTAAAAACGGATTACCCGGGTTTGCTCATCGGAACGGGCAATCCGCACGGTTCCGGAGCTGTGGCATCGGATATTAAATGCGGCTTCTCCTTTTCCTATGTCACGGGTCAGCCCTATCTCCCTTCATCGGGCGTCAAAGGTATTCTGCGAAGTTCATTTGCGGATCGCCGTCCCGCTGTCATTGATTTCCTTAGTAAAATACTCAAAAACGAAAGCATTTGTGACAAAGACATAGAAGAGCTTGACAAGGATATTTTCGAAGGCAGCGATATCTTCCTTGATGCCGTGCTTGCCAAAGGCAGCAGAGACGGCAGCATTCTCGGTGCGGACTACATCACGCCGCATTACCCTTTGGACAAAAACCTGATGAAGAATCCGAATCCGATACATATCATCAAGGTCCTGCCCGGAGTGACTTTCGAGTTCCGTTTCATTCTGCATCATGCAACGCTCCCGAGCGGCATAGAAATTTCCGCAGAGAATAAACAGGAACTGTTCCGAATGCTGCTGTGTTATTTCGGCGTCGGTGCAAAGACAAATGTCGGATACGGCATTTTGCTGCCCGTTTCCGATGATGCAGTCCCTCGAAACGTTGCACCGCCGGCCGGAAGAACGAATACGGCAAACGAACAGCCTCAAGTTCGGATTGACCCGCAGCTGCTTTGTCCGATTTGTAAACAGCGCAAACGCGAGCCCGATCCCGTTAGGGGAAAACTGAAAAAATACTGTTCGGAATGCTACAATAACATGAAAAGGAACGGAAGCATGAATAGGAACAGAGCGCATTGACGCCTTGCAGTCAATCGGTAATCAATGCACAAATCAAATCCCGCCTGAAGCTTTTGCCTCGGGCGGGATTTATTGATTCAATCAACTGTTGCGGAATTGCTTTAAAATGCTCGGCGCGGCGTGCGTCGAATCAGTCAATGGGCTTCATTGTGGGGAAGAGCAGAACGTCCCTGATTGTGGGGGAATCGGTCAGGAGCATGATAATCCTGTCGATGCCGAAACCGATGCCGCCGGTGGGGGGCATTCCGTATTCGAGTGCAGCGATGAAGTTTTCATCAATGGGCATTGCCTCATCGTCACCTTTTGCTTTTTCCTGCGCCTGCTGTTCGAAACGCGCACGCTGGTCGATGGGGTCGTTCAGCTCGCTGAAAGCGTTGCAATACTCTGCACCGGCAATGAAAAGCTCAAAGCGTTCAACGATCCCGGGATTATCAGGTTTGCGCTTTGTAAGCGGAGAAACCTCAACGGGATAATCAATAATAAACGTGGGCTGGATGAGCTTGCTCTCAACAAATTCATCAAAGGCCGCAAAAAGAACCTTGCCGATGGGCGCAGTTTTATCCTCAATTTCGAGGCCGAGGGACTTTGCTTTTTCAATTGCCTCCGCGCCGTCCCTGCAGGCATAGAAATCAACACCGGTGTGCTCAAGAACCGCGTCATTCATGGTTTGACGGCGGAAGGGGGGAGTGAGGTCAATTTCTTTGCCCTGATACGTAATTTTTGTAGTGCCGAGAATCGTTTTCGCGCAGTGGGAGAGCAGATTTTCGGCAAGTTCCATCATTCCGTGGTAATCGGTGTAAGCCTGATAAAGCTCCATGCTTGTATATTCAGGATTATGCGTCGCATCCATGCCCTCGTTGCGGAACTGGTGACCTATCTCATAAACCTTTTCCAAACCGCCGACGATGCACATTTTGAGCGGAAGCTCGGTTGCAATGCGCATAAAAACGTCCAAATCAAGCGCGTTATAATGGCTTATGAAGGGACGCGCATTCGCACCGCTTGCAACGGTGTTGATAATAGGGGTCTCAACTTCCAAAAATCCGCGCTCATCCAGGTATCTGCGAATTTCGGAAATAATTCGGCTGCGCTTAATGAAAGTTGTGCGAACCTCGGGGTTCATGATAAGGTCAACATAGCGCATGCGATAGCGCAAATCTGTATCACGAAGGCCATGGAATTTTTCCGGAAGAGGCCTTAATGATTTCGAAAGCAGAGTGACTGTTTCCGCATGAATGGAGATTTCGCCTGTTTTTGTTTTGAAAACAAATCCGGTAATGCCGAGCATATCGCCAATATCATATGCTTTAAAATCGGAATATGATTCTTCGCCGATATCATCGCGGCGAACATAGGCTTGAATATCGCCTTTCGCATCGCGAAGCCCTGCAAAACTTGCCTTGCCCATAACACGTTTTGACATCATTCGGCCGGCAACAGAGACTTTTTTGCCCTCATATGCCTCGTAGTTTGCCTTTATGTCCGTGCTGAAATCGGTTTGGTCGAATTTTACAATGTCAAACGGGTTTTTTCCGGCAGCCTGAAGCGCCGCAAGCTTATCGCGGCGAATCTGAAGCAGCTCGTGAAGTTCTTCAGCGTTGATATTGTTGTTTTCTTCTGTATTGATTATGTTGTTTTCTTCCATTTATACTAATTCTCCATCATCGTAACGTGAGCCTGTCTGTTAAAAGTTATCTCCTGATTGAGATGATTTTAACCTTCATAAGACCGCCGGGAGCCTCAACATTGGTGATTTCGTCAATCGTTTTTCCCAAAAGCGCAGCGCCGACAGGGGAGTCGTTTGAAATGCTCTTGGGTTTTGCGTCGATATCCGCCTCGGCAGAACCGACAATCTTAAATTCATCTTCAAACCCCAAATCAACGAACTTAATGCGAACGATCGAACCCATTGTGACTGTTTTGCCGTCGTTATGAGTTTCATCAATGATCACAACGTTTTTGAGCATCGCTTCAAGCTCCATAATCTCGAGTTCATTATGAGCCTGTGCGTCTTTCGCGGCGTCGTATTCCGCATTTTCGCTTAAGTCGCCGAATGAACGCGCAACAGCGATCTCCTCGGTTATTTCCGCCCTGCGGACATTTTTTAAATATTCAAGCTTATCTTCGAGAGCTTTTTTGCCTGCCAGAGTAAGCTGTACAACTTCTGCCATGTTTCTGCCTCCTGAGTCTGTATGTGCAAGGCAAACCTTGCGAAAGCACATACCAATTTATTCTATTATAAGGATTTTTTTCCGTGTTGTCAACAAATCGGCATGGTTTTTTTATAAAAAACTCCCCGTGTAATCCGCCGTTTGCGTCAGCGCAGCCGCCAATTTCTTTATGCCTGTTCCCGACTCACGCGGAACGCCTCGCCCGCACTCAACAGATATACCCAAGTCTCTTTCACCGGCAATCCGGACAGTTTTTGCAATGCATCCGCGTAAATTTGCAGCTGCATACGGTATGAATTCGCAACATCCCTCGGATCTTTGTCACGTGTGCTCGTTGTTTTGTAATCTACAATGATCCACTCGTTATTTTCGGTGAAGCAGCAATCAATTATTCCCTGCACCACAACATTATTTTTGTTGACGTCCAGCAATAACGTAAACTCAAGTTCACGCTTTATCAGTTCATCGGCGTCATTTGCGGCGGCAGACATGCGTTCGTACAATTCACTTTGCAGAAAACGTTTTATTGCAAACATATTTACAGATTTCGCCTGTTGTTCGGACAAAACGCCATCCGCCGAGAGTCTTTTGAGAACAGTATTTATTTCCGCCTCGGTTCGTATTCCGAGCGGGAACATTTGAAGGAATATATGCGTTGCAGTTCCTCTCTCTGCTCCGGTCAGCACGTGTTCAGGCTGCAAAAAAATCGGGACAGACGGCGAAAAATCATAATCAATCGAACGTTTTTCGCCTTTAATTATTTCCGTGACGCTGCGCTTGCTTTTTTGCTTGGTATCGTCTTCAAACGGATACCGATACTCAAGCCTGCGGCTCACGGCACTGCAATCGGTGCCGCGGGCTTCTTCACTCCATCTGATATATTCTGCCTTGCTCATTCGGGTTTCATCAGTTGAATTCGGTGTTTTTTTTATGCATCGCAATAAAAGCTTATCCGCTCCGATTGCGCATTTTACACCCGCCGAACCCGCATTATCAAGGTTGATACCAAGCGGAAAATATGCTCCGAGCATCCAATCGAGATAGCATTTGGAATTCATTATGCGGGATTTTGACAACGGCGCAGCAAATTTCTTCAATAAATCCGCCATTTTTTTGCTTGAGCCGATTATATAAAGTCTCTCTTTCGGGCGCGTCATTGCAACATACAGATTCCGCATTTCCTCAGAAACCAATCTGTCATCCTCACGCATCATAATTGCGCGGCGCAGCAGGGGAGTGAGAGGGTTTTTGCCGCGCATACGGAAACCGATTCCAAGTTCTCTGTCAAAAACAGCATCGGCTTTGTGGCTTTTTTTGCTGAATTCCGACGTTGTTCCGCAAATGAAAACAATCGGAAACTCCAAACCTTTGCTCTTGTGTATGCTCATTACGCGAACCGCGTCAATTGCGGAAGGCTGAGCCGCGCCCATGCTGACATTATCCCTCAGACTGTCCATCAGCGTTACAAATCCGTGGAGCCCGCTTTTGCCGTTTGCAACGAAAGCCTGTGCCTTTTCAAGCAATAAATCAAGATTCGCCTGCCGAACCGCACCGCCGCGCAGCGCACCGACATAAACATAATAAAACGTCTCATCCAGAAGAGTGCCTATCAATTCATCAACGCTTAAAAAGCGGCTCATTTCATGCCATCTATCAACATTTCCCAGGAAATAATTTGCCTTGCGGCAGTATTCCGCATTATTCGAGCCGTTTTGAAAGCTTTGAGCGGCCTCCGTGAGTCTGTCAATGAACTCTTCACCGTCGAAATCGGTTCGAATATGTATATACTCATCCTCATTGAACCCGCCGATTGGGGAGCGCATAACGCTTAAAAGCGGAATATCCTGCCTTCGATTGTCTATAATTCTTAGTAAATTTAAGAATATCTGTACCTCGATTGCGTCAAAATACCCATCTCCAAGCTCGGCCGCGCACGGAATGCCCTGTTCCGTCATTGCGTTTACAAATTGCAGAGCAACACCCTTCGTTCGCCGCATCAAGACCGCAAAATCAGAAAACATCGGCTTTCGCACTCGATTGATTTCCTTATCAAATACCTCAACGTTTTCAATCACGCAGCGTATTTTATCAGCAACACAGCGTGCCTCGGCCTCTATGGCTTCCGGCTCATCGTTTTCCTTTGCGGAGTTATTTTCCGATTCGGCCTCATTTTCGTTTTCGCCTTTCTCATCCAAAATGTCAATTAAGCAGATTTCCGCGCTGCCGTTTGCAGTTTCCGCGCCCATTCGCAATTCGGCATTGTCGGAATAATCAATTTCACCGACATCGCCGAGCATGATTTTTGAAAACAGACTGTTCGCTGCATTCAAAACTGACGTCATGCTTCTGAAATTTGCGTTCAAATCAATTCTTTTTCCAACCGTTCCGTCATAGCTTTGATATTTCGCCAAAAAATTTTCCGGTTCGGCCTGGCGAAAGCGATATATGCTCTGCTTGACGTCTCCGACCATAAACAGATTATGACCGTTTGAAACAGCAGCAATTATTGCGTCCTGGATGCTGTTGGTATCCTGATATTCGTCAACAAAAATGTATTTGAACTTTTCCTTATATTCAGCGGCAATTTCATCGTTTTTAAGCACGGTATATGCAAGCTGTTCCATATCATTGAAATCTATAAGCGCATTTTCACGCTTTAATTCGGAATAATGCTCCGCAAACCGTCGAACGATCGCTTCAAGACTTTTCAGGCAAGGATAAATCCGCGCTGCATTTTCACGTTCAACGTCATATGAGCAGCAAAAAGCCTCGCTTATTTTTTTGAATTGACTTTTGACTTTTTCGCGATATTCCTTCAGCTCCGCAGGCGCACCGCCCTTTCTTGACGGAATTTTTGCAAAAGCACATGCCGCAATTTTGCAGTGCCAATCGGAATAAGTTTTCAGCTGCATCAGCTCGTCATAAAATCCCATATCCGTTTGAAGCAGTTTCGTATACACTTCAAATTCCGGGTTATTTTCGTTTACAAAACAATGATAAAGCTCATTCGCCATATCATAAAACGTCGAGATATTCCTTTTTGCGGAAGCAATCAGACTCTCCGCCGCCTTCTCGGAAAACGTTTCAAAGCTGCTTCCGTATGCCTCAACCGCCTCATGCAGCCAACCGAACGGATTAGGGCGTGCCATAATAAAATCATAGGTATCCTCAATAAGAGTGCAAAGCGCATCATCGCGAATAAGGGCGTCACAAAGCAAGCGAAAATCCGAATCCGAAGTTTTTTCCGCATCCGAATATGCCTCTTCCAATACATCATCCAATGCTTTAAGGCGCAGCAATGCAGCCTCTGCGGCATCGGCGGTTCTGAACGCCGGATCAAGACCGACTATATGGCAATTACGTCTCAGAACATTTCCGCAAAAACTGTGAATAGTTGAAATATTTGCAGTAGAAATATTTATTGCCGAATCGTGCAAATGCGTTTTCAGCTTTGTATCATCGGTTGACTCCGCAAGCTCCGACAACCGCCGCTCAATGCGCTGTTTCATTTCAGCAGCGGCGGGGTTCGTAAACGTTACAACAAGTATTTCCGAAACATCAGTCCCGGAAGCAATAATTCGAGCAATGCGTTCAGTCATTACTGCGGTTTTGCCTGCACCCGCGGCAGCCGAAACAAGCAGGTTTCCATCCTCGTTAATTGCACGAAGCTGCTCAGCAGTCCACATTATTTTCTCCGTTCTTTCATAAACATATTATACGTCTCATTGTCAAAAACCCGGTCGCTTGAATTACAGTTTCAGCTTGTTCAGAACCTTTGCGGCAAGGGGTCTGTGCGCAACCATAGCGGCACGCGGACAAAACTCCTGGCAGCAAAAACAACGGATACATTTTTCGCGGTTTATATGTGGTTTTTTGTTTTTCATTTCTATTGCTTTTGCGGGACACATCCTTGCGCATTCACCGCATCCGACACAAAGACGTTTTTTTAGCGTGGGCTTATGTTCAAGCGCCGCTTTACTGATAAAATGAAGCACATTGCCTTTGCGCATGAAGCTCAATCCACGCACCGGCGGGGCTTTAAAGTCATCAACGGTTAACGCGCGAATATCACCGTATACCCTCAAATTTTTACTGGATGCAGGCGCAAAGCCTCGTTCATACGCCGCTTGAAGCGTTGGCAGACCGTCAATGTTCATCCCGATCAGCTCTGCACCGACAACGTCGGCATAATACGTGCTTTTTGACGCAATTATTGCACCGATTTGGCGCGGCGTGCCGGCAGTCGGCCCGTTGCCCTCCATTCCGACAACGGCATCACAAATTGCAAGTCTCGGTTTGAAATACTCATTAAGATCAACAAGCATATCGGCAAATTCAGCATCGTTTTGAAATTTATAATGAACTTCCGGCTTTTTAAGACCCGGAATCGTCCCAAACAGATTTTTAACCGCCGCACTCATGCCAAGCATTCCGTGCGATTTCAATTTACAGAAATCAATAATTGCATCAGCCTCATCCAAATACTCTGTGTATGTGAAATTTTTTAGTACTTTTCCTTCAGGAAAGTCAACAGTTTTTTCGTTCATATTGCGATTCAGCTTTGCACCGAGCTTTTCAAGCCGATCCATGCCCGTTGCTGCGTAGACGCGATTCAGCAAGGGGAGCGAGTGCGGACCGCCGGGGCTGTCGCCTATCGTAACATCTGCACCGCGTGCCAAAAGCATTTCAACAAGTGACTCAAGCAGGGCAGGGTGGGTTGTTGCGGCTGCATCGGGCTTTTTGAACGAAACAAGGTTGGGTTTAATAATTATTTTCATTCCGGGCTTCACAAAATCCAAGCCGTTTACCGCATTTAAGGCCTCTTCAAGTGCAGGTTTGACTGCCTCAACGTCATAAGTCTTGCAGCGTACAACAGCAACATCGTAGTTTTCCAATTCAACCTCCGGACTTTTTGTTCATTTTTATCTCATCGCAAGAAAAATAAGCGTCAAAAAATCAATATTTGTACACTGTGGAATGCTGATTGCAGCTGATTCATTTATAAAAGCTGCTCGTAAACATCAACAATGTGAAATTATCCGTAATTGCGGGATTCAGGTTCGAACACGAATTCAGTCTGCCGTCACTCCTGATTTTCACATACCCCTGATACGGGTTAACCGGGAAAAAGAAATTAACTTTATCATCCGGGCTTTTTATCACAAAAAACAGGCATACATCACCGTTCACAGGCAGTTCCCATGCGTTATCGCCGCCTCCGACTGCTTTTAAGGTTGAAGCATTAATTACGTTGCGATGCATATTATCCACTTGAGTTATCGTTATTTTTTCACCGCTTCGCAGCCCTCCGCCCAAGGAATTTAAAACTGTCACGCCGATGCGCAGTGAATTGCGTTCACTCCTTATCATTTCGCCGCGTTCGCCCGATCTGCATAAAGTGGGCATATATGAGGATACACTGTCAACCCTGCCGATAAAGTATTCATTGCAGCCGACGAGCAGTTCATTCATATCGGAATAGAACATATATTCACTTGGAATAAATAATTCGGATTTCATTGCCGCAATTTCGCGTTTAATTGAGCTGATTTGAACATTCCTGCCGTCGCTCATGCGAACTGTCGATCCGCTGCTTTGCATTACTCCGTTTTCGACCGGAACGTATATTTTTCTGTAACCGAATTCGCCTTTGTTTTCATCAGCAAGAAAGAGAATGCAGCGTTCACCGACATTATATTCTGTTGAAACATAAATTGTTTCAGAGCTTTCCGCATCGCCTGCGAAAACATCAAGTACTCGAAATAAAGAAACCGCATTGCCGCCGTATGTTGCCTCGCCGACACATTCCGCTTCGACAATCAGAGAGGCACTTCTGAAACAGTTCCGCAAAGTATAAACATCCAACGAATTTTCTTCAATTTCAAATTGATAATTCAAGTCCCTGAACACAACAGCCGGCTCATGCTGCGTTCTAAACGGCATAACAAGCGCAATTATCAGAACCGCATTCAGCAGTATTCGTATTTTTTTACAGGCACGCATTGAATATTACCCCCGCATTATAAACAATGATTTCCTTATCGAATATTATACAACATTCGGATGTTTTTTTGAATCACCCTTACAGTTCATTTTTAATATATTTATAAGCGGGATGAATCAATGCATCCCGCTTATTTTTTACCGGCTGATTAATTGTGCAGTATTCTCAGACCGCTGCGCCGTCAGGCATCGGTTCAATTTCGTGCCTCCAAATTTTCGTTAAGGAAATTATTCCGAAAGTTACGGCGGAAAACTCTGCAATTACAAAGCACCACCAAACAGATTCAACCGATTTAAACACGAGAGCAAGCACAAGGGCGGCAGGGAGCAGCACCCCAAGCTGACGCAGTATGGACATAAACATGCTCTTGATTCCGTGTCCGATCGCCTGAAAAGTTACAGATATTGTAATTGATGCCGCCGCGATAGGAAAATGCAAAGAAATAATTCGGAATGCCGCAATTCCTTCAGCGGTAATCTTCCCCTCGGAGTCGAAGAGGGAAACGATCTGCTGCGGGAACAGTTGGAAGAGCAGCGTGCCGATGCTCATAATAATCGCGGTTACGCAAAGTGTCATCTTCCATGCTTTTTTAAACCTCAGTCTGTTTCTTGCTCCGTAGTTATAAGCAAAAATGGACATGCTGGCGTTCGTAACTCCAAACAACGGCATGAAAACTATTGATTGAACTTTGAAATAAACTCCGAATGTTGCAATACCGGCGTTGCTCATCAGAATCCTTGAAAAAATCGCGTTCATGCCGACATTCATTATCGAACCTATCGACTGCATGACAATGCTCGGAATGCCGACTCGGTATATTTCTCTCACCGTTTCACCGCAGAGACGGAAATTCTTGAAATTTATTTTTACCTCATGTTCCTTAAAAAACACAAGTGCCAATGCCATCAGCATTCCGACCCATTGTCCGATTACCGTAGCATATGCCGCGCCTGCCACTCCCATTTCCGGGAAGGGGCCGATTCCGAAAATCATAAGGGGGTCAAGAATGATATTAACAACCGCGCCGACAAGCTGAGTCACCATTGAAAGCCCGGTTTTGCCCATTGACTGCAATATTCTTTCACAGCCAATTTGTATAAACACACCCAATCCGAAAACCATGCAGATTTCAAGATAATCAACGCCCATTTCTATGAGCTGCGGGTCGTCGGTGAAAAGCCTGAAAAACGGAGTGATTACGAACCCAAATATTGCAAATACAATTGCAGACAGCAAAAGCAGGCACAAGCCGTTGCTTGCACCTTTGCTTGCAGCCTCAGTGTTTCCCTCGCCGAGTTTGCGCGACATATATGAGTTCATGCCGACGGATGTTCCGATCGCAACAGCGATCATCAACATCTGTATCGGATAGGCAAGCGAAATTGCCGTCAGTGCGTCGGTGCTGATTTTTGCAACAAAATAGCTGTCCACAACATTGTACATTGCCTGCACAAGCATGGAAATGACCATCGGAATTGCCATGTTGGCAAGCAGTTTTCCGACAGGCATAACGCCCATTTTGTTTTTGCTCTTTTGATTCTCTTCCATTCGGTTACGCTTTCTTAATCAGTAATAACCAAACGATTTTAACACCGGTGCTCAATATATTCAAGCTTTATCACGAATTATATATGTACTGTTGTTTCGGCAATGTCGGCCGAAACCTCAGCATAGGAAATTTATTCAGTCCTGCCGCACATAATATCTATTCCTGAATGAATATTTGTTATATGTGCTTCAGTAATGTTTTTTTCCTGTTCACCGTCGAGCGTCCAGCTTACGCTTTCGTCCGGGAAGCGCACATGCAATTCGGATGCACGAAACATTCTGATATATTCACAGCTCATTTCGCCGCTTGTGATTGCATTTACAATTTTTGTGAGTTCAAGTGCATTTTGCGGATACCTAATCAAAATTATTTCGAACATTCCGTCGTTCATTTCGACCATTTCAGGCTTCAGCTTTACAATTCCCGCAATTATTCGCGAGTTGCTGACCGTGCAAAGGATAAACTCGTCCTCAATCGTTTCTCCGTTAATTTCAAAAACAGCCTTTATCGGACGGATTTTTTTGAGTGTATCAAACCCTTTCGCAAGATAAGCAAGAAAACCGAACATGTTTTTTGCGTTTTGCGAAGTCGAGTAGGCAACATCGGTAAATGCGCCGAAAGCTGCAACATAAGCATAGAATCTGCCGTTAAAATTTCCTACATCAATTGTAGTACAAATTCCATCAGTAATATTTCTTACAGCTTCATCGCTGTTCTTTGGAATGCAGAGCGTGTTCGCAAAGTCGTTCGTGCTGCCGGAAGGCACATAGCCCATGCGCGGGCGTTTCTCCTTTGGAAGCTGCATAATGCCGCTGATGACCTCGTTCGCTGTTCCGTCGCCGCCGGAACAAACGACAATTTCATTTTCCGCACCGTATTTTTTTACGTATTCGGTTGCAGATCCGCTGTTGATTGTTGTAAGTGTTGTGCAGGCATAGCCGTTATCCGTCATGTGTTTTACAACTTGCGGAAGCAGTCTTAATGATCTGCCTTCTCCCGCAACGGGATTAAAAATCAGCAGTGCACGCTTATGAACGAGTTCACCGCAAGCCTTATCATTCACCGATTTTTCGCCCGTTTCAGCGTTTTTTTGTTTCCATTCATCAAACAATCTGCCCATTTTCTTTCCTCACCAATGTTTTGATGCTTCAATCCGCGCAAACACTCATAAGAAGTAAAAGTCACTGTACTCCATAGAGATATTCGTGCAGAAGTCTTTTATTATCAGCAATATTTATATGAATAACAGCCATTTTTCCTTCCCATGCATAGTCCCATGTTCCTTCAAAGGGGAGTGCACGGTTTTCAAGCGTTAAATCGCCGCCAAACACAACATCAATTGCAAGATCGATCATCTGCATCGGACTCATGTTCGTCTCAACATATTTTGTCAGACTGTTTACCAATGCAGTAAGCGAAGCAATGGATTTTTCGGTCTTTGCTTTTTTAAAAAACGCATACATAACGTCTCGCTGCCTCCGCGTTCTTGACCAATCGCCGTCACCGCCGATGGACCTGTTGCGCGAATGCGCCAGCGTTTGCCGACCGTTCAGATGCTGCCAACCTTCTTTTACGGGCAGGGCATCATTTTCTGCACTGTTATTTATGTATTCAACTTCACGTTCCGTAAGATACACATCTATTCCGCCGACGGTGTCAACAATTTCTTTCAGAGATTCAAAATCAACCTTCACATAATATTGAATGTCCATCCCGAAATTGCTGTTGACGGTATTTATTGCAAGCCCGACACCGCCAAAGAAATAAGCAGTGTTTATTCGGTTCCACGTATCACGATCAGGAATATAAATCCATGTGTCACGCAAAATGGAAACAAGTTTTGCCGTCCGCAGCTTTCGATTGTACGAAAGGATCATCATCGTGTCCGACCTTCCGTGACGTTCACCCTCGCGTACATCGCTTCCGAAAAGCATTATATTTACAACATCCTTGTCGATTCTGCTCTCATTAAAAATCGAATCGTCATCCATTCTGATATTGCCGATCAGTGCAGGATCAAAATCCTTTGTTGTGTCAACTTTATCAGCATCGGCCTTGACAAGCGCGGGGGGAGTTGCCGTCTCACCCGGTGATATTTCCGGCTTTTTGACGGTTGAAACCGCATTTTTGTTCATCTGCCCGAGTTTGCAGCAAACAATCACCAAAGGTATGCTCAAAAAAACAACCACAAGGAGGATAATAATTACTATGCGAAGTGCATGTTTTTTTGCGGTTTTGCCTTCCTCGCGTTTTTTCATTTTTTATTCCTCCCGATAACCGTTGGGGTTCATCTGCTGCCAGCGCCATGTGTCACGGCACATATCCTCAAGCGTTTTTTCGGTATGCCAATGCAAAAGCTCAGCCGCAAGATGTGCATCTGCAAACGAGGCATCTATATCGCCGGGACGGCGTTCGGTTATAACATACGGAATTTCAATGTTGTTTGCCTTTTCAAAAGCGTGAACGATGTCAAGCACGCTGTAGCCTATGCCGGTACCGAGGTTGACTTCGATGCAGCCGTTTTCATTTTGCGCATATTTGAGTGCGGCAAGATGACCCTTCGCAAGATCAACAACATGTATGTAATCGCGCACTCCTGTTCCGTCGTGAGTGTCGTAATCATTGCCGAAAACGGAGAGCTTTTCGCGTCTGCCTATTGCAACCTGTGATATATACGGCATAAGGTTGTTCGGAATTCCTTTCGGATCTTCGCCGATCCTGCCGCTTTCGTGTGCGCCTATCGGATTGAAGTAGCGGAGAAGAACTATCGAAAGTTTCGGATTTGCCGCACAAACATCCCGCATGATTTGTTCGCTCATGTATTTTGTCCAACCGTAAGGGTTAGTGCACCATGTGGGCTGCTTTTCGTCAATCGGAACGACTTTCGGCACGCCGTAAACGGTCGCAGATGAGCTGAAGATAAGCTTGTTTACATCATGACGCTGCATAACCTCAAGCAAATTCATTGTTGCATCAAGATTATTTTTGTAATACATCAACGGCTTCGCAACCGATTCCCCGACTGCCTTTTTCCCTGCAAAATGGATCACGGCATCAATATCATTTTCTGAAAAAACCTGTTCGAGCGCATCCTCGCTGCACACATCAATTTCATAGAAACGAACAGTTTTTTTTCCCAATTCCTCAATACGTTTCACAACTTCGCGGCAAGAGTTTGATAAATCATCTGCAATAACAACATCACAGCCTGCGTTCATCAATTCAACTGCGGTGTGCGAACCGATATATCCCGCACCGCCGGTAAGCAATACTTTCATATTTCCTCCGTTTCCGTTTCGGGCATTATAGCTCCGAATCATCAATTTTTTGTTAATTATAAATCAATTTCTGTTGCATTTCGGAAAAACCGGGCAAGCTGTTCGATAAAAACGAAATGCCCGGCTGATTCAATGCTTAATCAGCGTGAACCTCGTCCTTAAGAACACCAACAAAAGGCAGGTTTCGATATGTGCCGGCATAGTCAAGACCGTATCCCACGACAAATTCATTAGGAACGACAAATCCGTAATAATCCGGAGTAATGGCGCATTCACGGCGTTCGGGTTTATCAAGCAAGGCAACGATTTTGAGGCTTGCAGGTTCGCGGGCACGAAGCATGCTCGTGAGATGATTCAGTGTCAGCCCGGAATCCATTATATCTTCAACGATTATGACGTGCCGTCCGGTAATACTCATGTCGAGATCCTTGTTGATGCGAACTATTCCGGAAGTTTTTCTTGCATTGCCGTAACTTGAAATTGCGAGAAAATCAATCTCGCAATAATCATCGAATTGGCGAACAAGATCGCTGAAAAAATGCACTGAACCCTTAAGAATGCAAAGAAAAACAGGGTTTTTGCCGCGGTAATCGTTTGTAAGCTTCTCCGCAAGCTCGTGAACCCTCCGCTGCAGTGTCTCCCGATCCAAAAGCACATAATCAATATCGTTGTGCAATCCGGTTTTATTAATCATTTTATTCCTCCGTAATTTTGTTGTTTTTATATTTGCGAACCAAAGAGTTTTTTTCAACTCGATCGCAGCTGTTTTTCTGAAATACGAAGCCTTTATCCGAGGAAGGATTCCTCCGTTTCAAATTCAACGCAAACAATACATTTTGTTTCGTTTGAAATTTTGACATCATCGGATATTCCGACTCCGTATACATATACTATTTTGCCGCAGCAGTCGAGCAGCGGCAGTCTGTCGCGCCGTTCGGAATCAATTTTTTGAGCAATCAAATACTTTTTCAACTTTGTTTTTCCGGGCGCATTTACCGGAAAAAACATGTCTCCGGCGTGTCTGAACCTGATGTTCAGGCTCAGAGCTTCTGCTTCATCTTTTTTTTGCAGTCCTTTCTCCGGTGAATCTTTCGATTCATTTTCAAAAAGCCCTATAAGCTTTTCGAGATCCATCATTGCTCGAGTTTTATTATACACCCGTTCGTGTGAAAATTCCAGACCGCCGTTCGCGACGGAAGCTTTTACCCTTCCGAATGAAGTTTGAATCCATTTTCCGTTGAGGGGCAGGGGAGTGCTGCGGGTCTGCGGGCACAATTGAGCATCCGATTGAAAGTCTGTCTGTTTTTTTCCCGAGTCGGAAACAGAATTAATTTCACACTCGTGTTTCGTGCAGCTTTTGTTTTCAACGAGCAGTCTTCCGAAGCTTTTTCGAATTATAACTGTAGACATTTCAATTTTTGCGCCCGACTGCATTTCAAGCAGTTTCATCAAAGCTTCTATATGCGGCTGAAAAACATCGTTTTGCACTCCGTTTTCCCGAAGCATGTGCATTACGGCGCGTGACTTAATCGGCACCGGCAAGTGAATCAGCTTTTCCGCATCAACCCCGTTTTCTGTTTTTGCGTTCAGATAAGCCTCTTTTGCAACGCCGTTGAGGTATTTTTCATCTTCATTCAAAAGTTTTGCATTTCTGCATATAACTTTTTCGCAGCTTGAATTAATACCGTTTTGTATTTCCGGAATTATTTTCAGTCTCAGCAAATTCCGTGCCGTATCCGGAACAAAATTTGTTTCATCCGTTTGAAACTGCTCGCCGTTTTGCAGCAAATATTCGACCAATTCTTTTTTTTCAAACTCCAGAAGAGGATGAATGATTTTTCCGCTGCAATATTTCATTCCGCACAGCCCGTTAAGCCCGCTTCCGCGTAAAAAATGCAGCAATATGCTTTCCGCATTGTCCGACAAATGATGAGCTGTTGCAATAAATCCCATGCCGCTTTGAATCCTTGCACGTTCAAGAAAGTCATAACGCAATTCCCGCGCCGCTGTTTCTGTCGAAAGGCTGTTTTCATCGGCATATGCCGGAACATCCGCCTTTTCGCTCAGAAGTTTAAGCGCATGTTTCTCACAAAAAGCGCGAACGAAATTCTCATCCTCCCGCGCCGCTTCGCCGCGTATGCAATGATTGAAATGGGCACAACATAATCTGAAATTTGTGTGCTTTTCAACGATTTTGCAGGAGAGATTCTTTAGAAGGAGAGCAAGCGCACATGAATCCGCGCCTCCGCTGAGCGCAACCAAAATTCCGCTTTCAAGGGCGTCGGCACAGTTTTTTTCAAGGATATGGAGCATTTTTTCTTCCGTTTTCATAACGCCCGCCTTCCTTCAAAGAACATTGCTGCAAATCAAAGTTTTTCTCTGTGCAAAGGATTATAAACAAGCTTGCCTTTTTCTTTAACGCTTTCAAAAAGGGTTATCTCCGAAGCAGTGAAGCTTGTTTTAAACTCCGTCTCCTGCAATTGTGCATAAACCAGTTCGTCGAATTCAACACTCCGTCCGAGAGTTATATGCGGAACAAAGCGTCTGTATTCGCGTGCAAACCCGTTATCAGCCAATGCGGTTTGAAGCGACTCATGCAAAATTGCCAATTCGCCTGTATTTCCGCCGACCTCGATAAAAGCCGTGCGGCTGCCGCTCCTTTCAAAACTTGAAAACCCGGCAGGATGCAGTTCAAACGGACGAATTCCGCGCACGGCAGATTGCATTGCTTTTACCGCGCCGGCAAGATCGTTGCTTTCGCCTATAAAATGCAATGTTATATGCAGGTTATTTTCCTGAACAAATCTGCCTCCGCTCGAAAGCATCTTAAGCTCTTTGAGCGCAGCACCGACTTCATTTCTGACAGCTTTGGGCAGTTCAACGGCAATAAACAGACGCATGGCATTTACCCTACTTTAATTCATAGATTTTATTATACTTTTCTGTGAGGTATTCAATGTAATAATCTGCATTGAATTCCTCTCCGCAGGCATTCTCGATCAGCTGCGCCGGAGTCAGCAGCATTCCGTATTTATGTATTTTTTCAGTCAGCCATGCGGTAACTTCGTCAATCCTGTTTTCCGAAACAAGTTTATCAATGTCAATATCCTGTTTCATTTTGTGAAGGAATTGCGCACCGTAAGCAGAGCCGAGGGAATAACTCGGGAAATAGCCCAGCGCGCCGCCGCTCCAATGAGAATCCTGAAGGCAGCCCATGCTGTCGCAGGGAACATCGATTCCGAGATATTCCTTATACAATCTGTTCCATTCATTCGGCAGATCCTTAGTTGAAAGCGAACCGTCCATAAGCCTTTTTTCAATTTCATATCGTACCATTATATGCATTGAATAAGTCAGTTCATCCGCCTCGGTCCTGATAAGAGAGGGCTCGGCCTTGTTTACGGCGAGATAGAAATCATGCGCGGAAACATTTTCAAACTGCTCGGGGAAAAGCTCTTTAATTCTCGGGAAAATCAAAGAAATAAACGCTTCACTCCTGCCGATGATGTTTTCATAAAAACGGGACTGAGATTCGTGAATGCCCATTGAAGCTCCGCCTGCCATCGTTGTTCCGATAAGATCATCGCCGGTGTTCAGCTCATAGATCGCATGTCCGCCCTCATGTATCACCGAATACATGCTGCTTGCAACCATATTTTCATAATAATGCGTGGTAATTCGAACGTCATGCTTGTTGAATTCGGTTGTAAACGGATGCTCCGTTTCCCCGATTGAACAATCGTCGCGGTTAATTTTCATAACGTTCATTATATAATCGGACAGTTTTCTCTGCGTTTCGATCGGGCAGGACTTTTCAAGGAACGAAGTATTGATAACTTCACCTTTTTCGCAAATTGCATGAATCAACGGAACAAGTGCGCTGCGGAGCTTTTCAAAATATACATCAAGCATTTTTTTCGATGCACCGCGCTCAAATTCGTTAAGCCAATAATCATATGCATCCGTTTCCGGTGAGACATATGCCGCTATTTTTCTGTTGTATTCGACAATTTGCGCAAGATACGGTTCAAAAACGGAATAATTGTCCGTATTTTTTGCTTCAACCCACGCATTATGGGCTTCTGTCAGGAGCACCTGGAACGCGGTGTATTCTTCCATGGGGATTTTGCGCATTTGATTAAGCTCGCGCGCTTTTTCCTCGACTTCACGGCGAGTTATAAAGTCCAATTTATCAAGATTTGACATCATGGTGTCTATAACTTCAAACTGCTCCTCATTTACGGTCAGTTTGTAGATAATTTCACTTAAGACGCCGTAAGTTCTGCCGAGGCCTTCCGCTGAATTTTTCGGTGCAGCCGTTTCGGAATCATAGCTCAGAACACCCATCGCATGACTGTAGGCTGCCATGGTTTCTGTGTTTTTCTTAAATAATTCCTTTGCCTTTTCAAATTCCATATTTTTCTCCTTTTGGGTTGTTCGTTTTATTTTTACGCTCCCGTAAAAAGTCTTACGGGAAGAATCATGTAATAGAATGCTTCGCCCTCGACCGGAACGATTACGCAGGGCGTAACGGCATTGTTCATGTTCAGGTAAACGCATTCGTCGTCAAGAACACGCATTACCTCCTGAATATAAGTTGCGTTGAACGCAATTTCCAGATCCTTTCCGACAAGTTGAATTTCAATCTCGTCGTTTATATTTCCCTTTTCACTGTTTGCCGTTATGGTGAGGGTGTTGTTTGCAAACATCAGCTTGATGCGGTTCGATTTCGATTCGCGCGCCATGAGCAAAGCGCGCTCGGTGCTGTTCTTCAACTCTTCGCAATTGATCAAAACTCTTGTTGCAAAGTTTTTGGGCAGAATGCCCTTATAATTTACATATTCGCCGTCCAGAAGGCGCGAAATGACCTTTGTTCCGCCGAAATCGATTTTTATATGCGTGCTTGAAAAAATAAGCTTAACTTCCGAATCGTCGGAAGAAAGAACGGCGGCAATTTCCTGCATTGCGCGTTTGGGAATTACGACGGATTTTTTGCCGGTGCAGTTATTGATTTTTTCTTTTCTCATTGCAATGCGGAAGCCGTCGAGTGCAACCATTACAAGCGTGTTGTCGCTGTCGAATTCAAGGCAGACGCCATTGAGGATCGCCTTTGTTTCATCATTTGAAACCGAAAATATGACCTGTTTTATCATGCTCTTCAGCTTGTTTTGAGGTATATCCGCCGAAAACTCATCGTCAACGCGCATCATTTCGGGGTATTCATCCGCATTTTGAATCTGTATTGAAGACTTGACCCTGCGCGAGCGAATGTTCATTGTGTTCCCGTCGCTTTCGAAATCGATTGTGTCACCGCTGAATTTCTTTACAAGATCGGAAAACAGCTTGCCCGGAAGGACCGCGCTGCCTTCATCATCGATAATTGCGGGAATTTCGGTTTCAATTTGGAGTGACAGATCCGTGCATTTTATGAACAGAGTGTCATTCGCTGCATACATATATATGCCCTCAAGGATCGGAAGTGTTGCGTTTGAGGGCATTGCCTTCGTAACGACGGAAACCGCCTCGTTGAGTTCTCTTGTGTTTACGCTGAAGCGCATGGGTGCATCTCCTTTGCTGTTGTTTATTACTAAGGTAGCGGCGGCAGTAGTAGTGCGGAAACTGCGGATAAGTCATGTTTTGCCTTTGCTGTCAAATAAAAACAGTGTTTATAAAAGGCGCAAAACTCTGTTGATAAATCCGGCTGTTATTAACAGTTTCCGTGTTGTTCGCATTATCCTCAGCAAATTAATTCTTTTCCTTGTGGAAAAAGCGGATAACAAGGAAAAAAATCCCTGTCGGTTCTGCCGCATTTTGATACGGTAAAAAACACCGTGAAAGCTGTTTTTGAAAAACAAAAGCGTTCTGCATAATGCAGATCCGTGAGGCTTAAGCCTTCGCCGATGTATACTCCGCCTGTATACATTATAAGGTAAAACGGTCTTGCGGTCAATACGGACGGGGCAGAGAATTGATTCCGAAACAGCACGAAAAGTCGAAATTTTGCGACTGATATTGACAAATGACAGCAACTTGCGTTATTATACAATCGAGTATTCATATCCGCAGATTGAGTTTGCGGGTGCGTGCTTGCTATACCCAAAGAATTTTGCACTGTTTTTTGACTGTACACAAAATTCATTGCAGGGTTTTTTGAGTAATTTCGGAGGAAATATAATGGACAGAATGTTTTTTATCGTTAACCCTGTGGCCGGAAGCGGTAAATGCAATGCTTTGTTTTCGGAATGTGAAACCATACTTCGCGAACGCGGCATTGAATACACCGTTAAAAAAACGGGGTACAAGGGACATGCGGTCAAAATTGCAGAGGAAGCGATAAAAAACGGAGAAAAGTTCATTATTGCGGCAGGCGGCGACGGAACAGTGAACGAAATTTCCTCCGTCATATGTCAAAACCCGAATGTTAAACTCGGAATCCTTCCTTTCGGAACAGGAAACGATCTTTCCGGAATGATGAATCTTCCGAGCGAACCTGAAGCGGCGATAGACCTGCTTCTGAGCGGAGAAGCAAAGTATATCGACATGGGCATTGCAAACGGAACAAAATTCACAAATGTCTGCGGAATCGGTTTCGATGTTGATGTTTTGATAAATACAGAGCGGCATAAAAAGGGCAGGAAGGGGATGCTTCCGTATTTTTTGGGCATTGTTGACTCGCTTTTTCATCGAAAAAAGGTACATGCCAAAATAAAAACAGACAGCATTCAATATGAAGGCGACATTATTATTTCGGTTGCCGGAAACGGAAAGCGTTTCGGCGGAGGAATGCTTGTGAATCCGGATGCGGAGGTTGACGACGGCCTGTTTGATCTTTGTATCGTGCGTTGGGTGAGCCTTTTTACCTTTTTGCGGCTTTTACCGCTTTTCATAAAAGGTAAACACAAAAACAAAGCTCCTGTCACTAATATTCGAACGCAAAGCTTCACGATCGAAACGGACAGTGAATGTATTGTTGAGCTTGACGGTGAGCTTATTGAAAAAACGCCGTTGACTTGCAGCATTATAAAAAATGCATTAAGAGTGGTTCGACCGTGAAGCATGCAGCAAAAAATGACGGGTCCCGACGGACACGGCGGTTGAAAATTATTTCCGATAAAGGAATTTTTCGGAAGACTTTTGCATAAAATCCAAGAATGGAGGTTTAACCGTGGACAAAACAAAAAAAACACAACACGGTGCAGCAAAAAAAAGAAAAGCCGCACACAGAGTTTTTGCGTTGTTGATTTCCGCGCTTGTTGTCATCGGCATTGCTTTTGCCGCTGTGCTGATAATTAAACGGATAAATACTGTTGCACGGAAAAAATCGCTCCCGATTCGTCCGGAAACCGAATATGCTTACACAGGCGACGGTTTTGTTTATATTGAAGGAAAGACGTTGAATTTTTACAGCGTAAAAAACGAAGACAAAAACTATTCAATGTCTGTTGAAGCTGATAATGTCAAACTCGTCGGAACGGATAAAATTAAAGTTATATACAACTCCTCTTCGATTCAAATTATCGGCACAAGGTTCGACAACATGTTGAACGGTGAATTAAAAAAGATAGTTTGCGGAGATAAATACGTTGCTGTTTACCTCAAAAACGAAAACGGAACGCACTCTTTGCGTGCTTTCAATTCGTCCGGAACGCAATGCTGGCAGCGGGATTTCAGCACGACTTGCATTACCGATTTCGGTTTTGAGAGTTCGGATTCTCCTGTTTTGTGGATGTCGGAGCTTTCAACAGTCGGAAATTCATTTTCAACGTCGATTTCGCTGTATGATTTAAGCCGTGAAAGCGTCATCGGAATTATTTCGGTTCAACAACAGATTGTTAAAAATGTTTTCATCACAAAAAAGAGTATTTTTGCATTCTGCACCGATTATTTGATTCGTTTTGACAGGGGGGCGAATGCAGAGGCATATCGCGTTCTCTGCTATGGATACGATTGCCTTTCCGCCGATTTGAGCGGCGGAAGAATGTATTTGCTTCTTGACAAAACTCCATTGGAAAACTCATCCGGCAGCAGCTCGGAAACAAAGGGGGGCGGTGAGTACAGAATCCTTTCGGTCAGCGAATCACGGCTTGCGGAGGAGGCGAGCTGCACGATCACAAAGCCCGAGAATGTTGTTTATGCCTGTATGATGCGGGACAGAATCTCGATTATCAAAAATAACCAAATTGATTTTTACGGTATTAACGGAAAACTGCAAAAATCATATTTCTTTGATTCGCCTGTTGACAGTGCTGTAAAACTTGATAATAAAAATATATTAACGGTGAGCGGCAGTGAAACTGCTCTTTATAACATAAGGTGAAAATGCCTTACATCCATGTGATCAAGGCGTTATATCGGAGGTATTATTATTGAATATAATTGATTTTTTGATTATCTTTATGATTGGATTGTACTTTGTATCGGGCATGTACAAGGGCTTTGTATGGAGTGCATCAACTTTGGGGGTATCAATCGTGGCCTGTTTGTTGGCTTTTTTGCTCATGGGGACGGTTTCGAACTCGATAATTAAGAATGAAAAGCTCTACAATTCAATGCTGAGCTACACGGAAGGTTCGGAAGCCATTTACGACGTTGAACTTGTCAAATCTGACATAAAGAGTTTATCTAATTCCGAAATTGACGAGGTCATGAGCAGGTCAAACCTTGCTTATCCGCTTAAAGAGCGTGTTTATGAAAACATAATGACGGAGGCCTTCAAAGCGGAGGGAATAACAACGCTCGGCGATTATTTCAACGAGAGCATTGTTCGCGTGATAATAAATATTGTTGCATTTATTATTGTTTATTTGGCTGTGCGTGTTTTATTCACATTTGTGATCTGCTGGCTGGATTACGCATTTATTTTCCCGCAGCTTCGCAAAGTTGATTTCATTATCGGCGGAGCGGTCGGGCTTGCAAGGTCAATTATCGGGATATGCGTAATATTTATGCTGATGCCGATTATTTTGACGGTGCTTCCGTTTGATGCAATTGAACAACTTGTTTCGTCGAGTGCGATTGCGTCATTCTTCTATCAGTCAAACATCCTCCTTAAACTGATTCCGGGTGTGTAATCCGCATAGCTTGTATGCAAAATTCGAATTATCTTTCGAACGAAAAAGGCAGCGGCGCTGTTTGTTCTTCAAAAGAAACGTTGTATTCGGCCGAACTCGCTCCGGGCGAGCGGATTGATGACTTGCAGCTTAACGGACTAAGCTTGATTCAGTCTGCGGACGCGTTTCGATTCGGCACGGATTCTGTTCTGCTTGCGCATTTCGCGCATGTTAATGCGAAGGAATACTGTGTCGACCTTGGCGCGGGCGCAGGTGCGCTGAGTTTTTTGCTTCACGGCAGAACAGGCTGTCGAATTCTTGGAATTGAAATTGACGCACGGCAAGCGGATCGTTTTTTGCGTTCCGTTCGTTTAAACGGTTTGAACGAAGCTGAAATTAATGCTGTTAATGCTGATTATATAGATTATTCGGTAAAATCGAAAATAAAGTTTGATTGTGCAATTTGCAACCCGCCTTATCATCAGCATGATTGCGGCGCGATTTCCCAAAAGGGGGCTGCAACGCATGACATTGCCGCTCCCATAAAAGAAATTACAAAAGCTGCTGCGAAACTTCTTAAATACGGCGGTAAATTTTTCATGTGTTTTCCCGCAAGGCGGCTGTGCGATGCTTTTACTGCGCTTTCGTCCGCCGGGCTTGAGCCTAAACGGCTGCGTCTTGTTGCAGGCAAGCCGGAAGCCGCGCCTTATCTTGCGTTGATTGAAGCAAAAAGCGGGGCAAAAAGCGGATTGATTATTGAAAATAATTTGATAATTCACGATGAAAACGGGGAGTATTCACCCGAGGTGGCTGAGTTCTATGGAAAATAAAAAGATACCCGCAAAGCTTTATCTTTGCGCAACCCCTATAGGTAATCTTGAGGATATAACGCTGCGTTGTCTGCGCATTTTGCGCGGCGCGGCTGCGGTGTATTGTGAAGATACGCGAAACACCCTCAAGCTTATGAATCATTTTGAAATTAAAAAAACTCTTATAAGCTGCCATGAACACAATGAGGAACAGCGCGCGAATGAGATTGCCGAACGTGTGCGCGGCGGCGAGGCGATAGCTTTTGTAAGTGACGCGGGAATGCCGGGGGTCAGTGATCCGGGCAGCCGTCTTGTCAGGTTTTTTGTTGAAAACGATCTCCCGTTTGAGGTGCTCCCGGGCGCAAATGCCGTTTTGACGGCGTGGGTAATGAGCGGGCTTCCGACGGAGTCATTATATTTCTGCGGCTTTATTCCTCGCAGCGGTGCCGAACGCAGCGAAGCCGTTGAAAGGATAAAGAACAGCGAAGCAACGGTTGTTCTTTATGAAAGCCCACATCGTGTTGCTGCAACTTTTGCTGATTTTTCTGAACTTTTTCCGAATCGTGAGTGCGCATTGGTACGGGAAATCACAAAGACTTTTGAACAGGTCATACGCGGAACGGCAGCGGAGCTTGCCGCACGGTTTGCGGAAAACGAACCCAAAGGGGAGTGCGTTATTGTAATTTCTCCATGTGATAATAATATTGCAGCCGATAATATAAAACTGCGCGAAACTGTCGGTATTCTTTTGAATGCCGGAATCGGTGCAAAAAACACGGCAAAAATCGCCTCAAGCATTTTGAACGTTCCGAAAAACGAGGCGTACAGGCTCGCTCTTGAATTATCGGATGAATAAGCGTTCCCGTATGCGGCATTGAAAATTAATACACAATGCAAATAAAAAGCAGTGCCGCGATTTGAAGCACGAGGAAAAGCGGCATAAAAATCACAAATTTTATGTGCTTCGTTTTATGCCTGAATATACGCATACCGAGTACGGAACCGGCTGCACCGCCGAGGAACGCAATGATAAACAGCGTTTTTTCAGGGGTGCGCCATTTTTTATTGATTGCTCGTTTTTTATCGATTCCCATGGACGCAAAGCCGATTATCGACATTATGACCATGTAAATAATTATAATTATCTTGTAATTGAAATTAGGCATTTTAATTCTTTTATTTGTTTTCTCTTCCGAAGAATTTATCGGCGTCAACCGCACGCGGCCGCCTGTAGCGGCAGCCGGCGGTGGTGTCAAAACAGCAGATACTTATATACGGACAGTATTTACATGCTGTTTTTCCGTGATACTCCGTCGGACTGACCTCTATCCGTCCGCGCATAATTGCACGAAGCGTTTTTCCTGCAATTTTTTTTGCAAATTCAAGGGTTTCTTCAATTTCATCCTCATCCGCAAGGCTGCCCTTGAACATGCCTTCCTTTTTTGAGTAACGTACACCGTACAGCACATCGGAGCTTCCCGGAAAAGCGGAATCCATTGCTTCGAGTATGTTTTCATCATTTAATGTCAAACCGTTCATCCTGAAACTGCGTTGAATTTCAGTTTCCGCTTTGTCTTCGCTGATGCCCTCACTTGCCTGTGCGTCGCCGATATGCAAATAATACATTCCTGCTGTGAAGAGCGGGTTATTGGTTTCTTTCCGCATTGCGTTCTGCATTGCGGAAGCGTACAGCGGCAATTGAATGCGCAGCCCGTTTGCAAGTTCGGTATAGTCAAATGTTTGACCATATGTTTTATAGTCAATTATGCGAATAAACTCTTCGTTTGACGGTGAAACGTATTTGTCAACGCGGTCGGCAATGCCCGTGATGCTGTAGGTCACGCCGTTTTCCGCTTGAATGCGCAGCGGCGGATAGGCATCGTTGTCGTGGCCGAAATTGACTTCACTTGCAAACGGTCGAAATTTGCCTGCGTTGATTTGTTTCACGACAGCAAGAGCGGCAGTTTCAACAAGCTCGGCAATGCGCTGAAATTCCGCCCGCATTCTGGCAGAATCAAGCAAAATTCCGTTATTGTGTTCGATCATCATGGGCGGAAGAATCCGTTCAAGCTTTTCGTGGATATCCGCTGCGGAAATCGTTGTAAAATCGCAGTTGCTGTTTAAGTATTCCTTTATCAATTTATCAAACGCTTCGTGAATGAAGCTGCCGCGGTCATTCGCTTTTTCCGTTCGCTGCGGCCGCTCCTTAAGACGTATTCCGAACTGTATCAGATAACGGAACGGACATTGATTGAATGTTTCAAGCCGTGTTGCGGTGCCCATCAGCTGCCTTCCGTAGAGCCGCATGGCCGTTTCACTTCCGAGCGCAGCGGGGGAATTATCATTGAAAAACATTTTATCGAGCATATCGAGACGCGAAAAATAGCTTTCACTGCCCGAAAAATGTGAGTACAGACTGTTCAGGTTTTCATTGATTTCGCCGCTGTCAATCATGTTTCTTATGCCCGATGCAAGTTCGGCAAATGCCGCCGCGTCCGTTTCACCGGCATGGTTTAATGAAGCGGTTGATGTTTGCTTTGCATTGGGAAAGATCCTGCGCAGGCGGCTGATCATCCCGGAAGGTGCGGCGGCGGTTGAACCGATTTCATTGCTGTACGAAAAACGAAGCATGTCCGTTGCTTTTGATATTACTGAATATACACGCAAATTTTCAGAGCCGTTCATGCTTTTTGTGCTGTCCCAAACGGTAATGCCGGCATTTTTCATGCGCAGAAGGTCACTGTCGTTCAGTATTGCATTATCGGCTTTTGCTTTCGGAACAAGCCCCTCATTCATGCCGAGTATCAACAAGAATCTGCACTTTGAAACATGAATTTTATCCATATCACCGATGATTACCTGATCAAGCGTGGTGGGGATAATGCCGATTGAATAGCTCATCAATCCTTCTTCAATGATTGACGAGAACTTGCTTAAACTTATCACCTCGTCATCAAGAATTGCAAACAATTGATTGAACATTTCTATAATTGTATCATAAATCTGCCGATTTTCGACGGCGGAATCCAACTGCCCCGCTTCGGCAAGCTCTTCACAATATTGCTGAAGTTTTTCTGCAATACCTAATTTTGTAAGATAGTTAAAAAGCGCTTTGATTCTTGTGCGTGCATCTTTGCCCGTCGAAAGCTCCTCTTTAAGTTCAACCAGGGGTTTTGCAACGGTTCTTCTTGATTCTTCAATGCTTTCATCGATTTCCACATTTAAAAATTCACTCAGCGGCGCATCATCATAAAGTCTGCTTCCGTTCAATCCGAATTTCAGAATATGATTTTCGAGTCTGTCGCATTCGTCATTTGACAGGGTGGTCAGCCCTGTTTTAAAAACGCGAATAAAATCTTCGCTGCGAAAATTCTTTTCCGCGCAGCGGAGCGCGGCAAGCAGCAATTCGGAAATCGGATGGGATGAAATCGGGCGCTTTGAATCCATAAAATAGGGGATTGAATATGCATCAAAAATACGCCGTATTGTTGTTGAATATCCGTCGGGATCGCCAAGCACAACCGCAATATCGCGAAAACGCATACCGACTTTGACGGCGTTCCGAATCGCTTCCGCGGCGGCGCGAACTTCCTGTCGTCGGTCCGATGCGGAGTGAATTTCGATGGAATTTGCTGTTTCGTCGGGATAAGATTCAGAAAAAATTCGGTAGGGAAAAGCGAATAAATTTTTTTCAAGATGAAGAAGCGCACCGGTTTGGTGCAGCATTTTGTCCTGCATTCGAATAACATTTGTTTCGCATTTCATTTCGCCCGCAATTGCCGTTAACTTGCGGTATGCGTCAAAATCCGACTCGAATATTCTTCTGTCGGGTGCACTTCCTGTTATGTCAATTCGAAATGCGATTGTGACTGATGCCGCAACGGAAAACAACACTTTGATTATGCCGATTATCTGCGAATTCAGCATATCCGGCGCATCAATAAAAACGTCCGTACCGACTGCGGAGGAGCGGGGAAGTCGTTCTGTCAGAGAATTTACCAAATCTTCGCCGTCAATATATCTGCCTTCGGTATATTCATTTGTTTTTCTGTAAATCAAGGCGAAATCCGACAGTTTTTCACGCAAGCGCGCAGGAAGATTGTCTGCGGATAATAAATCATCCGGCGTAATCGAAAATCGCTTGCATTTAAGTATTATTTCATCACATTCCTTTGAAAATCCCCTGTGTTTTGAAACGCGTGAAAATGCGGTGAGTTCGCTGCTTGCCTCGTCAACAATGCGGCGAACGAGCATTTGCCGTCCCTGCGAGGACAGAAAGGTTTTTCGGTTTCCCGTTTCGGTCAGTACACGGCGTGCAAGCGTTGTGAACGACAGAACGGATGTGTAAAGAATGCCGCCTCCGATGTATTCGGAAAGCGAACGCTCGGTTTCGAACGTTGCCCTGTCGGGAACTATGAGAACAGAACGTTTTGCTGTTTTTTCGTTGCGGGCAATATGTGAATATATACTGTGTGTCTTTCCCGTTCCGGCGCGTCCGATGATGAAATTGACTTTTGCAGGCATATTTCCCTCCTGTGTGCAAAACTTTGAAAATTATCCACATTTTATTGCGAAACTGTGGATAATTTCGCCCAAAAACGAGCTGACCGTTAAAATCAATAAGTGGTTTGCGAATAACCTCAGAGCGGATTTTTTGCGGCAACACCCGGGCGTCGCGGATATTTTTTGGGCATTATTCCGTGTTTTTTTATCAGAACGAGTGAGCGCGCTCCCCATTCTGTGTCGATTTCTCGAATTTCGGCTGTTCCGTTAAGGCATTTCAGTGCGGACTCGGCCGCTTTGAGCTCTTCGGCGGCCCCGGGGCCTTTGTACATCAGCGAGCATCCTCCGTTTTTCAGAAATGGGAGCGTCCATTCGGCGATTGTGCCGATGTTTGCAACAGCCCGGGTCAGCGCAATATCGAATTTTTCGCGCAGTTCAACACTTTGAGCGGCATCCTCTGCGCGCGCATGAACGGCAGAGCAGGGGAGGGACAGTTCCGCGGCGACGTCATTTAAAAAAGCAACGCGTTTATTAAGCGAATCAAGCAGGGTAAGCTCTATATCGGGGCGCATTATAAGCAGCGGAATGCCGGGAAAACCCGCCCCTGTGCCGACGTCAATGCATTTTGAGCCGTTCGGAATCAGCTTTTCGCCGAGAAGACTGTCGGCAAAATGACGCTGAACAATTCCGAACGGATCGGTAATTGCGGTCAGATTCATTCGGTTGTTGTAATCAATAAGGAGTTCGTAATAGCGAACAAACTGATTTTGACAGTGCTCGTTTGCCTGCGGGATATACTCCCGAATCAGTTTTCTCATAAGCGGGCTGTCGGTTTCAACTTGTTGTTTCATATTTTTTTGTCCTCCGTAACTGTTTCATTTTCGGAATATGCCGTGTTTTGCCCGTTCTGTTTCAGTTTTATCATCAGAACCGCAATATCTGCGGGCGAGACTCCGGAAATTCGGCTTGCCTGACCAAGGTTTGCCGGGCGCATTGCCGTCAGTTTCTGGCGCGCTTCAAGGCGAAGACCGTTTATTGACTCATAGTCGAAATCAGGTGGAAGCAGCATGTTTTCTTGATTTTCAAAACGCCGAATATGCTCATTTTGCTTTTCGATGTATCCGCCGTAATGTGCATCAATTTCAATCTGTTCGCGTGCCTCATCGGAAAGCGGCGGCAAATCGGGACAGAGTTCAAGCAGATCGGTGTAGCAGATGTTTTTGCGTTTTAAGAGCGTACCGAGCCGCACTCCGGTGATAACGGGACTTTCATTGCGCGAGGCAAGCAGCAGGTTCAGTGTTTCAGTCGGAGGAACGGTAGCTTCAAGTGCACGTTTTGCAGCTGCAATTTCCTCTTTTTTTCGCATCAAACGCGCATATCGTTCGTCACTGATGAGCCCTGTTCGCCGCCCGAGCTCGGTTAGCCGCAGATCGGCATTATCCTGCCGCAGAAGCAGGCGGTACTCAGCGCGGCTTGTCATCATTCGGTATGGTTCGTTTGTTCCTTTTGTTGATAAGTCATCCGCAAGCACTCCGATATAGGCATCGGAACGGCGAAGAATAAGCGGCGGCGCCTCCGAAACATACAGCGCAGCATTAATTCCGGCAAGCAGACCCTGTGCCGCTGCTTCTTCATAACCGCTTGAACCGTTCAATTGACCCGCAAAAAACAGTCCCGGAACATCCTTTGAGCCGAGTGTAAGAGCAAGTGCGGTCGGGTCGATGCAGTCATATTCGATTGCATAGCCGTAACGCATGATTTCACAGTTTTCAAACCCAGGAAGGGTGCGCAGCGACAGCTGCTGAACATCGCGGGGAAGGCTCGTCGAAAAACCCTGAACATACATTTCGTTCGTTTGATTTCCTTCGGGTTCAATAAAAAGCTGATGTCTGTCCTTGTTTGGAAAACGAACGAGCTTATCCTCGATTGACGGACAATAACGCGTTGGAGAGGCGTGTATTTTTCCGCTGAACATCGGCGAACGTTCAAGGTTATCAAGGATAATCCGGTGTGTTTCGGCGTTCGTATAGGTCAGATAACAGCACTGTTGTTCCTTTTTTTGTTCTTCCGTCAGAAAGGAAAAATGCGGAATCGGAACATCGCCGAACTGCTCTTCCATTTTCGTGAAATCAAGGCTGTTTCTGCTGACGCGCGGGGGAGTGCCTGTTTTGAATCGGCGAAGGTTAAAGCCCAGTTCTTTGAGTGAGCTTGAAAGGCTGTTTGAACGCGCGAGCCCGGAAGGGCCCTGTTCGACGCTTTGCTCTCCGATATGAATCAGGCTGCGCAGATACACACCGGTACAAATTATGACTGCACGGCAGGAGTATTCGGTTCCGCCCGAGCAGACAACTCCGGCAATTTTTCCGTTCTTTTCAATTATTTCGGCGCATTCATCCTGTCTGAGCGTCAGATTGGGTTCGCTTTCAAGCACCTGCTTCATTCGCATATGATAACGATTTTTGTCAATCTGCGCGCGAAGCGAATGAACAGCAGCCCCTTTTCCAAGGTTCAGCATACGCATTTGAATAAAAGTTTCATCCGCCGCAAGTCCCATTTCGCCGCCGAGTGCATCAATTTCGCGCACAAGGTGTCCCTTACTCGTTCCGCCGATGGCGGGGTTGCAGGCACAAAGTGCCACGGAATCAAGGTTCAGGCAGAGACACAGTGTTTTTTTGCCCATTCGTGCGGATGCAAGCGCGGCCTCGACGCCTGCGTGGCCCGCTCCCGCAACAATTATATCATAATCACCGGAGTAAAAATTCATAATATTCCTCTTTTCGCTGTCGAAATTGCTGTTCCGATAATGTTTCACGTGAAACAATGCTTTTGTGAAACAGCGGATTTAGACATTTCAACAGTCCTAAAGCTGATTTTTTATCAACTGTGTGTTGTACGGCGGTTCAATTTCAATTGATTTGCCGCATAAGTATTCAAGCCCGTCAAGCTTATTCGGAAAAACAATGCGCGTTGCTGTCAGCCGCAGACCGGCGGGGAAGCTGCGATTCCCAACACGATCGCCGTATTTGTCGTCTCCGATGATCGGGCAGCCGATATGCGCAAGACTGGCGCGAATCTGGTGCGTTTTACCCGTAATCAGCAGCAGTTCAAGTGTACTCGTTCCGCCGTTCGATGAGAGCAGCCTGTAATCGGTATTCATTTCGAATGAATTTGAAACAGGTCTGGTAAATACCTGAACAAATGCGCGTTCCGAATCCTTTCTGCCGAAAAGCCGCAGGCTTCCCGATGCGGCAGTTGGAGCGCCGAAAACTTCGGCCTGATAAAACTTTTTGATTTTACGCTGACGTATTGCTTCCCCAAGGACGGCGGCTGTTTTCGCGTTTCTTGCAAAAAGCACCAATCCGCTCGTCGGCGCATCAAGGCGGTGCAAAGGGTAGACTTTGCCGAATGCGGAATTCAGCCGTGCTTCGAGGGTATCATTGCCGCCATCCTCAACAGTGCATGAGATACCTGAACTTTTATTAACACAAATCAGATTATTATCGATATATGCACAGCGCACGCCGGCAGCAAGCGCGGCGCATTCATCGGAGAATTCATCAAATTTTGCTCCGTGAGGAATGCATGTAAAAGTCATACTTTCGCGCAGGGTAGGGTGTTCGATTGTCAGACTGTAGGCATAGAGCGCAATCTGCTGACCGACACGCGCGGCGCGATTGTAGCGTTGGTCACCGAAAATCGGACAGCCGCTCCACGCCAATTGTGCCCGAATCTGGTGGTGCCGACCGGTATGAAGCAGGACATCAAGCAACGTGAAACCATTTTTTGTAACTGTCGAAACATATTCGAGACTTGCGGTTTTTGCGCCGGGTGTGTTCGGCCGAACCACTCTTGATATGTTGTTTTGTTCATCGCGCAGCAAGTCGCATTCAAGTTCCGCACTGCTGCACGGAGAACCTGAAACTATCGCCGCATAACGTTTTTTTGTTTTTCGATTTTTAAAGCTTTCGGTAAGGCGCGCGGCTGCTTTGCTTGTTCGCGCAAAAACCATGACCCCGCCTACGGGTCGGTCAAGCCGATGAACAAGCCCGAGATAGACCTCGCCGGGTTTGCTGTACTTTTCCTTGATGTACGCTTTAACGGTCGAAAGCAAATCCTCATCGCCTGATGAATCCGCCTGGACGGGCATGTTCACAGGTTTTTCGCAGACAAGAAGATGGTTGTCCTCATAGATAATTTTAATTTTGTTTTTCATTGCGGTATGCAAAAAATAACGATGAACTCTATACTTCGCGGTACCATCTGCCCGTGCAGCCGCAGGGGAGGACGAGGCCGCCGTGCGTTATCGGCAAGCCGATCTCCTGTGCGTCGCAGACTCCGCCGAGCCCGTCAAGCGCAGTCGTCAGAACGTTTTTGATTACCGCAGGAGCAAGGCCCGTCGTGTATGAGTTGATAAGGAAAAAACCCGCATCGGGACTGAGAAGAGATACGCATTCACGAACCAACGGATAGAGGTTGGCTTCAATGCGCCACATTTCGCCGTCGGGTCCTCTGCCGTAGCTGGGCGGATCCATGAGGATACCTTCGTAGAAACGCCCCCGCCGCTGCTCACGGAGAACAAATTTCATTACATCATCAACGATAAACCGAACAGGTTTGTCGGCAAGTCCTGATTGAGCAAGATTATTTTTTGCCCATGATACAATACCTTTTGCAGCGTCAACGTGAACAACTTCCGCTCCTGCGGCTGCCAAGGCACATGTTGCGCCGCCTGTGTATGCAAAAAGATTCAGCACGCGGAAGGGGCGGCCGGTTTTTTTCACATATTTATCCACATAATTGTGCATAAAATCCCAGTTAACCGCCTGTTCGGGGAAAAGACCGGTATGCTTAAAACCCGTCGGGCGAACGATGAAACTGAGGTCGCGGTAATTGATGACCCAACTTTCCGGCAATGTGCGATTGAAGTTCCACGCACCGCCGCCTGTTGAAGACCGAATATAATGTGCATCGCAATAGCCGGCGGATTTCATCGGCCAAATTGCCTGCGGATCGGGGCGCAGCAGTATGACTTTGCCCCAGCGTTCGAGTTTTTCGTCATTCCCGGCATCAATTATTTCATAGTCTTTCCAACCATCTGCAAGATACATTCCGATTTCCTCTCAGTTGCCCATAATTCTGTCATAAATGCCCGCAAGCTCGTCTTTGCTGTAGTATTCAATGACTATTTTACCCTTGTTCTCATCGCCGCGGAAGCGTACTTTCGTTCCGAGATGCTCGCGCAGGCTGTCCTGTGCGGATTTCATGTCGGTTGACAGCTTTTCGCGTTTTGGCTGGCGTTTTTCAAGTTTTTTTGCATCCAGTGCATCGGCAACTCGGCGTTCTGTTTCGCGCACGGACCAACCTTCCGCCGCGGCAAGACCGGCGAGTTTAATCATCAGCTCCTCGTCCGGCACTGAGGCAAGCACGCGGCAATGCCCGGCGGAGAGCTTGTCTTCAAGCACAAGTGCCTGCAATTCCTCCGGAAGACTGAGCAGGCGAACCGCATTTGCAATGGCGGGGCGGGATTTTCCGAGACGCTTTGCAACTTCATCCTGCGTCAGGTCATGTTCATCCATAAGTGTTCGGATGGCTGCGGCCTCTTCAAGTGCGTTCAGATTTTCACGCTGAAGATTTTCAATCAGAGATACTTCCAAAACCTGCTGTTCGTCCATTTCGCGGACAATCACGGGAACTTCATTCAGTCCTGCGCGGCGTGCGGCACGGAAACGGCGTTCACCTGCAATGATTGAATATCTCTCGCCGACTTTGCGGACGATAATAGGCTGAACGATACCATGCTGCGCTATGCTGTTTGCAAGCTCGACAAGCTTCGCTTCGTCAAACTTTTTTCGAGGCTGATCCGAATTATTATCTATCAAATACACGGACAGAGTGCTGACGGCGGTTTCATTGGGCTCTTCGTATCCGCCGAGAAGTGCATCAAGCCCTTTTCCGAGTCCTTTCATAACGTTAAATTTCTCCGTTTCTCATTATTTTGCATTATCTGTTTAATTGCCGATTATTCATTGTCACATTCGATAAGCTCTTCCGCAAGGCTGATATAGGCTTTTGCCGCATTGCATTTTGCATCATAGAGCGTTATCGGAAGGCCGAAACTCGGGGCTTCGCCGAGGCGCACGGAACGGGGAATAATCGTTTCATACACCTTATTTCTGAAGAATTTTTTAACTTCGCCTACGACCTGTCCGGACAGATTTGTTCGCTTATCGTACATGGTCATAACAACGCCCTCAACATCAAGCACCGGGTTCAGGTTCATGCGAACCAAACGAACAGTGTTCATAAGTTGAGAAAGTCCCTCCAAAGCGTAGTATTCACACTGAATGGGAACAAGCAGCGTGTCTGCTGCCGTGAGAGCGTTAAGCGTTAACAGACCCAGCGAGGGAGGGCAGTCCGCAAAGATATAATCAAACTCATGCTGAATTCCGCGCAGCGAATTTTTAAGTTTTTGTTCACGTGCCATAAGACTCACAAGCTCAACTTCCGCGCCTGCAAGCTCGATTCGGGACGGGATAACTTTGAGAGTCGGAATTTTTGTGTTTACAATTATTTTTTCGGCATTAACACCGTTGATAAGCATATCGTAGACGCTGTACTCACATGCGTCTTTGTCAATACCAACGCCGCTTGTTGCATTGCCCTGTGGGTCGATGTCAACAAGAAGTACGCGTTTTCCCTGCTGTGCAACACAGGCAGCAAGATTAACGGCGGTTGTTGTTTTGCCGACGCCGCCTTTTTGATTTGCGATGGCTATGAATTTTGCCATTATGAACCTCCGCACCTGTTGTTTTAAGCATATTATACACATTTTTTGCCGGTAATGCAATGCCGAATACGGTTTTTTTTATTGAAATTGTCGGCTTTTTCTCCCGAACTATCGGATTTGCCGATTCGTTATATGCAGCGGTCGGAATGTTTCACGGGAAACAAATGCCTCAAACAGGGCATTGGACGAAAGGAGTGCCGGAAAGGTATGTTTCACGGGAAACATATGTTTCGCAGGGAGTACTTTCGCTTTGTACAGCGGCATTGTTCGACTGCAAAAAAACGCCGCATAAAGCGACGTTTACGGAGAGTGAAATTAAAACAGAAATTATTTAGTTATTATTCCGTTTGCATAGACGGGGACGCAGTCCGTTGAGTCCTCCGAAAGACAGTAATCAACATCGCGCTCAAATCCGAGAGAAATCAGACGGGAGCAATGGAACGTTTTGCGCAAATCGAAAGTTCCGCTTTTAAAGCTGTTGTAAAGATACTCACAGATAAGTGCAATATCCGTAAGCTCGAGTTCGCTGCAAAGCGAACGCAAACGATTGATAATTGCACCGGCAGCGCAAAGATCATCGGCGGAAATCATGCGGTTCGTTCCGGAACAGACAATCAGAATGTCGTCCATGAAACCGGCAGCCTTTCTTGCAGCCGCAGAACAGTTGCTGAGTGCACCGAGAAAAATATGCCGCGCGTTGCGAACTCCGCAGATGGCGGCCGTGCCGTTTGAAGTGCTGATAATGACGGTTTTGCCGCCGACAGTCTCGCGGTTGTATTCGAACGGAGAGTTGCCGACGTTGAATCCGGGCAGAATCATACACCCGCGTTCACCGCCGAGGATACAGTCCTTGATACCGATGCGGTTTGCGTATGCCGTGGCATCGCCCGGTTCGACCGCGGGAATGATTTTGGCGGCGCCGTTGTCAAGCGCGGCGATAATCGCACTTGTGCAGCGGAGAACATCGATAACAATAACCGTGTGTCCGTTCAGCATATTGTCGTACAGTTTGTCTCGATAAGTTATAACATCAATTTTCATCAGAATCACCATCCTTTTCGGAATCGGATACATTATAACATACTTGTGCAGAATTTCAAGTGCCCTGAATGACTTCGGCTGCATTAACCCGTTACATTATTCGAACAAGAAGTATTCCGGAAACAACACCCGCCGTGCAGCCCGCAAGCGCGGCAGGAAGGGCATGACGGGTTTTGGAGATGCCGACGGAACCGCAATACAGAGCCAGTGTGTAGAATATGGTTTCCGTTGAACCGACGCAGACCGAAGCAGCACGACCGACAAAACTGTCCGCACCGTACCGTGTAAGCGTGTCACCGAGAAGAGCAAGGGAAGCGCTTCCGGAAAAAGGACGAAGCAAAATCAGCGGCGTGAGTTCGGAGGGAATGCCGATTTTTTCGAAAACGGGCGAAAGCCAATTGCCGAGAGCGTCAAGCGCACCGCATCCGCGAAGAAGCGTTATTGCGCCGAGCATTGCGGCAAGGGCGGGCAAAACGCGAATAAGCGTCGGCACGGCATCGGCCGCACCGCGGATAAAGGCCTCATATGGGTTCACACGGCGAATCAGGGCATATGCAAGCAGCGCGGCAACGAGTATCGGAATCACAAATTTCATTTCACACCCGCTCCCGATTCGAAAAAATTACAGGCAAGAATTGCAGCGGCAGCAGAAAAAACCGAGGAAATAAACGTTGGAAGAACAATGTCATAGGCATTTGCGGATCCACATGCAATACGAACAGCAATGACACCGGTCGGCATAAGCTCAATTGCAGAGGCATTGAGTGCAAGAAACATGCAGATCGCATTGCTTGCACTCTGCTTATCGGGATTTACGGCGTTAAGGCGCTTCATTGCATCAAGTCCGAAAGGTGTTGCGGCGTTGCCGAGTCCGAAAAAATTCGCCGCAAGGTTCAGCGTCACGGAGGCGGAGGCGTCACCTGCATCGGGCATTAAAAGGCGGAGCGGCTTGTGCATTCGCGCCGCAAGCTTTTCGATAAGTCCTGCTTCGGAAGCAACATTGATAAGCCCCATCCACAACAGATACGCGCCCGCAAGCGATATTGAAAGCTCAACCGCAGAATCCGCGCCCGCAAGCAGACAGTCCAATGCTGCACTGCCGCTGCCGCCGAAACAGCAAAAAACTATGCCGATGATACAGCTTATTGCAAAAAAGAATCCCATCATGGTAAACTATATGCACGAAAAAAGCCGCATAGCTCAATTCGTTCGAACATGCGGCAAAAAAAGCCGGCTCAGCATTCACATCATCAATTCAATTGCAGCTTATGCAGCTTGATCAATAGAAACAGTTCAGTTCGTTTCTGTTCAATTCATAATCCACGGAGGATTGCAAATCACCGAGCTGATTTACCCATGAATTGACGTTAACGCGAAGCCTGCGGAAACCGAGGCGCTCATAAACATGCTGAGCACGTTTGTTGCGCAGGTTCGTGTCCAAAACGATTTTTGCATAGCCAAGGCGGAAGAGTTCGCTTATCAGCATTGTCAGAAAGATTTTTCCCAGACCCTGTTCCTGTTTTGTAAAGTCGCAAATTTTGATTCCGATTTCGGCAGCGGCGGCAGAGGAGCCGGGCTGTTGTTCGGATTCGTCGGCCTCGGCGGGGACGGTACGATAACTTGCTTCGCCTATCGGCTTTCCGTATTGTTCCAAAATCAGCCTGTGGCACCCGGTGCTGTTTGAAATGTCGGAAGCTATTTTTTCGGCGGTTGTTTTAAGCCCGTTCGGGAAACCTGCGTGCGCCATAATACGCCCGCTGTTCCACCAGGCAGCGAGCTGAACACTGTCCGCAGAGGTCGCATCGCGGATAGTCAGCGATTTATAACGAATATTCATATCAAAAACTCTTATCAAACTTGAGCGGCAGCCGCAGCCGAATGCAGCACTTAACGCACCGAAAATGCCGCAGCGGCCGAACTGCTTCGGTTTATGCGAAATAACCTTATTGAAATCGGCGGATTATTCCCATTCAACGGCGTCAATGGACACAAGGTATTGTTCCATGAAATCCATATAATCGTCCACAAGGCGCATCAGATAAGTCTGATACCTGCTGAATTTCGACGAAACGGATTTGAGCATATGTTCGTAAACATATTCCTCATCATAGGGCGAATCGTCTTCAGCAATCTTTCTGAGATATTCGTCGTCAATGGCAACAAGCGCAGAGATGATTTCCTCCAGCTGTTCATCGGGAATAAAATCGAAATCTCCCGCGTTGCGGAATTTGCCCGCGATAAAATCTTTTGCGGCAATAATATCGAGTTCCATGTTGTTTTTGTCCTTTCGGTTAGTAAATTCAGTGATCGCCCGGAATGCGGATCGGCGGTCGCATAAATTTCATTTTTTTGTTTCGCCGCATGTTTTTGCTTCACAAGCTTTTATGCAGCAGGAGGGTCTCTTTTTCGGAGACAGAATAAAGAAGGAGAAAGTGTATTTCATTGCAGTCACCACCTATGTTATTAAGATATAATAATTTTTAATTCCGTATATCGATTATCGATCGCGGGCAGCACGCACAACATCCAGCTCAACATCCGGAAGGCGGAGCGCAAGCTTGTCCGCAAAACTGTCTGCGCCGTCCTGCGGAGATGCCCCGAGAACGATAACAGAAACGTTGTGTTCAACGGCAAAATCGACCAATGCATCCATAACGCTGTCGGCACGAAGAATCGTAAGTTCCGCGTTCACGAGCAAGGCGCAGGTGAACAGGTATTCGATTGCATCAGCCTCAAAGGCCGTGTTCATGAAATTGTGTCCCGTCTGTACGCAGTGGACGATGAAAAGCTTTTGATCATCCTTTTTGCGTTTTGCACCGTGGTTAATGAGTCGTTCGCATGAACGTTGGCCGGTCACACAAACCATCACGCCGCCGGAGGAGGGAGCCTCAGTTTGAATATCAGACATAAATAATCCCTGTACAAAACATTAAATTAACGAATCCGCAAACACTTAATCGAATTATCAAGCATCGGGACTCGGCTGCCGCCGCGCGGCATCTTTTTCGGAATCGGAAAGCACACTTTGAATCTTGTCCGGCATTTCGCGGGGCGGAAGGGCAAGAGCCTCTGCAACCGCCTCGATTGAGGTGACGGAACAAAAAAGATTCATGAAATGCTTATCGGTAAAACCCTCCGCAACGCAACGCTCGAATTGAGCAATCAACGGATCGTAAAACCCGTTGATGTTGACAATAATTACGGGCAGGTTGTGATAGCCGAGCTGTTTCAGCGTCAAAACCTCCAAAAGTTCTTCAAGCGTTCCGAAACCGCCGCTGAGAGCAACAAAAGCATCGCTTCGGCTTTCCATAAGCTGTTTGCGTTCGTGCATTGTTGCGGTTTGGATGCGTTCGGTGCAGTGTTCAAAATAAATCCCCGGAATATTGAGCTTTTCGGGAATTACGCCGATGATCTTTCCGCCTGCGGAATATGCGCCGCGGGCAGCCGCACCCATCAGCCCGGTTCGCCCTGCGCCGAAAACCATACCGTGACCGTCAGATGCAAGACGATGCCCGAGCTTTTCGGCAAATTCGATATAACACTCGGGAATATTGCTGCTTGATGCGCCGAATATGCAAACATTCATTATGATGACACCGGTACTCCGCGGGGTGATGCCCGTACGCGAAGACCCTTTCGTTTAAGTAATAGATCAATGCGGAAAGCTTTGCCGCACAAGCGGTGCGGTGAAATTCTCTCCGTATACATTATAACATCAAATTCGCGAAAAGGGAAACAAAAAAATTGAAAATTTGCGGGCGAAACGTTGATATTTTTTCACAAAAACGGGATAAAGTGTAATTTTGTGAAAAAAATGAAACCGTGCAGGCGGTGAATTGCCGTATAGGCTGAATAGTTTGGGCAGAGTGCGGTCACGATTGAAAAAGACAGAAAAAGATATATTTTGCAAAAAAGGCAAAAATGTGACTTCGGCGGTTGTAATCAGCCCATTTGTTTGCTACAATGGTCAAAACAGAGTAGGTGGCAGTGAGTTGGCAAGTGCCGGGGATACAGGGAGTTGATTCCCGGACGAAAACTCATGTGCGTTCGGCAAATACAAGGCAAAGAATGCTGTGTCGTGCGCAGAATGTTTGTTGCTGTGCTGTCGCCGCATCCCGCTGTTACATAGGCTTTCGGCTTTCGAAAACGGATTCAAAAATTTTGTTTTCACGGCTGCTCCGGGGCGAGCGGCAGGCTGCCGCGCCGGTAACAACGAATGCTCGGTTCAAAACACGGAGGATTCGATTTTTTTATGCAAAAATTAAAACCGGTTGAACAGCAGTTCAACAAAAACAACAGACCTTACAACACAAAAGCAATCTTCAGTCACCCGTTCTGCCCGGAATTCTGGCGCTGCGCGGCAGGCGAATTCAAAAATTGGCGAATGCTTGTTTTTGCTGCCGTCATCATTGCAATGCGCATTGCGGTAAAGGCCGTGAAAATTGTTATCATACCCGGGGCATTGAATTTCGGCTTTGATTTCATCGTCAACTCGGCGGGTTCAATGATCTACGGCCCGCTTGTGGGCCTTTTGGTAGGCGCGGTAAGCGACACGATCGGAGCGGTTCTTTTCCCGACGGGAGCTTATTTTTTTCCGTTTATCTTTGTCGAAATGCTCAGCAGCTTCATTTTCGGCCTTTTCCTTTATCGCGCAAAGCTGTCAAGCTGGCGCGTAATAGCCTCGCGATTTGCGGTCGTTGTTGTTTGCAACTTCATCGTAAATCCGCTTGTTATGACGCTGTATAATGCGGTCACGGGTGCGGACCCGTACAAATTCATCACAATTGCACGCGTCATTAAGAACGCCGCAATGTTCCCGCTGGAATCCGTTGTGCTTGTGATTTGGCTTGGTACAATTTCAATGGCACTTTACAAGCTGCATCTGCTTCCCGAAAAGCCGCCGATGCTTAAGGTCAGCGTCGGCAACATTGTTGCGCTTGTTTGCGCCGCGGTTATTTCGGCACTGGCAATTTTCGGTTATGTTAAATGGAAAAAATCAAACACAAAGCCGAAGCCGGAATCAACTCCCGCCCCGATAACGGAAACAGCCGCACCGACGGGAGATGTGCCGAATACGCCGTAAAAAGTGAATATCCGCACCGCGAATAATGCTGTGATCACCTCCGTCCGCTTTCAAACAGCGCGCCCCGTCGGAGGTGATTTTGGTTGTTGATTTTTTATTAAAAATAAAGTATACTGTGCATGAAATCTGCGCTTAAACGTCCGAATCCCGTTTGCGGGTCAATTTTGTCGGCGGCGCACAATTTAACGGTGGAAAGGTTGATTTCTCCAAATGAAAAAAAACGTCAGAGTGATCTCACTCGCCCTTGCTGCTCTGCTTCTTGTTTCGGCATGTTTTTGCATTACGGGCTGCAAAAAGCATGAAGTTAAAATGACAGAAAAGAATAACGGACTCTACGACTATGAAGAGGTTCGCCAGATTAACGAAACGCTGCGGATGCCCTACCCGCTCGGCACCAGGGAAGCGGCATTCGGTTCGGAGTTCGAATCCTACGGCGGCATTCCCGACCATGCGGAGATTTTCCGTTCAAAGGATAATCTTGATATTACGTACACTCTGAGCACTCTTGAACTGAAGTACGGAACACCGGATAAAAACACGGAGCTTATCGCAACCGGGTTCACGATTCGCGCCGCAAACAAGACCATCATTCGCAATGCGGACGGTTCAACGACCCCGCTCTATACCACCGACCGTGCGGTTCTCGGAATAAGCGTCGGCAACAGCATCGACAAAGCCAAAGAAAAGCTGCTGGATGCCGGCTATGAACAGATTTATGAGGAAACTCCCGTTGACGACGGTTTGCCGCACAGCCGAGAGTTTTCATTCCGCAAGGGCATAGTCATTGTTTCGTTTGCCGTCGAAACAGGGAACGATATTTCAAGCATACGCGTTTGGATTCCTTACCGCGATAAAGACATTGAAGCGTTGAACAAAAAGAGTCATCTTCCTGCGGATCTCGGATTGTTCTACTCTGTTATGATTAATCCGAATTTTAAATATTCCGGCAAGAACACAACGTCAAGACGCTATGAAAGCGAGGATGGCTGCATTGCGATCATGCGTGGCTTCCCTGATGTTAAGGATGCGGCAATGACGGCGGAGGTCAGCTTTACTTCAACCGAATACGATGCTCTCGGCGTTAAAGTCGGAATGACATTCGAAGAGGCGGAAAACATCCTCACCGAAGCGGGCTGCACAAAAGATTCGGACGGACTGTACGTTTTCGGCAATGTTGCCGCAATTCGGCTCACCGTTGAAAACGGCACCGTTGCAAGGATTGCAGCAACACTGCGCCCTTCAACCAATCTTACGGATACTGCTGTTTCGGGCGATGAAGCAACTCCTTCGCCTGTGCTCGATGAAAACGCAAGGAAGGCAAACGACTGAGTTTTCAAAGCGGCGGCTTATTAAATTGAATCAGTAAACAGTGAACGATCTTTCGGTGCGGGTGTGCCGAGGGATCGTTTTTTGCGGAAAAGGCGAGGATATTAATGTTCAATTGCCCTTAACAGGGAATTCTGCGCCTTTTTTGTCAGTTCAATTTAAACGAAAAAAAACACTTGCATATGTCATGAAAATGTGCTAAAATATCATATATGTAACAGCGGGTGACGAGAGAGATACTGCGGGTCTGCCAAACGCGGTTCTTCCGTGACAGGGCAGGCGGCATTGCAGCCCTCCGGCCGTTTATAAAGAAAAGGAGGCGATCGAATGAATAAAATCATCACTATAGGCAGGGAATTCGGCAGCGGCGGACGTGAGCTTGGGAGAAGGCTTGCAGAAGAGCTTGGAATTGCATACTATGATCGCGAAATTATTGCCGAAATCGCAAAGCGCACGGAGCTTTCGGAGCAGTATGTGCAGCAAATTGTTGAACATCGTCCGTTGAATTTGATGCCGATAACAATCGGACACAGCATTTGTCCCGTTCCGCATCCGCTTATGGAGCAGAACCAGGAGATTTATCGTCAGCAGGCACAGATTTTGACGGAAATGAGCCAAAAATCCGACTGTGTGCTTGTCGGCCGCTGCGCGGACTATATTTTAAAAGATGAAAACCCGCTCAAAATCTTTGTTTATGCGGATATGGCAAGCAAAATTGCGCGCTGCCGACTGAAAGCACCCGAAAACGAACATTTAAGCGACCATGAAATGCGCAAACAAATCAAACGAATCGACCGCAACCGCGCAAAATATTATGAGTTCTACACGGGAAGAAAATGGGGAGACAAGCTCAATTACGACCTGTGCATAAACACAACCAACACCGAAATCAAAAAAATAGTTCCGCGAATTGCAAAACTTTTTTGATTTAAAACTCGAAAACGGGAGGCCTCGGTCACTTGACAAAATTGATTCTGCGCAGTTTGAGTTTTGAAAAGACCGAAGCCGTTAAATATCGCCGAGCCGGGGGAACGGACTCAGAACTTCTTTCCCCTCGGCTCTTTTTTGCTTTCGGAGCATGACGCACGCTGCGAACATTGCGAAGCGGGCAGCTCCGGCGCGGTTGACACATATGCGGACAGATGATAGAATTCTGTAAGGAATATTAAAAACATTTCGGCTTTTGCAAAAGGAATTCGGGTTCTTTTTTTAAGCCGATTTAAAACAGCACGGAGGATGAGTCCATGTTTGAAGCTCCCGTACCTATGCCGCGCCTTGCGCCGCAGCCGCCGATATACTTTTGCCCGAAAGCGGCGGGCGAATTGGTGCTTGACGGAAATATTAATAAACCGTTCTGGAATAATGTGCCGTTTACCGAGGATTTTGTTGATATCAGCGGCGGCGACTTTCCGACGCCGCGTTTCCGCACCCGAGCAAAAATCTGCTGGGATGAGCGGAACCTCTATATTGCCGCCCTGCTGGAAGGCGATGAAATCTGGGCGACGATAAAACAGCGCGACAGTGTCATGTATTACGATAATGATTTCGAAGTTTTTATTGACCCGAGCGGATCGACGCATAATTACATGGAACTTGAAATGAATGCGTTCAACACGCAATGGGATTTGCTCCTTACAATGCCGTACAGAAACGGAGGAAGATCCGTCACTGCGTGGAACATGCCCGGGGTTGAAACCGCCTGCATGATTTCCGGAGAGGTAAACAATCCCGCGGCAGACAACAAATTTTGGTCGGTTGAAATTAAAATTCCGTTCGCCGGATTGACGGAGACCTACTCGAAAGAAAAAAACCCTCCCGAACTTGAACGCTGCTATCCTGTGCGCAATGCACCGACGACGGGTGAAGTTTGGCGGATGAATTTCTCGCGCGTGCAATGGACGGTTGACGCTGCCGACGGAAAATATGCAAAACGCACAGGCACGGACGGAAAACCCCTGCCCGAAGATAACTGGGTTTGGGCAGCAACGGGACTTATCGATATACATTACCCGGAAACATGGGCATATGTCTTTTTTACCGAAAACGGTGAAAGCTGCCCGATGCCGGAGGAAGAGAAGATAAAGCTCGAAATGTACAAAATTTATTATGCGCAGCATGAATTCTGTCGCCGTTTCGGATGCTTTGCAAAAACGGCGGAGGAAGCGGCGGCCTGCCTTCCGACGGGGTTCGCATACGATGCGGATGCTGCGAAAAAAACAATCGTTGAAACAACATCACGGTATTTTGAACTGAGCCGCAAACTGACGTGCGGAAAAACAATGGTTGTCCAATGCGACGGATTTAATTACATTGAGTAAAGGAGAAAAGTATGAAACGTGTTTTCACTGCATCGATGCACCATGAATCAAATTCGTTCAATCCGATTATTGCGGGCGAAAGCGAATTTTCGGTCATTCGCGGGGCGGAAATTTTCAACAGATTCAAGGAAAACGATGCCGCAACGGGAATAATCAAGACCCTGCTTGCGGCAGGATACGAGGTTGTGCCTTCCGTTTTTACAAGCGCGGTGCCGAACGGTGAGGTTGATATTGATTTTTATAACAAAATAAAAAAAGAGATTATCGAAACCGCTGTTGCGGAAAACAAAAGGCAGCCGCTTGATGCGGCGGCACTTGCATTGCACGGCTCAATGTATATTCACGGTTTGGGCGATGCGGAGGGCTTTCTTCTGGAGGAGCTTCGCGCCGCACTGCCCGAAATTCCGATTTTCTGTTCGCTCGATACGCACACAACAATGACACAGCGTATGCACGATAATGCCGACGGATTTGCGGCATTTAAATGTGCACCGCATACGGACAGATACGAAACGGGTGTTAAGGCGGCTGAGATGACGATTGCAGCCCTTGAACGCGGAGTGAAAGCGAAATCCGCCTGGGTGCGCGTTCCTTTCCTTGTTGCGGGCGAAAAATCCTCTTCAACGGTGGAACCCATGCGCTCGCTTGCCGAAAAAACGAGGGCGGCGGAGCGTGAGCCGGGCATTCTTGCGGCATCGTATTTAATGGGTTTTCCGTGGTGCGACAATGAAAACAGCTCTGCCGCAGTGTACGTCACGGCAGAAAATCAGGCTCTTGCGGATGAATGCGCAATTCGCCTTGCCGAGGAGCTGTGGGCGCGCCGCGATGAATTTTGTTTTCAAACGGAAACATATTCCGAAGCGGAAGCTCTGGATGCGGCATTCGAAGGGGTTCGAACCGGCGGTCCGTTTCCGATTTATCTTTCGGATTCGGGAGATAACCCGACAGCAGGTTCAACATCGGACTGCACGGGCTTCCTGCGCCGCATAATGGAAGATCCACGTACCGACGAGCTTGAAACGCCTGTGGTATTCGGCGGAATCTATGACCCGGAAGCAACCCTTCTTTGCAGGGACAAGGTCGGGCAGGAGCTGACGTTGACTTTCGGAGCAAAGTTCGACAGAAGCTCTTCGGTTCCGATTACGGCAAAGGGAACGGTTCTCGCCTATATCAAAGGCTGGAATAAATTTCACGGAGTCGGCGATATTGCTCTTTTCCGCTCATGCGGGGTTGATATTGTGCTGAGCGAAAACCATATCGGTTACGGCTTGCCTGCCGTGTTCGGCGATTTGGGAAGGAATCCTGCCGATATGCAGATTGTGGTATGCAAACTGGGTTATCTCACCGCGCAGCAGGCAGCATATGCAAAACGCAGCATTATGGCACTTTCAAAGGGCAGCACGAACGAGGATTTGACAAGCCTTGACTACAGGCATATTCCGCGTCCGATTTTTCCGCTGGATAAGGATTTTTTGTTCGAACCCGCCGAAAACCTTATTCGCAAAACAAAATAACATGCTCCGGAACGCGGGGAACACAGTGTTTGCGAAACACAGTGTTTGCGCAATCGGATTTTTTGAACGGAGACGGAAATGAATCGGGAAATTTACGAAAGAACAAGGAAGTTCTGCGCGATGCGCTTCGGAATGTTCATCCACTGGGGCCTTTATGCAATTCCCGCAAGGGGCGAATGGGTGATGTCCAATGAAAAAATGAGCGTTCAGCAATACAAAAAATACTTTGATGAGTTTAACCCGACTGATTTTGATGCAAAACGCTGGGCATCGGTTTGCAGGCAGGCGGGAATGAAATACGCTGTTTTGACGGCGAAGCATCACGACGGTTTCTGTCTTTTTGACAGCAAATTGACGGAATATAAATCCACAAACACGCGTTTCGGGCGGGATATTGTGCGTGAGTTTCTGGAAGCATTCCGTGCGGAGGGAATTGCCGTCGGGCTGTATTTTTCGCTGCTTGATTGGAGCCATCCGGATTTCCCGAAATATGCGGACAGGCATCACCCGATGCGCGGCCGCGAAGAATATTGCGGCGAGCAAATTGATTTTGACAACTATCTTAACTTCATGCACGGGCAGGTAAAGGAACTCGTTACCGGCTACGGCAAACTTGACCTGCTTTGGTTCGATTTTTCCTATGATGATATGGCGGGCGAAAAATGGCGGGCTTCCGACCTCATTTCAATGGTGCGTAAATATCAGCCGAATGTCTGCATTGACAACAGGCTTGAAGGTTCCGGCGAAAAATACGGAAGCATTGCAACCGCCTCGCCGCTGCCGTACAGCGGAGATTTTGTAAGCCCGGAGCAGATAATTCCGCCGCACGGCATATTCGATGAGCAGGGGGAGCGCGTTCCGTGGGAACTTTGCGCAACGCTGAACGATCACTGGGGTTATTGCGAAAGCGACAAAAACTATAAATCAGCAGCACTCGTAATAAAAAAGCTCGTTGAATGCGTTTCAAAGGGCGGAAACATGATTTTGAACGTCGGCCCGGATGCACGGGGGAACTTCCCCGAAACGGCGGTTGAAGAGCTTCGGAAAGTCGGCGCGTGGCTTTCGAAAAACGGATGCAGCATTTACAACTGCGGACACAGCGAAATTGAAAAACCCGAATGGGGAAGGTATACGGAGCCGCTTGAAATGCGGGAGGATGAACAATTTCGGACGGTTTATGCGCATGTTTTCGAACCGGCCCTCGGTGCGCTGCCGCTTTTCGGGATACGGGCTGATGCGCTTGAGTCGGTGCGGCTTGCGGCAACGGGCAGCGAGCTTCGCCGCGGGGAGGCATGGAATTCGGTGCTGTATCGGGAAACACCGCTTGTAAGTTTCGGCGCAAACCCGGTTTATACTTACGCATTGCCGGATGAAGTTGACACTGTGCTCGTGCTGAAAATCCGAAAAGATACCGGAAATTGAAAACAATAACAAAAAAAGGAGAGCGAACAGACAGCCCGCTCCCCGGGAGTGAGCAGGCTGTCTGAACCTGCTCACTCTTTATCTGAGTTACCACAACAGCTTAATTCATTTTGGCTTGCGCTCAATTGTTCGGCGCACGGCTCAAAGCGGTTTAAAAACCGCGGCTTGCCGTCAGCAGCGCAGAATGCCCTTCAGTTCGTCAAGCAATTGGTTAATATAATTTTTGTTGATACTGTAATAATTACGGTTGCGGTCAATTCGTGTGTTCACAAACTTTGCCTGCACAAGCTTGCCCATATGATGATAAATGTTCGGGGTTGTCATTATCCGGGGGCGAGATTGCCGATAAATTCGGATTGACGAGACAAAAAGTCTTTTATCATATGTCAAAACTTTTAACGCTTGGACTTGTGGAATGCAATGCAGAAAGCGGACGACCGTACTACTCGCTGAAAAAACAGTCGTTGGAAGAAGTCATAGCTGCAATAAGTATGCTTGTGAACGAGGACTGAAAAAGCAACATAAATGATTGGTGTTTTTCTTCGTAATGAAAAATCGGGAATCGGAAGTGAAGAATAAACCATTGCCATGATAAAACCAAGTCGGAAACAAGCGGTCGGCACACCGCAAGGACACAGAAAATATATTATTGATATGTAACAAAAAAACTTGACATACCCAAATATGTCTCATATAATGTGTACATGAGGGACGGCAGCTGTGGCATACGTTAAACCGTCAGGGTTATATTTCCCTCGAGGCAACAGCATGCAGACATAGCCGTACGGCGTTTCGTTTTGTACCAAGCTTCCGCGTGCCTCAGAAATACATGAAAGGACACTGTGCGGTCTTTTCAAACAATTGACGTTGAAATGAAAACAGAGTTGAATGGAGGAAAAAGACTATGAAGAAACGCATCTTTGCACTTGTGCTCACCGTGTTGTTCATCGTGGCTGCCGTTCCGGTTGCAGGCGTTGGGGAAACGCCGGAGGGCTATGACGAGCATGATTATTGGAAAATCCGTAATTTTTTGGAGATTGCGGACGAGAACAATATCAAGAACGGTAACAAGATTTCCGAAAACTATTCCCCTTATGATCCCACCACATGGACCGGTACAGACAGTAACGGCTATTCGACGGAATGCGTATGGACTTCGGACGGACATTTGCGTTCGGTATACTTCCAAGCCTCCGATGTCGTTGGTGAGCTTGACGTGAGCGGATGTACAAAACTGTATACACTTGCCGCTTACGAGAACAGGATCACAGGCTTTGATGTGTCCGGCTGCAACGAACTGTATACTTTAACACTGAACAATAATCAGATTTCCACCGCAAACGTGAGAGACCTTCCGGCTCTTTATATAGCTGCTTTCGACTACAACCTTCTTACAGAGCTGGAATTGCCAAACTGCCCGAATATCGGACTTATAACCGCACCCGGGAACCGGATAACTTCATTCGATGCACAAATGTACAGGGGAACGCAATTGTACGGTCTGGATCTTTCATATCAGGAATTGAGCGGCGCGCTCGATTGTCATGGCATCGATACTTTGAACTTTCTTTCGGTGGAAGAATGCAGTCTTGATGCAATCAATTTGACGGGCTGCACCGGCCTTTTGGACATCGTTGTTATGGGTAATAATCTGACCGAACTGGATTTAAGCGAGGCGTCGGCCAGATCCATTGGATGCAATGATAACATGCTTACATCGCTGATTCTTCCTGATAACCTTAATGGAATTGATTCGATATTCTGCCAAAACAACTGTCTCAGCGAGCTTGACATAAGCGGCTGCGGAAACATCTGGACGCTTGCCACATCCAACAACAGGCTTGAACAGAGTCATTGGCGTTCCGAAAGGTATGGAGTGGATTACAATCTTATGTCTGAAGGCAGTGGCTATGTGGGCTTCTTCTCGGATGTAATACCTTATGCCAGCGGTGTATGCTACACGAATGCAGTTGCGACACCGAGTGAGGGAGCTCAGTTTGCCGGCTGGTACACCCCGGACGGAACTCTGGTTTCATCCGAACCGGAGTTTGAACTTGGAATATTCAACATGACGAATTGGGCTTGGGTCTCCGAGTGTGAACAGCCGGAGTTGATAGCGCGCTTTGTCGGCGGCATAACCCTCGGCGACGTGAACGGAGATAATTCAATAGGCTTAGAGGATGCAATTATCGTGCTGAGATACACAATGGGGTTGGCGGCACTGACGGACGAACAAATTGAACGAGCCGATTTTAACTCAGACGGTACGGTGGATGCGCAGGATGCGATTCTGATACTCCGTCATGCTCTCGGGGTTTCTGCCTGAAGTGTTCATCACTTTTGAACTGACGGAAGTCAAGACAGGCAGAGTGAACTCCATCAGTCATATACAGTAAAAAAGAACTTGCGGGACGGAAAGCTCAAGGTCAGATGTGATTGCATTTGACCTTGACTTTGCCGTTGCGCCTGAGAAATGCATTGCCGGATTGGGCAGGCATTTACGAAAGAATAAATACTGAAAGGATGATTCGTGCTGAATACGATGCAGAGCAACACATACGGAATCAGAACGGAGCTTATACCGCTGATTGAAACTTTCGATTACCTCAGCGGCAGGGCGAATGGAGAAAGAATCTATATTAATGAACAGGAAGCTTGCGAGAGACACCCGTATTTGAGAAAAAAAATTAAGGAAATTTTGCGCAAAGGTATAGAATTTGAAAAAGAATTGGATGAAGCTGTTCATGTTGATGAATCGGAGCTGCAATACTTTTTTAAGGATCTTTCGACTCATTGCAGCATTGCCAGAATGCTCATAATGCCGTATACCTTCATGGGCGAACCTCGATCGGGCAAGTTCTTTTTTGAGGAGCTTTTGAATATGAACCCGCAGCAGCGTATCAAAAAAATGTGCTGTCATATGCAAAATTTTGACAGCTCACAGAATTTTGATTACGAGAGCCTTGTGGAGTATGTAATGAAATTGCCGATAAGCGGCATGAACAAGCTGAGTATTGTGGAATGCTGCGGCAACTACGAGCAGAATTGCATGCGGCTTGAGCATTTTATGAGTCCGATTGTCAAAATTGTCGATGAAAAGCTGGTGCGTTTTGAAGAGGATGTTAAAAAGTGGGAACGTGATATTCAAGAGATTGGCGATGTATGCACTTATGTATCCGAACATTCACGTTTGAAAATGCCGAAGTGCGATTTTACAATATTCCCTTCGATACACAACGGACTTATGCTTGCCATGTCTTATTGGGACAAAAGAATTTGCATCGGTGAAAAAGGTTGTGCAGGGGAGATGTGGCTTGGTTTGGGTTTCAGGGATTATATGGAAAGTGTTTCAAACGAAAGCAGTACGTCACGTGTAGTCGGAATATTCAGCGGACTTTCGGACGAGATTCGCTTTGAAATATTAAAAGCGATAGCGCAGCGAAAGGCAATGTCCGGGGGCGAGATTGCCGATAAATTCGGATTGACGAGACAAAAAGTCTTTTATCATATGTCAAAACTTTTAACGCTTGGACTTGTGGAATGCAATGCAGAAAGCGGACGACCGTACTACTCGCTGAAAAAACAGTCGTTGGAAGAAGTCATAGCTGCAATAAGTATGCTTGTGAACGAGGACTGAAAAAGCAACATAAATGATTGGTGTTTTTCTGCGGATTCCGTGTTTGCGTGTTCCGCAAGCTGCACCGGCTGCCGGCACTGAGCCGAAAAAATCCCCCGCGTATGCCTCCCTTGCACGCGGGGGATTTCTTTTTTCTTCGTAATGAAAAATCGGGATGAAAAAATCGGAATTCGGAAATTCGGGAACCGATGGGTTGACAAGGGAGAAATTCATACGGTTCCCGCCGCGCTTCCGTTATTGCTTTTGGCCGATAATGAAGCTGCCTTTTTCATCCGCATCAACGGTCAGGGTTGAACCTTCCTCGGGCGAATTTTCAATGATGAACCGCGCAAGCAGGGATTCAATATGCCCCTGAATGTATCTCTTGAGCGGACGGGCACCGAACAGCGGATCGGCACCGTTTTTGATGATGGCGGCTTTTGCACTTTCGGAAACGCTGAGATTCAGGCGGTTTGCCTGCAAACGCTTTGCAAGGTCTGCAATAAGCAGGTCAACAATGCCGTGCATATCCGCATCGGAAAGGGCGTTGAAGAACACGATTTCATCCAGCCTGTTGATAAATTCGGGACGGAATTTCGTGCGCAGCAGCTTGTGCAGCAGCTCCTCGGTTTCGGTCGTTATCCTGCCGTCCTTTGCCATGCTGTTCAGGATCAAATCGCTGCCGATGTTGCTCGTCAAAATGATGATCGTATTCTTAAAGTCAACGGTGCGGCCCTGTCCGTCCGTAATTCTGCCGTCGTCAAGCACCTGGAGCAGAACGTTCAGAACGTCCGGATGCGCCTTTTCAACTTCATCAAACAGAAGCACTGCATAGGGTTTCCTGCGAACGGCTTCGGTGAGCTGGCCGCCCTCGTCATAGCCGACATATCCCGGAGGGGCACCGATAAGACGGGAGACGGAGTATTGCTCCATGTATTCGCTCATATCGATACGAACCATGCTACGCTCATCGTCAAACAGTGCCTCGGCAAGCGCTTTGCACAGCTCCGTTTTGCCGACACCGGTGGGGCCGAGGAACAGGAACGAACCTATCGGACGATTGGGGTTCTGTATGCCTGCACGGGATCTTAAAATTGCATCGCAAACGCGCTGAACGGCGTCATCCTGTCCGACAATGCGTTTATGCAGCTGGGAGTCAAGCCGCAGAAGTTTCTTGCGCTCGCTTTCCATGAGCTTTGAAACCGGGATGCCCGTCCACCGCGCAACGATTTTTGCAATCTCCTCGGAGGAAACATGGTCGCGGAGCAGACTGTTTTCGCGGTTTGCGGCAAGAGCCTCTTCCTTTTGCAGCTCTTTTTGCAGGCCGGGCAGCTCGCCGTATTTCAGCTGAGCGGCACGGTTAAGATCGTATTCGTTTTCTGCGCGGGCAATATCCGCGTTAACCTGTTCAATGCGTTCACGGAGCTGCTGAACCTTGGAAATTGCATTGCGCTCGTTGTCCCAGCGCGCTTTCATGTTGTTGAACTTGTCGCGTTTTTCGGCAAGCTCGCGGCGAATTTCGGCAAGGTGTTCCTGCGTGTGTTCGTCATTGTCGCCGGTAAGAGCGGTTTCTTCAATCTCCAAACGCATTATTTCCCGGGAAATTTCGTCCATTTCGGAAGGCATGGAGTTCATTTCCGTCTTGATGAGCGCACATGCCTCGTCAACAAGGTCGATAGCCTTGTCGGGAAGGAACCTGTCGGAAATATAACGGTCGGAAAGCGTTGCGGCGGCGATAAGTGCCGAGTCGTGAATCTTAACGCCGTGATAAACTTCATAGCGTTCCTTCAAACCGCGAAGGATGGCAATCGTGTCCTCAACGGAGGGTTCGGCAACGGTCACGGGCTGGAAACGGCGCTCGAGTGCAGCATCCTTTTCGATGTATTTGCGGTATTCGTCAAGCGTTGTTGCGCCGATGCAGTGCAGTTCGCCGCGCGCAAGCATGGGCTTCAGAATGTTGCCCGCATCCATTGCACCGTCGGTCTTGCCGGCGCCGACAATGGTGTGAAGTTCGTCGATGAACATGATGATCCTGCCTTCGCTGCGCTTGATTTCGTTAAGCACAGCTTTCAGCCTTTCTTCAAATTCACCGCGATATTTTGCGCCCGCAACAAGGGAACCCATGTCCAGTGCAAAGAGTCTGCGATCCTTCAGATTGTCGGGAACGTCGCCGCGCACGATACGGAGAGCAAGCCCCTCGGCAATTGCGGTTTTGCCGACGCCGGGTTCACCGATAAGGCAGGGGTTGTTCTTTGTTTTTCGTGAAAGAATGCGGATAACGCTGCGGATTTCGTTATCTCGGCCGATAACGGGGTCAAGCTTCTGCGCCCGGGCAAGTTCGGTCAGATCCTGTCCGTATTTGTTAAGAACATCATAGGTGCTTTCAGGATTATCGGAATTCACCCTGCTGTTGCCGCGGACGGCCTTCAGCGCTTCAAGGTATTTGTCGCGGACGATTCCGAACCGCTTGAGCAGGGGTTTCACAACATAGTCGGCGCGTTCGATAAGGCCGAGCATGATATGCTCAACGGAAACGAAGCTGTCGCCCATGCGCTTTGCTTCCTCTTCGGCGCGGGTGAGTACGGAGTTCAGCTCCGGAGTCATATAAACCTGCCCGCCGCCGCTGCTTCCGAAGGTTGCCTGTTTGTCAAGCTCCGTGTCGATTGCGGCGCGGAGTTCATCAGTGGAAATACCCATGGATGCCATAAGCTGGGCGTTCAAATCATCCGGATCGTCAAGAAGCGCATGAAAAACGTGGATCTGCCCGACTTGGGTATTCCTGCGCTCCTCGGCAAGCGATTGCGCCTGCTGAAGGGTTTCAAGGGTTTTTTGGGTCATTTTATTAGCGTTCATAAGGTAAACCTCCTTGAGGTATTGTTTCCGTAACGGTGTTCCTTTTAATCAGGAACATTGTCCCGTGCAAACGGGGCTGCATCAAACTGCTGCCCGAATGAAACGGGGGCGTTATCAGAGAGGCACGGGAAGGTGCTTCCCCGTCCGCCGAGGGGCTGAGGTTCGGCGGTTCAAATCGGGTTATTAGCACTCGTTCTCTTTGAGTGCTAATATTATATAACACTCCGACGCGAAAAGCAACAGCAAACAAATAATGTTTCAATTTTGTCACATTAATGCCAAAAATCGTGCGGCAGTTGCTCATTATTGATTGCCGATTCCCAATTGAACATTGCCCGCCCTATACAAATATGGTATAATAACCGCATACGAAAGGCATTTGCTGCCGAGCAAAAAACAAGGCAGCCTTTCGGAATAATTCCTTTGGAGGGAAAATACCCGTGAAAATTCTGAAGCACATTGTGATGTGGAAATTTCTTGACAATGCGGAAGGCAAAACAAAAGCGGAGAACATGCGCTTTGCGGCGGAAAATCTTCGTGCACTTGTCGGCGTTGCGCCGACGCTTCTGAAGCTCAGCATCGGCGAGGATGTTCTCGGCAGCCCCGCAAGCTTTGATATGGCTCTTGTTGCCGACTTCAAAAGCGTTGAGGATATGCTTGCGTACCGCGATTTTCCCCGTCATGCGGAGATATCAAATTATATCCGCCGTGTGATTTCCGACAGGAAAGTTGTGGATTTTTTTATTGAAACCGACGAGAACTGAACAAAAGCTTCGAGTGTTGAAAACGATGCGGAAAGACTGCATCAAAATAATCCACATTATCCACAGGTTCGTGTGGATAACACGTCCGAACAGTGTAAAAATGTGGATAACTTGCCCGAATCGGGGAGTTTTTTGCAAAAAATGCCTGTTAAACGCGGCTTTGAATGTGGATAAGTTGAGGATATAACGGAGTCATAACAGTTTGCACCGAAAGGGAACCGGGAAAAAGATTTGAGCATTAAACTTTAAATCCGAACCTCAGGCAGCTTCCCGACAGGGTTTTTACAACGAAGCCGGCCGTGGCCGGCTGCAAAATGCAAAGAAAAGAAAGGAGACTTTCGCCGAAGCGAAAGTCATGGTCATAAAAATGAATTACAACGTTAAACTTTCTGATGAAGTTCGCGAGGCACTTGCGCTGGGAAGACCCGTTATTGCGCTTGAAAGCACGATTATTGCGCACGGAATGCCTTATCCGCAGAACGTCAAAACGGCTCTTGCGTGCGAACGTCTGGCACGTGCGCACGGCGCGGTTCCCGCAACGATTGCGATCATCGGAGGTCAGCTTTGCGCGGGCCTTACCGAGGAACAGATAGAGTATCTCGGCAGGGAAGGACGGAATGTTGCAAAAGTCAGCCGCCGCGATATTCCTTATATCATGGCAAAGGGTGCGGACGGCGCAACGACGGTTGCCGCAACGATGTTCATTGCAAGCCTTGCGGGCATAAAAGTGTTTGCAACGGGCGGCATCGGCGGCGTGCATCGCGGCGCGGAAACAACCATGGATATTTCCGCCGACCTTACGGAGCTTGGAAGAACGCCTGTTGCAGTCGTTTGCGCGGGGGCAAAAAGTGTGCTTGATATCGGCTTGACGCTTGAGTATCTTGAAACGCAGGGTGTGCCCGTTGTCGGCTTCCGCACGAACAAAATGCCCGCATTTTACACGCGGGACAGCGGTTATAACACCTCTTGCAGATGCGATTCGGTTGAGGAGCTTTCGGATATGGTCGGCGCAATGGCAAATATTCCAATGCGCAGCGGCATGGTTATTGTGAACCCGATTCCGAAAGAATTCGAAGCCGATGAGGACATGATCGACCGTGCAACCACGAAGGCTTTGCGTGAGGCCGAAAAGAACGGCATCACGGGCAGGGATGTTACCCCCTTCCTGCTTGCGCGCATTGCGGAGCTTACGGAGGGCGCAAGCCTGAAGGCGAATATCGCGCTTGTTTATAACAACGTGCGCCTTGCCGCTTCCGTTGCGGCGGGAGTTATTCAGCCGGATTGAAGGCAGAACGGCAAAAGCCGTCCGCGCCCGTCCGCGTGACGGTGCCGCACAGGAAACGCTTTTTATTGCCTGTCCGAGGCAATACGGCAAACTGTTCTCGGGCAGGCTTGTTTAATTTACTGTTGTGCAGGCGGAGCCTGCTGTCGGCTTGTTTCTCGGGAAACATTCCCGAGGGGAACAAGCCCGAAAGACATCCCCGTGACCGAAGTTCTCGCGGGGGAGAGTTAACCCGCCGTTGCCGCAAACGCTTTTTTCGGGGCGAAGCCGAGCGTCGGTGCGCTTTGTTGAGGAGAGAGGAATGAACAAAAATTTGCTGCGGTTCGCCGCACTGATGATTGCTTTGGCATTTGTATTCGCAGGCACCGCCTGCCGCGGAGGCGATGTTGTTGTTGATATAGGCCATGACACGCCTGCGCCGACAGCAAAGCCGACAACGGCGCCGACGGCCGAACCGACACCGGAGCCGACGTCCGAACCGACGCCGGAGCCCACCCCTGCGCCCGTTCACGCAACGCTCATGTTTGTGGGCGATTTGATGTGCCTTTCAAGCCAGCAGCGCGGCGCGAAACAGCAGGCGGGCGGCAGCGGCTATGACTTTTCTCCGTCATTTGCATATGTCAGGGAAGTTTTTAACAATGCGGACTGCGTCATCGGCAATCTTGAAACATCGCTTTCGCATTCGTGGCCCTATGCAACGGAGCAGCGCAATATCGGCGGAATGCCCAACTGCAACGGGCCCAAGCAATATTTGGGAGCATTGAAATTTGCGGGCTTTGACGCGCTTGTGCTTGCAAACAACCATTGCTGTGATGCGGGAGTTCAGGGCATTATCGAAACCACTCAGGCTGTTGAGGAATACGGCTTTCCCTACACCGGACTTTTCCGCGAAAAGGACGCGCAGCGGTTCGTAATCCTTGATGTTAAGGGGATAAAAGTCGGCCTCCTTTCCTATGCCGAATTCTATAATTCAAAAGATAAAGCCGTTCGCGAAGCGGGCTGTGAATACATGATAAACACCTATTCAAAGGAACGCATTGCCGAGGACATTGCGGCGGCGCGGGCTGCCGGTGCGGAGCTTATCGTGGCCTATAATCATTGGGGCGCGGAACATACGCACCAACCCACACCGAAGGTCGTGACTCACGCTCAGGAGATGGCGGATGCAGGCGTTGATATCATAATCGGCTCACACTCCCATGCGGTTCAGCCCGTTGTTTGGCTCACGGCGGCGGACGGACGGCAGGTGCTTTGTGCATATTCAATGGGCAACTTTGTGTCCAGCATGGGCAGAAGCACCGCAAACGACACTTTCATTGCGGAAATAGGCATCGTTCGCGAGGGGGGAAGTGTGCGCGTGGAAAGCGAGAAATATCATCCCTGCCGCGTGTTCCCGCAGCTTAAAGGCTATTGGTATGTTGTTGTGCCGACGAACGTGACGATCGTTAATAGCATCATTCCGCAGCTTAAGGCGGCGGAAGAAAGGATAACGGCAATTGTAAACCCGGAGGGAAGATAAAATATTAGCATGAAGCTGCTTTCGAAAATCCTTGCATATGCTGCCGTGCCGTGCCTTGCTGCCGCGCTGCTGATAAGTTTTATCGGCCGGCTTTCGGGAGATAAGGTTTGGATCAAAAGGGAGTATGAAAAACTTGATATAAACGATTACACCGGCATGAGCACGGACGAGATGTGCACCGTGTATCTTCGCATGGTTGATTATATGAAGGGCGGGACGGATGAGCTTCAAACGGAGGTCACGGTGTTCGGCGAACGCACCGAAATGTTCGGCGAGCGGGAAATTTCGCACATGAATGATGTCCGAAAGCTCTGGTTCGGGGTTGAAACAGCGAAATACATTCTGTTCGCCTTTACAGCAATTGCGGCTGCGCTTGCTTTGTATGTTTACAGGCGGAGAGCCGCCGCCGTGCTTGCCCGCTGCTGGCTTATCGGGATTTGCGTCATTGCCTTCATTGCGGCTGCGCTTGCAGTTTGGGCTGCCGTGGATTTTCATTCGTTCTGGATACTGTTTCACGCAATATTTCTGGATGTTCCGTCTTCAACGTTTGACCCGGCGGAAAGTTTGATGATTCGCATTTGCGTTCAGCAGCTTTTCAGCGATCTGATACTTCGCATTGCAGTTTACACCGTGAGTGCCTGTGCGGTTATAAGCATTCTCGCGGGGATTGTGTGCAAAACTTCGGGAGCAGGCCGGGGAACCGTGAAAAACAGACTTAGGGATGCCAAAGACTAATTTCACTTAATCAAATCAATCGTTCCGGCTACTGCCTGCGGAAGCGGGAGTCGGCTCGGAAAGTGAAAAGCGGTTTGGAAAGGAAAATCAATTTGAATTGGTCCGAAAGATGTGAACCCGCGCTGAAACGCTTTATGAGCGGGGAAAATGAACTTATACTCGGGATTGAATCCTCCTGCGACGAAACAGCCGCCGCCGTTCTGTGCGGCGGACGCAAAGTGCTGAGCATGGCGGTGCATACGCAAATTCCCGTTCACAGGCTGTACGGCGGCGTTGTGCCGGAAATTGCTTCCCGCAGCCATACGGAGCGGATAGGTGCCGTTGCGGATGAGGCATTAAAAACTGCCGGAGTCGGTTTGAATGACATCGGTGCAATTGCCGTAACGTGCACACCCGGGCTGATCGGCGCACTGCTTGTGGGCGTCAGCTATGCAAAAGGCCTCGCATACGCCGCAAACATTCCGTTGGTCGGCGTGAACCATATTGCGGGGCATATCGCCGCAAACTATCTCACTTATCCGGATCTTGAACCGCCGTTTGTCTGCATTGTGGCTTCCGGCGGGCACAGCCATATCGTTCGCGTGGTCGATTACAATCGCTTTGAGCTTATCGGCAGAACGCGCGATGATGCGGCGGGTGAGGCTTTTGACAAGGCAGCGCGTGCGCTCGGCTTGCCGTACCCCGGCGGTCCGGAGATAGAGAAGCTTGCAAAATGCGGGAACCCGAACGCATTCCGCTTCCATGCACCGTTTAACGAGGGCGAAAGCAATGACTTCAGTTTTTCGGGCATCAAAACGGCCGTTGTCAACCTGCTTCATAATGCGGAGCAGAAGGGGGAAGTTCTGAATAAGGCCGATGTCGCCGCTTCCTTCCAACGTGCCGTTGCGGATACCCTGACGATGAAATCCGTTCGCGCGGCTCTGCGCGAAAAAAGCTCCGTGCTTGCCCTTGCCGGCGGAGTGAGTGCGAACAATGTGCTTCGCACCCGGCTGCAAACCGAATGCGACAGGAACGGCATCCGTTTTTGCCGCCCGGATATGCGGTTCTGCACCGATAATGCGGCAATGATAGCCTGTCAGGGTTATTATATGCTGCGCAGCGGGGAGGTTTCCGGGCTGGATTTGAATCCTTCGGCGGCCGAGTTCCTGTCGGAAGGAAGGTAATTGTCGGGCAGCGGCAAACTCACTCAACAAAAATCGAATACAATAACAAAACAGGACTGCTGCCTTTTACGGCGCAGTCCTGTTATTTGTCAGCGGGGGCGGGGATACCGAGCCCGCTGATGCAGTTTGCGGTTTACTGAAAGCAATGCTTATTTCGTGTAGCGTACAACGGGCTTTCTTGCCGCGGTGACCTCATCGGGACGGCCGACGGGGGTGGTGACGGGGCAGGCGTGTACGGCCTCGGGGTTTTCTTTGGCTTCACGGGCAATGTCTTTCATTGCTTCAATGAACTCATCGAGAGTCTCACGGCTTTCGGTTTCGGTGGGTTCGATCATCATTGCTTCATGAACGATAAGCGGGAAGTAGATGGTCGGGGGATGGTAACCGCGATCGATAAGGGCTTTTGCGATATCGGTCGTGTGAACGCCGAGATCGAGCAGTTCGCCCGGAGCAATGACGCATTCATGCATACAGATGCGGTCGTGGGGAATCTCATAGGTGCCGCGCAGTGCGTTCATGATGTAGTTTGCATTCAGAACGGCATTTTCGCTTGCTTCCTTGAGACCCTTGCCGCCGAGAGAGCGGATATAGGCATATGCCTTGACGATAACACCGAAGTTGCCGTAGAAGCTCTTGACCCTGCCGAAGGATTCGGGGCGATCGTAATCGAGTTCGATCATGCCGTTGCGTTCAACAAGCACGGGAACAGGCATAAAGGGAATGAGGTGCTTTTTGACACCGACGGGACCGCTGCCGGGGCCGCCGCCGCCGTGCGGGGTGGAGAAAGTTTTATGCAGGTTGATATGCATAACGTCAAAGCCCATATCGCCGGGGCGAACAATGCCCATTATCGCGTTCAGGTTTGCGCCGTCGTAATAGAGCAGACCGCCTGCCTCGTGAACGATGTCGGCAATCTCCTTAATGTTGCGCTCAAACAGACCGAGGGTGGAGGGGTTGGTGAGCATCAGACCCGCAGTGTCGGGGCCGACTGCCGCACGCAGCGCGTCAAGATCAACGCCGCCGTCGGGAGCGGATTTGATTTCTTTAACTTTGAAGCCGCACATAACCGCACTTGCGGGGTTGGTGCCGTGCGCTGCATCGGGAACAATGATGGTTGTGCGGGCGGTGTCGCCGCGATGTTCGTGATAGGCGCGGATATGCATAAGTCCGGTCAATTCACCGTGCGCACCGGCAGCGGGCTGGAGCGTGAAAGCGTCCATGCCGCAGATTTCGCACAGGCATTTTTCCATGTCATACATCAGGCGCAGAGAGCCCTGGCACATATCTGCATCGAGCAGAGGATGCACATCGTTAAACAGTTGGGCGACTTCTTCGTTGATTTTGGGGTTGTATTTCATCGTGCAGGAGCCGAGAGGATAGAACCCGTTGTCAACGCCGAAATTGCGGCGGGAAAGGTTTGTGTAGTGGCGAACAAGATCGACTTCACCCAGTTCGGGAAGGTCGAGTTTTGATTCGGCACGCATATTTTCGGGGATTGCGCAGTTTGCGGCGGGCACATCCAGTGCGGGCAGGTCATACGCGCGGCGTCCCTCGCGGGAACGTTCAAAAATCAGCTTGTAGGATTGCCTCATGCTTCGGTACCTCCGTCGGTTTCGTTCTCACCGTCCTGCTCAAAGAACATGATGTTGAGCATTTCGATAAGGTAATCAATATCTTCTTTGGTTGTCATTTCGGTTGCGCACCAGAGCATTCCGCCGTCTGCAAGCACAAGGCCGGAAACTATGCCGGCATCCTTGAGCGCGGTGGAAATCTCGTCGGCGGGAATCTCGCTGTCGATGACGAACTCGTTGAAGAACGGGGTGTTGAAACGGAGTTTGAAGCCGGGAAGCTCGGTGAGCTTTTGAGCCAGATAGTGCGCCTTTGCAATGTTCGCTTCGGCAACTTCTTTCATGCCGCAGGGCCCCATCGTGCAGGCGTACATGGTTGCCATGATTGCGCAGAGCATCTGGTTGGAGCAGATGTTGCTGGAAGCCTTTTCGCGGCGAATGTGCTGCTCGCGTGCCTGAAGGGTGAGAACGAATACGCGGTTGCCGTCGGCATCAACGGTTTCACCGACGATTCTGCCGGGCAGATTGCGGATGAGCTTGCCGCCTGCTGCCATAAAGCCCGCATACGGGCCGCCGAAGCACATGGGAATGCCGAGAGGCTGTGCATCGCCGACAGCAATATCCGCACCGTAGTCCGCAGGGCGTTTGACAGCGCCGAGGCTGATGGGGTTGACATAGCTGACGAGCAGTGCCTTTGCGCCGTGAACGAGGGCTGAAATCTCGTCCATGTTTTCAATGCAGCCGAAATAGTTGGGCTGTGCGGCGATGAAACCGGCAGAGCCTTCAAGGTTTGCCTTCAGGCAGTCGATATCGGTAATGCCGTTTTCGTTGAGACCGATTTCAACAAGCTCAAGACCGTGGCAGTGGCCGTAGGTTTTGACAGTGCCGATAACATCGGGGTGAAGACCTGCGCTGTAAAGGATTTTGTTCTTGCGCTTTGAGTCACGCAGCATCAGCAGGGATTCGGCCGCAGCGGTCGCACCGTCGTAAACGGAAGCGTTGGCGGCATCCATGCCGGTAAGATTGCAGATGACTGTTTGCCATTCGAAAATACCCTGAAGCATACCCTGGCTCATTTCCGCCTGATAGGGGGTGTATGCGGTGTAGAATTCGCTGCGGGAGATGAGCTGAGGAATCAGTGCGGGAATGTAGTGATGATATGCGCCCGCGCCGCGGAAAAGCAGGCAGGCTTCGTCGTTCTGAAGAACATAGCCGGTGATGAGCTGACGCAGCTCCATCTCGCTCATCGGAGCGGGAAGATCCAGCTCGCGGTTGAGCTTAAGATCCGCCGGAATATCGGCAAACAGCTCGTCCATTTCGGAAAGGCCGAGTGTTTTCAGCATTTCGCGGCGTTCTTCAACGGTGTTGGGAACATAGCTTCTCATGTTGTGGAATACTTCCTTTATAAATATAAAATCTTGATGAATCGGAATTTTGCCCGATTCGAAAAAAAGCTTATTCAAGGTAAAAACGCATAACCCGCGGCGGCGGAAAACCGTGGGCGCGGAGCTATGCGTTTTTTATCGCGGAACCGTGCCGAAAAGCACAGGCTTGGGCAGGGCCGCGACAGGTACGGGTTGATTAAGCCTCTTCAAGCAGCTTTTCGTATTCTTCTGCGGTGAGCAGGCTTGCTTCATCGATTTCGGTAACTTTGATCTTTGCGATGAACTGACCGAAAGCGTCCTCGTTAAGAAGCTCGGGCTGTGCGTCCAGCTCGTCGTTGACTTCGATGACGGTGCCGGCAACGGGGCTGTTGACGGGGGAAGCTGCCTTTACGGATTCAACGGTGGTGTAGGATTCGCCGAGATTGATCTCGCTGTCAACTTCGGGAAGCTCAACATAAACGATGTCGCCAAGCTCACTCTGTGCGTGATCGGTGATGCCGAGGGTGGCAATGCCGTCTTCGATAAGTACCCAGTCATGTTCACGGGTGTATTTGCGGTCGGTGGGAACCATGATATAATCCTCCGGATTTATAAGTTTTGTATGTATTTTCGTTTAAATTCCCGCGGCGGAACCGTGCCGAGAGCCGATACGCACCGCCGGGGAAGGGAACGCAGTTTTTGTGCGCATTTGTGCGGCGCCGACGGGTGAGCCGCATAAATTATGTTTATTTCCTCTTGTAGAAGGGCATGGGTGCAAACTCGCAGTCGATGACTCTGCCGCGAACGGAAACGGCCCAAGTGCCGTTTTCATCGGCATCGACGGAAACGAGTGCCATTGCATAATTGCCGCCGACAGCGGGTGCGGGGCCGCCCGAGGTGACGATACCGACTTTTTCACCGTTGCAGAGAACATCCGCATCGGGGCGGGCAATGCCTTTTCCGACGAGCTTCAGACCGATGCGTTTGCGGGTCTGGGGCTTGAGCAAAGCTTCTTTGCCGATGAAATCGGGCTTGTTGAATTTGATTGCAAAGCCGAGGCCGCACTCAACGGGGTTGATGTCCGCACTCATTTCATGACCGTAAAGGGGCATGGAAGCTTCAAAACGGAGCGTGTCGCGTGCGCCGAGGCCGCAGGGCAGCATGTCAACGCCTTTGCCCGCTTCAAGTAGAGCCTCAAACAGGCGAACGGTATCTTCCGCCGCACAGTAAAGCTCAACGCCGTCTTCTCCGGTGTAGCCGGTGCGGGAGATGAGGCAGGGAATGCCGGCAACGGTCATTTTATCGTTGAAAGTGTAATATTTATGAGGGATCTCGCCTTCAAAACCCGCCGCATCAAGAACTGCCTGATGAAGCGGACCCTGCAAAGCGAGCTGACCCCATTTTGCGCTGTTGTTGATGACCCGAACATCACCGAATGCATGTTCGGAAAGCCATGCAAAGTCCTTGTCGGTATTGCCGGCGTTGACGATGAGCATGTAGTGATCGTCGGCGAATTTGTAGATAAGAACGTCGTCCACTGCGCCGCCGTTATCATAGCACATAACGGCATAGCGGCACCTGCCGGGCGTCATTGAAGTGACGTCGTTGGTGACCATTTTCTGCATGTAGGCATAGGCGTCATTGCCGATAATGTCAACTTCACCCATGTGTGAAACATCAAAAAGGCCTGCGCGTTCGCGAACGGCTTTGCACTCATCCAAAATGGAGGTGTACTGCACGGGCAGAGCCCAGCCGCCGAAATCGACGATTTTGCCGCCGAGAGCACAATGCTTCTCAAACAGCGGAGTTTTTTTAAGGTTATCGAAATTTTCCATTGCGATCCTCCCAAAGGTAACGTTAAAAAAGAAAAATCGCCCGAATCCGTCCGAAAATCGAACCGAACGATTCCTGCCTCCTATTATATAACTCTTCAGCCTATATTGTAAGGGGGAAAAAGGATATATTTGCAAAGGAACAGGGATTTTTTTGCCGAAAATCGGGGTCGGAAGTGCACATCGAAGAAAAAACAAAAATCGTACAGCCTTGGAAGAAGCGGGAGAAAGCGGTGGCTTTGGTTGAATACGTCTTTATTCAAAATACGAGTGACTTTTTTCGCAGTCGGATCAACTGAGGAAAATGTGGAGCACGGCTGACTTGTCGGCAAGTTAACAGCAAGTTGCCGGCAAGTTAACAGCAGCATCGGCATCTGATTAAAATCAAATGTATACGGCTAAAAACAGATTACAAACAGAACAAAATACCCGACTCGGCAAATTACCGGCAAGTTAAAACGATCATGCCCATATCGGAATGTATCTCATGTAGCGCGGAGCGGTTTCAGGGTCAAAAGGCTTTATGTATCCTTGGTTTACCGCTTCTTTAATCAGTCTTGAGATACTGCCGGAGGAGGAGTCCTTCAGCCCGAAGCGTGCACGGAGGGACGAATTAGTCATCTGTTCACCCTGGACCTGTTTAATGCAGGCATGAAGATAACAGGCTCTCAATTTGTCGGCAGACGATATGCTCGCAAAGGGAGCATGGGCATAAAGCGTTACGCGCGTACTGTCGGTGAAAGTTTGGATAAGGGGGGCGGGAAGCTGTTCGGACTCACATTTTATAACTATTTTATCCCAACCGGTTCCGAGCTCTTCGCACAGCCCGAGACGGCGCATTAACGATGCTAATTTCTCGTTTCGCGAACGCGGGGGGTTATCAATGATTCGATCGATGTCAACCAAAGGCGTGCCGGGGTTTGTGACTTCAATGCGGTCGCGGAATACTTCAATCACAGGCCCGGCGCCGGATACGGAAAAGTCTTGATGAATAAGAGCATTTGCGATAACCTCTCTTAATGCAAGCTTGGGATAAACAGTCATTGTTTTGCGAACAGCATCAATTATTACTTCTTTCGACGGAAGGAGCGCATCCAAATAGCCGAAAAGTCCCTCGAATGCGGAAACATAACCGCTTTCGATAGTGTATTTATTCAGCATCTCAAAACGACTGTTGTCGTTGTATCGGGTAATACGAATGCTTTTCCGAAAAAGCCTTGGAAAAAGCGAAAGCTGCTTGGCAAACAAAATTGCACCGAGGTTTGTAATTGAGTACAACCCGTCATCCTGCTTTGCGAGAATTGCTTCCTGCAGCAGATAATGTGCAATTCCGGCCGCATCGGCGGGCTGCGGAATTCCCGCAAGGTCAAAGTAGGAAGTGTGGTTTAGAAGACTCAACGCCTCAATCAAATCCAAATCCGATTTTGCATACTGCTCTTCAAACTTTAAATCACGCATTTTGCTCCAAAGCTGAGCTTCAAGTATGGGAAAGTCACTCAATTTTTTTGTATAGCTCCCGACACGGATATAGGCAACCTTTTCAAAAGTCACGGTCTGATTGGCTGCCTTATGTATTATGAGCAGTCCAACGGTTTTGTTATCCGTTTTAACTGAATGAAATTCGAAATCAGCGTTCTTCGAAAGGAGGGATCGCAGCCAGTTTTCAAGCTCCTGATTCCCCTTTTTTAAGGTTTGAAGATTATGCTCGGTTCCGACAATATCATGTGTAACGTCGTCTATTCCCCAGATCATGTATGCACACTTCCGGTCATAAAGTGCTGCACTGTTTGCAAGAGCACTGATATCCTGTCCGATCATTTCCGGGGTATAGTTGTTGTGCTTGAATTCGAGCCATTGGGTTTCAACGGGGTATTTGCGTAATTCATCAATAAGTTTCTTCAGATCAGCCAAGAACGGGTTCTCCTTATTAATTTGCCGAAGCAGATTCAACGAACTTTCGACAGAGTAGTGCGCCGCTGTCGGCACGATGGTATTATACCGCGATAACAGGCGGAGCGCAACAAATAAGAAATATGCGGATTATGTTTCGAAACGATAAACTTATCCGCTCTTTCCCCGTTGCATTTTTTCGGTGAGTGTTGTATCATGTTATATGTGAAGGAATACATTTTTCGCGGCCGCAGACGGGCGCGCGGAAAGGAACGGAGAATAACATTGTTGGTTACACTTTGCGCAGCGGTTATTTTGCTTGTTGCGGCGGATTTAATATCAAAGGCGGCAGCCGTGAGCGTGCTTTCGCAAACGGGCGGCGCGCTTGAGTTTATCCCGGGGCTGATACGCTTCGAGTATCATAAAAACACGGGAATGGCGTGGGGGCTTTTCAGCAATGCAACGTGGATTTTTGTTGTGATAACGATAGTCACGGGCGGATTGATAGTTTTCATTCTGGTGAAAACGCTGAAAACAATGCCGCGCAACTTGCAGCTCGGGCTTGCGCTCGTGCTTTCGGGTGCGATAGGCAATCTTATTGACCGCGTTGCGCTTGGCTATGTGCGCGATTTCATTGCTTTTGATTTTATGAACTTTCCCGTGTTCAATTTTGCGGACAGCTGCATAACCGTGGGCGCGGTGCTGCTTATTGTGAGCGTTCTGTTCACAAAGAGCGGCAGAGCGTATTTTGCCGCATTGGACGAAAAAAAGCAGAAGCCCGAAAAAACGGACGGCGAAAAAAACGCGGGCTGCGCGGCGGGCAACGGCGGAGAAGCGGGTGCCGAACCCGACGTAAAACAGGCGGAAAGCAAATGAACTCGGATTCGGAACGGATGAACGGGCAGCTCCCCGAAAAGGACAGCGGGGAATGCGCGGAAAAAGCCTGCGAAAATGCAGATGACCGAGACTTCGGCAGTGAGTTTGTTTCGGATGAAAGTTTTTTCGGCGAGACGGAAGACGACTGCCGAAACGGCGGAAAAATTGTTATTGCGGCACAAAAAAACGGGGGAAGGCTGGATGCTTTTGCAGCGGAATACACGGAGCTTACGCGTTCGGCGGTGCAAAGGCTGCTTCTTTGCGGTGCGGTAACGGTCAACGGTCGTTCCGAAAAAGCAAAGTATGCCGTGCGCATGGGTGATATTATCGAAATTCAGCTTCCGCCGCCCGTGCCGACGGAGCTTGTTCCGCAGGATATTCCGATAGATATTGTGTATCAGGATGCGGATATTGCCGTTATAAACAAGCCTGTCGGAATGGTAGTGCATCCCGCGCCGGGCAATCCGGACGGGACGCTTTGCAACGCGCTGATGTTTCACCTTAAGGATTTGTCGGGCATAGGCGGAGCAATGCGCCCGGGGCTTGTGCATCGAATCGACAAGAACACATCCGGACTGCTGGTCATTGCAAAGAATGACGATGCTCACAATTTTCTTGCGAACGAGCTGAAGACCCATTCGGTGGCAAGAACCTACTGCGCTTTGTGCGAGGGCAATTTCAGACAGGACAGCGGAACCGTTGATGCGCCGCTTGCAAGGCACAAAACGGACAGAAAACGCATGGCGGTGTACCCTGCCGGAACGGCCGGCGCGCGTGAAGCGGTTACACATTGGTTCGTTCGCGAACGTTTCCCGAACAGCGGCGCGGGCGGAAGAACGCTTTTGCGGGTTGAACTCGAAACGGGAAGGACACACCAAATCCGCGTTCATATGGCCTATATCAATCACCCGCTTGTCGGCGACGATGTATACGGCACGGGTGCGGCATCGGCAGTGCGCGGCAGGAACGATCTCGGGTTCGTCGGGCAGGCTCTCCATGCGGAAAGGCTGTGCCTGATTCACCCGCGAACTCACGAACAAATGGAATTTTTTGCTCCTCTGCCGGAGCATTTTAAGGCTGCTCTCGAAAAACTGCGCGGAGCAAACGGATAAACCCGATTAAACAGAATTTTAATATCAAAACTGCGCGGAGCTTTTGCGGAGCAAACGGAACGAAGTGCCCCCGAAAGGCTCTGCTGCACGAAAACAGGGAAGGAACACAATGAAAAGATTGACCCGCAGCGAAATTAAAGCGGAACTGGAAAAGCCGAACGGTTCGGCAGAAATAATGAATGATTCCACCATCGACAAAATCAGCCTTTGCGATGAAACAACGGCAATGTTCATTGAGGAAAACATCGGCTCGGCGCTGATGATACGCCTTGCAAAAAGCCGCGCAATGCTGCTCCGCATGAGCGGCAACCCTGCTCTTCTGCCGGCGATGCGCAAAGCCCTTGCAAGCGATGCCTCCCCGAAGCTCCGCCGCAATGCAGCAAGACTTATCGGCCTTTTCACAAAGGATGAAGCGGATGCTCAGCTTCTTATCGCGCGGCTGAAATGTGAGGATACGCGTTTTGTTCGTCCGTCCCTGCTTTTTGCATTGGGAGCCGTCGGCGGCGAAAGTGCTCAGCGCGCTCTTGATGAATACATTCCCGCCCCGCCTGCGGACGAAACGGAGCAGAAGCATTATCTTGAGGAATGCGAGGCGTTGAAACAGGCGCGCGCCGCCGCAATGAAGCACGAAAAGCATATTTTCTGCGGACTTGACAAAGTTTATGAAATTGAGTTGACCGCTCCCGACCGCCTGACGGAGCAGCTTAAAGCCGAATTGGAAGATTTTGACATTGAGGCGTTTGACGTTCGCCGAAACAGCCTGAAGGTCAATACGGATGATTACATCGGCCTGTTTGAAGCACGCTGCTTTTCGGAGGCTCTGATTCCGATCGATATGAAAGTCGATTTGACGGCGGAAGCTGTTTCTTCCTGCGCAAAACCCTTTATGCTTGATTTCATGCGGAAGACGCATGAGGGAGAGCCGCCGTATCGCTATCGCATTGAAATAACGGGCGACCTGCCGGGGGATATTAACAGAAGCGAGCTGAAAAAGGCAATTCGCGATCTTACGGACGATAAAACGCTTGTGAATGCGCCTGCGGATTACGAAATCGAACTTCGCATCGCCGCTTCGGTGAGCTCCGCAAGGCTGTACCTGAAGCTTTTCACCGTCAGGGATGAACGTTTCCCCTACCGAAAGGAGATGCTACCGGCTTCGATGAATCCTGCGGCTGCGGCTGCCGTGCTGCGGTTTGCAAGCGATTATCTGACGGTCAATGCCCGCGTTATCGACCCGTGCTGCGGGAGCGGCACTCTGCTTTTTGAGCGCGGAATGCTCTCGCCCTGCGCTTCTTTGACGGGTGTTGATATTTCCCACAAGGCGATTGACTGCGCAAGGGTGAATGCGGAGGCGGCGGTGAAAACCTGCGGAATAACCCAGGCAAAATTCATATGCAACGATATAATGCGGTTCGAAAGCAAAAGACCGTATGATGAGCTCATCTGCAACCTGCCTTTCGGCAACCGCGTGGGGAATCATTCCTCTTGCGAAAGGCTTTACGAAGGGCTGCTCGACCGCATGGGGCTGCTTGTCAAAAAAGGCGGCATTGCAGTGCTTTACACAATGGAATTCACCCTGCTCAAGAACCTTATTCGGGAAAGACGCAATATCGAAATCCTGAAGCAGGAGCGCACCGAGGCGGGCGGACTGACCCCGATGATATTCATACTCCGAGTGAAAGAATGAGAAACCGGGGGCCGGGATGAAAATCAAAAATCGGGAACTGGAAGACGGAGATTGCTTTCGAATTGCGAACAGGACGGCAGCGAGAACAGGACGGCAGCGATATGATATTTAAGGCAAAATTGCTTTCGGAAGATGACATCGGCAGAACACTCGTTCGGATGGCACATCAGATAATCGAAAAAAACCACGGCACGGACGGCATATGTCTTGTCGGGATCCGCACTCGCGGCGTTCCGCTTGCGTTCCGCCTTGCGGAAAACATCGAAAGGATAACCGGCGCAAAAATTCCCGTCGGCGAACTTGACATAACCCTTTACCGCGACGATCTTTCGACTGTTGCGCCCGACCCCGTGGTAAGCACGACGGAAGTGGATTTTTCGCTTATCGGAAAAACGGTTATCCTTGTGGATGATGTTATTTATACCTGCCGAACGGCAAGGGCTGCGCTCGATGCGGTAATGGCTTTGGGTCGTCCGGCGCGGGTTCAGCTTGCGGTGCTTATCGACAGGGGGCATTCGGAGCTTCCGATTCGCCCGAATTTTGTCGGAAAAAACATTCCGACGGCAAAAAACGAGATAATTTCCGTTCGCCTTGAAGAAATCGACGGCGAAAACTGCGTGGAGCTGTATACGGCGGGCGGGGAACAGTGAGCGGCGGACGGCGAACCGCAAAAATGCGAAATTTTTGCTTGCATAGCCGCGCTTCCTCGTGTAAAATACAATAAAGAGACAGAATACCTGCAAAGGGGGCAGATTTTTCATGTTTCACCGCCGAAAAGCGGGGTTTTTGCCGCTTTCCGCGTGAAATGCCGCACGAATCGACAGTTCTGCCGGTGCGTGCCCTCTGTGCGGAACAGATATGACCTGATTATGACCTGATACAGAAAGGATTGTCACAGCCGTGAGTCTTTCATTGGAAGTTAAAAAATTCATCAACTCCGAGCATACCGGAGAATTTGTCAACGTTACCCTTCCCAGCGAGCTGCCGGTTCGCAGAGAGGAGGTTCGCACCGTTCATCGCGATACTGCCGCTGCCGAAAGCGCAAAGCGCAGGGCGCGTGATCTTGCAAATGCACGGGAAAGTGCGAAACGCGCCGCACAATCCGCCGAAGAGGCCCTTTCGGATGCACACAGGGATGAGCGCGCCGCCGAAAAAGAATTGCGCGAAAGGCAAAGCCGCCGAAGTGCGCTGACACCCGAATACGACGAAAAGAACGGCATTGCCGCAGCTGCGCAAAGCCTTTTTAACCAGCGCAAGGCGGAGAGTGACCGCTGCTATGCCGTGTATTCCGAGTTTGAAAAGGCTCTGCGCAAGGCGGAGACGGACAGCAACGCCGCCCGCACCGCTGCCGCAGGCTGCCGCGCCGCGCTTGAGAACGCCGAAACAGCGCACCGAAATGCCGTTGAAACCGAAATGCGCCTTCATAAGCAGCTTGAAGAGCTTCGAAACGACAGCGCACAGACGGAAGTGCTTGCCGCGAAAACCGACCGCGAATCGGAGGAATTTCGAAAAGCAGAGAGCGAAAAAGCGGGTATTGTTGCGGAACTGAACGCCGAGGCGGTGCGCCTTGCGGGCGAAAAGCGCGCGCTTGAAAAACAGATTGCGGATGCCGAACGAAGCCTTGCAAAGCTCGGCCGCGATCTTCAGAAAACAAAAAGCGACCGAACCGCGCTGACTCAGCAGCTCGATGCGCTTAAAACCGCCGCAAACGGCAAAAAGGGCGCGGACAAGGACGCGGCAATGCAGAAAGTCAATGCCGCAAAGACAAAAGCCGATGCTGCGGCGGAGACCGAAAAGCAGCAGACGTCGGAACATTCCGCACTTGCGTCGGAGTGCGCCGCACTTCGCGAAAAACTGACCGAATGTGAACGCTGCGTTGCCGAAAACGACGAAAAACTGCGTTCCGCACGGCATGAATACGACACGGCAAGGGCGCAAACCGCTGCAATGAATGAGGAAAGCACCGGAAGAAAAGCTGCGCTTGCAGGCAAAAACGCAACGCTTGACGCGCTTGCGGCTCAGCTTGAAAATGCAAAGCTGCGCATTGTCGAAACCGAAAAAGCCGAAACCGCCGCCCGTTCTGCCGCCGCAGCCGCCGAGGTTGAAGCCGCAAGGCTCAAAACCGCACTTGACACAGCGAATGAGCGCGCCGCCGAAAAGAAAAAGATCTATGCCGATGCAAAGGCGCTTACCGATGCTGCCGAAGCCGACTACGATTCAAAGCGTTCCGATTTTGATGCGGCGGATGTTGTCGTTCGCAATGCGGACAAGAACGTTTCGGCCGCAAAGAATGCACACGATAACGCTGTTGAAAAGCTCCGAAATGCCGAAAACCGCCTTGAAACGGCGCGTGCAAAACTTGAAGATGCAATCAAAAACAGCGAATTTGCCGATTCGGAAGCGGTGCGCCTGCGCAACTCGGTGCATGTTATCGAAACACGCTATGAAACGGCACGAATTCATTATATGGAAAGCGGCAAGGGCGAGCCGCTGATCTTGGTTCATTCGGCAGGGCAGTCCCTGTACACCTTCCGCCGGCTGTTCTACAAGCTTGCAATGTATTACCGCGTTATTGCCGTTGACCTTGTGGGGCACGGCTATTCGGACAGACCCGATTTCTTTGATTATACCATCGGCGACCATGCCGAAAGTCTTGCGCGCTTCATGGATTCAATGGGAATCGAATCCGCGCATATTCTCGGTTTTTCCTTCGGTGCGGGGTATGCGCTTGAGCTTGCGCACAAGCATCCTGAGCGTGTCGGAAAGGTTGTCGCAATCTGCCCCGGCGGTGTAACGAGCGAAATGCCGCTCACCGTCCGAATGATGGAAAGCGGACTGTTCGGCGGAATTGCCTCCAGAATGTATAACCTTAAATCCGTTAAAAAAATGCTTAACGAATGCGTCTTTGACCATACCGTAATAAACGAACACGATGCTGCGGAGTATTTCAAGCCTGTTGCGGACAGTTCAAGCCGTTATGCCGTTCGCCGAACTTTGGCTGAGTTTGACGAAAACGCGCTGATTTCATCTCTGCGTGAAATTCAGGCTCCCGTTCTGCTGCTTTGGGGAGAGGATGACAAGTGGCACCCCGCAGGCGAAGTTGACGAATACCGCTCCTCCCTGCGCAGCTGCTCGTGCACCGTCATTCGCAATGCGGGACACCTTGTTCATGAGGAAAAACCCGACAGGATCGCCGAACTTGTCCGCGGCTTCATTCCGGCGGGATACGATAATTAATATTGTTTTGCAAAAAACGGGTTCAAAACTCGGTTTTTGAAATCATTTCAAAAAGCGGCTCGGAGCAAATCGGCTCCGGGCCGCCGCTGTTTCGGAACGGGAGTTTCGGATGATGTTTCCGAGTTTCCGATATGAATTGAATATGAATTGAATACGAATCGAATCACGGAATCTGCGCATACTTCCTTTGGACGGAATGCCGTCCGAAAAACATTTTGCTTAAAGGAGAACAGAAACCATGACACAGAATCAGGTTGGCTGCCAGACCGTCGGCTGCCGCGTCACAAGCTGCCGATACAACGACAAAGGCTCGTATTGCGAACTTTCAAGGATTCAGATCGAACCCTGCTGCAAAAACAGCGGAAACGGCGATCCCGCCGATGAGAGCCTTTGCGGAAGTTACCGCAGAAAATAAAACAAAAAGCTGACGCGGGGCTTAACCGCTTCAAGTCAGCGTCCGCATGATCCGTCCTGCGGCACGGTGCCGTGAAGTTTTGAAAATGCGGCTGCATTCAAAGCCGGGTTTCGTTTTGTACGTCTCGGTGCAGCATATCGCACGCGAGCTTTTTGAGCCGTGCGGGTGTGTTGTCCGCAGGATAAACGGCGCAATGCGCAAGCAGAGCCGCTTTGATTTTCCCAACGGCGGGTGAAGCGGGAAGGCTGAGCCAATTCATGATGTCCGCACCGCTGCAATTGAGCGCATGTGCGGAGAACGGGACGCCTTCCTGCTGCATTTTTTGAAGCAATATGCGCCAGCGTGCAGCCGATTCAACTTCTCCGGTGATGATTCCGGAACCGTGAACATCGGCATCGCGAATATCCGCAATTTCGAGGCTTCGTTCAAATCCCCAGCGGGCAAATGTTCGGCGCAGCGTTTTGTCCTTTGCGGTGTTGTTAAGATCGTACATATGATGACGGACGATGAAACAGACTTCGTCCGTCGTTTTGTTGTCATAACGGAGCCGCTGCATTATTTCTCGGGAAATAATTTCACCTTCCGCATCGTGTCCGTGCATATTGCCGTTTTTTTCCAGAACAACGGGTTTTGCAACATCGTGCAGCAGCCCGGCAAGGCGGGGAACAAGCATGGGTTTGGATTCCGCAGCGGTATGAAGTGCGTGGTCAAGCACGTCATAGCGGTGATGTGTGGGCTTTTGCGCAATGCCGCGTCCGCGGGACAGCTCGGGAAGAATGACTGCAAGTGCGCCGATGTCGCGCAGCAGCAGCAGTCCGTTCAGCACCTGTTCCGTGTTTCGCGAACCGTATTTTATATCACAGAGAAGGAGTTTATTCAATTCATCGCGAATGCGTTCGGCGGAAATATCGCGGAGATTGCCGCAAAGCCTTGATGCACATGCGAAGGTGGCAGGGTCGATTTTAAATTGAAGCTCCGCCGCAAAACGAACAAGCCGAAGAATACGCAGCCCGTCATCCGCAAGCACGATTTCGGGATCAATGCTTGATGTTCTCAAGACCCTGTTTTCAAGATCGGGCAGACCTCCGGAGGGGTCAAGTATTTCACGCGTCAGAATATCGCAATAGAGTGCATTTACCGAAAAGTCGCGCCGACGTGAATCCTCCTCGGGTGTTTTTGAAAACTGTATGCTCGTCGGGCGGTGCGCACCGCCGTCGGAGTATTTGTCGGCACGGAAAGTTGTGTGTTCAAACTTTTGTCCCTCGGCGTGAATTTCGACCATGCCGAAAGCGATGCCCTTCGGAACAACTTTGAATCCCATTTCATGCACAAGCTCAATTGTTTCGTCCGGAGTGAGGGCGGAACATATGTCAATATCGCTGACGGGCAGCCCGAGAAGCGTATTGCGCACAAGCCCGCCGACGGCAAAAAGACGGCAGCCCCGCGCCGAAACGCGCTCCGCAATGCGGATAAGCGATTCGGGTAAACTGACGGAAGCGGGAAGGGTGCGAACTCCGTCCGCCTTCGGTTTATGCGTTGATTTGCTTTCGGTCATGATAAAGCCCTCTCTTTTTTAAACTTTTACGGAGTACCGGGAAATGGGCAGGCCCGCTCTGAAACGCATCGAAACCCAAGCTCAAAAAGTCAGTCCGAAACCTCATCGCGGAATCGGCGGACAAGCTCCGAAAGCTCCGCGGTGCTGCCGCAATTGTTTACGCGGCGGCGAAGCTCGGTGCTGCCGTACATGCCCTTTGTGTACCATGCAATATGCTTGCGCATATCGGCAAATGCGCCGTCCCCGTGAGCGGCAACGTATTCCGAAATATGCCTAAGCGCGGCGTCAAGCCTTGCGCAGGCGGAAGGGGGAACGTAATCTTCTCCGCGAAGCGCGGCGCGGATTTCCGCAAAAAGGAAGGGATTTCCCTGTGCGCCCCTTGCGGCCATGATGCCCGCGCAGCCCGTTTTTGCAGCGAGTGCGGCAGCATCCGTTCCGCTGAAAACATCCCCGTTGCCGATGACGGGAATGCGCACGGCATTCACAACCCCCGCAATCTTATCCCAATCCGCAGTTCCGGAATACATCTGCATTCGGGTTCGGCCGTGAACGGTGACAAAAGCAGCGCCGGAGGATTCGGCCATTTTTGCAAATTCAACCGCATTGATTGAATCCGCATCCCAGCCGAGGCGGAATTTGACGCTTACGGGAATGTTGACCGCACGAACGGCGGCCTCAATAATGCGTGCGGCAAGCGCGGGGGAGCGCATGAGCGCGGAGCCGTCCCCGTTGCCGGTGATTTTCGGCGCGGGGCAGCCCATATTGATGTCGAAAACCGCAATCTGCTTTTGATTCCCGGAGGATGCGGAATCGGCATTCAGTTCCTCCGAAAGCCTCTTTGCGGTGTCGGCGATAATCTCGGGTTCGTGCCCGAAAAGCTGCACCCCGCAGGGCCGCTCGACGGGGGATATGTCGATAAGTTCCTTTGTTTTTTTGTTGTTGTAATGCAAACCCTTTGCACTGACCATTTCCGTGAAGGTGAAATCGCAGCCCTGTTCAATGCAGAGGCGGCGGAAGGCGGGATCTGTTATGCCTGCCATCGGCGCAAGCAGCACAGGTATGCAGCCGCACGTATCGCGGCAAAGTATTTTTGAAAGCACCGCCGAAGCGGGCGGAGGGGTCGGTATTTGCATTTTGCAGCGGGTTCAAAAGCGGTAAACGCTTTGCCTTCCGTTTGTTTTAATGATTCTCAAAATAAAATTTCGCCGCAAATTCAAGCGGACAGCGGAATTCTGCGGCAGGAGCAATCATGCGTGACGGCAATTACTCATAATGATAAACACCCTCGCAGACGGTCGCGGCGGGGCCGGACATATAGAGAGTGTTATCGGGCAGCCATTCGATGCCGAGCGTGCCGATTTCAACATGCACATTCACGCGGCGTTCGGTATGCTTTGCAAGGATGCACGCCGCAGCGGAGGCACACGCGCCCGTTCCGCAGCACATCGTGCTTCCGCATCCGCGTTCCCATGTGCGCATGATGATATTCTCCCTGTCGATAACCTGAACAAAATCAACATTCGTGCGCTTCGGGAAAATCGGACTGTGCTCAATATCCCTGCCGTAATACTCAACATCGGTAAGATCAACATCATCAACGAACACAACCGTGTGCGGAATGCCCGTGTTCACACAGGAAACTACAAAACGCCGCCCGTGGGAATAAAGGCTTTTTTGAAGGAAATCCCCCTCTGCCGAAACGGGAATGTCCGCACAATCCAGCTTCGGTTCACCCATGTTGACGCCGATGCGAACAACTGCGCCGTCCGAAAGTTCCGCATGAGTCTTTTTAATGCCCGAAAGCGTTTCAACGGACACATCCGGGGCGGGGACGATGCCCTTTTCAATTATGAATTTCACAAAGCAGCGTATACCGTTGCCGCACATCTCCGCCTCACTGCCGTCATTGTTTAAAATCAGCATACGAACGTCCGCACCGGGGAGGGAGGGCTTGCGAACAATTAAAAGATTGTCTGCGCCCACGCCCGTGTTGCGGTGCAGGATTCGGCGGGCAAATTCGTTGATGTTGCGGATTTTTTCTTCACGGTCGTCGATAAGAATCATATCGTTGCCCAAACCGTGCATTTTTGTAAAATTAAAAAGCATAGAAACCTCTTCGATGAATTAATCAAACTAATCGGAAAACAGTGCGGATGCAAGCCGTTTTCGGATGCAGTACGTAAAATATGTATTCGGATTCATCAACCCTGACGCTGCGTTTCAAGCAGCAGCCCGACCGGGCAATGATCACTGCCCATGACATCGGGGCGAATGAAGGCATCCTTAACGGACGGGACAAGCCTTGCGCTGACAAGAAAGTAGTCTATGCGCCAGCCGGTGTTCCGTTCACGTGCTTTGAACATATAGCTCCACCATGTGTAGGCATCCGCCCTGTCGGGATAAAGCATACGGAAACTGTCCGCAAAGCCGCTTTCAAGCAGCACGGTGAATTTCTGTCTTTCTTCATCGGTGAATCCTGCATTGCCGCGGTTGCTCTTCGGGTTTTTAAGGTCAATTTCGTTATGCGCAACGTTCATATCGCCGCAGACGATAACGGGTTTTTTCTTATCAAGTCCGATGAGATAGGCACGGAAAGCATCTTCCCATTCGCAGCGGAAATCAAGCCGTGTAAGCTCGCGCTGCGCATTCGGGGTGTATACCGTTACAAAATAATAATCGGGAAATTCAAGGGTTATGACGCGTCCCTCGGTTTCGAATTTTTCATCCGCACCCATGCCGTAAGCAACGGAAAGCGGTTCTTTTTTTGTGAAGACGGCCGTTCCGGAATAACCTTTTTTTTCGGCATAATTCCAGAAGCCCATGTACCCTTCGGGGGCGAAATCTATCTGCCCTTCCTGCAATTTTGTTTCCTGAAGAGCAAAAATGTCGGCATCGGTTTCATCAAAAAAGTTTTTGAAACCTTTGCCCATGCAGGCGCGCAGCCCGTTAACGTTCCATGAAATAAATTTTTCGGTCACAGCAGCATATCCTTTCGGAACAGTTATTAAATCACAGAAAATCAAAGGAGGAAATTGCGCAGGAGCAGATCCTCCGTGTCAAACTCCGGATACTCGATGCGCCAAAGCGTCAGCCCGTGCGCGGGAGCGGTGTCGCCGGCATTTTCGCGGCGCGGGCATTCGAGCGCGTGACGGAGTTTGGAGATGTCGTCATAACCCTGCCCGATGCGGAGCATGGTGCCGACCATGATGCGAACCATGTTGTAAAGAAAACCGCTGCCCGCAACATCGTAAACGATACAGTCCCCGTCGCGGCTCCAGCGGGAGAGAAAAATCGTGCGGACAGTCGTTTCGGCTTTGCTTCCCGCGGCTTTGAAAGCCGCAAAATCATGTGTGCCGAGAAAAAGTTCAGCCGCGGCATTGAGCTTTTCAATGCTGAGCGGGGTATGAATATGCAGCGCCGTGCTGCGCAAAAAAGCGGAGGTATGGCGGCTGTTGAGCACACGGTAGCGGTAGTGCTTCTTTTGAACGGAAAAGCGCGCGTGAAATTCCGCCTCGCCTTCACGCGGCATTTCAAGGCTTGCTTTAATGCGAATGTCGGGCGGCAGATATGTGTTCAGTGCAAATGCGAATTTTTCGGCGGGAATTCGGCTTTCGGTATCAAAATGCGCTGCCTGCGCCCGCGCGTGAACGCCGCTGTCCGTGCGGCCGGAGGCATGGAGAGTGAGGTTTTCGCCCGTAATTTTCTTGAGTGCATTGCCGATGACCTGCTGAACGGCAATTCCGTTGGGCTGAATCTGCCAGCCGACGTAGTTTGTTCCGTCGTATTCAATTATAAGTACGATCCGCTTCATACTGCCAATTATACAGGAATAATGTGCACGGTGTCAATTCAATTAGGAATTAGGAATGAGAAATGAGGAATGAGAAATGAGAAATTAGGAATTAGGAATGAGGAATTTGGAATCGGAACCGGTGAGGTCAGCACATCGGTAAGTGGATAGTGTCAGCAGATAGGTAAGCCGCTGGTAAGTACACACCTGTCTCGTCAA